>OJHE01000005.1_pt1 | contig 336741 bp, 277 predicted proteins | sample 1595221 | NCBI WGS metagenome assembly OJHE01 (sample SAMN05416831, study PRJEB24817) | seawater metagenome | isolation source: Sea water | place: Canada:Atlantic | collected 2013-07 | reverse complement strand
AACGCTTGCACCCTCCGTATTACCGCGGCTGCTGGCACGGAGTTAGCCGGTGCTTCTTCTGTAGGTAACGTCAGGGCCCAAGGTTATTAACCTTGAACTTTTCCTCCCTACTGAAAGTGCTTTACAACCCTAAGGCCTTCTTCACACACGCGGCATTGCTGCATCAGACTTGCGTCCATTGTGCAATATTCCCCACTGCTGCCTCCCGTAGGAGTCTGGGCCGTGTCTCAGTCCCAGTGTGGCTGATCATCCTCTCAGACCAGCTATAGATCGTCGCCTTGGTAGGCCATTACCCTACCAACTAGCTAATCTAACGCGGGCCGATCTTTCACCGATAAATCTTTCCCCCGAAGGGCGTATACGGTATTACCACTCGTTTCCAAGAGCTATTCCGTAGTGAAAGGTACGTTCCCACGCGTTACTCACCCGTCTGCCACTATATCGTTCGACTTGCATGTGTTAAGCCTGCCGCCAGCGTTCGTTCTGAGCCAGAATCAAACTCTCAAGTTGAGTTGATCTGACGAAACCATCCATTGGAATATGGACGGCTACTTTAGCTGTTAAGCATCAAGTATTGCGTTCTTTGACGAGAAACCCTTAGTCACAAAGACCAGGCCGAAACCTGATCGATGGAAAAAAGAATTTTCTCTTAAGAAACGCATCCGTCGTGATCGTTTGGACCGTGGCCGAAGCCCGTGTCCGCAAGCCATCACGCCGCCTGCGTTTCTCTTCCTAATCTCTTACGATGTCAAACAGCTGGAACCGAAGCTCCGAAGGTCTCCATCAGAAGCCCGTGGGCCCGTCCGGAAGAGGCGGCTTATATGGGCCGCCGCTTAGCCCGTCAACACTCTTTTTCGCGCCTTCTGCAGTTGAGTGTTTGACCACCGTCTCCGCATCAATTTTAGCGCAAAAGAACCACTTGCCGAAAAGATCCGGCTCGCAAATTCGAGCGTTTCGAGGAACCGCATATATAGCCCCTGTTCGACGAAAAGTTCAAGAACTTTTTCACCAACCAGGTGAGCTTTTCAGCGGGCCCGCTTCAGATGCCCGAGGGCGTCGTCTGCGGAAGAGGCGGCTTATATGGACCGCCCTTCTTCCCGTCAACACTCTTTTCCGCCTCTTCTGCAGTTAGGTGCCAGGCACCGTTTCCGCTTCAATTTTGGCGCAAATGAACCAGCCTGCCGAAATCATCCGGCCCGCAAATTCGAGCGTTTCGAGGAACCGACATCGACGCTCTGACTGAGGAAGAATAGAAACTTCCAAGCCATTCAGAGAACCCGGTGCCGGGCCGCCTCAGAGATCCGAAGAACTCGTCAGCGAGTGGCGGCTTATATGGACCGCCGTTCTTCCCGTCAACACCCTTTTCTGCGCCGTGTGCAGTAGAATGTTTAACCACCCATCCTGCTATGTTTACAGCGCAAAAGATCCCGTTGGCCGAACATGTCCGGCTCGCAGATCCGAGCGATTTCAGGGAACCGATATCGAGCTCTGTCTGGGGAAGATTAGAAAACTTCCGAACCAATCAGGTGCGCCGTTACCGGGCCCCGCATCTGAAACCCGAAGGCCTCGTCAGCGGAGGTGGCGATGTACCCCCGCCCCCCGGTTGCGGCAACCCCCTAATGCAGGATTTCATCACAAAACTGCAGGAATAATCCCGAACCCTGTCGCGGCTTCCAGTCGACGAATCGCAAAAGCCCAATGAATACGGGGGCTGCGCTTAATACTGCGCCGACAGGTACGATTTCATCGCTTCTGCCTCGGCTTCCGTCTCGGCGATCTTCCACTTCACCAGATCCCCGATCGAGATGACTCCAACCAGCTTGCCGTTGCTCATCACGGGCAAGTGGCGAATCCGACGATCGGTCATAAGCTGGAGCGCGTCATCGATCTTGGTGGTCGATTCGACCTTGATGACGTCGCGCGTCATCGCATCGCCGACATTCAGGTTCAGGGCCACGGCGCCCTGACGCGCCACATGGCGGACAATATCCCGCTCTGAGAGCACGCCGATGATGCCGCCATCGTCATCCAGGGCCACCACCGCGCCGATTCGCTTGCCATCCAGCGTCTGCGCAGCTGCCGCCAAGGTTTCTCCGGCCTTAACCGAAATGATGGCGAAACCCTTGTCCTTCAGAATTTGGTCTATGGTCATCCAATGCCTCCCTGTTTGTCTGGCCCCTTTGGGTGCCTTGTTTCAGGGAAGCCTAGCATAATTCTGGATTCGAGGCGATCAGATGCGGAATTCCGTCCGGCCAAGGTCGCGGGCGAGAAACCGGAACAGCAAGGCGCCGGCGACATAGCCACCTATATGTGCCTGCCAGGCAATCTCGGATCCGAACAATGAGGGCCCCAGGAACGCAAGAATCAGGTTGCCTACAAAGAAGACGGCGCTGGTCGTCAGGAATTGCCGGTTAAACAGACGCGCCGGCAGGCCATTCTGGACCATCAGCGCACCCGCGATCAGGCCCGACACCCCTCCCGATGCGCCAATCGCCGGCGGCCCGTCCGGATAGTGCGCCAGCAGATGCGCCACGGATCCACCGACCACACTCGCCACGAACAGGCCAAGAAAGGCCAGATTGACGCCGAGACGCGAGCCCATGATTCGCTCCATCACCGCATAGACCGGCTTGCCGACCGCAATCAGCATGATGGTGTTCATCAGGACGTGGGACCAGCTGCCATGAACCAGCGCCGTTCCGGCCATCGGAATCAGGGCCTCCAGTGCGTTCCCGTAGGGTGCATACCCCCCGGTCACGGGTTCCCCGCTGATCCAGCCCCAGAATCGGTCCGGAAACACGGCCCCTATGTCCACAAAGAACAGGTCCAGTGACGATCCAGCAACAAGTCTGAGTCCATGAGCCGCCACAATGGCCAGCGCGACCGCGGTGACAAAGGGGGGCGCGTTGATGATGGGGGGCGATCGCCGTGATTGGCGCATGGGCGGTCTCCTGAAACGTCTCGCTCTTATCAGATGGGAGTTGGGGCACGAATTCCACCCCGGATACGGCATAAAGGTGGCCCGCCGCCCGGCGAATCGCCGGGCTTTACGCCAGAGCCGTTCGCCCTAGTTTCCGCAACATGTTCATTCGCATCTTTCTCAGCATCCTTGCGCTTACATTTATGGTCTTTGGAATCTGGTCCCTACTCAGTCCCGTAGCGATGAGTGCGTCCATGGGGGTGGAGCTGGGCGGCCCGAACGGCATCTACGAGGCTCGGGGCATCTATGGCGGCGTGAGCCTTGGCGCAGGCTTGCTGGCCACGGCAGGCGTCTTTCGCCCCCGCATGGTTCGCCCCGCCCTCTGGTTCATCACGACATATATGGGGGGATACGTGTTCGCGAGAATTGTCGGCCTCATCGCAGGCGATGCGCCGACGACCAGTTTCCTGATGTTCGCCGGCTTCGAGATAGCGTGTCTAGTACTGGCCGTCGTCTCCCTGGCCGCCTACCGACCGGAATAGAAAAAGCCCCGCCGCAAGCGACGGGGCTTTCCATGTGTTTTGAGACCAATCCTCTAGAAGGACTTGCGCACCGTCAGGCCATAGGTCGCCGGCTGGTTCGGATAGCCGGAGATCGATCCGGCCTGCGCCACAGCCGGGAAGGCCACCGTGATATACTCATCATTGAAGATGTTCCGTCCCCAGAGCGTAAAGCTCAGACCGGATTCGGTGGTCAGGCCAGCCGAGGCGTTGACCGTGCTGACTTCCTTCTGTTCGCCGATCAGCGCCTGGTTGGCGGGTTCGTCGAAATAGTCGCTCGGGCCTTCATATTGCCAGTCGGCCCGCAGGAAGGCGTCATACGTCTTCACGTCGAACGTGTAGGTCGCAGACGTTGAGGTCGAAACTTCCGGGACGCCGTAAGGCTTCTGGCCGGAAATGTCGCCGCTCGCCGATTCCTCGAAGCTGTCATAGACCGGGTCCAGGAAGGTTCCGGCAAAGCTGAGCAGGAGGTTGTCGGTCGCATTCCACTGCGCGTCGAGTTCGAGCCCCTGGGTGGATTGCTCACCGGCATTCGCCAGCGCAAAGCCCGTGCCCGTGAACACGTTGGACTGGAAGCCCTCGATGGTCTGGTCGAAAATAGCCACGTTAAAGGCAAAGTCTGCATACGCACCTTTGACCCCCAGCTCGTACACTTTCGATTCCTCAGGCCCGGCAAAGCGTGTGCCCGTGGTCAGGTTCGGCAACAGGAGGCCGCCCTGCGCCAGCAGCGCATAGTCGGACGGGGTCGGGCGGCTGTCGCGGGACAGGTTCCAGGACGAGGCCTTGAAGCCTGTCGCGTAGGAGCCGTACACATTTACCGCATCCGTGACGTCATAGGCCAGGCGGAAGGTGACCGACGTATCTTCGTCATCCGTCGAACCCATTTCCACGGCGTTCGGGAAGTTCAGGAACGGTGGCAGGAACTGCAGCTGTTGCAGGGCGCCCGGCGCGCCAGCAGCCGTTGCCTGGATGGTCGCAAACTCGGTCGGATAGGCCGCGGCGAACGCGCCAACAGCTGCCGGATCCGTCGGATTGACGCCAGCTTGCAGCAGAAGGCCACCGGCAGTCGCCTGCGTGATGAACGGCGCAGCCGCATTCAGGTCAACCGCAGCGAACATATCGGTCGACACGGCATTCGAGTAGGCGTTCTTGTTCACCTGCGTATAGTTCAGGCCGAACGTCGCGGTCAGGCGGTCGGTGACGTCATAGTCAACCGTACCGAACAGTGAAGCGGACGTATCGTCCTGGCCGTAGAATTCGGTGAAGCCCTGCCCCGGCTGGAAGAAGGTGCCAGGCGCCACGCCGAAGATGACCGGTTCCAGCGAGGTCAACAGGCCGGACGACAGGATGTCGATATAGCCGCGGATGTCATCGCCATAGAGAAGCTGGTTCTCGATATCGACGGTTTCATCAAAATAGAAACCACCCACCATCCAGCTCAGCGGACCGGTGCCATTCGAGGTCAGGCGCACTTCCTGGGTGAAGGTTTCAATCTCCACATCATCTGACTTGCGACCGAGAAGGTCGGCGCTGGTGAAGTCGGAGTCCTGATTCGTGCTGAGATCAGACGTGCGGTAGGAAGTGATGCTGGTCAGCGTGAAGGCGCCGAGATCAAAATCGCCCTGCAGCGACAGGCCACCATTCTTGATGAGGTTCTCGGACCCGAAATTGTAGGCCACTTCATAAGAGAATGGATCCTCTGCAACGAGATTTCCGCCCAGAGCCAGGATGGCCGCGCCGGTCGGGCCGTTGATGACGTTCGCGGCTGCACAGCAAATCTCGTCGATCTCGTCATAGTCCGCGATCAGGCGGAAGGACATGTTGTCGGTCGGTTCAAACAGCAGGTCGCCGCGCAGGCCCCAGCGATTGCGCTCATTGGTATCCGCCCCGTCGCCGAGGTCTTCGACATAGCCGTCGCGCTTGTTGAAATTGGCGCTCAGGCTGTAAGCGAGAGTCTCGGAGATAGGCCCCGTCACGATCCCACTGGCACGATAGCCATTATAATTGCTGACAGTGCCTTCGACACTTCCGCCCAATTCGAATTGCGGCTTCTGCGTCACGATCGAGATCACCCCGGCGGATGCGTTCTTGCCGAACAGGGTCGATTGCGGCCCGCGCAGGACTTCTACACGCTGCAGGTTTGGCAGATCGGAAATCTGCGAGGTCGAGCGCGAGCGATAGACGCCGTCCACGAACACGCCGACCGACGGCTCGATGCCGGCATTGTTGGCGCCATTGCCGAAGCCCCGGATGATGAAATTTGTGTTGGACGAGGATTGCTGCTGGCTGACACGCAGCGACGGCACGACGGATTGCAGGTCTCCCAGATCCACTATTCCAGCCTTTTCGATGACGCTCTCATCCACCACGGATACAGCGACTGGAACATCCTGCAGGGTTTGTTCGCGCTTGGTGGCGGTAATGGTCACGGTCTGCAGCGTGCGGCTCTCATCTTCATTGGAGTCCTGCGCATGGGCAGGCATGGAGAGGGTCGCGAATGCGGCAAGTCCAGCGCCAAGATAGAGCGCCGACTTGAAATGAGTCATTTCAAGAACACTGGATTTTCTGAATTTCACGAGAGGGTCCCTTTGAGCAAGTTTTGAGTTTTGTAGGTGGGAGGAATTCAACGGCAACGGGTGCCATGTCCAAAGGCTTAGACAGATGGCGAGTCATGACAAGACATGACCATGAGTAATAGTTAAGAATCCTCATACGCCGTGGTTTCACAGCTGTAGGGCACCGATATTTGCGGGTTCCAGGGCATGGGAATGCCGCCCCCTGCACAGGTCATCGACAATTTGACCGTCGGCCTGATTCGTCGTGCCGGCCAGCATTGTACCGAGATGACACGCGCACTTTGCCTGCCCGGCAAATCCGTCCGTCATTCCCTTCCAAAACCCCTGAATGGGGAAAATCCCGCAGGCGAACCCAGTAAATTTCCCCCCCGGCGGGAAAGCGGAACTGGAACAGATATTGCGGAACTCGTCTCCGGAGCAGGCCCCGGGGGTCTTGATAATTATAATGGAGCCAACGCCCGTCATGCACGACCGGTCTATTCACCCGAACACACGTATCATGCTTGAGGCCTGGAAGCGCATGAATGTCGATCCGGCCTCTCAGGAAGACCATACGCCACGCGCGAACGACCATCCGGACCTGATCACGAACATCTTCATGATCCAGTCAACTGATGACGGCGCATGGATTTTCCGCACCGCCGGTGACGGCGTGTCCCAGCTGCTGGGACGGACCTTGCCCAATCATGACTTCCTCAACCTGTGGACCGGGCCAGACCGCTCCATGGTCTCGGGACTGCTGGATGCGGTCCGGGCCGATGGCGCGCCGGGTGTGATCCGCGGTCGCGGCGAAACGCTGACCGGCCAGCGAGTCGAGGTCGAAGTCACCCTGATGCCCCTTGCCCAGTCCTCCGTTGGCGGATCGAGCACACGCTTCCTGGGTCTCTACCAGACGCTGGGCGGCGTGCCCATGCTGAAAGGCCGGCCGATCTGGCGCCACCGGGTCGCCATGCTGGTTCCCCCGGACACGCGCCGCGTCGAACCGGCCCTCAAACTGGTTGCAAGTAACGCAAACTGATCCTGGCGGATCAGGCCGCCACGGTGTCCGGCTCCTCCGCCGCCAACGGAGACTTGCCGAGAATCATGTCGGCAGCCTTCTCCGCAATCATGATTGTCGGCGCATTCGTGTTGCCCCCGATCAGCGTCGGGATCACTGAAGCGTCCACGACCCGCAGCCCCTCGACCCCGCGCACACGCAGCTCTCCATCGACCGGGCTGTCATCGCCCGCCCCCATCGCGACAGTCCCGACCGGATGATAGATCGTTTCGCCCGTACGCCGGATAAAGGCGTCGATGTCCTCATCCGTTTTCACGCTCTCGCCCGGCATCATCTCGGCACCCGTGAACGGCTTCAGCGCATTCTGCGAGCACAGATCCCGCAGCATCTTCACGGCTTCGCGCATGGCGCGCCGGTCTTCCTCGGCCTCCAGATAGTTCGGATCAATGGCCGGATGCGCGAACGGATCGGCCGAGGCGAGACAGACCGTGCCCCGGCTTTCCGGCCGCAGCTGGCAGGCATGGACGGTGTAGCCATCCTTGTTGGCCTCATGCTTGGCATGGTCCATCATGATCGCATTGACGAAGTGAAGCTGGAGATCCGGCATTTCCAGTCCCTCGCGGGATTTCAGGAAGGCCCCTGCCTGCAGGTGATTGTCCGCTCCGGCGCCGGTCTGGTTCAACAGGTATTGGAGGCCCACGCCCAGCTTCTTGAGTCCCTTCTGCATCGAATAGGCGGAAATCGGCTGGGTCATCTCGTGTATGACGGTCAGGTCCAGATGATCTTGCAGATTCTGGCCGACATTCGGGGACTTTACCTGTGTCTTGATGTCGAAGCGCCCAAGGTGATCCGGATTACCGATACCTGAGAGCTGCAGCAATTGCGGGGACTGGACCGCCCCGGCACAGACAATGACTTCGCTCGACGCATGGATTTCCTGCGCCAGCTGGCCTTTGCCTTCAACCACTTCGACGCCGGTCGCCCGGCCCTTCTCCATCAGGATGCGGGTCACCAGCCCGGTCGAGATCACGGTGAGGTTGTCGCGCACACCTACGATGGGCCGGAGGTAACCATAGGAGGCACTCCAGCGCTCGCCCTTGTGGATGGTGCGCTGGTAACGCCCGAAACCTTCCTGCTCAGCGCCATTGAAATCCTTCGTGCTGGCATAGCCAGCCTGTTCGCCCGCCTGCAAGAAGGCCCGGTAGATCGGCGAGGAGAGCGGGCTTTCGGACACTTTCAGCGGGCCGGTGCCGCCATGATACGCCGTATCGCCGCCTTCATAACCTTCCGAGCGCCGGAAATACGGCAACACATCCGCAAAGCTCCAGCCACGCAGGCCCATCTGGGCCCATTGGTCATAATCGCGTGCGTGGCCGCGTATATAGATCATGCCATTGATCGAGGAGGATCCGCCCCACCCCTTGCCGCGCGGCCACCACAGCTTGCGGCCGTTCATGTGCTTCTGCGGTTCGGTCCAGAATCCCCAATTATAGGCGCCTTCGGCCTTGATTAGGCTTCCCACCCCTGCGGGCATTCTTACCATCAGGGAATTGTCTTTCTTTCCGGCCTCCACCAGGCAGACCTTGATACGCGGATCTTCACTCAACCTGTTAGCCAAGGCACAGCCTGCACTGCCCGCACCCACGATTATATAGTCGTATGTCTCCACCGCCGGAGCTCCTCCCGTTAAACCTTATGGTGAAGGAACAGAACAATTCCTTCCCTTTCCAGCAACAGTTTGTGAACGAAACTAGCGTAAGTAAAGGCTTGATGGAGTTGAACAGACAGGTTGCCCCAAGGGCTTCAGGAGATTTCATATGTCTGCAATAGATTTGTCTGTGCCGCAGTTCCGCCCGGTCATAGAAACCGAGCAGGATCGCCGCAAATACCAGCGAGTCGATCTCGAACTGGAAGGCTGCTTCCTGGATGAAGCCAGCGAAGACCATCAGCTCGTTACCGAGAACCTGTCCTGTTCCGGCGCCTATCTGCGCGCTGCGACCGTGCCGGAAGCCGGCGCGAACGTGATTTGCTATTTCGATGATCTCGGCCGTGTGGCCGGCACCGTCGTGCGCACCTCGAAAGACGGTTTTGCGGTTGAATTCAATGTCGTACCGCACAAGCGCAAGAAACTGGCGGATCGCCTGAGCTGGCTGATCAACAAGGGTCTTATCGAAGTTCCGGAACAGCGCGCTGCAGCCCGCTTCCCGACCGGCGGCCCGGCCTTTATCGGTCGCAAGGACGGCCTCCAGATTCCGTGCACTGTGGTCGACATCTCACTGACCGGCGCCAGCTTCGAGACCAATGGCCAGTTCCAGCCGCCGCCAATCGGCGAAGTGGTGACGGCCGGAAACCTGCGGGGCCGCGTCGTACGCTCCGGCGAGAATGAGTTCGCGGTGAACTTCCTGCGCCCGGACGAGGACGACGTCTAGTCGATCCGTTTCACGCTGTTTCGATGGCGTTTCCAGTTTTCCACATAATGCACGGCTGACATCCTGATTACCTGGGCCTGGTGGTCGGAGATTTCCTTCACCACCTTGCCAGGCGCGCCCATGACAAGGGAATTGTCGGGGATCACCTTGCCTTCGGGAATCAGGGTGTGCGCCCCGATAATACAATTCTTGCCGATCTTCGCATTGTTGAGAATGGTTGAGCCGATCCCGATCAACGTCTCTTCGCCAATCGTACAGCCGTGCAGCATCACCATATGACCGACCGTGACATCCCGGCCAATGGTCAGCGGAGACCCGACATCAGTGTGAAGCACGCTGCCGTCCTGGATATTGGAATTCTCGCCAATCGTGATCGGGTCATTATCGCCGCGCAGCACCGCGCCATACCAGATCGAGGCATTTTCCTTCAGGATCACATTGCCCATGACCTGCGCATTGTCGGCCACCCAGTAATTGCCGCTGTCCGGCAGGGTCGGTCTTGTTCCGTCAATCTCGTAAATGGCCATGGGTTCTGCGTCTCCTCATTTCGCTCGCGGAATTATTGTTCATCGTTTGATAACCTTGGTACACTCTAATCATCAACAGATTCGGAGTTGGAGACGGTCATCACAAGACCCTGTCACACCCCGCCACCCGGAGAGACCTTCCGGGACTTGGCCAGACCGCCCACGGGGCGGACGGCCCTTTCTTCCTCCCAGTTTCCGCCAAGCCATCGCGCGATTCCGCCGGTGGCTTTTTTCTTGCCCGCAACCAAGGAGACCTTCCATGGGTAAACGCAATGCAGCAAAACGGATGAAGCAAGGTTCAGAAGTGAACCTGAACACCTGGTTCGAGGAGGGAGCCCGCGGCAAGGGCCCGAAGCTGCAAGCCATAGAAGGCGGCCGGGGCTGGCACCCGGACGATGCCGACCCCCGGCAAGATCATCAACGCGCGGAGGGGGGCCGCACCCAGCGCTACCAGAAAACCGTCAAGCCCCGCACGGAAAACCAGGCCCAGCTTATGAAGGCGATGGACGATCACGCGCTCGTCGCCGCGCTCGGACCGGCGGGCACCGGCAAGACCTATCTCGCCGTTTGCAAGGCAGTCGAGGCGCTGCAGAAGGGCAAAGTCGCCCGGATCATCCTGTCCCGCCCGGCCGTCGAGGCCGGCGAACAGATCGGCTTCCTGCCCGGCGCCATGGAAGACAAGCTCGCCCCCTACCTGCGACCACTCTATGACGCCCTGTCCGACCGGCTCTCGCCCGGACAGCTCAAACACATGCTGGCCGAAGGGGTCATCGAGATTGCCCCGATCGGCTTCATGCGGGGGCGCACCCTGAACAATGCCTTCATCGTCATCGACGAAGCGCAGAACTGTACCTACACCCAGCTCAAGATGCTGCTCACCCGGCTTGGCTGGCACTCGACCATGGTGATTACAGGCGACCCGGCACAGTCGGATTTGCTGCCGGAATTCTCTGGTCTCTCCACCGCCGCCGAACGGCTCGAAAAACTCGGCGGCGCCTCTATCATCCGCCTAGAAGGCAAGGATGTCGTCCGTCACCCGCTCGTCGCCGAGATGCTGGACGTTCTGTAGTCTGATTTCAAATGAACATTTCGCCCGCCCCGGAGATTATTCGGGGCGGGCTTTTTTTCGCGTCAGGCGTTTCGCGTGATCCAGTCCGGATAGCTGACATTCGGCCAATCCCCGAAACCGAACCGGTCCACTTGCCGGGTAAGTTCAGCGGGGTTCTCATGTTCCAGACACAGCGTCGAATATTGCTGTCCGTCCAGGGACGTCGTCGCGATCTCCGCGCGCAAGCCGCCCGGATCGGTAGCGAGGTGGCGTCGCTTGTCGACCACGACCTCATCTCCTTCCGCGAGCAACGCCTCACGTAGCCCGGAAAGACTGGTCAGCGCTGTGGGAATGGTGGGAAAGAGACGCGCCAACGTCGCCCGGTCTTCATCGTCCAACGGAAAGCGGGAGGCGACGACCGGTCGCCAGTGCTCGAGTCCGCCGTCACGGGTCAGCAATTCCTTGATGCCGAACTGCGCCCCGCCCCGCAATTTGGCTTGGGCTGGCGCGCGGGATGGCACACGGAAATAGATGTCGGTGCGTGGCGGCTCGGCGGTGAAATCCAGCGCGACCTGCAGCCGTTGCGCAATCGCCTCGCCTGCCTCCGGCCAGATCCGGTATTCCCATAGGGCGGGATTAGCTGTCCCCATGCTCGTCTCTCTTTCCAATTGGGGATTTTCCGAACAAATGGGTTTCCAAAATCCGGATCGGCAACAGGATGAGGACCGACAGCAGCACAGCAAGAAAAGCGAGCCGGAGATAGCCCGCCCCGCAGGCAAGGCCAATCGCGCCTGCGAGCCAGATACTCGCGCCGGTCGTCAATCCGCGTACGGACCCACGGCCATGAATGATGGTGCCTGCCGCAAGGAAGGCGACCCCCGCCGTCACGGCTTGTACGACGCGCGTTGGGTCCAGCTGGGTGATATCGTCATCCCCGCCAAAGGAATGAATCATCTCAATGGCAATCGACATGAACACGGACGAGGCGAGCGCGGTCAGCATATGCGTCCGCAAGCCGGCCGGCCGGTCGCGAACCTCGCGTTCGAACCCGACGATCAGGCCTGCCACACACGCGGCCAGCAGCCGCGTAGCCATCACGCCCAAGGGCACATCGCTGTCGAAGGAAAGCGTCAGCAGATCGTCCATTCAGGACGAACGTGCAAGGTGCCGTTTGGTTGCGCTGAAGGTCTAGGCCTCTTCGTCCTCGCCCTTGCCCACAGATGCGGCGAGCGCCGCCGACAGGAAGAGGTCGATATCCCCGTCCAGAACCCCGGACGTGTCCGACGTCTCCACTTCGGTGCGGAGGTCCTTCACCATCTGGTAGGGCTGCAGGACGTAGGAGCGGATCTGATGGCCGAATCCGATGGCGCTCTTTTCGGCATATTGCGCATCGGCGACTGAACGGCGGGTCTGTAGCTCCAGCTCATAGAGCTTGGAACGCAGCATCTGCCAGGCCTGGTCCCGGTTGCGGTGCTGTGAGCGGTCATTCTGGCATTGGACCACAATACCTGTTGGCTCGTGCGTCAGGCGGACCGCCGAATCGGTCCGGTTGACGTGCTGGCCGCCGGCACCGGACGCGCGATACGTATCGGTGCGCACATCCGACGGATTGATCTCGATCTCGATATTGTCGTCGATCACAGGCGTGACGGCGACCGACGCGAAGCTCGTATGGCGACGCGCGGAGCTGTCGAAGGGGGAAATCCGCACAAGCCGGTGAACGCCCGTCTCGGACTTCAGCCAGCCATAGGCATTATCGCCCTTGATCTGGAGCGTGGCGGATTTGATGCCCGCCTCTTCGCCCTCGCGCTCGTCCATCTCCTCGACCTTCATCTCGTGGGCCTCGGCCCAGCGGACATACATGCGGCGCAGGATATTGGCCCAGTCCTGGCTTTCCGTGCCGCCTTCGCCCGCATTGATCTGGATGAAGCAGTCATTGGCGTCGGCCTCACCGGACAGCAGTGCGGCCAGTTCGGCCTTCTCTGCGCGCGCGGCAGCCTTTTTCAGATTGGTCTCGATGTCTGCGATCATGTCGTCATCGCCTTCGGCGAGTTCGAGCAATTCCTCGGCATCATTGGCTTCGCGCTGCAGGGCTTCGACGGTTTCGATTCCGTCGGCAAGGCGCTGGCGCTCGCGCATCATGGCCTGGGCAGCCTGCGGGTCGTCCCAGAAATCCGGGCGTTCGGAGAGCGCCGTCAGCTCATCGAGGCGTTTGGTGGCAGTATCCCAGTCAAAGACGCCTCCGTAGCAAATCGGCGGACTGGCGGATCTGGTCTGTAAGCGATTTGATTTCTGCGGACATGGGATCAGCCTCTATCTTGTATAGGTCGGTAAAATTCAGAGAGGCGGGGCATAGCGCGCCCGCCTCCCTGCGTCAAAATCCGTTTGGTCAGTAAATGTCGCCGAGATTGTCGTCGACCGGCGCTTCCGGGGCCGGTTGCGGCTGACCGGGGAATGGATTGGGATTTTCGTCCACGATTCCCGCATCGCGTTCGGGGTCAAACCCGCCATAGCCCCCGCCATTGCCGCTGCCCGCACCGCAATTGCCCGAAATGGAGAGGCAGTCGCTGGTGTCGCGGAAAGCGCTCATGCCGGGCTCGGTGCCGGGGCGGAAGGCCTCGTCGATGATGACCGCCGTATCCGGTCCGGGCAGTTCGCCATTGCGCGCATCGATTTTCACGAGGCGCACGCCGGGGGGAATCCGAAACGGAATGGCAGGCTCGTCTTCCAGCGCCTTTTCCATGAATTCGGTGAAGATCGGCGCGGCGACCGAGCCGCCTGCCTCGCCTTCGCCGAGCGACCGGTTATCATCGAAGCCGACCCGCACACCCACGACGAGGTCTGGGGAATAGCCCATGAAGACGGCGTCGCGATAATCGTCGGTCGTTCCGGTTTTTCCAGCCAGCGGCTTGCCGACGCGCAATGCCCGGCGGCCGGTGCCGCGCTCCACCACGCCTTCCAGCATATGGGTCACCTGATAGGCAATGATCGGGTCGAGCACCTGCTCGCCGACTTCGTCGAGTTGTGGTGGCTCTTCGCCGTTCCACTCTTCGAGATGGCAATCCTCGCACGGGCGCTCATCATGCCGGAACAGGGTGCGGCCATGACGGTCCTGCACACGGTCCAGCAAGGTCGGGTTGATGATCCGGCCGCCATTGACGAAGCCGGCATAACCGCGCGCCAGGTCAATCAGATACGTATCGCCTGCGCCCAGCGACATGGCCGGATAAGGCGGCAGGTCTTCATAGACGCCCATACGCTCGGCCAGGTCGGATACGGCCTCCATGCCGATGTCCTGCGCCACACGTGCGGTGACGAGGTTCAGGGATTTCTCCAGCGCGATGCGTAGTGTGACCATGCCGTAGGTACGGCCTTCGGTATAGTTGGATGGGCGCCAGTAATCATCCGTAGACACATCAAATGCCACGAAAGGCGCATCCAGCATCCGGCTTGCCGGCGTGTAGCCTTTTTCCAGCGCGGCCGCATAGACAAACGGCTTGAAGCTGGAGCCCGGCTGGCGCTTCGACTGGGTGACGCGATTATAGCTGGACTTGAAGAAGGAATAGCCGCCCTGCATGGCCAGGATCCGGCCCGTATGGGGGTCGAGAGCCACGAGCGAGCCATCCACTTCCGGCACCTGGCGCAGGATGGCATTGCCGACAGGGATCATCATCGGTTCAGGGTCCGGCTGGTCGATCTCGTCGCCATCCGGGTCCAGTTCCATCTCTGCAGGCGCAGCGGTCTCCTCCGCATTCAGAACTTTGCGCTTCAACTCGGCCAAGACCACATCCCCGACATTCAGGCCGCCCTTGCCCTCGGCTGGCTTGTACTTGGCAGCCCATTCGACTTCCTCGGCAGGCAGCGGAATTGTCGCGCCATCGGTCAGCAGGAGTTCAGCCCCCTTCGATCCGATCTTTGTCACGAGCGCCGCTTCCCATGTGCCGTACCCACCGGGCAGTTTCACACCGTCCAGCTGTTCGAGAATGTCGTCTGATTTCGGATCGAGCGTTGTCACCGGCCCGCGCCAGCCGTGCCGGCGATCATAGGTGATGAGACCATTTTGCAGAGCGTCCTGAGCGGCCAGCTGCAGCTTGGTGTCGATGGTCGATCGAATGGACAGGCCGCCCTGCTGCAACGTATCTTCGCCATAGGATTTGATCAGGTCGCGGCGCAACTCCTGCACGAAATAGGTCGCGGCAGCATATTCCGGGCCCTTCAGGCGGCGGGTGGTTGTCAGCGGCTTGGTCATCGCCTCTTCCGCAGCTTCGCGCTCGATATAGCCATCCTCGACCATGCGGCGCAGGACGTAGTTGCGCCGCTGCAGCAGGCGTTTGGGCCGGCTGTACGGGTTCACCGAGGACGGGGCCTTGGCCAGCGATGCCAGGATCGCCGCCTCGGACAGGTCCAGCTCCGGCAGGGATTTGTCAAAATAGTTCAACGCCGCCGACCCGACACCATAGGAACGATAGCCGAGATAGATTTCGTTGAGATAGAGTTCGAGGATTTCCTCTTTCGTGAACTCTTTCTCCATGCGCTGCGCGATGATGGCTTCCTTCGCCTTGCGGGTCAGGTTCTGGTCGCGCGTCAGCAGCATGTTCTTGGCGACCTGCTGGGTGATCGTCGAGCCGCCTTCGAGACCACCGGAGCCGGTAATCTTGTTCTTGGCGGAGTTCACCCCACCCCGCACGATGCCCTTGTAGTCCAGTCCTTCATGCGTGAAGAAATTTTTGTCCTCGGCCGCAACGAAGGCATACACAACATGGTTCGGGATCGACTCATACGGCACGAAGACGCGGTGCTGGTCCGCAAATTCGGCAATCAGCGTTCCATCGCCCGCATGGACGCGCGAGGTGATTGGCGGCTCATACTGTTTCAGCTTCTCGATGGACGGGACCTGACGGCCAAGCGCCGCAAAGTACAACCAGAGCGCGACAAAGCCGAGCGCTGCGAGCACGAAGCCCAGAATGACCAGACGGCGCGCCCAGACCCAGACCCAAGGCGGGCCCGGAAGAAACCGGCGGCTGGGTTCTGGTTCCTGCATGTGAGGATTCATGTTGTTCGACATAGTTTTCCCGTCAGCGTTCGCATCGCGGAATCGCATTGATATCCGGCAATAGTAAGGCGCGTCGGAGGCGGGTAAAAGGTCTCAGCTGCCTGACAATCTGGTCAGATATCCTGCCGGTCCACCTCGCCATCCCCGATGGACACGCTGGGCAATGACCGGCGCTCAGGTTTCGGCGTGGTCAGGCCGTTTGCCAACTTGGCCTCCAGCTCTGCTCTTTCCTTGGCGGGCGGGTGGTTGTCGATCGCATTCTGCCACGCTTCACGCGCATCTTCCTTGTTGCCCTGATGCCAGTAGATGTCGCCCAGATGGGTTTCGATTTCCCAATGCTTGTGGGGCTTCAGGTCGGCGCGCGACTGTTCGATCAGGCGCTGGGCGTCTTTCAGATGGCCCATCCGGTAATAGGCCCAGCCAAGCGAATCGGTGATGTAGGGATCACGCTCCGCCAGCGCGCGGGCCCGGTACAACACCTTGAAACCCTCTTCCTGCTTGTCTGTGTATTCAATCAGGAAATAGCCGAGCGAATTCAGCGTGTACGGGTCATTCGGCCGCCCCAGCAATTCAGTGCGAAGGATGGCCAGAGCCTGGTTCACTTCGCCGATCTTGCCCAGCGAATTGGCCAGCATCATGCGGCGGTCATGCGTATCATCCAACTCGCGCGCCTTGGCGGCATGACGGGCGGCTCCTTCAAGGTCTCCGAACTGGTTCTTGATTTCTGCGGCAAGGCCATGTGCCGACGCCCGCTCTGCCTGGTTTGAGGCCAGCGAGATCACTTCGTCCACCAATTCGGCCGAGCCCTCCTCATCATTCAGCAGGGTGCGCAGCTGCAGCGCGCCATACAATGTCTGCAGGCGATCATCCTCGTCGGTGATTTCCAGCGCCCGCGCCACGGTGGCCCGGGCCTCGTCTTCCTCGCCAGACATGATCAACGCTTGCGCGGCGGCGATCTGCAGCGAAGCCGTCTCGGTCGGCGCGCTGAGGGCAACATGCGCCACGCCGCCATAAAGGGCGCTCTCATACAGCTGGTCGATGACGGCGGCGCGCAGCCCCTCATCATCCGGATTGATCAGCAGGGCCACCTGATCAAAGGCCGAACGCTGGTCGTCAAAGCCTTCAATCCGTCCGCCCATCATGATGGTGCGGATGATGCGTTGCTCCTGCAACGCCCGCGAAACATCCGCCAGCGACTGGGTGAAGGCGGCCCGCACATCCAGCGCCTCATTGTCCAGATTCTTGCCGGTTTCGAGGCTCTCGATGGCGGCGGCATAGCTGATCGCCTCTTCCGGCTCGGCGTCCGCGAGTTTCTGGTAGACGGCCTTGGCCTCCTCGATCCGGTCGAGGCGCTGCAGCAACAATGCGTGGCGCGAAACCACGGTGCGGACATGGCTGTAGAGCAGGCCCTTCGGATCAAACTGGTGCTCCGGCGCTTCGATCTCGGCGGGCGTCATGAACTCATAGACGGCGAGTGCCTGTTCCGGACGGTCCAGGGCTTCCAGCATGGCCGCAAGGGACAGATCGCCCGTCAGGCCCGGCATCGCCCCTGCCGCGCCGCGATGGCGCTCAATGGCTTGGTCCGGCTTGCCATCCATGGCCAGCAGCCACGCATCGAGGAAAGCGTAGAAGCCGGTCTCGCCCTCCTCCTCACTCTGGCTGTTGGAGGTCTTCAATATGTTGCGCGCCGCCATCGTATCGCCGTCCGCGGCCCGGTCGAGCGCAAGGAAAGCATCGAAGAGCGGGCTGACATCGCGGTCTTCCTGCGACAGGCCGGAGGTCATCTGCAGGAAGGCAGCCATGTCGCCGGCCTTCACGGCATCCAGCGGCGCAGGATAGGCAGAAATGCCGACCGGCAGGCCATTGGCACCGATCACAGCCGTCGCGCGCGCCGCCGGAGAGAGCGGCACCGAGCTCTCGACAAGCGGCGCCGCGACCGGGGTGTCTTCCGGTGCGGAGGCTGGCTCGGTCGCGCAGGCGCCGAGCGTGAGGGACAGGGTCAGGACAGAGGCGGCAAGAGACAGTCTGGTGCGCATGAGGACGGCGTACTCCGGGTTCGGTTTGACGCAGAGTGAAGCAGTCCGATGCGGCAAGAGCAAGGCGCGAAATGGAGAAAGCGCGGCAGAGTTAACCCCGCCGCGCTTTCCGGAAACCATACAGGACGAAGCCCTGTTTACATGTTCGGATAGGCCGGGCCGCCGCCGCCTTCCGGCACGGTCCAGTTGATGTTGAGGTTCGGATCCTTGATGTCGCACGTCTTGCAGTGAATGCAGTTCTGCGAGTTGATCTGGAACTTCAGCTCCCCGCCTTCCTCGATCCATTCATAGACGCCAGCCGGGCAATAGCGCGCCGACGGACCGGCATAGACATCATGCTCGGAGGCCTTCTGCAGGGCCATGTCCTTCACGACAAGGTGAACGGGCTGGTCTTCGCCATGATAGGTGTTGGTGAAGGAGACATTGGTCAGCTTGTCGAAGCTGATCTTGCCATCCGGCTTCGGATAATCGATCGGCTTGAACTTCTTCGCCGGCTTCAGCGCCGCCGCATCCGTCTTGCCATGCTTCAGCGTGCCGAAGAAGGAGAAGCCGCCGAACAGGCTGGAAATCCACATTTCCAGGCCGCCGAGCGGGATGCCGATGGCGGTGCCGAGGCGCGACCAGAGCGGCTTCACGTTCCGCACCTGCTTCAGCTCCTTGTAGACCGAAGACTCCTTGTAGGCGTCTTCATAAGCGGTCAGCACGTCGCCCTCGCGGCCGGCCTTGATGGCCTCGAACGCCGCTTCGGCGCCCATCATGCCGGTCAGGATGGCATTGTGGCTGCCCTTGATGCGCGGCACGTTGACGAAGCCGGCGCCACACCCGATCAGCGCGCCGCCCGGAAAGGCCAGCTTCGGCACGGACTGGAAGCCGCCTTCGGTGATGGCCCGCGCGCCATAGGCCACGCGCTTGCCGCCTTCGAGATGCGGCAGCACGCAGGGGTGATGCTTGAAGCGCTGGAATTCCTGGTAGGGCGAAATGTACGGGTTTTCGTAATTGAGGTGCACCACGAACCCAACCGAGATGAATGGTTCGCCATTGTCGCGGAAATGGTAGAGGAAGCTGCCGCCGCCGGTGTTGTTGTCGAGCGGCCAGCCCATCGTGTGCTGGACATAGCCCTCATTGAAATTCTCTTCCGGGACCGACCACAGCTCTTTCAGGCCAAGGCCGAATTTCTGCGGGTCGCGGCCTTCGTCGAGATTGTATTTGGCGATCAGCTGCTTGGTCAGCGAGCCGCGGGCGCCTTCTGCGAACAGGACGTACTTGCCGAGCAGTTCCATGCCCGGCTCATAATCAGGCTTGTGCGAGCCATCGGCGGCAATGCCCATGACGCCGGCCACGATGCCTTTCACTTCGCCATTCTCACCGAGCACCAGATCGGAAGCGGCAAAACCCGGGAAGACTTCAACGCCGAGATTCTCGGCTTCCTGGCCCAGCCAGCGCGCGACATTGGCGAGCGACCCGGTGAAGTTGCCGTGGTTCTTCATGAAGCCCGGCATAGGCAGCCAGGAAATGTCGGCCTCGCCATTCGGCCCCAGGAATTTGAACTTGTCGCCGGTCACTTCGGTTTTCAGCGGGCGGTCATCCCGCTCGCGCCAACCGGGGATCAGCTTGTCGAGGCCGACCGGGTCCATGACGACACCGGACAGGATGTGGGCGCCGATCTCGCCGCCCTTCTCGATCACGACGACCGAGAGATCCTCACCGGCGGCATCCGCCAGTTGCTTGAACCGGATTGCCGCGGACAGACCCGCAGGGCCACCGCCAACGATGACCAGATCATATTCCATCGACTCGCGCTGCACAGCGTCATCAGCCATTGGTTTCTCCTCCTTGCGGGTGATAGGGTGCCCGCTCATAAGCCCATTTGATTAAGCAATTACAGCGTCTATCAGGAAGGTCCAGAGCGTCCAGATGCCCGCCCCTGCGTCAATTGATGCAATTAAGGCCCTCACCGAATGGTGGGGCGACATGGGCGTGGAAGTCGATGACGCCGCCGTGCAGGCCTATTTGAAGGTTTCCGAGAGCGCTGCGCCTGCTGCATCAGCGACACCGGCTGCGCCTGTGCGTCGCCCCCGCCGCAAGAAAATTGACTGGGTCGAGGAAGCCAGGACAGCAGCGGCCGCCTGTGATTCGGTCGAGGCCCTGAAAGCTGCCATTGAAGGGTTCGACGGCAGCCCGTTGAAAGGCGCTTCAGAAAATACAGTCGTCTATGACGGCACGCCCGGCGCCAGCCTGATGGTGATCGGCGAAGGCCCCGGCGCCGAAGAGGACCGCAAGGGCCTGCCCTTCGTCGGCAAGGCCGGGCAGCTGCTCGACAAGATGCTGGCCGCGATCCACCGCGACCGCAAGGAAAACGCTTTCATCACCAATGTGAATTACTGGCGCCCGCCCGGAAACCGCAATCCGGAGCCGGAGGAGCTGGCCATATGCCGTCCCTTCGTGGACCGGATGGTGGAACTGGTTGCGCCGAAAGTGATCGTGGCCGCAGGCGGCGTACCGGCCAAATCCCTGCTCGACAGTTCCGACGGCATCATGCGCCTGCGCGGCACCGAGCATGTGTTCAAGACGGCTGGCGGTTTCAGCGCACCGCTGATCCCGATCTTGCACCCCGCCTATCTATTACGCCGTCCACAAGACAAGTCCCGCGCATGGCGGGACTTGTTGCTGGTGGAACAGCGTCTGGGAGAATTGGGCAGCTAAAGGTCAGCCGGAAAGATTACTCCTCCAAGGCTTCCTCGGCCTTTTCATCGACCAGCTCCATTTCGCGCCCCTTGCGCTCAAGGAAGGCTTCGCCAATCGAGCCGTCTTCATCCGGGCCGATGACATCCTTGGCGACCGGGAAGATTTCTGTCTCTTCCTCATCGATATGGTGCTCGTAATCATGGCGCAGCGTCTTGAAGCGCGTCAGCCAGCCGGGGGAACTCTTGTCCATCTCGTCCAGTTCCTGGATGATGTCGTCCAGCTCCTTGTGCTCGGCGACTGAGTGGCGACCCTTGGGCTGGCCCTCCTCGCCTTCCATCAGCGGGCTGTAAAAGGTCTCTTCCTCGGCGGCGGCATGCCCGCCCACATCATAATAGAACTCCTTCCAGAGTTCTCGGCGCTTGGTGGAGTCGCCTTCCGTCTCTGCCAGCTGGGCCAACAGGTCGCGATGAGTGTCATGATCTTTCTTCAGGGTTTCATAAATCGAGGGCATGTGAGGGATCCTTTGTCTTGTCCCTCTCAAACGCGTTAACCCCTGCCCGGTTCCGCCCCATACGATTGCCTGATAGGGAGTTTTCATGCCCGCGCCGCTTTCCATCATCATCCCCACACTGAATGCCGCCGGGGACCTGCCGGATTGCCTGCAGGCGCTGATGCCGGGGCTGGAGCTGGGCCTGATCCGCGAAGTCATCGTGTCCGATGGTGGCTCGGAGGATGCGACGCCGCGCATGGCCGGTGACACGGGCGCAACCTTCCTGACCGACGCGAAAGGGCGCGGCGCCCAGCTCGCGGCCGGGGCGGATGCCGCGCGGGGCGACTGGCTGCTCTTCCTGCATGCCGACACGATGCTGTCGCCAGACTGGGCCGAACGCGCCGCCCACCACATGGAGCGACGCGCAGAAACCGCTGCGGCCTTCACGCTGAAATACCGCTCCGACGACCGAGCGGCGCGCTGGCTGGAGGCCCGCGCCAATCGCCGCGCGCGGATTCTCGGCCTGCCCTATGGCGATCAGGGCCTGCTGATCTCCCGCAAACTCTACGATGCGGTGGGCGGCTTCGCCGACGTGGCCCTGATGGAAGACGTCATGATCGCACGCGCCCTCGGCAAGAAGCGGCTCGTCCTCCTGAGCGCCGAAGCGCGCACCTCCGCCGAGAAATATGAGCGCGATGGCTGGCGCAAGCGGGCCTGGAGTAATGCGTGGCTGCTGACCCGCTTCCTGATGGGCGCGAGCCCCGAGACCCTCGCCAAGGTGTATCGCTGATGCGGCGTGCCCGGCTTCTGATCTTCGCCAAGCCGCCCCGCATGGGCCTCGCCAAGACACGGCTTGCGGCCGGCATGGGCCAGACCGAAGCCCGCCGCATCGCACATTTCACGCTCGCCCGTACCATGCGCGCCGTACGCGGCAGCGGCCTCGATGCCGCGCTCTATCTCGCGCCTGACCGCGCACTGGATGAAACACTGGGAGGAATCTGGCCCCCGGTCCTGCCCCGGTTCAGTCAGGGCCCCGGCACGCTGACCGAACGGCTCGGCAAGGGGCTTGCCGACTCGCCCAACGGGCCGGTCCTGTTCATCGGCACGGACGCGCCAGACATGTCCATCGCACATCTCCGCCACGCTGTGCGCGCCCTGCGACGCCATGATGCCGTCTTCGGCCCGGCCGAGGATGGCGGGTTCTGGCTGTTCGGTGTGAACAAGCATCCGGGCTTGCCGTCCCTGTTCGACAATGTGCGCTGGTCCGGGCCTCATGCGCTGGCAGATGTGCGGGCAAACCTGCCCTCGTCAGCCCGGCTGTCGCTGCTGCAAACACTGCAGGATATAGACGACAAAAATGACTGGAAGCGATGGAGCCGAAACAAACGCTGTTAACTTGACCCATGTTATGGAAGCAAACTCCAAAGCAGTGTCCAAGATGACTCCCGGCTTCCGGATTCCAGACGACAGGACACCTAATGTACCGACTGATTTATATCAGCACTGCGTCTGACGCGCTCACGGCTGCCGACATAGACGACATCGTCGAGACGGCGGTCCGCAACAATGAACCCCAAAACCTTACAGGTGTACTGGTCTATAATGGCCTGAACTTCCTGCAGGTACTCGAAGGGACGCGGGCGCATGTCGAGAACGTCTACAACCGCATCCTGCTGGATACACGCCACGTCTCGGTCACGACCGTGCTGGCCGAGGCAGCCGAAATCCGTATCTTTTCGGGCTGGCACATGGCCGGACGCAAGACGATGGCCCTGGCAGGCCATCGGGACTACGACAAGATGAACGACGTTCAGGACGTGCTGGACCGCCAGATGCCGGGCCGTGTCCGCCAGATCCTGGAAAACTTCACCTCCCTGAAGGGCATCTGATTTCACAGGTTTCCGGCAAGCCCGCCGATTTATGTTCTTGATTTGTTCTTATGCTTGTGGCCTGTTCAGGTCATGAGGACAGAACAGAAACTCTCTCCCAGCGGCCGGGTCAATCTGATCGACACCCGGCAGGCCGAGGAACGCTTCCAGCAGCGCGGACGTGGCGCCGTCTCGAACCAGACCGGCCGCTTCGAAGCCGAGACACGCTACGCCTTCGATGATGGATGGGGCACGATCGAGGATGATGCCGGACGCCTGGAAACGACCCTGTTGAAGGATACGGCGCGCACGATCATCACCTTCAACAAGTCGCCTGACATATCATTTGACCGCACGGTGAACCCGTATCGGGGCTGTGAACATGGCTGTATCTATTGTTTTGCCCGCCCGACCCATGCCTGGGGCGGCCTGTCGGCTGGGCTCGATTTCGAAAGCAAGCTCTTCTTCAAGGACAATGCCGTCGAGCTGCTGAAGCGGGAGCTTTCGAAGCCCAGCTATCTGCCCCGCGTCATCGCGCTCGGAATGAACACGGACGCCTACCAGCCGGTCGAACGCGAGATGCGCCTGACCCGCAGCCTTCTTGAAGTCCTGTCCGACTATCGCCATCCGGTCAGCCTCCTCACCAAGTCCGCCCTGATCCAGCGCGACATCGACCTGATCGCCCCGATGGCCGAGGCAGGCCTCGCGCGGGTCGGTATCTCGCTGACCACGCTTGACCGCACCCTCGCCCGCAAGATGGAGCCGCGGGCCGCCACACCCCAGCGCCGACTGGACACGATCCGGGCGCTGAGCGAAGCCGGGATCGAAGTCACGGTCATGACCGCGCCGATCATTCCAGGCCTGAACGATCATGAGATCGAAAGCCTGCTGGACGCCGCCGCCGATCATGGCGCGACACGCGCGGGCTATGTGATGTTGCGCCTGCCTTATGAGATCAAGGACCTGTTCCATGAATGGCTGGTCCAGCATGTGCCCGACAGGGCCGCGCGGATCATCAACCACATCCGGGACATGCGCGGCGGCAAGGATTACGATGCCAATTGGCACGAACGGATGCGCGGCGGCGGGCCGGTGGCTGATCTGATCTCGCGGCGTTTCGGCCGGGCCACCGCCCGGCTCGGCATGAACCAGCGAAGAGACCCGCTGCGGACAAACCTCTTCCGCGTCATTGAAGAGCAGAACGGCCAGTTTCGTCTGGACGTCTAGGCTCCGGCGTCCTCACGTTCCCGGCCCCAAGCGGCCTGCTGAACGCGCAAAACACAGCAGCCTTCATAAATTTCCCGGCCATTGCAGCCCGCCTGCTGTGCCCGCCCGTACAGGCAGGGCGTCAGCAAGCGGGACAGACCGAGGGCATCCGCAGGCCTGCTCCGCCGCCAGTCACGCTGAACTCACAGGCTTTCCCCGATTTTATCCACAGGACTATCCACAAGGAAAATCTGTTGATAGTTTCGACTCCGAAATGAACCGGGGCTGATTCGGATGCGCAATAATTAGGGATTCAGAAACCGGCGTCCGGCACTGATTCGCGCTTCGATACGACACATAGCGCAAGCGGGGCTGAACCAATGGAATTACAGAGAAACGTGATCATGCAGGGCGATTGCATCGACATCCTGTCCCGCCTTCCGGACCGGTCGGTTGATCTCGTCTTTGCCGATCCGCCGTACAATCTCCAGCTTGGCGGCGGCCTGACCCGTCCGGACCAGTCCGTGGTCGACGGCGTGGATGATGATTGGGACAAGTTCGACAGCTTCGACGCCTATGACCTCTTCTGCCACCAATGGCTGGAAGAATGCCGCCGCGTCCTGAAGGATGACGGCGCAATCTGGGTAATCGGCTCGTATCACAACATCTTCCGCGTCGGCGCGATCCTGCAGGATCAGGGCTTCTGGATCCAGAATGACGTCATCTGGCTCAAATCGAACCCGATGCCGAACTTCAAGGGCACCCGCTTCCAGAACGCCCACGAGACCCTGATCTGGGCCGGCAAGTCCGAACAGTCCAAATGCACCTTCAATTACGACGCGCTGAAAGTCTTCAATGACGACAAGCAGATGCGCTCCGACTGGATGATCCCGCTCTGCACGGGCGGCGAGCGCCTGAAGGATGAAGACGGCAAGAAAGCGCATCCGACACAGAAACCGGAAAGCCTGCTGCAGCGCGTCCTGCTGGCCACGACCAATCCGGGCGACACGGTGCTCGACCCGTTCTCCGGCACCGGTACGACGGCCGCCGCCGCCAAGCGCCTCGGCCGCAATTACATCGGCATCGAGCGTGACGAAACCTATGCCCGCCTTTCCCGCGCCCGCCTGAAGGCTATCGAGCCCATCGAAGGCGCCGTGCTGGAAACCGAGCGCAGCAAGAAATCCCTGCCGCGCGTCCCGTTCGGCGCCCTGCTGGAAAACGGCTGGCTGAAGCCGGGCGACCGCCTGTTCAGTCCACAGCGTCGCTACCAGGCCCGCATCCGTGTCGACGGCTCGCTGACCACCGGCACGTCCACCGGCTCGATTCACCGGCTCGGCGCCCATGTCCAACAGGCCCCCGCCTGCAATGGCTGGACCTATTGGCACTATGAGGACCCGAAACGGAACCTCGCGCCGATCGACCTGCTTCGCCGCCGGTACCGCGAGGAAATGGGCCTCAACTAGGCTCCTTCAAAACATGCAAATGAAGGCGGCGCGGGATCAGTCCTGCGCCGTTTCTTCCAGGGATGCATGATAGGCGCGCCAACAGGCCTGGCCGACCTTGTTGTACGCCCGCATCTTCTCCGCCATCCGCAGGAACCCGTCCTGGTCGCCCAGCTCCGGCGGCAGCAGCGGGTCGAAATTGATTGCCCGGATCACCGGTTGCCCGATCAGCAATGTCTCGCGGGCGGCGTCATCCATGCTGCGGGTCGCGAGCCGGTCCAGGCTCTGTTCCATCTTCTTGATCGCCTGCGCATAGGACCGTGACAGGGCTTTCGGGGACCAGAGACTCGCCCAGTCCTGTGGCCCGGCCATCGCAATCTCGCCGGCCCGCATCAGGATGATATCCTCATCCGCGCCGATATCTGTCAAATCCGCACGATGCCTGTCGAGATTGCCCGACAGATTTGCCGGCCGCACCCAGAAGCCTTCCTCTGTCTGCTGGTAGCCGAACAGGGCCAGCGCCCGTTCCCTGGCGCGCAATTGCTTGCGGTCGCTGCGGCCGAGATGCTTGGTCAGGGCGACCAGCCAGTCCCCGTTCCAGTCCACCATCCGCTCGGCCACATGTTCCCATTGCTGGACCCGCCGCATCAGCGCCTGCGCCTTTGGCCCCGGACTGTAGACGCCGCGTTCCGGGCTCTCCAGCAGGCCATCCTTCATCAGCCGCGTCACCGCCACGCGCAGGGTCGATGCCTCGATCCCGAACAGCGCCGCCGCATTGATGAGACGGCCAATCGCCTGCGGCGAGGCATCCGTGCTGCTCATCAGCGACAGGACCAGCGCCCGTGCGGACACGTCCTGAGGGTCGAGGGGATTATAATAATACACGAATTGACTCATACTGCTAATTACTGTAATAATCTATTAAAGCACAGGATGGGAGCCCTGCCATGTCCACGACGATGAAGCTATCAGAAGCCGTCACAAAAGAAGAACTTCGCGAATTGCGGAAGAAGTCAGACCTTCGCGCCTTCGCCACGGTGGCCTGGAACTGGGGCCTGATCGTCGCGGCGTTTGCCGTCGCCATCCTCTGGACCAATCCGCTGACCATCGCGGCCGGCATTCTCATTCTGGGCGGCCGCCAGCTCGGCCTCGGCATCATCAATCATGATTGCGCTCACCACGCCCTGTTCAAGAGCCCGAAGGTGGACGAATTTGTCGGTCACTGGATTGCTGGCGCGCCGATGAACATTTCCCTGCCCGCCTATCGTACCTACCATCTCAAGCACCACAAACATGCCGGAACACCGGATGATCCGGATATTATCTTCGTCAAGAATTATCCCGTGGCCAAGGACAGCCTGCGCCGCAAATTCGTGCGGGACCTGACCGGCCAGACCGGCTTCCGGGACACGATGCGCAAGATCCGCAGCTTCAAGCTGTCGCGCAACTGGCCGTGGCTCACCTTCCATGTCGCCTTGCTCGCGACGCTGACAGCGGTCGGCGCGCCTTGGGCCTATCTCATGTGGTGGGCGGCGGAACTCTTCGTCTATCCGGCCATCGTGCGCCTGCGCCAGATTGGCGAGCACGGCACCTCCAAGGATCGCAGCAGCCTCGAACCCCGCCTCAATACCGGCACCACGGTCGCGCCCTTGTGGCAGCGCGTGCTGATCGCCCCGAATGATGTGAACTATCATCTCGAACACCACATGTTCGCCAGCATCCCGCCTTACAATCTGAAGCGGCTCCACACGCTGCTCTCAACGCGCGGCTATTATGACGAGTATGACTGCATCTCGCATGGCTATGGCGACGTGCTGCGCCGCGCCGTGCGTACGGACACGCCGGAAATGGTGCCTGCGGAATAGAGAGCTGCGCTAGTCCACGTCGATCCAGAACGGACCGGCCGGCAGGCGGTTTCCATCGAACAGGTTGCACAGGGGTGAATTGCCCTGGCAGTAGCGGATTTGTGAGACGGGCTCGTCGCCGGTTTCTATGACCACCGCGTCGCCGTCCAGCGCTGCCGAGGCGTAGCGGCACGCGTCCGCATCGCATAGCTCCATGCCGAAGACGGTATCTGAACTGACAGTTACGAGACCGTCCTCCACGCCCTCAAATACGATGCGGATCGTATCGCCTTCCCGTGTGGCGCTTGCAGCCACCGGCCCGGACGCCGCCGCATCTTCTTCGCCATACACCAGCGCCTTCATCACGCGCACGACCCGCTCGGCCACAGCCAGCTTGTTCGGCGGATGGATGTCCACCGGGTCGCCCATATCGATGGTCACGGCGAGGCCGACGCCATCATCCTCGTCCGCAACGCGGCGCATGGATTCCCGGATCACGCCCCAGCCGGGCTTGCCCGCCTCGGTGGGCAGCGCACCATAGCGCGGCAGCTGCACGACGGTAACCGGCAGGCCCTCGCCGAACTTCGCGCGCCAATCCTGCACCAGCATGTCCAGCAGGTCCTTATAGGCCGCGCCCTCTCGGGCATTCCCCTCGCCCTGATACCAGATCGAGCCCTTCAGGCGCAGGCCATCCAGAGGCGCGATCATGGCATTGTGCAGCATGGTATAGCCCTTGATGGTGAACCAGGGCGCGGGTCGGGGTGTGACGACGTCCGACGGCACCTTGCGATACACCCAGCCCTCGGCCAGCGAAACGTCGGTGCCGTTTTCGAACTCCACGCGCAGTTCCGGATCCGGCCCCGTCATGCCGCCTGCACCATAATCATTGTGCACGTTGACGAGGAGCGTGTTCTCGCCCGCCTTCAGCAGGTTCGCCGGCACCTCATAGGCGCGCATCCCGCCCCAATCGAATGTGGTGCCAATGGCCGTCCCATTCAGCCAGGTCATGTCGGTGTCGTCGATCGCGCCGATATGGATGGTTGCCGCTTGCTCCGCCTGCTGAGCGGTCAGTGTGAAGCTCAGCTTGTGCCAGACCATGCCGAGATGATCGGTCAACTCCGGGTCGCCCCATTCGCGCCAGTCGCGCAGCATGCCCGGCACGGGCGTCCAGTCCCCGGCCTCAGGGTTTTCCCACGGCGCGGAGCCACCGGTCGCCGGATCATTAAGCCAGCCCTGCTGCCAGCTTTCGGAATAGGCTTTCGCCGCTGCGCCGCGATCGGTCTTGTACATCTCCAGCAGCGCGACATCCTCGGCATAGTCCGGCACAGCGCCAATGAGCTCGCCTTTGATCCAGGGCTCGATGCGCGAGCCGCCCCAGCTGGAATTGATCAGGCCAACGGGAATGCCATACGCTTCGGAGATGGCACGTCCGCTATAATAGCAGACCGCCGAGAATTCCGCCGCGGTCTCGGGTGTCGTCACGGCCCAGGCGCTCTCCCCCGGCAGGTCCGTATTCGGATCAAGCGACAGCCCTTTCTCCACCTGCAACAGGCGGATGTTCGGATGATCCGCCGCAGCGACTTGCCGCTCGGCATAGGTCACGCGCGACAGCGGGTATTCCATGTTGGACTGGCCGGAGCAGAGGAAGACATCGCCCGCCAGCACATCCTCGACCGCCTGCACGGTCTCGCCTTCGACAGACAGGGCAACCTGATGCGGCCCACCAGCGGGAAGCGCCGGGAACTCGGTCCACCAGCGCCCGTCCCGTCCGGCGCGAACCGGCGTGGCGGCTGTGTCCAGCGACACCATGAATTCCGCGCCGGGGTCCGCCGTGCCGAACAGGCGCACCGGCGCATCGCGCTGGATCACCATATGGTCGGTAAATACGCTTGCGAGCTTCGGCGCCTCGGCCATCGCGCCCGGTCCAAGCAGGGCCAATGCCCCGCACGCCATCATCATCCTGCTGGTAAACATGTGCTACTCCGCCCTTTGATATTTTGGCGGGAGCTTTCCCGAAGGCGCCGAATTTGTCCAGTGTTAGCGATAACGAAATTTACGCGACCGCCAGTCGGAACGCCTTCGCAAACACGCTGGGCAGGCCCTCGACCTCCTCGAGTTTGACCCAAATCCCGCCCTCGATATTCGGCTTGCGGGGCATGGTGGCCCGCATGACCCGGAACCTGAGTGCAAAATGCGTGAAGACATGACGCACTTCCCCGACCGCTTCCCAGGCGGCCCTGGCGGGCGCGTGCGCCTCCGGAAAGTCACCCTCGACCCAGGCCCCGGTCGGTACGGCCAGCATGCCGCCGAGCAGGCCCTTGTCCGGCCGCCGCACCAGCAACGCCTCGCCCTTCACGACCAGCACATAGGCAATGCCATGCCGCACAGGCTTGGCCACTTTCGCCGGCTTGATCGGATAGCGCTCCGGCTCGCCCTCTTCCCGCGCCGCGCACAGGTCAGACAGCGGGCAGATCAGGCAGTTCGGCCTGGTCGGCGTGCACACCGTCGCGCCGAGGTCCATCAGCGCTTCGGCAAACTCGCCCGGCCGGTCGTCCGGCACCAGCGCACGCACCGTCTCGGCAATCACTTTCTTCTCCGCCGCCCATTCGCCCTTCAGCGCCAGCAGCCGCGCGAACACGCGGTCGACATTGCCGTCCACCGCAGCCGCTTTCTGGTCAAACGCAATCGCCGCGATCGCCCCCGCCGTATATGGCCCAATCCCCGGCAGCTTGCGCAGCTCCGCCTCGGTCTCCGGGAACCCGCCTCGGGCGGCCACCTCCCGCGCACATTTCAGCAAATTCCGCGCCCGCGCATAATAGCCCAGCCCGGCCCACGCGCTCATCACCTCTTCATCCTTCGCCGCTGCCAGCGCCTCGACCGTAGGCCAGCGCGTCAGGAAGGTGTGAAAGTATGGCGTGCCGTGCGGTATGGTCGTCTGCTGCATCATGATCTCGCACAGCCAGACGCGGTACGGGTCCGGCCGTTCGCCCACGGCCCGGTCCGCCGGCAGCGTGCGCCAGGGCAGGTCACGTGCATGCCGTTCGAACCAGGGCAGCAATTTACCCGGCAGGCTGTTCAAATCTCTGTGCTTTGCCGGTGCCATGCCTTTTCCTCGCCCGAAAGCCGTGCAATCTCGTATGAATGGTCACGAGATCAACCCTTGATCCCATAGAGGAAGCCCGCGCCAGGGTGCGGCTGCGCTACCAGCGGGCGACGCGCACCTATTCCAACATGCGCCAGATCGGCCTGTCAGCCGAGCGCGTCGGCCGCAAATCCGGCGCGAAGAAGCTTCCCCCGATTCAGGTGCTGCGCCAGCGCTGGCGCGAGATCGCTGGCGAGCAGCTCTACAAATATTGCCGCCCGGAACGCCTCAGCGGCGGCAAGGATGGCCGCGTGCTGACCCTGCTCGTCGTGCCGCAGGCGGCCCCGATGGTCCAGCACCAGTCCGAAACGCTGCGCCAGCGCGTCTCTGTCTCTGCCGGCGGCGACATCACCGCCATCAAGATCAAGCAGGGCTCGCTTGGCACCGAACCGCCCAAGGCACTGCGCCGCAAGACCCGCCCCCTGACGCTGAAAGAGCGCAAGGAGCTGCAAGACTCCGCCGCCACGATCCAGGACGACAAGCTGCGCGCCGCAATTGTTGCGCTCGGAGAGGCCATGCTAACCGCAGAGGACACGCCGCGCCCGGCCCAGCCTGCCAGGGACGGCGACCTGCCATTCTGATCCCCGCGCTACCCGCAAGGAGCCCCGACATGCTGAAATCCCTCCTGAGTGCCACTCTGGCCGCCGCCTTGCTGGCGATGCCCGCCCTCGCCGAAGACCTCTCGGTCGGTCACGCGAAGGGCTCGAAGGATGCACCGCTGACGCTGATCGAATATGGCTCGCTGACCTGTGGCGGGTGCAAATACTTCCACGACAAGATCCTGCCGCGCATCGAGGCCGATTATGTCGAGACCGGCAAGGTCCGCTTCATCTTCCGCGAAGTCCTGCGCAATGACGTCGACACCGCGCTCGTCGCAATGGCGCGCTGCGCCGGTGAGGACAAATTCTTCGAGGCGACCGATGCCATGTTCGAACATCAGCCTGAAATCATCAAATCGGCGCAGGTGGGCACGCTCCTCGACACATTCGTGGAGATCGGCGCCCCCTATGGCATCACCGATGTCGACGCCTTCAATGCCTGCTACGCCGATATGAGCATCCGGCTCGACATGATCGAAGTGCAGGAAAGCGCCAATGAATATGAGCTGCACGGCACGCCGACCCTCGTCATCAATGGCGAGGAAAAATACGTCGACGACGATTTCAACTCGGCCGATGCGTTCGCCGCCTATCTCGACGGCGAGCTTGCCGCCCTGCCCGATTCGCCTGCAGGACAGGCAGAATAGTTAACAGAAGGGGTGGTTGCAGTTAATGAATTGGCAACCAAACCGACTCAATCCTTAACGCGAAGGTTATGACCATGAATTTCTTCTCACGACGCACTGCGCTTGCAGCGATTTCGGCGCTGGCCCTGGCCGCCTGTGGTGACACGGGCGCGGACACGACGCCTGCAGGCGATGGCGCCGTGACTGCGGGCAGCGAGCTCGGCCATGTCAAAGGCGCGGCCGACGCGCCCGTCACGCTGATCGAATACGCATCCCCGACCTGCCCGGCCTGCAAATACTGGCATGACGATATCCAACCGGTTGTCCAGTCGGACTATATCGATACCGGCAAGGTGAAGCTGGTCTTCCGCGAATACCCGCTGCACGCACCCGACGTGCCGGCCTACCTGGTCGCCATGTGCGCCGGGGAAGACAATTATTTCGCCGTGCTGGACGAGTTGTTCGAATACCAGTCCGGCATCGTTGAATCCGCCCAGAATGGCGTCCTGAAAGCCATGCTTCAGACCATCGGCCAGCGTCATGGTATCGAGACCGAAGCCGACTTCGATGCCTGCATGAACAATCGCGACCTGCGCCAGCAAATGGCCGACAATTACCAGACGTCCGAAAAATTCGGTGTCACCGGCACGCCGACTTTCATTATCAATGGCGACGTGCACCAGTTCGCCAACATGAACTCGGCTGACAAGGTGAAAGCCGCGCTGGACGCTGCGCTCGAAGCCGCAGGCGTCTCCACGGACGAGTAGGGAGATGAGGGAGCCAGTATGAAGATAACCGAACTCCGTATTGCTGGCTTCAAATCCTTCGTGGACCCTCAGGATGTGCCGATCGAACCCGGCCTGACCGGGATCGTCGGCCCGAATGGCTGCGGCAAGTCCAATTTGCTCGAAGCCCTGCGCTGGGCGATGGGCGCGAGTTCCGCGCGCGCCATGCGCGGCGGGGAGATGGACGATCTCATCTTCTCCGGCGCGGATGGCCGCCCGGCACGCGAGACCGCTGAAGTCACGCTCGTACTGGACAATTCCAAGCGTACCGCGCCGCCGGAATTCAACGCCTCCGACACGCTGGAAGTCATCCGCCGCCTGAAGCGCGGCGCAGGCTCCACCTACAAGCTGAATGGCCGGACCGTGCGCGGCAAGGACATCCAGCTCCTGTTCGCGGATGCCTCGACCGGCGCAAACTCCCCGGCCCTTGTACGCCAGGGCCAGATCTCCGAACTGATCGGCTCCAAGCCGCAGAACCGACGCCGCATCCTCGAAGAGGCCGCGGGTATTGCGGGCCTGAACTCCCGCCGACACGAGGCCGAGTTGAAGCTGAACGGCGCCGAGACCAATCTCGAACGCCTGTCGGAAGTCTCCGCCGAGGTCGAACGCCAGCTGGCCAGCCTGAAGCGCCAGGCCGCCAAGGCCCGCAAGTACAAGAGCCTGTCGGAAGAGATCCACGCACTCGACGCCCTGATCGCGCATCTGCGCTGGCACGAAGCCAAGCTCGCCTGCGACACGGCCCGCAGCCAGCTCGAAGAGGCCCGCCGCGCGGTCGAGGAAAAGACGCGCGAAGATGCTGTCTGCGAACGCCAGCGCATCGAAGCTGGCGAAGGGCTCAATCCCCTGCGCGAGGCTGAAAGCGTCGCCGCCGCCAAGCTTGGTCAGGCCCGTATCACGCTGGCGCGGCTCGAAACCGAGCGCAAGGTCGCCGCCGAGACGCATGAACGCCTCGACGCTGAAGCGACCCGCCTGATGGAAGACATCGAGCGCGAGCAGGACCAGAAACTCGAAGCCGAAGACGCGCTGGCCCATGCACGATTCGAACTGTCCTCGCTGCCGGTCCTCGACGAGGCCCGGAACGAAGAGATCGAAGCCGAGACCCGCCGCGCGCTGGAAGATGCCCGCACGCGACTCGCGGCTGCCGAGAAATCCGCCGACGAAGCGCAGGAACGCCTGTCACAGGTCCGCGCCCAGCGCCGCGCCTCTGAGGAGAACGCCTCTGCCCAGCGCCGCCGCCAGTCCCAGCTCACCTCCGAGATTGATCGTCTGAAAGGCGAGATGTCCCGCATCGAGGATGCGGTCACGCTGGTTGGCCGGCTGAAGGACGCCAGGACCGCCGAGCAGGAGGCGGAAGCCGCCCTGCAACAGGCCGAGCGCGCGGTCGACGCCGCCGAGGCCACTCTCAACACGACCCGCGAAGCCGAAACCGCTGCACAGACTCCGCGCGACAGCGCGCAGCAGGATGTCCGCGCGCTGGAAGCCGAGATCGCCGGCTTGCACAAATTGCTCCGCAAGGCCGAAGGCCCGAAGGCCCCGCCAGTCGTCGAACGCATCCGCACACAGGATGGCTTCGAGAAGGCCATCGCCGCCGCCCTGGGCGACGATATCGAAGCCCCGACCGACCGGTCCGCCGCGATGTATTGGGGCGGAGCCTCACTTGCCTCGCAATCCCTGCCGCAGGGCGCCCGTCCGCTGACGGACGTCACCGAAGCGCCCGGCGAACTTGCTGCACGGCTTGCCCAATGCGGCGTGGTGGACGTGGCCGATGGCGAACGCCTGATGGGCCAGCTCCAGCCTGGCCAGAGGCTCGTCTCCGTCGAAGGCCATCTCTGGCGCTGGGATGGCTATATCCGCACCCCGGACGCGCCTGCCAGCGCTGCGGCCCGCCTTGAACAACAGGCCCGCCTTGAAGCGGCCGAAGCGGAACTGCCCGCGCTGACCGCCACCTATGAGACGGGCGAAGCTGACCTCGTGACCGCCCGTGAGGCGCGCCAGTCTGCCGAAACAAAACTGCGCGATTTGCGACAGGCCATCGCCCCGGCCCAGCGCGCCCTCAGCGAGGCCCGCAACCGCGTGTCCCAGGAAGCGCAAGCCTCCGAACGCGCCGCCATGAAACGCGACACCAGCGGCGAAGCCCTGACCCGCGCCGAGGCCGACCTTGCCATCGTCAACGAGACGCTTGCCATGATCGCCCCGGACGGCCCGGCCGAGGATGAAGCCGCCCTCGAAACGCGCCTCGCCGAAGCGCGCACCATGGTGGCCGAGGCCCGCACCGCCGAGATCGAAGCGCGTGGCCGCCTGACCGACATCACACGAGGCCGCGAACAGGCTGCTGCCCGCCGCGACGGCCTCGAACGTGACATCAAGACATGGTCCGGCCGCATCACCGCGACCGAGGAACGTGTCGCCCGCCTGATCGAACGCCGCCGGACCACGGCTGCCGATGCGCTCGCCGCCAAGGCCCGCCCGGAACAGCTGGCCGGTGAGATCGAGACTCGCAGCAACGAAGTCGAATCGCTCGAAGCCGAACGCAAGCGCGTGGCCGACCAGCTCGCGGAGAAGGAAGCAGCGATCCGCGAGGCCGAACAGGCTGCCCGCGCCGCTGCCAATGCCGCGTCCGAAGCCCGCGAGAACCTTGCCGGCTGGACGGTGAAGCTCGAAAACGCCGAAGGCCGGCTCGAAGAATCGGTCGAGATCGCCCGCAACAATTTCCAGCGCACACCGGAAGGCCTGCTGGCCATCGCCGAAGCGGGCCTCGAAGAAGAGACGATGGGCGAGTTCACCCCTCGCGATGCCGAGCGCCGCGCGGACGAGCTCCGCCGCTCCCGCGACCAGCTGGGCGGCGTGAACATGAATGCCGAGGAAGAAGCTGAAGAACTCGAAGAGCGGCTCGGCTCGCAGGTCACCGAAAAGGAAGACCTCGTCGCCGCCATCGCCAAGCTGCGCCAGGGCGTCGATGCCCTGAACGCCGAAGGCCGCGAGCGCCTGCTGAAGGCATTCGAGCAGGTCAACGAACACTTCAAGGCGCTGTTCACCGCCCTGTTCCGCGGCGGCCAGGCCGAGCTGCGCCTGGTCGATGCCGATGATCCGCTGCAGGCCGGTCTCGAAATCATGGCCCAGCCGCCCGGCAAGAAGCTCGGCACGCTGAACCTGATGTCCGGCGGGGAGCAGGCCCTGACGGCCGCAGCCCTGATCTTCGCGGTCTTCCTGTCGCGCCCGGCCCCGATCTGCGTTCTGGACGAGGTGGACGCCCCGCTGGATGATGCCAATGTCGACCGGTTCTGCAACATGCTCAACGAAATGCGCCAGCGCACCGACACCCGCTTCGTGGTAATCACCCACAATCCGGTCACGATGAGCCGGATGGACCGTCTTTTCGGCGTCACCATGCGGGAAAAAGGCGTTTCCAAGCTGGTTTCTGTGGACCTGCAGGCAGCCGAAGAGCTTGTTGCGGCGGAGTAGCGCACACCTGCCCAATAGAAATCCAATAGAATCAGGTCTCTAGCTTTCTGCAATCGCGGTTGACTTGCCCGCGCCCAATCCATAGTTTGCGCCGAAATCCGGGGGGCACCCCATCAGAAGGGATTCGCACGCGCGAAGCTTAGCAAATCATGTCCAGTGAAGGCCCGAACGACCTCGGTGAACGTATCGCCCAGGCTCAGGCGGCCAGAGCGGCAAAGGATGCGGCAAAGCGCAAGCTGGATGCTGATGATGGAAGTCTTTCGGCTGGGGCCTACGCCCTGCGATATGGCGCGGAATTCGTCGCCTGCATCTTTGTCGGGGGCCTGATCGGTTTCTGGATCGACGCATTCGCAGGAACAAAGCCCTGGGGCCTGCTGATTGTCGGGACGTTCGGCTTCGCAGCAGGTATACGAGCGATGATGCGCGCCTATCGGGAGCTGAATGCCCGGGCGCTAGGAAATTTATCGGAGCCTGAGGCTCCAACAGACGGGACCGGGAACGAATGAACTTCGCTCTGCAAAACACCGCGATTGATCCGATCCACCAGTTCCAGGTCACGAAGTGGCTGGACCTGCGCCTCGGCAGTATCGACATTTCCTTCACCAACGCATCGGGCTTCATGCTGCTGGGCGTGGTGCTGTGCATTGCCTTCTTCGGCTATGCCGCCTCCAAGAAGGCGCTGGTGCCGGGCCGCACGCAATCGATCGCCGAGATCGGCTATGGCTTCGTCGCCGACATGGTCCGCTCGACCGCCGGTGAAGAGGGTCTTCGCTTCTTCCCGTTCGTCTTCACGCTCTTCTTCTTCGTGTTCTTTGCGAACATGATCGGCATGGTGCCCTACGCCTTCACCACGACCAGCCATCTGGTCGTGACCGGCGCGCTGGCCCTGCTCGTGATCGGCATCGTCATCGGCTTCGGTATCTGGAAGAACGGCCTCAGCTTCTTCAAGCTGTTCGCCCCTTCGGGCGCGCCCTTCCTGATCTACCTGATCCTCGTGCCGATCGAGATCATCTCCTTCCTGGCCCGTCCGGTCACGCTGGCGCTGCGTCTGTTCGCCAACATGCTGGCCGGCCACATCATGCTGAAACTGTTTGCAACCTTTGCAGCCCAACTCATCGGCGCGGCCCTGTCCGGCGCGGTGTTCATGGGCGTGGTTGGCATCCTGGCCTTCGGCATGGGGGTTGCGCTCAACGCGCTCGAGCTTCTTGTGGCAGGTCTTCAGGCCTATGTTTTCGCAATCCTGACCTGCGTTTACCTGAACGACGCCCTGCACCCGTCACACTAAGGACTCTTCGCCAGTGCGGCCTTCGGGAACGCACTAAAAAACTTGACGCAGCCTAACGAACACGCTTCACGGGCCGCAAATTCTTGAAACCCTTGCATTCCAAACAGGAGACGACCATGGAAGGCGATATCGCACTCGGCCTCAAATATGTAGGCGCTGGCCTCGCAACCCTCGGCATGATCGGTGCCGCTATTGGTGTGGGCAACATCTTCAGCTCGTTCCTCGACGCTGCCATGCGCAACCCGTCCGCTGCACCACAGCAGACCGGTAACCTCTTCATCGGTATGGCCCTCGCAGAGGCACTCGGCATCCTGTCGTTCCTCGTGGCCGTCCTGATCCTGTTCGTGGTCTAAGACCCACTTACACGCCAAGAACGGGCCGGGGGACACTAGACCACCGGCCCGATCCAGCCTGATGCTGCACCCGAGGACCTGACATGCTGCTCGCCCTGCTTGCGGAAACCGCCCATCATCTTGCCGATGACGCGCCACCCCCGTTCCCGCCTTTCGAGGCGTGGCACATGCCGGGCCAGTTGTTCTGGCTCGCGATCCTTTTTGGGGCCCTCTACTTCTCCCTCTCGCGCTTCATCCTGCCAAAGATGTCGGACACGATCGAAAAACGGTCTGACCGCATCGCCTCTGACCTCGATCAGGCAGCCAAGCTGAACGAGCAGGCCACCGAAGCCCAGCAGGCGCTCGAACTGCGCATTGCCCAGGCCAAGGGGAAAGCCCGCGAAACAGCTGCCAAGGCAGCCGCAAAGGTGGACGCCGAAATGACGGCTGAAACCGCCCGCGTCGATGCCGAGATCGAAAAGAAGCTGGACGCTGCCGAAGAGCGGATCTCCGCCCTGCGCGCATCGGCCATGCAGAATGTCGAACAGATCGCTGTGGACGCGGCTGACGCCATGACCGCCCGTTTCGGCCTCAAGGCCTCTGCGGCAGACCTCAAGAAAGCCGTTTCGACGGCTCTGAACTAAGAGACATGCAGATGACCCTTCGTCTTGCCCCTGCCCTTGCCTTCGCTGCGCTGGTCGCATCGCCTGCCTTTGCGGCTTCCGAGTCGCATGGCGACGGCGGCTTCATCGGCGGCTTCATGTATTCGCTGACCGACCCGGTCACGCACACGGCCTTCCTGGCCTTCGCAACCTTCCTTCTGATCGCGTGGCGCATGGGCGCCCTGAAGGCGATCACCGGTGGCCTCGACAAGCGCGCGAACGCTATCCGCAACGAGCTGGACGAAGCCCAGAACCTCCGCGAACAGGCCGCTGAAGCCCTCGCCCTGGCTGAGCGCCGCCAGCAGGATGCCGACAAGGAAGCCGAAGCGATGATCGCTCAGGCCAAGGACGACGCAAAGCGCATCATGAAAGAGGCCCGCAAGGATATTGCTGACCGCCTCGCGCGCCGTGAAGCCCTCGCTGAAGCCCGCATCACCCGCGCAGAAGCGGAAGCCACCGAGGAAGTCCGCCGCGCCGCAGCAGACGCTGCCACGGCCGCTGCCAAGCGCCTGCTCGCTGAAGACACGGCCGTCGACCAGTTCGAATCCGCAGCCCGCGAAATCGAAAAAGCCCTCGGCTAGACGGGGACACCTTCCGGCCTCTCCCCGGCCCATATCTTTCAAGACCCCTGACCTGCCGCGCAGTTCAGGGGTTTTTTGTATCCGCTATCCAACCGCATGACGCGCATGGCACGCTTGGGCACATGGACACCCTGCTCGCTCCCCTGGCTTCGCCGCTGCCGCCCGATCTGGAACCCCACCGGTTCTGGATCTGGCTGCAGATGGTGGCGTGGCGTCTTTATGTGCGCGCGGTGAAGGGCCGGGGCATACCGTTCATGACGGTCATTGATCGTCAGGGCACCGTATATCTGAAATGGATCGGGCACCCACCTCACGAAATCCCGCAAGCGCCTGAAGATCCGCTGGCCTTCACGCCATCAAAAGCCTTCCGCATCGCTCTTGGCGATCTCCAATCCGCTCATCCCGGCGAAAGCCGGGACATCATGCAACGCGCTGCGGGCGAATCCCCGCGCGGCATACGTTTCACCAAAAGCGGCCCCCTGCCCCTGCCGGACATCTGACCTCACGCTCTTCCTGAAAACGTAATCGACCCACCAAGCGCCCTCACAGGCGTCGCTGGTGCTGGAGCGCGCCTAGCTCAGCTGGAGTTCGACAAGGCGCTTGTAGGCCCCACTGGAGGCCATCAGCGCGTCATGCGTGCCCTCTTCCACCGCGCGGCCATCTTCCATCACGATGATGCGGTCAGCCGCGCGGACCGTGGACAGGCGGTGTGCAATGATCAGCGTGGTGCGGCCCTTGGAGAATTCCGCCAGCGCGGCCTGTACCTTGGCCTCGCTTTCGGCATCGAGGGCCGACGTGGCTTCGTCCAGCAACAGGACCGGTGCGCCGCGCAGGATCGCCCGGGCCAGGGCCACCCGCTGGCGCTGGCCGCCGGAAAGGTTGCGGCCCATCTCCCCTGCCGGCGACTGGTAGCCGTCTGGCATGGCGGTGATGAAATCATGCGCATTGGCCGCCTTGGCCGCCGCTTCGATCTCCGCATTGGTCGCGCCGAGACGCCCCAGCGCGATATTGTTGTGAACCGTGTCGTCGAACAGGGCTGAATCCTGCGCCACCAGGCCGATATTGGCACGCAGCGTATCCCCGACAACGCCGCGCACATCCTTGCCATCGACGCGCACTTCGCCGGTCTCGGCATCATAGAGGCGCATCAGCAGATTGAAGACGGTCGACTTGCCCGCGCCCGACGGGCCTACGATTGCCACCGTCTCGCCCGGCTGCGCCATGAAGGACAGGCCATTCAGCGCGCGCGTGCCATCCGGATAGGCAAAGGTCACGCCGTCAAACTCGACCTGCCCGCTGATCCGGCTCAGCCGTTCGGCGTCGGGAGCATCAGCAATATGGGTCGTCGCATCGACAATCTCGAACACGCGATCAGCCGCCGCGCCGCCTTCCTGTGCCACGGCGTTCAGTGTGCCGAGCGCCCTGAGTTCCGGCGAGACAATGCCCAGCGCCGCAATGAAGCCGAGCAGGTCGCCAAGCGTCATCGCGCCCTGCGACATGCGCCAGGCCGCAAAGCCGAGAATGCCGGCCAGCGCCGCGCCGCCCGCCACTTCGAGGATCGGGTCCACCGCCGCCCGGTCGGTCAGCACTTTGAGGAACAGTTTGGAGCGCTCGACAAATCCCTGCCGCGCGCGGGATTTCTGGTACGGCTCCAGCCCATAGGCCTTCACGACCCGCGCCGACTGGAAGCCTTCCGACAGGAGCGACGTGACCTGCCCGACCTGTTTCTGGGCCTGTTTGGAGCGTTTGCGGATACGGTTGCCAAGGCCGATGACCGGCCCGAACGCAATCGGATAGGCGACCAGCAACAGCAGGGTCAGCTGCCAGTCGATGACCAGCATCACGCCGAACATGCCGATCACGGTGATCGTGCTCTTGGTGAAATTGTTGGCAAAGCGCAGCGCCGCATCGCGGATCGCGTTCACATCATTGATGAAGCGCGAAACGAAGTCGCCAGACGCATCCGCCGCCACACGGGCATAATCGCCATCGGTCAGGGAATCGAACTGGCTGGACTGGACCGAGACCAGGCCGCGCTGGACGCCGGTATTGTTGAACAGGGTCATCAGGTAGAGCGAGAGCGCCCGCGCGCAGGACAGGGCGACAATCGCGCCGCCGATCCACCAGATCCAGTCAGGCCCGGAAACCGGCGTTGCCGCCGCATCCCCGAAACTTGCCTGCAGCCGGTCCCCAAGCATCTTCAGCACCAGCGAATAGCCCATGGCGCTGAGCGAGGTCAGCAGGGCCATGAGCGTACCGGCGGCGAACCAGCCGATATGCGGGCTGAAATAGGCTGCAAACAGGCGCCTCAGGCTCCCCTTCTGCTTGGGGGCCCTGGGTGTCACCACCTCAGACGTGATGGTGGTCTCCCGTTTCCGGGTCCAGCAGCTTGTGGGCGTGCAGGATGAAATAGCGGACTTCTGCATTGTCCACTGTGCGGTGGGCCGCATTTTTCCAGGCGTCGTAGGCGTCCTTGTAGTTCGGGAAGGCGCCGACAAAGTCGACCTTGGACAGGTCTTCGAATTCCACTTCGGCCACATCTTTCAGCTCGCCGCCGAATACGATGTGGAGAAGCTGTTTGGTCTCGCGGGTAGTATCGCCCATTTTGGCTGGCTCCGTCGTCTCTGCAGGCGCCATTTTCGGCGCCCTTTCCTGTGGGTCAGGTATATCCACAAATTCTGACCTGCGCACTAACAGAGGATGCAGGGCGTTTCCAGAAGCAATGACGCTCCTTTGTGCAGGTACTGCCCGGTTGAATATGAGTTTTTCGCCGCGATGTGTCGTGGCGACACCACCGGCTTCCTCGATCAGCACCGTCCCGGCGGCAAGGTCCCAATCCGCCTTCTGGCCCAGCACCAGCGTGGCATCCCATTTTCCGGCCGCGACAAAGGCCATCCGCAACAGGGTGGAGTTGGGTTTCGGCCGCGCGAGGGTGACCGGCGGCCACGGCTCAGGCCAGCCCGGATGCTCCAGCATCGTCTCCGCCGCGATCAGGCGACACCCTGCCTCGCTCGAACATTCGCTGACCCGGATCGCCTGACCGTTCAGGAACGCGCCCTGCCCGCGATGCGCCTCGTAGAATTCGTCCAGTTCCGGAGCATACAGCACCCCGCCCACCGAGACGCCCTCTTCGACAATGGCAAGGCCAATGCACCAGTGCGGATCGCCGCGAATATAGGCGCGCGTCCCGTCAATCGGGTCCACGACCCAGCACCGATCCTTCTGGCGCGCATCAGGATTGTCGAGCGTCTCTTCCGACAGCCAGCCATATTCGGGGCGAAAGCGCATCAGCCGGTCCGAGCAGAGCTGGTTCACGGCCATATCGGCTTCGGTCACCGGGCTGCCGCCGGTCTTGTGCCAGGTCTCGGCCGTCTGCCCGCCCAGCATGAAGGATTGTGCGAGCTTGCCCGCCTCCTGTGCCAGTTCACGCAGGATTTTCATGTCTTCCGACAGGGTGCGGTCAGCTACCCGCAAGACTCATATCCTCGATGAGAATGCTCGGCGCGTCCCGCGTGCCCCGGAACTCTAGATCCGAAGCCGGGATCAGCCGGGCAAACATGGAGGGCAGATCGCCCGCGATCGTGACTTCCGACACCGGATAGGCAATCTCGCCATCCTCGAACCAGAAGCCGGACACGCCGACCGAATAGTCGCCATTGTTCGGATTGATCGACGGTCCGAACATATCGGTCACCAGGAGGCCCTTGCCCGCGCCCCTGACCAGTTCGGCCGGGGTCTTGTCTCCGGCTTTCAAGTAGAGGTTCGAAGTCGTTACGCCCGGCGGATCGCCAAAGCCGAGGGCGGAAAAGCCGTTCGGCTCCATGCCCAGCTGGCGCGCCGACGGCGAGTTGAGCAACCAACTGGTCAGCTGGCCGTCGTCAATGAGGTGGGTTTCGCGGACCGGCAGGCCCTCGCCATCATGGCTGCGCGAGCCCATGCCCATCGGGCGGAACGGATCGTCGATGATGTGAATGCCCTTGGCGAACACCTGCTCGCCCATCCGGTCCTTCAGGAAGCTGACGCCGCGCGCCACGGACGGGCCGGAGATCGCGCCGAGAAAGGCGCCGATCAGGCCCGCAGAAACGCGCCGGTCATACAGAACCGCCGCCTTCTGGGTGTTCAGCTTGCGCGCGCCAAGACGCGAAATCGTCCGTTCGCCGGCCGTGATGCCGATCTCGGCAGCGGTCGGGCGGTCCTTCTTGAAGCGGACAGACCAGCTGTCATAGTCGCGCTCCATATGACCGTCCCGCTCTGCCACGGCGGCCAGGCCGAGGCTGGTGGACGTGCCGGTCTTGAAGGCGGAAAAGCCATTGCTGGCGGCGACCCAGCGCGAGGACCGGTTCCAGGACGCACCGCAACCGGCCACCGTCTTGATGCCGGCAATGCCGAGCGCAGCGGCTTCGGCGGTGAGCGCTTCGGATTCGAGGGTTTCGGCAGGAATTTCCGGCTCCCCCGTCAGATCCATGTCGAGATCGCCCGTCGCCAGCTTGTCCGCATCCGGCAGGCCGCAATACTTGTCTTCCGGCACCGCGCGGGCCATTGCCACGCAGCGTTCCGCCAGCGCCTTCAGACCGTCCGGGGACAGATCCGCCCCCGAGACGTGCGCCTGACGCTTGCCATACAGGCAGCGCAGGGAGACCGAACGGCCCTCTTCGCGTTCAATGCTTTCCAGCGCTCCGTCACGAACGGAAACGCTCACGCCTTCGCTTTCGCCGATCCGGGCGTCTGCAGCGTCTGCACCTTCCTTTCGGCAATGGTCCAGTAGTCCGGCAAGCAAATCGGCCGGCGGTATCTTGAAATCAGCCATTCCGGCTAGATGGACGCTGCGCTCGCCGTGCGCAACTGCGCAATTCAGACGAGGGCGTGGTACAGGATCGCCAGCGCCGCCAGCACCATCGCAATCCAGCTAAGCAGGATGCCTCCGGCCCGCATCGGCATCACGGTCCCGCCGAGGCCGATCACGTGCATCACCCGTCCGAGGGTGAAGACGCCCCCCGCCACATGAAGGGTCCAGACCGGCAGCCCCATCAGGGCCATGACGACGAGGCCGACCAGCATGGAGGGGATGTATTCGGTGGCATTGCCGTGAACGCGCGTACGCAATTCCAGCATCTCGTTGCCGCCCGTCCCGATGGACACTTTCGCCGACTGGCGCACGGACACGACCCGGAACGCCAGATAGATCAGCAGCAACATGTTGATGGCGACATAGACGCCCGCAGCTTCAAGTGATGTCATTGTTTTTCCTCCCCTTTAAAAAAAGGCCACCGATGCGAATCGATGGCCTTTTTCCATATCATCGTGATTCTCCGCCGACGCTCAGTCGTCGCGGCGCGCGTCTGGCAGGCGGTCATTGATGTCGTCGCGAATGTCGAGCAGCGTGACGATCAGCCCGCAGATCAGGCTGGCCGCGATCCAGCCGCCGACCGTGAACACGACAAAGTCGGCCACTTGGGCAATCGTGCCGGTCAAATTGGCCAGCTCGCCCGTGAATTCCCCCCGATTGTACAGGCCCAGTGCGATACCAGCGACAATGATCGCGATGTACGCGACGTAGACCATCGTGCGGAAGCTGTTGATAATAAAGAACTTCATGAGATCCCCTTCCTTAACTCCAAAACATTTCTATGCAGATTGCTGCCACCCGTCACCCGATTACACGCGAGAAACGAAATTCCCATGACCGGGCGGATTCGGTTTTGCGACATGGCCCGGTCATTCGTCGTCCTGCAAAGTCAGTTCACATGAGATCATGGCGCTCAGCGAGGCGGCGAACTCCAGCTGATCGTTCATGCTGAGGGATTCCACGAAATCCTCGACGTCACGCTTTTCCCGGCCAATCGCCGCAGCCGTGCGCCGGAACAGGTCCGGGCTCAGCTTCTCTTCCATGGCGCCGGTGATGCAGTCGCAGGTTTCAGGGGCCTCGCCATCGGCAATGCACGCCTCGGTCAGGGTCTCCCGGTCAGATTTCTGGCTGCACGCGGCAAGCATGGCCAGGGTGAGGCCGGTCAGGATCAGGACGCGCATTCTGGCAGCTCCGGTAGCTTCAGGTGCCAGCCAAGCACGAAATTAACTAACAGGAAAGCAACTATTCCCGTTGCAGGATCTTGTCGACCTGGATGCCTTTTCCGAAGTCGCGCAGGAAGTTTTGCTTCACTTCCAGCCGGTCATAATCATCCGAAACCCAGTCGAGAAACGGCTTCCAATCCTCCGGGGCGCGCCCGGCATTATAATCGGCATAGGCTTGGAAAAACGCATCCAGCATGCCGGTCTTGCCATGTTTGACGTGCAGGTATTTCAGCGACAATTGTTCGGTCGCCTCCACGAACGGGACCTTTTCCCGCAGCAATTTGTAGAGCACGGACATCAGCCCCGCCCGGTCCGCGCCGGATTTGCAATGCATCAGGGCGGGATATTCGATCGAGTCGAACAGCTCCTTGGCCGCGAAGAGGGCTTCTTTCGTCGGGGTGTCCCGCGAGAAGACCTGAAAATCGACCAAAGCGATTCCGGCGGCCTCACAGGCCTCCTTCTCCAGCAGGTAATAGCCCTTGGTGCTTTCCCCGCGCAGGTTCAGGATGGTGCGAATGCCGAACGTCTCGGCATATTCGACGACCTTCTTCGGCGAAGGCTGGTTGGCCCGCCACATCTCTGGCGAGATCTGGTGCAGATTTGAAAAGGCCGCGCGCAGGAAACCGTGATCGCCCCAGACCAGTTCCCGGCGCGCGCGGGTGCGGCCCTCCGGGGTCGACAGGTCAGGCGCCACATGCGGCTTGCGATTCTTCTTGGATCTCAGCTTTACCATTGCCCCGCGATTAGCCGCCGGGCTCGCCGTCGGCAAGCAAAGGCGGCAGAAAGAAATATCACACTCCCTGCATCCAAAAGCGCCCCTGCCGGCATCTCACCTACAAAGGCGCCGAACACGACGCCCCGGAACAAGCCTGAAGGAGCTTTTGAAATGAGCGAAGATATTGTCGTCCCCGTGGTCTTTTTTGGCGCCATTGCCGGAATTGTCTGGCTGGTCAGCCACTATAATTACAAGAAACGCCTGACCCTCCACGAAACCGTCCGTCATGCGGTCGACAAGGGCCAGGACCTGACCGGCGAGACGATGGAAAAACTCGCCCTGATCACCGATCCGATCCGCGCCGATTTGCGGCGGGGTGTCCTGTTCCTCGCCGTCGGTGTGGCCTTCGGCTTCCTCGGAGTGATGGTCGGCATGGAAGAAGGCGAAGCGGTCAAGCCAATGATCGGCGTCGCATCCTTTCCTGTCTTCATTGGCCTCGCCTATCTTGGTCTCTGGGCAGCGAGTCGCCGTGGGCAACACGGTTAAGCTGAGGCTGGTTGCCAAGGGAGGGCGCGACATGCGCAGCGATCCGGACCTGGCCGCAAGCGCCGCACGAGGTCATGAGGCAGACTTTGCCGAACTCGTGCGACGCCATCAGGCCCGCATCCGCGGCATGGCCAGGCGCCTCACCGGCTCGGCCAGTGACGGGGACGATATTGCCCAGGCGACCTTCCTGAAGGCGTGGCAGAAGATCGGCTCTTATGCCGGCGGAACCTTCTCGGCCTGGATCTGCACGATTTGCTGGCGGGAATATTTGCAAGCCCGCCGCAAGCAGAAGATCGAGATCGAGTTCGACGAGACGGCGGAAATCATTCCGTTCGAGCGTAGCCAGTCGGACGAAGTCGGCGACCAGATGGACCTGACACGCGCGCTCGGCAATTTGTCCGAGGCCCAACGGATCTGTGTGATTCTGTGCGTTGCGTCGGGCCTCTCCCACCGCGAAGCGGCCGAAGCCACCAGCTGGCCGCTTGGCACGATAAAATCCCATGTGACGCGCGGTGTCGCCGCACTTCGCAAACACCTTGAAAGCAGCCATGTGGCGTGATGGAGTATGATGATGCGTGACCAGGAACCCTATTCAGACCTGACCGATCTCTTCACGGCGGAAGACCGCGGACTGGACCCGGCGCCGTTCGTGAATGATGTGATGACCGGCATTCGCCGCAAATCCCTGTCTCGCCGCCTGGTGCTTGGCGCCGTGGGCGTGGTGGGCGCGGGTGTTGCCGCTTTCCAACTGCCTAGCCTGCTGGCCGGCTGGAGCGGGCTCGACACGCTGGTGACCCGGACGGTCAATGATGCCCAGCAGGATGCCAGCCTGCTCGCCTCTGCCGATCCGGTCTGGTTGATGGTGGGCGGCGTCGTCGCGCTCAGCCTGCTGGCCGTGACGGCCTGGGAACGCGCCTAGGCCTTCGATCGCCAGCCCATGCCCTCCAGCAGGGCTTTCGTCTCATACAGCGGCAGGCCGACAATCGCGGTATAGCTGCCGCTGATATGGGTGATGAACCCGCCCGCCATGCCCTGGATGCCATAGCCGCCGGCCTTGCCGTCCCACTCGCCGCTGGCGATGTAGGCGGCGATTTCCTGATCGGTCAGGCGTTTCACCTTCACGCGGGCCAGTACGGTGCGGCTGCTCACCCGGCCATCCGGGGCCTTCACGGCGATGCCGGTAAGGCATTGGTGCGACCGACCGGACAGCAGGCGCAGGAAGGCTCCGGCTTCTGCCGCATCGGCGGCCTTTTCCAGATTGCGCTGGCCGAGGGCCACGACCGTGTCGGCGGCCAGCACAAAGCCCGGCTCCGCACAGGCCTCGGCCTTCTCCCGCGCCAGCCTTTCGGCCAGCGCCCGCGGAGATTCGTCCTTGCGACGGGATTCGTCGATGTCAGTGGGGCAGATCGCGTCCGGCACAATCCCGATCTGGGCGAGCAGGTCTCGCCGCCGGGGACTCGCACTGGCGAGGATCAGGGGAACATGCCCTGAGGACGCCATATCTCTTATTTGAAACGGTAGGTGATACGACCCTTGGTCAGGTCATACGGGGTCATCTCAACCATCACCTTGTCCCCGGTCAGCACGCGGATACGGTTTTTCCGCATCTTGCCAGCCGTGTGGGCAATGATTTCGTGGTCGTTCTCGAGTTTAACGCGGAACGTCGCGTTGGGCAGCAGTTCCACGACTGTGCCTTCGAATTCAATCAGTTCTTCCTTCGACATGCAGTCTCCAATAAAGGGCGGTCCATTGCGCCGCCGAAACGCATATAGGGGGCGCATAAAGCTTTGCACGGATTCCGGCAAGATTTGAAGTTCAGCAAAATGCCCCGTCCTTCGGGCATTTTCGAGGAATTTAGGCCTGACTCTTGCAGGTTTCGCCTATTTCGTCGGTCGATCCAACCTATATTATGGACAATGGCTGGCTCCCCGCAGAAACAGGACCGTCGGCCTGAACCCGTTGAATGTGAGTAACCCGTGATGACAGCCCAGCGCAAACCCCAGACCAAGGATGCCCTCGACCTGATGTCGGAGCGTATTCATGAGGCCTCTGAAGTGCTGAAAGCCATGTCGAGTGATACGCGTCTCAAGATCATGTGCGCCCTCAGCGATGGCGAGCACCCGGTCCACCAGCTGGCTGCCCTGACCGGCCAGTCGCATTCGGCCGTCTCCCAGCACCTTTCGAAACTGCGTGGGGCCGGTCTGGTCGAAAGCCGCCGCGATGCGCAGACGATCTATTATCGCTGCGCCGGCGGAATCGGCCGGGAGCTGGTCGATACGCTCTGCGCCTATTATCGATAGACCTGTTGCAGCCACGCCATAATTGAAAACATCCGTTTGAATCAGGATACGTTTTCGATACCGATATCTGCTATAAGGCCCGCATGGCGCAGTCACTGACCCGGGCAAGCTTCGAGCTTCACCAGATCGAACCGATCCTGTCTTGGGCGGGCACATCCGGCGTGGATGTCGACGGCCTGCTACATCGGCTGGGCATTGATCCGGACCGGCGCACCAGCGAGCCCGGCACGCAGATCGACCTCGTGGACTATTATCGCATCCAGCGCGAGATCGCCCGCTCCTTCGACGATCTGACCGCGCAACTGTCGGAACGAAAGCTGCTCTACCAGACCGGCACATTCGTCGTGACCCAGATCCAGGCGGCCGCAACCCTGCAGGACGCGATCCGCAGCCTCGCCTCGCATTTCAACATGATGCATGGCGGGCGCTACAATTATGTCCGCCAGACCGACTCGATGCTGGCGCTGGTGGTGGATGATTCGACCTTCCCCTATCGCTTCCGCGATGACCGGGCGCTGACGCATTTCGTTGGTGATGCCCTGCTGATCAAGACGCATGCCTTGCTCGACAGCTTGACCGGCGGCGCGGCGGGCCGGGCGCTGAAACGTGTCAGCCTGCTGAGGAACCGTCACGATTCCGGCAATGGCCAGCTGCAATTCTGGCAGGTACCCATCGGCTACGGCCATGCCGCCTATGAGCTGATCTACGACATTGATATTGCCTGCGAGACGATTCCCTCCACCCCGGAGGTCGACCTGACGGCAGACGGCATCTTCGCCCGCGTCATTCGTCACCTTGAGGCCATCGCGCCATCCTTCGATGCGCGGTCCTTTGCAGTGCGGACAGCCGATCTGATCTCGGACGGATTTGAGACCCAACAGAGTGTCGCGCGGAATCTCGGGGTCAGCGTTGCAACCTTGCGCCGCCGTCTGAGCGAGGAAAACACCAGCTTCCGGGACATTCTTCAGGAAAGCCGTGCTGAACGGGCCGGCCTGATGCTGGCCCAGGGCACCAGCGTGACGCAGGTCTCTGAATTTCTTGGCTATTCCGATGTGCGTGCCTTCAATCGCGCGTTCAAGAAAATGCGCGGTGTTTCGCCCGCCGCCTATGCCAGATCGAGCATGGAAACCGCCCAGGCCTGAGAGGCGTGAGCGAAAATGTTCACTTGTGTTGAGCCCACATGTCATCGCCGAGACGTGCGTGATCTGGATAACTCCCGTCAAATAGAGAAAATCCTCGGGAGGAAAAATTGGGAAATCACAAAATGAATACGCTGAGATTCGGTCTCGTGTCGGCGCTTGCGCTGACCGCAGGCCAGTATGCTGCGCAGGCGCAGGACGCGGATGAGGCCCCGGAAGAGGCCCGCACGCTGGGCCGGGTCACCGTCACCGCGCAACGTCGCGAAGAAGACCTGATCGATGTGCCGCTGTCGGTTTCGGCCTTCAGCGCGGAGCAGCTGGAAGCCACCGGCGCCGTCGACATCACCTCCATCCAGCGCTCGACCCCGAACGCCACGATCGAAGTGGCCCGCGGCTCCAACTCCACGCTGATCGCCTTCATTCGCGGCGTCGGCCAGCAGGACCCGCTCTGGGGCTTCGAGCCCGGTGTCGGCCTGTATGTTGACGACGTCTACATCGCGCGTCCGCAAGGCGCGATCCTGGATATTTTCGACATTGAACGGATCGAAGTCCTGCGCGGTCCGCAAGGCACGCTCTATGGCCGCAACACGATTGGCGGCGCGATCAAATACGTCACCGCCGAAATGGATGACGAGCCGGACCTGAAAGCCAAGGTCAATGTCGGCTCCTACAGCCAGCTCGACACAATCGTCTCCGGGTCCGTGCCGCTGAGCGACACGTTCAAGGTCGGCGGCGCGATCGCCAACTACCAGCGCGACGGCTATGGCGAGAATCTGTTCACCGGCGCAGACCATTACAACAAGGACGTGCTGGCCTATCGGGTGAGCGCCGAATGGTCCCCAACCGACTCGCTGTTCTTCCGCTTCGCCTATGACAAGTCCGAAGACGATTCGAACGCCAAGCACGGCCATCGCCTGATCCCGAGCGCCGACGGCACCCTGCCGGTCACGGACAATGTCTATGACACGCGCGCCGGGGTTGGTGACGACAACTCGGTCGAAACCGAAGGCTACTCCCTCACAGGTGAGTGGGACGTCAATAATGAGGTCACGCTGAAATCCATCACGGCCTATCGCGAAGGCGCGACGGTCACGCCGATCGATTTCGACGCCCTGCCAAATCCGGATTTCGACGTTCCGGCCTACTACAATGACGACCAGTTCAGCCAGGAGTTCCAGCTGCTGTATAATGGCGACCGCCTGTCCGGTGTCGCCGGCGTCTACTATCTCGACGGCAGCGCAGATGGCGCCTTCGACCTGCTGCTCAGCGCCCTCGGCGTGACGGTTTACCAGGCCGGCATGCAGGACAAGGAAAATTTCTCCGTCTATGGAGATTTCACCTATGATGTGACGGACCAGTGGAGCGTGTCTCTCGGGGGTCGTTTCACCCAGGATGAGACCACGGCGGATGTGACGCGTGAACTCTGGCTCGGGCTCGGCTCAGGCTCGTTCGATCCGGCAAACAGCAGCTCTGTCTTTCTTGCGACCCAGACCGGCTATGAAGGTCTGAATCGCAAGGATGAGGAATTCACGCCGCGTATTTCGGTCTCCTACAAACCGACAGACGATCTCAACATCTACGCAACCTTCGCGCAGGGCTTCAAGGCGGGCGGCTTCGATCCCCGTGCCCGTGCCGACCTCGATCCGCTCGGTCTGTCCGAAGAAGGCTTTGGCCCGGAAAAGGTCGATAGCTACGAAATCGGTGTGAAAGGCAGCTTCTTTGATGATCGCCTGCAACTGAACACGGCCGTATTCTTTGCAGAGTATACGGATCAACAGATTACGGTTCAGAGCGGCGCAGATTCCGACAATGACGGCGTCAACGACACGTTCGTTTCCTCGGTCTTCAATGCCGGCTCGTCGGAATATACCGGCCTCGAACTTGAGGGCAGCTGGTTTATCAATGACGAGTTCACCCTGATGGGGAACCTTGGCTACATCGACGCCGAGATCCAGGAAATCCTGTCGGCCGGCACCAATATCGCCGACCAGTTCGTTACCCAGAACACGCCGGAACTGCAGGGCCAGCTCTCGCTGAACTATATGCGTGATTTCGGGCCGGAGTTCGGCGCAATCTCGATCACGGGCTCAGCCTCCTATCGTGATGCCTATTATCTCTTCAATGTAGAGAACAATGGCTTCGCACCCGGCACGAACGCCTTGTTCCCGGATGGTGGCCCGGCGCTGGATCCGGACTCCTATACGCTGCTGGACCTCAGCTTCGTCTGGACGTCGCCATCAGAACGTCTGCGCTTCGGCATCCACGGCCGGAATCTGACGGACGAGGAATACCGCGTGGCTGCGTACAACTTCGTGACGCCAAGCCAGCTTGGCTTCGACAGTGCGTACTCGACCTTCTACGGCCCGCCGCGCACGCTGACCGCCTCAATCTCGGTCGACTTCTAGTCAACCGAGCGGGCCGGCGAATCTGACCTCCGTGGTTCGCCGGCCCGTCCCTTCCTTGACCTCGCAGACCCTGGGAGCCCCCTCGGCGCCCCTTGAAGGACAGCCATGACCCAAATTACGGCGGCTCCGCCCTCCCCGACCTCGCAGAACTCTTCCCGCGCCTATGTGCTGGGCCTGCTGACCCTGGTCTACACGTTCAACCATATCGACCGGCAGATCCTCCTGATCCTGATTGAACCGATCAAGGCCGAGTTGAACATTTCCGATGGGCAGATCGGTCTGTTGACCGGCTTTGTCTTTGCCGCCTTCTACGCCACCTTCGGCATACCGATTGCCATGTGGGCCGACCGGGGCAACCGGCGCAATATCCTCGCCATTTCCCTCACGCTCTGGTCGGGCATGACGGCCCTGTCGGGCTTTGCCCTGAACTATTGGCAATTGCTCATCGCCCGCATGGGCGTGGGCGTCGGGGAGGCAGGCGGCACGCCGCCGGCGACCTCGATCATCTCCGATCTCTACGCCCCCAAGGAGCGCGCATTCGCGCTGGGCATCTACACCGCCGGCATTGGCCTTGGGGTGCTCGCAGGCTTCGTGATCGGCGGATATGTCTACAAATATTTCGGCTGGCGCGCTGCCTTCTTCGTGGCCGGCATTCCCGGCCTCATCCTGGCGGGAATTGTCAGGCTGACCATTCGTGAGCCGAAACGCGGCGCCATCGAACAACGCAGTGATGACGGGCAGGCCTCGAGCTTCGGCGAAACTCTGCGCTTCATCGGGGGGCAAACCTCCTTCCTGTGGTTACTGGCCGGCTGCTGCCTGATCTGTATCTCCGCCAATGCCTTTCTGGCCTGGACGCCCAGCCATCTGCAACGCACCTACAATGTCGGGCCGAGCGATATTGCCATCCCCCTTGGCCTGCTTATTGGCGGCATCGGCAGCGCCGGCGCCATTTTGCTCGGGCGGGTCTGTGACCGGCTGTCTGCGCGCAACCTCGCCTGGCGTCCCTGGATGATCGCCGTCTGCGCCGCGATTGCCCTGCCCTTTGCCTGGATGTTCCTGCAGGCCGACACGCTGAACATGGCCTATGCCTGGAATGTGGTGCCTGCCTTCATCGGACTGATCTATGCCAGCATCGCCTATACGGCATCGCAGGAACTTGTCGGCCTGCGGATGCGGGCCTTCGCTTCGGCGTTCATGCTGTTCTGCCTCACACTCATCGGCATTGGGGGCGGTCCCAGCATTGTCGGCTATCTCAGCGAATACTTCGCAGCACAGGGCAATGAGGCGCCGCTCAAATCGGCGCTGGAAATCATGCTGGGCTTCAATGCGTTAAGTGTGGTGTTTCTCGGAATGGCCGGCCTGACCTATGCCCGCGATGCCAAGCGCGCGGCGGAGGTGGTATGACCGAGGCGACCTCCCTGTCCCCTGCTGTGCTCGCGACCAAGCGTGACATAGTCTGGACCTCACATGACGGGCTCAGCCTGTATGCCGCCGACTATGGCCCGCAGGACAGCAAGGTGACGGTGCTGTGCATGCATGGGCTGACGCGGAACCACAAGGATTTCGAGCCCATGATCGAAGGGCTCGGCATGGACATGCGGTTCGTGTCCGTCGATGTACGCGGGCGCGGAAAATCTGATCGTGATCCGAGTGGCGAATCCTATGCCCCGCCGGTCTATGTACAGGACATGGCCGCGCTGATCGCGCACCTGAAGCTGGACGAGCTGATCCTGGTCGGCACGTCGATGGGCGGACTGATGGCCATGCTGATGGCCAGGGCCTTCCCGGACAAGATCAGGGGCATCATCATCAATGATGTCGGGCCGGAAGTGAATCCGGCGGGCCTGAAACGCATCGCTGGCTATGCTGGCGGCAATGAGACATTCGACAGCTGGGGGGACGCCGCAGCGGCGATTGGACGGACACAGGCAGGTGTCTATCCGGACTATGGCGAGGAGGCATGGATGGAATTCGCCCGGCGCACCTGCGTCGAGCGAGAGGATGGCAAGATCGGGTTCGACTATGATCCGGTGATCGTGCAGGGCATGGGCAGCACCTCGCCCGGATGGCGGGTCAATTTCGCCATGTGGCGGGTGTACTCAGCCCTGAAAACCATCCCCCTCCTCATCATTCGCGGGGAGACGTCCGATATCCTCACCGACAAAACGGCGAAACGTATGCTCAGGCGGCACAAGACCAGCCAGTTGCTGACGGTTCCGGGGCGGGGGCATACGCCCTTCCTCGACGAGCCGGTTTCGTTGCACGCCATTGGCAAATTCCTGACCAAGCTGTCCCAGTCTGCAAGCTGAGACGCGGCGCCTAGGTTCCGCTACGCTGACCGCCGCTCGGCGTTATCGTGCGCCCGCTCGCGCGCCAGTCTGTCAGGAGGCGCTCATAGGCGGACACGTCGCTCGCGACCCGTCCGGCCACGGAGAACCTGAAGCTGATGCTTTCCATGTCCTGCGAGGAATTAAGAATGGCCATGAGTTCGGCTCTGGATACCGCCGAAAGATAGTCATCAAGAGTCAGCACACGCGCTGCCCGTGCCCGTGCGAGCGCCAAGGGCGTGTGCACTTCATGTCGCTGCAGGGGCCAATAGGGATCGATCAGATGCCGGCGTGTGCGTTGCTGGGCGCGGTCGCGCAGCAAGGAGATGATGTCGGTTTTCGGAAGTGAGGCGAACGCAGGCACGTCGGCCCATGCCTGACTGACGCTATCCGGCAAGCGAACCTCGACCGGACTGACCAGCAAGCCCGCCCGGCGCGCGGCCTGTCCTGCCGACTCCTTGGACGTCCAATAAGACAGCGGCCCCGCCAGCAACATGCCAATGGTGGCGGGCGCGAGCCAGGCTGCATAGATCGGCGAAATGGCGATGGCAGCCATCATCAGTACGGCGCCCAGCAAGGTAGCCGGCAGATTGTGGCGCACGGTGGCGAGGAAGCTGTAACCACCTTGGGCGCGTTCCTGAGGCGACCAGCCACTGTCCTTACCGCGGAACACATTGATGACGGCGCCGGTCTGCGTCGCCATCAGGATTGGTGCGATCAATACGGACAGCAGCGTCTCCGACAGCGCGCCCAGAATGGTCTTGCCGACACCGACACTCTGGCGCCATTCGCGCGAGACGAGGCCGTAAATGAGACCGTAGAGTTTCGGCGCGAACAAGAGCCCCATCGTGACAAAGAACAGCGTCAGCGCGCGCTCGGAGTCGATCACGGGCCAGGTCGGAAACAGTGACGCCTCATCACCGAAATAGCTGGGCAACATGAAACTGTTCTGCAGCGACAGCAGCATGCCGAGCGTGATGAAAATGAGCCAGAGCGGCGAGGCCAGATAGGAGAAGATGCCCGTGATGAGATGGAAGCGATTGGTCCAGCTCAGCCCGCCGGTCTTCAGCAGGACAGCCATATGCTGCATGTTGCCCTGGCACCAGCGACGGTCACGCTTGACCAGTTCGATGATGGTCGGCGGACCCTGCTCATAGGACCCACCAATCTCAGGGCGGATTTCGACGTTCCAGCCCGCGCGCCGCAGGAAGGCCGCCTCGACGAAATCATGGCTCAGGATCGATCCGCCAAACGGGGCCTTGCCCGGCATTTCCGGCAGGCCAGCCGCCTCAGCGAGGGCGGAAATCCGTATGATGGCATTATGACCCCAGAAATTGCCTTCATTCTGGGCCCACCACGCCATGCCGCCGCCGAGGATAGGGCCGTAGAGCACCGAGGCGAATTGCTGGCAGCGCGCCAGCAGGGTGCGCCCGCCGACGAGTTGCGGAATGGTCTGGATCAGGGCGGTATGCGGCGCACGCTCCATCTCCTGAACGAGATGCACGATCGTGTCGCGCTCCATATAGCTGTCGGCATCGAACACGATCATGTGGTCGTACCGCCCGCCCCAGCGCATGACGAAGTCGCGGATATTGCCGGACTTGCGATGATGATTGATCGTCCGGCGGCGATAGCGGACCAGAACATTATGTCCGACCGCCTTCAACAGCTCCGTATACGCCGCCTCTTCCGCGAGCGCGATTTCCGGGTCTGTCGTGTCACTCAGGATGAAACATTCATAGATACCCGGCGCATCCTCCAGCATCTTTGCCGTCGCTGACACCGTCGCAAAGACATGCTCGACCGCTTCATTGTAAATCGGAAAGGTGAGGACCGTACGGACATTGCGGACGCACACAGGATCCTCGGATGTCTTGCGCGGGCGTCGCATTACCGTCGACAGGAACCCGACTGTCGCATTGACGAAGGCAAAGCAAATCCAGCTGATATTGATCGCAAAGACGACGAGCAGAACCCATTCGAGTAGTGTCATTTCCGACACCGCGAGAACTTCGTACATTTCACGCGTCGTCCAGACGGTCAGCAAGACCGACACCCCCAGCATGAACAGCTTGCGCCAGAGATGGGATGTCCTCGCCGCGCGAGCACGCGTGATCCTCGACTGGAAAGGCTGGTTCGGCATGGTCAGCGGAAATTCTGTCGGGCGGGGGCGAAGGTCTGTCATTTGGCACTCCAGCGATACAGCCATGTTTCGGTCAAGGGACGCCCGCCCCGCACAAGCACCGCCCGCAATTCCGCCATGCTCGCGCCTTCAGGCTGAAGCTCGAAACTGAGGCGATAGGCGTCGCCGGAAGGATGCCGACGCAGCACAGGATTCACGATCTTCCCCGCTGAAGTCGTGATTTCCAATTCCGCATTCTCGAAGACTTTCTCCGGCGCGCCCTCATAATCGAGCACGAACATCTGGGTCTTTTCACCCGGCTTTCGGCCCGCGCGTGTTTCCGAGACGGCGACGACTTCCGGCATCACGCCAGGCTTCAGCCCCCAGCCCATCGTATAGGAAATCGTGTTCGCTCCGCCGGCCCGCCATCCTTCCCGAGGGCGCCAGAAGACGGCGATATTGTCGTTGTATTCGTTGACGGTCGGGATTTCGACGAGCATCAGCTGGCCCTGCCCCCAGTCGCCATGCGGCTCGACCCAGACATCCGGCCTCTGATCGTATCCGGCCTCGACGTCGGAATAATCGGCGAACTGGCGGTGGCGCTGCACAAGGCCAAAGCCTTTCGGCTGCGTGCCGGTGAGCACGGACACTTCCAGGTCTGCCGGGTTCTGGAGGGGACGCCATACCCATTCGCCATTGGCCATGTGGATGGCGAGACCCTCGGAATCATGTACCGCCGGGCGATAGTCATCGCCCTGCTTGGTCACGTCATGCGGCGAGAAATAATACATTGACGTCAGGGGCGAGAGCCCGACGCCCTGAATATCCTTCCTCGGATAGAAGGTCGCTTCGACTTCAATCTGGGTTCTTGGTCCAGGCGATATGTTGAACGCAAAAGACCCTGTGACGCTTGCACTGTCCATCAGCGCATAGATGGTGACCGCCCGCGACGGGGAGCGGGGCCGGACGATCCAGAATTCGCGAAAGGCGGGGAATTCCTCGCCATCGGCCGAGGCGGTGCCAATCCCCAGCCCCCGCGCCGAGGCGCCATAGACATTGCCCGCGCCCAGCGCGCGAAAGAAGCTCGCGCCCTTGAAGCTGAGGACCTCATCGAACTTGCCGGCCTGGTTGATGGGTGCCAGCAGGCGCAGCCCGGCAAAACCGAGCGTCTCCTTCGTCTTGTCCGAGAGTGGCAATTCCTTGAAATCGAAAGCGGCGGCAGAATAGGCGCGCGGCGTGACCGTATCGCCGTCGACGAGGTTTATCCTTACCTCATGATCGAACAAATAGCCGCGGGGATCGAACAGGGCTCGCACGGGCCCGGCATCCTGCGGCCAGCCCATGTCATCAACTGCGGGCAGGATACGCCGATACTGGTCATAATTCAGGCCCCTGGCATCTTCCGGAAGCGCGGGGGACGGCTCATACGGCGCTGCGGCCAGTCGACGGGCGCGCTCCCGCACATCGGGCAGCCCGAACCCTGCTGGGTCAACCCCTGTGTCTTCAGCCGAGGGCGGCACAAGGACCGTCTCAGGCTCAGGCTGGACACGCTCGAGATTGTAGATGGAGGAAGGGGCAGGCTCAGGCGCAATAACTCCGGGCTCACCGGACGTCGTCTCCTCAGCCGCCGTCGCAGGGGCTGGATCGACACGGGAGGATGAAGCGGTGTCCTCAGACGGGGAACAGGCCCCAAGCACCATCACCAGCGTGAGGGCGAGAAAGGATTCCACCCGACAGAAAGCATGCCTGTCCAAAATTCACCTCTTCGCCTGCCAGCTCGATCCATGATCCCCAACATGGATGTTGCAGCGCAACACATTCCGATACGAACGAATGTGTGAGCCTGCGAATGGTTGCAATCTGGTCCGCATGATCGCGGATTGGGCGGATGCTGGGCGGCCCTGTCAGTCTGTCGAGGGTCGCTTGATCCTAATCAAGCTGACGCTTCAAATCCTTCATCACGCCGGAAAAATCGAGGCCGCCATGACCCCTAGTATCCAGATCCTGATAGATTTTTTCCGCCATCTCCCCGAGCGTGACCTCTGCCCCTGCTGCCTTTGCGGCAGCCGCGGCCAGATGAAGATCTTTTAACATCATCGCGACCGCAAAACCGGGTTGGTAGTCCCGGTTCGACGGGGCCGCAGGCACAGGCCCCGGCGCCGGGCAATAACTGGTCATGCTCCAGCACTGGCCAGAGGCTGTAGAGGAAATGTCGAAGAATGTCTGCGCATCGAGGCCCAGCTTTTCCGCGAGATTGAACGCTTCGCATGTGCCGATCATGGAAATGCCGAGCAGCATGTTGTTGGCGATCTTTGCCGCCTGCCCGTTCCCGCTGCCGCCGGCATGGAAGATGTTCTTGCCCATCGCGTCGAGGATCGGCTTGGCCTGGGCATAGGCTTCCTCCGGGCCGCCCACCATGAAGGTCAGCGTGCCGGCATCTGCTGCCGCCGTGCCACCGGACACGGGCGCATCCGCCATCAGGAAGCCCGCCGCGTCGGCCTTGGACGCCGCTTCGCGGGCATCCTCCACCGCGATGGTCGAACAATCGAGGAAGAGCGTGCCCCTGGCCGCATGGGCCGCGACGCCATCATCGCCGAAATAGACCGCCAGGACATGCTTGCCGGCCGGCAGCATGGTGACCACGATCTCAACATCCTTCACCGCATCCGCGACCGTGGCCGCAGCACTCGCCCCGTGGCCTTCGGCCGCCTTCATCGCCTCGGCATTGAGGTCGAAGGCGCGGACCTCATGGCCCGCCTTGCAGAGATTGGCACACATGCCCGAGCCCATGTTTCCGAGCCCGATAAATGCGATCTTTGTCATGCGATACTCCCTTGTCCCCGCGCTCTTGCGGCGCGGTGTTTATGCACTCCGGTGCGAGCCTATTTGTCTTTGAAGTCCGGCGCGCGCTTCTCGGTGAAGGCGGCCATGCCTTCCTTCTGGTCTGCCGTTCCAAACAGGCCCTGGAACAGGCGGCGTTCGAACTTCACGCCTTCTGTGGTGGAAACTTCCAGCGCGCGGCCAACCATTTCCTTCGCCGCCATGATGGACGGGATGGAATAGCCAGCGATTTCCTTCGCCGCCGCCATCGCGGTGTCCATCAGCGTGTCATGCGCGACAACGCGGGAGACGAGCCCGATCCGGTCGGCCTCGGCGGCGTCGATCATGCGGCCGGTCAACACCATGTCCATGGCCTTCGCCTTGCCGACCGCCTTGGTCAGGCGGATCGAGCCACCCATGCCCGGCGTCACGCCCAGCTTGATTTCCGGCTGGCCGAACTTCGCCTTTTCAGACGCGATGATCATGTCGCACATCATGGCCAGTTCGCAGCCGCCGCCAAGGGCAAAGCCGTTCACTGCCGCGATCACCGGCTTGCGGCAGGCCGCGAACCGGTCCCACAGGCCGAAGAAATCCTCGACATACATGTCGGAGAAGCTCTGCGGCTGCATCTCCTTGATATCGGCGCCAGCGGCGAAAGCGCGGCCCTCGCCGGTCAGCACGGTGACGGCAATGTCCTTGTCGCGGTCGATGCGCGCAAACACATCGGCGACTTCTGCCATGACTTCCTGGTTCAGTGCATTGAGGCTGTCGGGCCGGTTGATCGTGACCAGCGCAACGCGGTCAGAGTGTTCAAAAGTGATCGTATCGTAAGTGCTCATCATTCAATCCAGTCAGATGCTTCGGGTTTGAGGTCACATTCGCTTCGGTGCGCTATCTGTTCAGGTGTTGGGGTATCGGCATACTCACCCCGCAGGAAATAGGTGCAAACACATTCCTCGGAAGCTTTCAGCCATAATCCGCCGCCCTTTGCGCAACTGTCCCGCTCCATCCATCCCAGCACCCACACAGCAAAGCCAGCGACTGCAGCGATGATACCTAATCGGAGAACAAGCGATGCGGCTTTCTTCAAATCTCTATCCCATCGTCGGAATGATGAACGCCTGATCGCCAATGTCGCCTTCGGGCCAGCGCTGGGTGACGGTCTTGATCTTGGTCCAGAAGCGCACGCCCTCGGGGCCATGCTGGTTGGTATCGCCAAAAGCCGACCGCTTCCAGCCCCCGAACGTGTGATACGAGACCGGCACCGGGATCGGCACGTTCACGCCCACCATGCCGACATTGACCTGCGCGGCAAACTCGCGCGCGGCGCGGCCGTTCGAAGTGAAGATCGCGACGCCGTTTCCGTACTGGTGATTGCTCGGCAGCGCGGCGGCCTCTTCCAGCGTTTCGGCGCGGACGACCTGCAGCACCGGGCCGAAAATCTCTTCCTTGTAGGACTGCATCGTCGGCTTCACATTGTCGAACAGGTTCGGGCCGATGAAATAGCCATTCTCATTACCCTGCAGCTTCAGGCCGCGACCGTCGAGCACGAGGTCTGCGCCTTCATCGACCCCCATCTGGATGTAGCTTTCGACCTTGGCCTTGTGCGCAGCCGAAACGACCGGGCCGTAATGCGCGTCCGAATCGGTCGAGATGCCCACCTTCAGATTGCGCGCGGCGTCGACCATGCGCTCCACGAACTCGTCGCCCGTCTTCTTGCCGACGGTGACGGCCACGGGCAGCGCCATGCAGCGTTCGCCGGCCGAGCCATAGGCCGCGCCGACAATGTCCTTCACTGCCTGCTCCATGTTGCAGTCAGGCATGATGATGCCGTGGTTCTTGGCTCCGCCCATGGCCTGAACGCGCTTGCCGTGCGCTGTGCCAGTCGAATAGACATATTGTGCGATGTCGGAGGACCCGACGAAGCTGACGGCTTTGACTTCGGGATGGGTCAGGATGGCATCCACGGCCACCTTGTCGCCATTGACCACATTCAGCACGCCTTCAGGCGCTCCGGCCTCGAGCAGCAATTCGCCCAGTCGCATCGGCACCGATGGGTCTTTCTCCGACGGCTTCAGGATGAAGGTGTTGCCGCAGGCAATCGCCACGGCCGCCATCCAGCACGGGATCATGGCCGGGAAATTGAACGGCGTGATACCGGCCACCACGCCCAAAGGCTGACGCATGGAATAGACATCAATGCCGGGGCCTGCGCCTTCGGTGTACTCGCCCTTCTGCAAATGCGGGATGCCGCAGGCAAACTCGACAACATCAATGCCGCGCTGCACGTCACCGCGCGAATCCGCGACCACTTTGCCATGCTCGGCCGACAACAACTCGGCCAGCTCATCAATATTGGCTTCCAGCAGGCGCTTGAATTCGAACATCACCCGCGCGCGGCGCTGGGGGTTCATCATGGACCAGGCCGGGAACGCCTCTGACGCATTCATGATGGCCTGTGAAACTTCATCACGGGTCGCCAGCGCGACGCGGGCCTGAACCTCACCGGTGTTGGGATTGTAGATGTCGCCGAACCGGCCGGATTTGCCGGAGACAGACTTTCCGCCAATGAAGTGGTGCACTTCGCGCATGAGAAACTCCCTTTGATTTTGACGGGACCGTAGCGCGCGTATAAATTCCGGTAAATGGACAATATCGCAGCTACGAGCTGCAAAATCGCAGGCACCAAGTGATGAACTGGGACGATCTCCGCCTCCTGCTCGATGTGAGTCGCCATCCGCGTCTCGCCGATGTGGCCACGCGCACGGGGCTTGACCCGACAACGATCAGTCGTCGCCTGAGACGGCTGGAGACCGAGCTTGGCCTGGAACTGTTCGAGCGGACGCCGAAAGGCCATGTACTGACCCCGGTCGGGCAAACCGTCGCCGACAAGGTAGAGGGGCTGGAGCATACAGCCTCAGAGATCGCCGCCCTGTCAGACAATGACGGCCCGCTCGCAGCTGGACGTGTCCGGCTCGGCGTGACCGAAGGGCTCGGCAGCCTGCTGATCGCGCCGGCCATGGCGGACTTCGCCGCACAGAACCCGCATATCGGGCTCGACATCATTGCCGTCTCCGGCTTTGTCAGCGTGCCAAAGCGCGAGGCGGACATGTCGATCATGCTGACACGGCCGAAGACGGGCCGCGTGAAGGTGCGCAAGCTGTCCGACTATGTGCTGCAGATGTACGCCCATCCGGATTACCTCGCCCGCACACGCCCGGTCGAACAGGTCAGCGACCTCGGCGAGCATGACCTCATCGGCTATGTAGACGACCTCATCTACTCAACCCAGCTGCGCTATCACGAAGATATCGCCCCCGGCCTGACGCCGCGCTTCTGCAGCCCGTCCATCGTGGCGCAATGGCAGATGGCCCGCGAAGGCGCAGGGATTGCCGTGCTGCCCCACTTCATCGCCGCAGGCGATCCGAACCTTGTCCATGTGTTGCCAGAGGAGGTCCGCATTGAGCGCGCCTTCTGGCTCGCCGTCCATGAAGACGTGCACGGAACAGCCCGCGTGCGCGCCGTCAGCCGTTTTCTGGATGATCTGTTCGCCGCCTCAACCGAGCGACTTACCGGCACCAGCTAGCCTATTCGCCCTGCCCCGGCGCGTTCGGGAAAGACAGGCTCTTGTAATAATCGAGATCATGCGCGGGCGGCTCTGCACCCTCAGGCAGAGGCAATTCGCTCACGCTCTGCCAGTAGGCGATGGAGGCATCGCGCCACCAGATGGCTTCCTGATGCTGGATGCCGAGGAAAGCCGAAACCTGTGCAAACCGTTCGGCATCAATCTCTTTCTCCAGCGCTGCCCATTGCGCCTGCATGGTCTCAACCGCGTTGACGCCCTGGTCATAGCGGCTCACGAGTTCATGCCACAGCGTCTGGCCGTTCGAGAGTTGGTAGTCCCACGACACACGATGGAACCAGAGCAGCAATTCATCCGGGACCGTATCGAGGCTCGCCCATTGCTGCGCCAGTGGCCCGGCATATTGATCGACCGCGCCAGAGCCGGTCTCGGTCCGGTCAAAGCCGACCGCATCCTTTGTGGCCTTGTGATAATAGTATGGCGTCCAGTCTGCCCGTCCGAGATCATCAACCCACGGCGCCGGGCCGTAATGATGGCCGGTGCCCATCAGGTGCGTCAGGCCAAGGGGTGTCATATAGTTCACCACCGCTTCGCGCGAACCCATCATCATGCGCGTGATCTCATCCGCGACTTCTGGCGCGCGGCTGAAAGTCTGTTCCACCCAATCGCGGGCGATGGTTTCGGCGGAGGCGTCCGGGTCCCAGGCAAGCCGCCCGAAGGCGTACCAGTTTGCCTGGTCGAAAACTGACCCCGACCAGTTCCGGTCGCTGCCGATATTGGCGACACCCGCCATGCCGGTAAGCTCGTACTCATGCGCCGCGCCGTCGATCACGGAGGCAACGCTGGGCCCTTCGCCCTTGGCGTGCGTGTCGGCCGACAGCACCTCTTCCCAGAGCGTGCCCAGATAAGCGAGATGGGTGGAGAAACCGAGATATTCCTTGGTGATCTGGAGTTCCATCATCAGCGGCGTTTCCGGCATCGCGCCGAACAGCGGATGGAAGGGCTCGCGCGGCTGGAAGTCCAGCGGGCCATTCTTGACCTGCACGAGAACATTGTCTGCAAACTGGCCATCCAGCGGGACGAATTCGGTATAGGCCTGCTTCACGCGGTCTTCGGGCTCTTCGGCCGAATAGACAAAGGCGCGCCACATCACGACGCCCTCATGCGGGGCAAGCGCGGTGGCCAGCATGTTGGCGCCTTCGGCATGGCTACGCTCATAATCCTGCGGGCCGGGCTGGCCTTCTGAGTTCGCTTTCACGAGGAAACCGCCGAAATCCGGCACATAGGTGTATATCTCGTCGACCTTGGCCTGCCACCAAGCCTGCACCTCGGCGTTGCGCGGGTCGGCTGTATCAAGGCCGCCCAGTTCCATCGGCGCAGAGAAGCGCGCGGTCAGGTAGACCTTGATGCCATAGGGCCGGAAAATGTCTGCGAGAGCTGCGACCTTCTCCAGATAGGGCCCAGTCAGCACGGTCGCGTCAGCGTTCACATTGGTCAGCGAAACCCCATTGATCCCGATGGACGCATTGGCGCGGGCATAATCGGTATATTTCGGATCGAGATAGTCTGGCAGCCGGTGCCAGTCCCAGATCGACTGGCCCGCATAGCCACGCTCGACATGGCGGTCGAGATTGTCCCAATGGTTGAGTAGGCGAAGTTTCGTCTTGGGACGTGACGTGATGTCGATATCCGCGAACGCCTCATCGCGCGACATGCGCTGGAGATAATCGAACGTGCCATAGAGGACGCCAATGTCGGATTGCGCCGCGATGAGCGTTACGCGCTTACCGTTCAGTTTCGTTGCCCGGAGGGTGAAGCCCTCGGCGCCAACGGCTTCATTGGTTGGCAGGTCAGCCTCATCGATCGCGTCGGCGCAGTCGGCGCTGGCGAGCACGAGCGTCCGGCTACGCAGATTGTCCGTGGATTTGAGGGCAGTTCCCAACAGGGACTCCGTGGCCCGGTCGATTTCCGCAAGCGCGACCTGAATTGTCTCCGACGGCTCCGCGCAGGCCGCCATCACATGGCGCGGCACGTCAGCGGGTCTGGCCTCAAGCTGTTCATATCGAAGCCAGAGTTCGTAGCCATCCTCTGCGGCCGCCGGCAACACGCCGAAACCAATTGAAACCGAAATGAACAGACTGCCGACGCGCTTCATCAGATTCTTCACAACCCTTGACCCGTTTATGTATCGGAAGGCGGCAGCCATATGACCACCGCCCCCGAATGTTTGCGTTATCATTACCTAACGCGACAGGCCGGATGTGTCACCGCCCCTCTTTTAAAGGGGCGGCATCAGATCAGGGAGCGTCGTTCATCACCTCGCTCATATCATCAAACCCTGCGGCCACTTTCGGCTTCACCGAGCGGCCGATCACGCTGACAAGATAGGCTGCGAGGCCTGACAGCAGGAAGCCGGGGATCATGGCATAGACGAGGGATTCGAGCGGCACCGCGCCGGCTTCGGTTGGCAGGATCGGAAGGTAGAGCCAAACCAGTACCGTCACCGCGCCGACGATCATGCCGGCCAGCGCGCCGTCACGTGTCAGGCCGCGCCAGAACAGGCTGAGCAGGATGATCGGACCAAAGGCGGAGCCAAAGCCCGCCCAGGCATTCGATACGAGATCGAGGATATTGCTGTTCGGATTGAAAGCGAGCCCAATCGCGACAAGGCTGACCACGACCGTCGCGATCCGGCCAATCATGACCAGTTCCGACTGGGAAGCTTCGCGCCGGAAGAAGGTCTTGTAGACATCTTCGGTGATCGAGCTGGAAGACACGAGCAGCTGCGACGAGATCGTGCTCATGATTGCGGCGAGAATGGCCGCCAGCAGGAAGCCGGCAATCAGCGGATGGAAGATGATCTGCGACAGCAGGATGAAAATGGCTTCGGAATCCGTCAACTGGGCACTGAGTTCATGTTGCTGGACATAGGCCACGCCGACCGCGCCGACGAACACCGCGCCGATAACGGTCACCAGCATCCAGCTCATGCCGATGAGGCGGGCCGTCTTGATATCCTTGAGCGACCGGATGGCCATGAAACGCACGATGATATGCGGCTGGCCAAAATAGCCGAGCCCCCAGGCCAGCAGGGAGATGAGGCCGAGCACGGTCATGCCCTCTGGCCACATGTCGAAGAACTGACTGCGCGACGGCCCGGCCGCCCCGGAGTCGGCATTCACATAGGCAGGCGCATCCATGATGGAGCTTTCCATCCCGCTCCAGCCCCCGACCACGAAAAATGCGATCACGGGTACGAGAATAAGCGCAATGAACATGATGCAGCCCTGCACGAAGTCCGTCAGGCTGACAGCAAGGAAGCCACCGATCACGGTATAAGCGAGGACAACACCCGCAGTAACGAACAGGCCAAGCTGGTAGTTCAGGCCAAAAGCCGACTCGAACAGCTTCCCGCCCGCGACGATGCCGGACGAGGTATAGACCGTGAAGAAGACGATGATCACGAGCGCGGAAATCGTGCGCAGGGCATGGCTGGTATCGTGAAAGCGGTTCTCGAAGAAATCCGGAATGGTGATCGAGTCATCCGCCATTTCGGTATAGATGCGCAGGCGCGGCGCAACGAACCGGTAGTTGAGATAGGCGCCGACCGTCAGGCCGACGGCGATCCAGGCGGCTGAAAAGCCGCTGACATAGATGGCGCCCGGCAAGCCCATCAGCATCCAGCCACTCATGTCGGACGCGCCAGCAGACAGAGCGCCGACTGCTGGGTGGAGGTTACGCCCGCCCAGCATGTATTCGGATACGTCGCTCGTGGACTCCTTGTAGGCATATAGTCCGATGGCCATCATCAGGACGAAATACGCCCCGAGAGAAATCATTTCGGGAACGCTGATTGTCATATGTGTCTCGCTGTCCTCGTATATTACGGAAAAGCGCGCCCCCCGTGGCCGCGCATCAGATGTTCGTGTCTAGGGCCGCGTTTGCCCGTTGCCATGTACCAGATATTTGAAACTGGTCAGTTGCTCCAGCCCCACTGGCCCACGCGCATGCATCTTGCCGGTCGCGATGCCGATTTCTGCACCCATGCCGAACTCCCCTCCATCGGAGAATTGGGTGGAGGCATTGTGCATGACAACTGCGCTGTCGATGGAAGTCATGAAGCGGCGGGCCGCGTCCTGGTCTTCTGTCAGGATGGCGTCTGTATGACCCGAAGAGTGCTCGCTGACAAAGCTGATGGCCTCGTCCAGACCCTCCACGACTTTGACTGACGCAATCGTGTCGAGATATTCCGTCGACCAATCTTCTGCGGTCGCTTCGGCCAGTGTGGGCTCAATGGCGCGGGCTTCGGCATCGCCGCGCAACTCGCAGCCTTCCATGATCTTCACCAGCCGAGGAATGACGGCATCAGCAATGGCGCGGTCCACCACGATGCTTTCGGTCGCGCCGCAAACACCGGTGCGGCGCAGCTTGGCGTTGCGGACAACATCGAGTGCCTTGTCGATATCGGCCTCGGCGTGGATGTAGCTGTGGCAATTGCCGTCGAGGTGGAGCAGCGTCGGCACCTTGGCTTCGTCGCGCACCAGCTCGACCAGGCCGCGCCCACCGCGCGGAATGACCAGATCGACATAATCGACGGCATGCAGCAGCGCGGTCACGGCGTTGCGGTCGGTGGTCTCAACGGTCTGAACGGCACCTTTTGGCAAACCAGCGGCTTCGAGCCCGGTCTGCATGCAGGCCACAATCTCGCGCGTCGAATTCTTGCTCTCCGAGCCGCCGCGCAGGATCACGGCATTGCCGGACTTCAGGCACAGCGCACTGGCATCGGCGCCAACATTCGGACGGGATTCATAGATCATCCCGATCACGCCGATCGGTACGGCCACGCGCTCAATGGTCAGGCCATTCGGGCGCTCGGTGGTCGAGAGCAGCCGCCCAACCGGGTCTGGCAGCTCGGCAATCTGTTCCAGGGCGCTCGCCATCGCCTCGATGCGATCATCGGTGAGACGCAGCCGGTCGATAAATGATTCCGGCCGACTGTCGCCGACGCTGTCGACATCTTCCTTATTGGCGGCAAGCAGGTCCGCTTTTGCCTCTCGCAAGGCCTTGGCGGAGGCGCGTAGGGCGTCATTCTTCTGCTCGGTCGTCGCCGTCAGCAAAGCCTTGGCAGCGTCTCGGGCATTCTGGCCGAGACCGGAAATGTATGCGTTCAAACGGGAATCCAATGTGGTCACGTTTCATCCTTTATGGTTCGTGTTTGGGCGCCTAGCGCAGCTCGATTGCGCGCTTGTAGGCCGCCTCAGTGGTGGCTTTCAGGAGATCCGACAGCTTGCCGTCTCCGTTCAGGGCCTTCAGGCCCGCTTCGGTCGTACCATTCTTGCTGGTCACGGAGTTGCGGAGGTTTTCCGGATTGTCGCCGGTTTCGAGAATCATGCGGATGGAGCCATCCAGCGTGCCGAGCACGAGATCGCTGGCCTGTTCGTCACTAAAGCCGAGTTCCTTGGCCGCCTCGATATAGGCGCGAGCAATCTCGAAGACATAGCCTGGCCCGCTCCCCGCGACGGCCGTTACCCGGTCGATCTGGTCTTCATCATCGACCCAGACGGCCGTGCCTGCGGCTTGCATCAGCGTCTCGACTGCGCCCTTATGGTCGGCGCTTGCATCATCACTGGCATAGAGGCCGGCAACACCAGCCCCGATGGCGGATGGCAGATTGGGCATGATCCGGATGATCGGGTAGCCGGGCAAGGTCGCCTGGAGGCGTTTCACCGAACACCCGGCAGCTATGGACGCGATGGCGCCATCCTGATTGAGCGCGTCCTTATAGGCGGGGAGGATCTCGTCCACCATCTGCGGCTTGATCGCGACAATCAGCAGATCGAACTTTTCGTCTCCAAGTGCGTTGATATCCTTGAACAGGCGGGCGCCTTCCATCGGCTGGTCAAGGAAAGGGTCGACAATGGTGAATTCACCCTCCGTCGCACGCATCCACTGCGTCAGCAGGGCGCCGCCCATCTTTCCACATCCAACGAGAAGTACCTTCATACCTTAATGTTCCTTTGTCCGCTTGTTCCGCGAGATAATGATATTTGTTTAGAATTCAAACAATCCATTACAGATACTCAAGGTTCCAGCCGATGCCACAATCTGTCCCAACTTCATTGTTTGAGGTCCCTTTAAACAGGGTATCGGGATGCTAAAGAAAGTCTCAAGGTATTTTGTAAGCTAATTATTTGCATCGTAACCCAAACCTTCTTATGTCCGCCCCTAAGCAACCACCGGAGCCTAATTTGCCTTCCAAGAAACGCATCGTCGTGAAAATCGGATCAAGCCTGCTTGCCAATCCAGACCTTCTCACACCGCGCTGGGCATTCATACAACGGCTGCTTGAAGACATCACCAAATTGCGGAATGATGGATATGAAGTCGTGCTGTGTTCGTCTGGCGCTGTCGCGCTCGGCTTGAACATGCTCAACGAAAAGCCGGAAACCGCCGGACTGCGCGACAAGCAGGCTGCCGCCGCGTGCGGCATGCCGCTGCTGCTGAACGCCTACAAGCAAGTTGCGCACGAGTTCGGATTCGACATCGCCCAAGTGCTTGTGACCCTTCAGGACATGGAGGAGCGCAAGCGCTTCCTGAATACCAAGAATACTGTCCACCGCCTGCTGCAGGGCGACATCCTGCCGATCGTGAACGAGAACGACTCGATCACAACCGAGGAAATCCGCGTGGGCGACAATGACCGCCTCGCCGCGAAAGTCGCCCAGATGATCCAGGCGGATCATCTCATCATCCTCACCTGCATTGACGGCCTGTACGACAAGAACCCTGAAGAGCCTGGTGCGAAACTGGTCGAGGAAGTCCACGATGTCAGCGAGTATATCGCCGTCACCGAAGGTACGAGCAGCCTCGGCAGTGGCGGCATGCTGACCAAGATGCAGGCCGCCAACATGGCCCAGAATGCCGGGTGCACGACACTGATCGCCAATGGCGAACATGAAGCGCCGGTCTCATCCGTGCTCTATGACGAGCGGCCGCACACCAAATGCCTGGCGCATACAAAGCCTGCCTCGGCATGGGCCGCATGGCTGACGGACCGTCTGCAGATTGCCGGCAGCATCGTTATCCGCGATGAACTGGCCAATAGCCTGTCCGATAGCCCGGAACATGTGCTGCATGAGGATATCAAGTCCATTCAGGGCCAGTACGTCAAAGGCGACGTCATTCACGTCTATGATGAAAGTGGCGCGGAAATCGCGCGCGGCATGACCAATTTCTCGTCCGAGGAAACCATGGTGCTGGCGCGCCATCCGGAAATCTCGCCCAAGGAACTGCTCGGCTACCAGACGGGCGGTACCGTCATCAGCCGCGAAAACCTGATTGTGCTCGAAGATCGCCACCTGCTCTGGGACAAGCCCGATCAGGAAACCATGGTCGAAGTCTCCGAAACCTGATCAGTCTTCTTTTTGGAGATCGCCGACTTCCAGGATTGGCGCCGCGTCCAGACTGCCGGCATTCATCATGGCCGCGAGCCGCTGAACCGATGAGATGAGCAGGCTCTGCTCCCACAATTCAAGCGAATCGAAGCGCTTCAGGAACCCTTCCTGAAGCGCTTCGGGCGCTTCGTGGAGGCTCCTGCGCCCGGCTTCCGTGATCACGACGTCGACCGCGCGGCGGTCGGTTTCGTTCTTCTGCCGCTCGACCAGGCCGGCCGCTTCCAGCCGATCAACAATCGACGTGATCGTGGCCTGCGACAGGTGGACCTGCCGGGCAATTTCGGACGGCTTGACCGACCCCGCACTCGACAGGGTCTGGAGCACCATCAATTGTGGCGCCGTCAGGCCGGTCGTTTTCGCCAGCCGCTTCGAGTTCAGATCAATGGCGCGCGTAATTTGGCGGATCGCGGTCAGCAGCTGTGTATGTTTGGCCATGGCCTTACCTAAAGAGACAGCCAAGCTTGCGTCAATTGCAACAACTGCCGAGAAATCAGGGACTTGAAGTGGCAGGGGCGGTTCATCCCCCTCCTTGGCTGTGGCAAAAAGCCAGGCCGGGCTAGCGGATTGAGCCTTGCTCCCTTACAGCGTTGGAAAGCATTGCAGGGTGCAGCAAGCGCCCATCATGACACGTTCCGAGGACACAGCATGACTTCCCAACGCATTCGTATCGCCGTCTCCGACGGGATCGGCGAACTGATCCTCAACAAGCCGGAACGGCGCAATGCCCTGTCGAGCGACATGTGGGAAGCGATCCCCGGCCTCGTGAAACAACTCGAAACGGATTCCGACGTCATGGCGGTCATCCTTCATGGCGGTACGGCCGGGGCCTTTGCGGCGGGCGCGGACATATCCGAATTCGAAACCATCTATGCGACACCGGAAAGCGCCGAACACTCGGCCAACCTGATTTCAGACGCCGTGACGAGCCTGGCCAAATGTTCCAAGCCGGTCATTGCCGCGATTGAAGGCGCCTGCGTCGGCGGCGGGGTCAGCCTGGCTCTGACGACCGACATTCGCATCGCTGGCAAGGGATCGAAATTCGGCGTACCGCCCGCCAAGCTGGGCCTCGTCTATCCCGTCGATGATACACGGCGGCTGATCGAAACTGTCGGCGTGCCTGCGGCGAAGGACATGCTGTTGACCGGCCGGCTCTTCGACTGCGACGAAGCTCACCGGATCGGGCTGGTCACGCATATTGCTGAGCGGGGAACGGCCTTGCAGATGGCGCGCGATACCGCCCGCCAGATCGCCGCCAACTCGCTTTGGTCGCACGGGGCCATGAAGCGAACATTCGAAGCAGTGAAAGCGGGCTGGCGGGACGACAGCCCTGAAGCCAAAGCGCTATTTCTGGAGAGTTTCAAGAATGTCGATTTCCAGGAAGGCTACAGCGCTTTCCTGGAGAAACGTCCGGCCAAGTTCACCTGGCGCTGAACTGCTAGAACCCGCCTCCCATCGCGACATAGAGATCAATAACGGCCGTAAGCCTGTCCCGGCGCGCCTCAAGCGCGCTCTGGGTTGCAGAATAATAGGTCTGTTGTGCTGACAGCAGGCTTGTCAGATCATCCGTTCCCACACGGTAACGCAGCTCTGCCGAGTCCAGCGCCTTGCGACTGGCAGCCAGCGCAATGTCGAGCTGTGCTTCGCGCTGGGCGCTCGTATTGATCGCCGAGAGGGCAACGTCCACTTCGCGCAAGGCGGTGAGTATGGCCTGTTCGTAATTGGCGAGCAGGGCTGTCCGGCGCGCCTTGGCGCTGTCCAGCTGGGCTTCCAGCGCCCCGCCGGAGAAGATCGTCTGCGACAGAGCAGCCGACAGGCTCGCAGTCGGATCCGACATGGAGGTAAGCAAGGTCGTCACGCCCGCGCCGAGATCGACACTTGGCAGCATGGCGACCCGGGCGACATGAACATTCGCCTGTCCCGCCCGCAAATCTGCTTCGGCCTGAAGAATGTCTGGTCGACGGACCAATAGTTCGGACGGCAAGCCCGCCTCGGGCACCGGAAGGTCGGTTTCGTAGAGATCGACCACTGCGACTTCGAATTGCTGGGGCACCTGCCCTACAAGGATCGCAATCGCCGTACGCAGCGACAGAATTTGCTGCTCGATCTGCGGAATCTGCGCCCGGGAATTGGCGAGCGCCGCTTCCTGGCTGGCCCGATCAAAGCCTGAAATTTCGCCCGCGTCGTAGCGCACTTCAACGATCTCGAAAATGCGCTCGGCAATATCCAGATTGTCGCGCGCGACGGCCAGTTGTTCGCGTGCAGCCTGGAGGTTGAAATAGTTCGTGGCCAGATCGGAAGCGACGCTCAGCTCAAGCGCGCGCTGCGCAAACTCCGCTGAGTCCAGGCTGGCGCCGGCGGCCTCCCGAGAGGCGGCAACACTGCCAAACAGATCAAGCTGGTAGCTCGCGGACAAACGGGCGCTTCGGGAGAAATCACTGAAATCGGACTCGCTATCTGTCGAGACATTCGCGCTTGCCGATAGAGATGGCAGCGCATTGGACTCCGCCACGCGCAGCGCGGCACGTGCGGAAATGACATTTGCCAATCCCGCCTCAAGCGATTTGTTCTGCTGAAGGGCTCTATCGACCAGCCCGTCCAGGGAGTCATCTCCGAAACTGGACCACCAGAGCGCTGTGTCAGGCAGGGCAGGATCAGCCTCGACAGACGTCTCATAAGCGCCCGGAAGATTGACCGAGGATTCAGGCATGTCGGAAGACTGCGTATTCGCGCATCCGGCAGCCACAACGAGCAGGCTAAGGGGAAGAAGGGAAATCCTGGTCATGATTACTCCGCCGCAAGGGCCCGGACCGGGTCAAGCCGCGAGGCATTGCGCGCTGGCAGAAAGCCGAACACGAACCCGGTCAGGAAAGCTGTTGAAAAAGCGAGGATCGCCGGCGTCGGGGTGATCGCGATGCTGGTGCCCAGATTTGCCAGGATGGCGCAGATGGCAAAACCGGTGAGAATACCGATCACGCCGCCCAGCGCGCACACAACGACGGCCTCCACAATGAATTGCACGAGAATGTCGGACCGTCGCGCCCCGGTGGCCATGCGGACACCGATTTCGCGCGTGCGCTCAGAGACGCTGACCAGCATGATGTTCATCACGCCAATTCCACCGACCAGCAGTGAGATGGAGGCGACAGCCCCGAGCAGCATGGAGAAGGAGTTTTGCGTCTCCTGAACGGATTCCAGGAGGGAAGCCGTGTTCCGTATCCGGAAGTCCTGTGTCCCGTGGCGTTGGAGCAGGAGGTCATTCGCCTGAGTCTCGGTGTCAGAGATAACATCCGTATCTTCGACCGCAATCGTCACACTCGACAGATAGGAACTGCCGAACACGCGCATCATGCCTGTGGTAATGGGAATAAGCGCCAGATCATCCTGGTCGCGCCCGAACGAACTCGCCCCTTCTTCTTCAAGGATCCCCGCGATTTCAAACGGAGCACCGGCCAGGAAGACATATTCGCCGACCGCGTCCGACACATTGTCGAACAGCTCGCCTGCCGTTGTCGTTCCCAGCACGACCACACCGACCCGCCGGTCCACATCTTCAGCAGTGAAGAATGAGCCATAGGCAAGATTTCGCGTATTGGCGAGCAACCAGTCCTCGGAGACTCCCTCGACGGAACCGCGATGGTCATTACTGCCGCGGCGCAAGGTGGCTGATCCGGATCGTGAGGGCACGGCGGCGAGGACGTTGTCGAGCTCCCTAAGCGCTTCAGCATCTTCCAGCGTAAGGGTCGCAATCGCGTCGCCCCGCATGCGCGCGCCCCGATCACCGCCGGGCGAGACGAAGAGCAAATTTGCACCCATGTCCTCAAACCGTGCCATGACGTCTCGCTGACTGCCCTGTCCGACCGCCAGCATCGCGACCACCGCCGCCACACCGATCACCACGCCCAACAGGGTCAGCGCCGTACGGAAAAGGTTCGCGCGCAAGGACCGGAACGCGGTCTTGATGGACTCCGTGAGCTGAAGGAAAAAGGAAGGAGAGGATTTGACCTCCCCCTGGTCAAACGCTGCCTGCGCACGTTCCACGAACCCGGAATCCGAGACGATCTTGCCGTCCCTCAGCTCAATGGTCCGGTCGGCCCGCTCGGCGACATGCTGATCGTGGGTGATCAGGATCACGGTGCGGCCGGAGCGGTGCAGCTCTTCGAGCAGTTCGAGCAACTCCTCGCTGGTGCCAGTATCGAGCGCGCCGGTCGGCTCATCCGCAAGAATGACTTCGGCGTCATTCATCAGCGCCCGGGCAACGGCGACGCGCTGCTGCTGGCCACCCGACAATTGGCCCGGTCGGCTTTTCTCGCGGCCCCCAAGGCCCAGCCGGCCGAGCAGCTCGTGTGCGCGCGCTTTCCGCTCGGACTGGCGTATCCCGGCATAGATCGCAGGAATTTCGACATTCTCCGACGCGCTCACATTGGCGAGCAGATTGTAGCGCTGGAACACGAATCCGAAGGTCCGGCGTCGCAACGCGGCCAGCGCGTCGGCATCCATATCGGACACATCTTGCCCATGAATGCGATAGGTGCCGGAGGTCGGGCGGTCGAGACAGCCGAGCAAATTCATCAGGGTCGATTTGCCGGAGCCCGATTGTCCGACAATCGCCACGAACTCGCCTTCGCGGATGGTAAGATCAACGCCGTCGAGGGCGCGGACTTCCGCATCGCCCTTTCCATAGACGCGCCGAATGTCCTGCAGGTGCAGCAAGGGATCTGACATGATGCTGCGTCCTATACCGGGGGCGGGCCCATGGGACGCCGCTGATCGTTGTTACGACGCTCTGTCGACTGTCTCGGCTGTATCGTGACCTGACCTGTGACCACGTCATCGCCTTCCGACAGGCCGAATAGAATCTCGGCGCTCGTACGTGTCTGCAAACCAATCAGAACGGGTTGCGGTATGGCTTCCCCATTGGCATCGAGTTTCAGCACCATGCCCATTTCCGCGTCAGGATATTGTTCTCGCGCATCGCGAAGGGCCTGCCTTGGGCCATTCGCGCCGCGATCACCTTGGGGGCTCTCACCTTCGGGGCGCGCAGCGCGCTGGCCTTGTGTGCCTTCCGGTCGCTCTGGGCGCGCCTGAAGCGCCGTGACCGGAATGAGGATAGCATCCTCGGCCTGGCCCTGAATGAAGAAGACCTGGGCCGTCATGTCACTGCGCAGGATTCCGTTCGGGTTCTCCACGTCGAGGAGCGCCTTGTAGAGCACGACATCATTGACGACTTCCGGCGTAGGCAGAACCTGACGCACTTCGGTTTCCCATTTATGGTCTGAATCGCCCAGCGTGGTGAACCAGGCCTGCTGGCCTTTCGAGACGCGCAGCACGTCGGCTTCGGACACGTCAGCTTCAACGGTCATGATGCCGAGGTCTGCAATGGTCATGATGATCGGAGCGGTCTGGTTCGCATTCAGCGTCTGGCCTTCGGAGGCGCTGAGCGATACGACCGTGCCCGTAATGGGCGCGTAGATTTTCGTGAATTCGAGATTGGCCTCGTCGGCCCGGAGGCTGGAGGTCTGCTGCGCAATCTGGGCATTGATTGCGTCCAGCTTCCCTTCGGAAATCTCCAGTTCGGACAGCGTGGCTTCATAGTCGGCCCGCGCAATGGCATCCGCTTCGAACAGCATGTTGGCCCGGTCCGCATCGGCCTTGGCGAGTTTGAGGGATGCTGTCTGCTGGCGCCGGGACGCATATAGCGCATTGAGCTGGGCCTGCTGGGCCTCGACCGTGTTCTGAGCAATCGTGGCATCAATCTGCGCGAGCAATTGACCTTTCTCAACCTCATCGCCGACATCCACAAACAGCTCTTCCAGCTGCCCGGACACCTGGGCGCCAACTTCGACCATCTCCTTGGGCGCGAGTGTGCCCGCAGCCGAAATCGTGACTTCGAGATCGCCTTTCCGCGCGGTGGAGGTTTCATAGGTTGGCGTTGTGGAACTGGCCAAATTCGATTTCACGAACCAGACGGCCCCGCCAATGGCCAAAATGAAGACGATAGCGATCACCCAGCGAGATCGTTTCCCGAAAATACTCATTCTTGTCTCTTTCCAGCATTCTGGCTGTGAACATGTTCCCGGGTTAAACGCGCCACGCTGCAGTTTCCGTCGCAATGTCCTGCATTTTGTTGCACTTTTTGTTCAAACCGGCTCAGGCCCGCTCGTTCACCACAGTATTGTTGCGAGAATGTTGCAGCGGGATCGCCCACTGCGCATTCCGGCAAGCGCGCCACCCCCTTTCACGTCAAATATGTCAGGCTGACAAATTCTCGCTGACAAGCGGCACATTCTGGCAAAGTTCAGACAAGACGCTCCCGTAACGCACTAGGACAGACCGATGCGGAGCGCGCGAACATGGACGATTTTTCATTAAATAACAATACTTTAAGGATACACACCTCGAGCCGCCCGATAAGTCTTTCCAACAGGATGAAACGTGGGCTGATCATTGTGCTGGGTATGTCGACTGCGCTCCCTGTCTGGGCAGTCGAGATAGACGACTCCACCACCACCCCCGTCCAGACCTCGACCGCCAATGCCGGGCAAGCCGATGACGTCACTGTCACGGAGGACGGAGAAATCGACCTGACTGACCTGTCCGGAACAACCGCGATCACGATCGATTCCGACAATACCGTCACCCAGGAAGGGGAGATTCTCGCGGAGGATACCGACGATGTCATCGGGATCGCCATCCGCACGGACACGGTCACCAGCCTCACCCATGCGGGCTCCATCGAATTCCTGGAAGACTATGACCGGGAAGACGAGGATGATGATGATGACCTCGACGGACCGCTGGCCCTAGGCAGCAATCGTATCGGCATTCTTGTCGATGGTAGTGGCACCGTCACCGGTGACATAGTCCTGGACCACGGCTCCACCCTTGTCATCGAAGGCAATGATTCAGCGGGCGTCCTCATCGGATCGGCGCTTGCCGGCGACTACACACAGCAAGGGTCGATCTCAGTCCTTGGCGACAATGCCCGCGGCCTCGCCCTCGCCGACGACGTCGATGGCGACGTACTGGTCAGCGGCGCCATCACGGTTCAGGGCGCGAACGCCTCCGCCCTGAAAATTGATGGCGACATTTCCGGCAATCTGACCCTTGAAAGCTCGATCAGTTCGACCGGCTTCACCAGCACAACAGCCACCAATTACATCGCGCCCATCTATATCGATGATGACACCGAAGCAGTTGCAGATCGCCGTGACGCAGATGACCTGTATGACAACACAAACAGTGTCCGGATCACTGGCAGCCTTGGCCAGGGACTCCTGATCAATGGCGCGGTCGATGATTTCACTTCGGAAGAGGACGAGGACGATGAAACCAAGGACACTATCGACGATTTCGATGATAATCGTTCGACCGGGCGGATCTACAGTTACGGCTCCGCCCCCGCCCTCGATATTCAGGCAAATGCGGGAGAGAACCTGGTCTTCTCGGGCGTCGTCGAGACCGTTCGGGATACGACCGACGATGATGATGACGACGATGTGGACGAAGTGCTTGCCACATTCTCCTATGATCAGGGACTGATCAATCGCGGGACAATCTATGCGAGCGGCCTGAACATCGGGTTCGATGCGACGGCCCTGTCGATTGCCGGGTCAGAGGACGGGACTGGCACCGTGACGCTCAACGGCGGCATCCTGAACTCCGGCTCCATCCAGGCGACCGCGTATGAGGCCTCATCGGTGGCCGTCCTGCTTGGCGACAGCACGTCCATCGGCACGCTTGAAAATTCCGGAACCATCGCGGCTACGACCTATACGTTGACGGATGACACAGCCCAGGCACTGGTCATCTCCAGCGGAAGCACCCTGGAATCGATCCTGAACAGCGGATCAATCACAGCCTCCTCGAATGGGTATGGCGGCGCGGCGACCGCAATCACTGACGAGAGTGACACGCTGCGCTCCATAACGAACACGGGTGCGATCTCGGCCCTGCTCATTTCGGACGGCCGGGAGGATACTGAGACAGGTTCGTCCGTGGCGATTGACCTGTCGGCGCAAAGCGGCGGTGCCACCATTCTCCAGTATCAGGAAACGCCCACCGAAGACGTCAACGATGATGACGAGATCGACGAAGACGATGTGACCGAGCCAACGATCTATGGCCACATCCTTTTCGGCAGCGGCGATGATACTTTGCAAATCCTCGATGGCGGCCTGGCGGGGGACATCCACTTTGGAACTGGCGATGCAACATTCCAACTCTCCGACGCCGAGTTTCTGGGGGACACATACTTTGCGGGCAACACGCTGAGCATGCTGGTGGAAAACAGCGAAATCGAAGGAGATTTCGATTTCGGCTCGGCCACCGGAACGCTCGACCTGCTCTCCTCCACTCTGCTCACAGGCAATTTGACCAGCGATTCCTACGGACTCGATGCGACGATCTCGGAGTCTGAAATCATCCTGCTGGAGGACACGTCGCTACAATTGGCGTCCCTCTCGGTTACAGGGGGCTCGACGCTGGAGTTCGAGATTGATCCGCAAAACCTGCGAACCGCGCCCTTTATCTCGGTCTCCGGGACTGCAGCCCTCGGCAGCGACACGCTGATACGGCCGACACTCAGTTCTTTCATTGATGGCGACTTCGCCGTCACCCTGATCGAGGCCGGGTCATTGACCTATGACGAAGAGGCGACAGAACTTTCGACGGAAAATGTCCCATGGATCTACAATGTCACCTTGCAGACCGAGAGTTCGACTACGGATTACCTCAGTCTCGGCTTCCGTCTGAAGACTGCAGACGAGCTCAAGCTCGATGGCAACCAGTCCAATGCACTCACCGCAATCCTGAATGTTGCAACCAGTGACGATGATATCGGCTCGGCCATTACCCAGCTCTCGACCGAGCATGATTTCCTGGAAGCCTATAATCTGCTCCTGCCGCAGCGTACTGACGCTGCCACGCGCTATCTGGAATCCCAGTCGAATGCCGCCTTCGGCGCACTGAGAAGCCATCTGGAATTTACCCGTGCCTCCAGCGAGTCGGGCAATGGCGCCTGGGTGCAGGAAACCTATTCCCATGTCAGCTATGACGGGTCCGATGAGGGGCCAGGTTATGATGGCCGCGGCCTCGGGCTCGCGCTTGGTTATGACTGGTCCCTGTTCGGCCTCGACGCCGTCGGCCTCATGGGCACAATGACAGATGGCAAGTTCGAGGAGAAAACAGGCGGCGAAAACCCGGTGACCATGAAAAGCCTGGGTCTTGGCGTTTATGCGTCGGAACAAATAGGCTGGATCAACCTCCAGGCGGTCGGCCAGGTCGCGAAAATCGATCATTCGAGCTATCGCGAAATCGAGTTTGAAGACTATGTCTCTGAAGTCAGCGGCACCTGGGACGGACTAACCACCGCCGCCTCGCTTGTCGCCTCGACGGAGTTCGGCTCTGGTGGCTTCAGGATGACGCCTTCTGTTGGCGTCGACTATTTCAAGCTCGATCAGGATGGTTACTCGGAAACCGCCTCGAACGGCCTCAATTTGTGGGTCAGCGATGCGAGCACCGGCCGGGTCACTGCCGATGCAGGGCTCGGCTTTGCGTATGTCTGGCGCGGCGGCATGGACCCATCTCGCTCCGGGCCAGCCTATTCCAGCTATACAAGCTCCAACCGGGACCGGCCCATGGTCCGCGCCGGTCTGGACATCGGCTATCGCTCCACATTGTCCTCAACGCCTTATGAGGTGGATGCCGGGTTCGTCGGCTATGAGGACAGCTTCACGCTGAGCGCGACGGAAGCCTTCGAAGACGCGGCCACGGTGGGGCTCTCGCTCCTGGCAGGCTCCGAACTCCTGAAAATCCGGTTCGGCGTGGACGGCGAATTCTCGACGGATGCAACCGCAATCACAGCCAACGCCGCCGTCAAACTCCGTTTCTGATTTTCCAGACACTTTCCTTTCACTGTTTCAGGACGCCCATTTCATGAGCCATAAAAACAGAACTCTCGCGCTCTCCCTGCTGCTCTCCGCCGTGGCCAGTTCCCTCCAGCCCCCCGCAGTCGCACAGGCAGGCGTGGCGGACACTACGGGGAACATCGAGGCCATCATCATCAACGGAAACCAGCGGATCGAAGACCGGACGGTCCTGTCCTACCTCCTCATCGAGCCGGGCTCGCCCTTCGATGCCAACCGGATCGACCTGTCGCTGAAATCCCTGTTCGCCACAGGCCTGTTCGCCGATGCCAGTTTTGATCGTGTCGGGAACCAACTCATCATCACCCTTGTGGAAAACCCCATCGTCAACCGCGTCATGATCGAAGGCGGCAAGGCGCTGAAGGAAGACAAAATTCGCGAAGAGGTTCAAATTGCCCCGCGCGGCGTGTTCACCGCCGCCCGCATGCAGGCTGATGTTCAGCGCGTAATGGAGCTCTACCGCCAGTCCGGCCGGTTTTCTGCCAAGGTCATCCCGGAATATGTGCCGCTCGACCAGAACCGCGTGGACGTGATTTTCTCCATCACCGAAGGTCCGGTCTCCGGCGTACGCGCCATCAACTTTCTCGGCAATGAAACGTATTCGGACGACCGGCTCCGTTCCGAGATTGTCACGCGGCAGTCGCGCTGGTGGCAGTTCTTTTCGTCGAATGACAATTACGATCCGGGCCGTCTGGAATATGACCGCGAATTGCTCCGCCAGTTCTACCAGAACAAGGGCTATTATGATTTCCGTGTGGAGTCCGCCGTGGCAGAGCTCACGCCCGACCAGAAGGATTTCTACATCACCTACACGATCGACGAGGGCGAGATTTATCGCTTCGGCGAGATCAATGTCGTCACTGAGTTGGAGAAGCTCAACACGACCGCGCTCGAGGCGTCCGTGGCCGCCAAGTCGGGTGATTTGTTCCGGGGCGACACGATCGAGAATTCAATCGATGCGCTCACCTATGTCGCCGGTATTGGCGGCTATGCCTTCATCGATGTCCGTCCGGAAATTTCGGCCGATCTGGCAACGCATACGGTGAATGTGACCTTCCATGTGAATGAAGGCCCGCGCGTGTACATCGACCGCATCAACATCGTTGGGAATACCCAGACCCTGGACCGGGTGATCCGGCGGGAATTGCGCATCAATGAAGGCGACGCCTTCAACCGGATCCTGCTGGACCGGTCCCGCAACCGCGTCCGCGCGCTCGGCTATTTCAAGGATGTCGAAGTGACCGAAATCCCGACGACGGATGCCGACCAGATTGATGTGGAGCTGAAAGTCACCGAACAGCCAACCGGTGAAATGAGCTTCTCGGCTGGCTTCTCCTCGTCGGAATCCTTCCTTGTGGATGTCAGCGTGGCACAGCGCAATGTGCTCGGCCGGGGACAGTCGGCGTCTGCACGCGTTTCGACCTCCGCCCTGCAACAGGTCCTCGACCTGCAATATACCGAGCCGCGCTTCCTCGACCGGAACATGTCAGCTGGATTGGGCGCCTTCGCGACCCGGCTGGACTATTCCGACACCGATCTCGGCGGATATACGACCGAGTCGATGGGGCTCAGCGCCCAGCTTGGCTTTCCCTTGTCGGAACGGCTCCAGCTCGGCCTCAAATACACCCTCCAGAATGACAAGATCGACGTCGTCGACCAGAGCATCGTGATCGATTCCGACAGCGGCGAACGCCTGACCACGGAATACACCGTGGATGATAACGAGACGCCGGGCGACACGAGCGACGATATTGTCGGCGCGGCCTATCTGACCGCCGATGACGTGCCACTGCCCGAGGGGTCGCTGATCGTGGATGTGTGCGATGCGCGTTATCTCAACCGCTATACGCTCTGTTCCAGCGAACGGTCGGAAATTTCGTCCATCATCGGATATAACCTCCTGCTGGACATGAAGAATGACCCCCTCGAACCAACTGGCGGCTTTGACCTCCTGTTCGGGCAGGATGTGTCCGGTATTGGCGGAGACGTGAATTTCATCCGCACCAATGCCTCGATGAATATTTATCAGGGGATCACCAAGGGCGTCGTCGGCAGCCTGCGCCTGTCCGGAGGCTATATCGAACCCTACGGGACGAGCGACGCCAACTCCGAATACGGACAGACCACACCGCAAGGGGTCAGGATCAACAACCGCTTCTTCAAGGGGGGTAACAGCTTCCGCGGCTTTGACACGGCCGGCCTCGGCCCCCGCATTGTCCAGATCATCCAGAATGATGATGGGACTGAAACAGTGAAACGCCTGAACGCTCTTGGTGGCAATGCGTTCTACCAGGCCAGTCTCGACCTGTCGGTGCCCAATTACCTGCCGGAAGAATATGGCATCAAGACCGGACTGTTCCTGGAAGCTGGCGCCGTCGGCCTGCTCAGCGATATCGACAAGAGCGACCCGGTCGAGTTCACGGATACCTATGGCCGCGATGCGGTTCAGCTGGTACAGGATGATCTGTCCCTGCGCGCCTCGACCGGGCTCAGCGTCTACTGGACATCGCCTTTCGGCCCCATACGGTTCGACTTCAGCCACATTCTCAAGAGCGAGGAATACGACCGGACGGAATCCTTCCGGTTCAGCACATCGACCCGGTTCTGACCGGGGTCAGGCGGCGGTCTTCAGGGGCAGGATGATCGTCGCCAGCAGGCCCCCGTCCGGGGCGTTCTCCAACTCTATGCGTCCGTCATGCGCTTCGATCAGATTCTTCGCAATATGAAGACCGAGCCCGTGACCACCCGTCTCGCGGTTGCGCGACTGTTCCAGCCGGACCAGCGGTTCGAACACGCGCTCAAGGGAATCGCCGGGAATACCGGGGCCATCATCCTGGATGGTCACGATGGCCCTGCCCTGCCGCTCGACGAGATGTACGCGCGCCGTGTCGCCGTATCGCACGGCATTTTCGACAAGGTTGCGCAAGGCACGGGTCAATTCGTCAGACCGCCCCATGACAATCGGGCGGGCGTCTGTATCCTCGAAGGTGACGTCCAGACCGAGATCGCAAAGGTCTTCCACAAGGCTGTCGACGAGCGAGTGCATATCAAGGGGCTGGAAGGGTTCATCCGACTGGCCGGCGGTGGCGGCGGCAAGCGCAGCCTCGGTAATACGTTCCAGTTCTTCCAGGGCGCGGCTCATTCGCTTGCGCTCACTCGGATCCGACAACATCTCGACTTTCAGTTTCAGGGACGTAATCGGTGTACGCAAATCGTGCCCGATCGCAGCGAGCAGCTGGCGCTGGCCCGCCACGGTCGTCTCCAGCCGTCGCCCCATCCGGTTGAAGGCGCGCAGCGATTCCCGAACATCGCTCGGCCCCTGCTCGACCAGGGGCTCATGCTTGTAGTCTGCCGCCAGCATATTCGCCGCCTTTGCCATCTGCCGGAGGGGATTGATGGCATTGACGGCTGCCCAGATGCCGATGCCGACCATCAACACGATCAGCACGATCATCGGCAACAGGCTCGGACGCGGCCCGTCCATAGACACCAATTCGGTACGAAGATTAACCCACCTGTCTTCGTCCAACCCGATTGATACCACAGCTCCATGCTGCGAGTTGAAATCGCGTTTTGCCGGAGGCCGATCTCGATCGCCTGCGCCGGGAGGAAAAATTTGTAGAGGGCCATCCCTCGCCGGTCTTCCGCTACCGGGGGGGCGATGGATTTTTCCGTCCGGGTCAAATCCGGGGCCACTCATTGCGACACCAATAGGTGTCTTGTTGTTGAGACCTAACCGGGCACGCAATTGATCGGGATGGTCCCCGGTATTGGGCACAATAACGGGAAAATCAGCGATGAAGTACGTGTCGATCTTTAGCTGCTTCAGCTCTGATTCCGACAATTCCTCCGGCCAATCCCTGGATTGAAGCTCCAGCAAGGCTGTCTCTGCAAAATAGAGTGCACCTCGCGGACCTTCATCCCGGGAGGACATCTGAAACTGAACGATAAAGAATACGAGGATGAAGGTAGACAGCACAGCGGCGACTACGAGGATCACGATCCGTGTCAGGAGAGTATCGAAGCGGGACAACATCAGAGTTTCTTCACATCGGCCGCGAAGACATATCCGCCACCCCAGACAGTCTGGATGATATCCGGATTTCTGGGATCCCGTTCAATCTTTCTCCGGAACCGGCTGACCTGGCTATCGACGCTTCGGTCGAAGACGTCAGCCCCTTCGGCATGGGACAATTCCACGATCCGCTCACGAGACAGGACAATTTGCGGGCGGGCGATGAAGATCATCAGGAGTTGGTATTCCCCCGTGCTCAGCGACACGATCACCCCGTCATCCCGGGTCACGGTGCGCTTCGCCGTGTCCAGCGTCCAGCGATCGAATTCGAAGTATCGCGTCTTTTCGGGAGTCATGTCCCGGTCGCGGCCATTCGACCGGCGCAGGACAGACCGCACCCGGGCGAGCAGCTCCCGCGGATTGAACGGCTTGCAGAGATAATCGTCCGCGCCGACTTCCAGGCCCACTATCCGGTCAATCTCATCCGTTCTTGCACTGATGAACACAATCGGGATGGCGGTGAGCCGAACAATCGAGCGGCACAGGCTGATCCCGTCCTCGCCCGGCATCATCACATCCAGAAGGATCAGGTCGGGCGCTTCCGAATGAATGGCGCGACGCGCCGCCGGTGCATTTTCGGCCGTGGAAACGCGGAAGCCGTTTTCGGTGAGGTAGGATTTCAAGTCTTCCCGGATATCTCGGTCGTCATCAATGACGAGGATGTGTTCGGGGCGCGTGGTCGCCGGATCTGGCATCGCCACTGTCTCCTGAGTGTGTGTCTGCAATCTGATGATTACAAATAGGATAAACTTGTTGCCAAGTTGTGTCGCAGCTGCACCCGGATCGTGCTCGACACTCCCCTTTCGCCAGAGCATCTGGAACGCCAGAAGCATCCTGCGAAAACCCATACCTTTCAAGCCTGTAATGTCATGTTGCAGACTGACATATATTGCCATCACTTTTGCCAGAACCGGCATATCCTCTCAACATGGAGAGGGCATCTTGATCTCATCGACGCACGGAAGTTTCCGGGCAGTTCGATCCCAGAGACTGCAGCAAGAGTGCCCCCTATGACCGCTTCCTCCCCTTATTCCGGCACGATTGCCTGTGACGTCTCCGGCTCAACCTCCAAGAACATCGTATTGGCCAGGACAGTCCCCGTCCGCCCCTTGCTCACCAAGCCTCCCTTAGGGTGCCAAGACCGATACGATGAGAGGGAGGCGTCACTTGCCCCCTACGTCTCACCCTGTGACGCCTCCCTCGCTCCCTTTTCCTCCCTGCATCGCCAGACGGCAGGGCCAGCAAGAACAGGCTTCCTTGTTGTGGTCGGCCTGACCCTGCTGGCCGCTTGCACATCAGCTCCACGCTCTGGACCTCCCGGAGGCGACCGGGATTCAGGCAGCCGCGCCCGACAAGTCCGCTTGCAAGGACTCTCCGCGCCACCCGCCGCACTTCTGCTCGTCAGTATGGACACAGACCGCGATCATTATGTGTCCCGCCAAGAACTGGACGCTGGCATAGACCATGAATGGCAGCTTCTTGCCGGCCCCAATGAAGTGCGCCAATCCGCCGTCAGGATGTCAAATTGGTCTGCTGAAACGCTGGGGGATATCAATGCCCTGCCCAGTCCCATCGCCTTTGACAGCAATCTGGACGGCACGATCACCGATCAGGAGTTCCGGGTCAGGCTGACCGATACGTTCGACCAGATGGACAAGGACCATGATGGCGCGTTGTCCAGGGCCGAGCTATTGGCCGCGCCGCGCGCAACGGAGCGTGACGAAGGCGCCATGCCACAAGACAGCCAGCGCCGCGGGCCGCCTCCGGGGCGGCGGCAATAAGGCCGATGCCGATCCAGAGACCCGCCCTCGCCCGGACACTGGCCCTTCCACTTGCGGCAAATGCCCCTCAGGCCTACCCCCATGATCGCGTGCTCCAGCCGGGCCAGAGCCTTGCAACCCTATGGGTGGGCACCGGCCTCATCCGGACAGGTATCACGACCGGGTTCAACAGCATGCCGGGAACCGCAAACGGCGTCCCGGTTGAGCTGAATTTGACCTTCCAGTCAGCATCTGATTGGCGGAGCCCGCTGACCCGCCATGCCGTTTATGTCTGGCAGGCCGATGCGGCTGGCGAATATTCCGTATTCAACCGGCCTGACACGAATTACCTGCGCGGCATCGGGGTCACGGATGCGCGCGGCCGCGTGCGCTTCCAGACCATCTATCCCGGCACCTATCGAGGCCGCGCCCCGCACATTCATTTTGAAGTCTATCGCAGTCTCGATACATTGAGGCTTGGCGCTCCAAGCCTGATACGATCACGCATCCTGTTTCCGGATATCATCTCCCGGTCCGTCTATACGCGCCATCCGGTCTATGCCGAAAGTATCGAGAAATATGACCAGTTGAGGTTTGAGCTGCCCGTCCGGGACCCGGCTCAAGACACGCGCTCGATCCAGGTGGCCACCGTCAGTGCTGCGGGGCTATCGACTCTCAGAGCCGGCCTGAGTGTTTTCGTTGAGCCGACGGAGTGAGTACGAACGCCTCTCGCCCGCCAGAAATCATTTTACGGAAAGGTTTTCGCCGACCAGGATTTTCGTAATGATGGGCTTCATCATCTCGATGAATTGCGGGCGCTCCTGTTCGGGATGCCGAAGCGTGCGCGCCGGAATTCCTGCAAACAGGGTGAACAGCATTTCCGTCCGCAGGAAGGGCGTTGTGATGCCTGCCTTCTCCAGCACGGCGCAGAATTGATCGCGGATTTCCCCATCATAGCGATGCAGGATCGCCGCTACGGAGGGATTTCGCTGCGCTTCGGCCAGAATTTCAAAGTTCAGAACAGTTCGAAACGGATCCTGATGCTTCATGATAATGTCAATGACGAGCGGGGCGATCTGATCCCGGATTTCGACCGCATTCAGATTGCAGAAGTCTCCGAGCCGCTCCTTTTGTCGCATGAGTTCACGTTCAACCACGGCCTCGATCAAGAGATCCTTGGATGTGAAATAATGGTACAAATGGCCAACACTGATGCCGCATTCTTTGGCAATTCCCGAAATACCGGCGCCGTGGAAGCCTTTTTCCACGAAATTATTTTCCGCACAGTCGAGGATTTCCGACATGCGGGTTTCGCGTTTTGCTGCAGTCTTCGATCCAGTCATAACAGTCATGCAGAAAAGCACCCAAATCTTGCCATTCCCTATCCTTGACATGCTGCACCGCAGCACTAGATAGAGCGTTCATTCTATTTTGTTACATCGATGCCGTCCGGCTCGTCAAGGAATCCACATGGAAGTGATAAGAAAAAGTATGTCGGCTGCGGCCCTGTCAGCCGTCCTCCTTCTGGCTGCCTGTGGAAACGATGCCGCACCAGTGGAAGTTCCACAACAATCTGCGCCGCGCGTCGAGACCCTTACGGCAGAACTGACAAACGTCCCGAACGCGGTCGAGTTGACCGGACGTGCCCGGGCCCATGCAGAAGCCGAAATCCGGCCACAAGTTACCGGCATCATCAAGGAACGCCTGTTCAAGGAAGGCGACCTGGTCGCCCGCGGCCAGGCGCTTTACCAGATTGATGCCGCTGAATATGCGGCGGATGTCCGGAGCGCTGAAGCCGCCCTGACCCGCGCCGAAGCCACAGCCAATGTCGCCAAGGAGACCGCCAAGCGTTTTGCGAACCTTGCGAAGATCAATGCGGTCAGCCAGCAGGAATATGATCAGGCCGCCGCGAGCGCCCAGGAAGCCGAAGCCGACATCGCCCTCCAGAAGGCTGCGCTGGATCGCGCGCGGATCGACTTGGCGCGCACCAGGATTTCCTCCCCTATTGCCGGCCGGATTGGCCGGTCTACAGTGACGCAAGGCGCTCTGGTCACACAGAACCAGACCGACGCGCTCGCCCGCGTGCTCCAGATCGATCCCATCTATGTGGACCTCACCGTGTCCAGCAACCGCGTGCTCGCCATGCGCCAGGAGATGGCGTCCGGTCGCATCGCCTCGAAAGAGCTGGGGACCATTCCGGTCAACATCATCCTCAGCGATGGCACGACCTATCCGTTGCAGGGCGAGCTGGAATTCAGCGAAATCAACGTCGACGAAAGTGCTGGCACGGTCGCGGTTCGCGCCCTTGTGCCGAACCCTGACGGTATCATCCTGCCGGGCATGTTCGTCCGGGCGAATTTCGTGGCTGGCATGTATGAGAACGTGATTACGCTGCCGCAATCGGTCGTCTCCCGCACACCAACCGGCGACGCCTCGGTCATGGTGCTCAAGGACGATAACACCGTTGAACAACGCGCGATCAAGGTCGAGCAGCATGATGGCAGTTCCTGGATCGTGCTCGAAGGCCTGAACGAGGGGGACGAGATCGTTGTCTCCAACCTGCAGACCGTGCGCACCGGCATGATGGTCGATCCGGTCTCAAGGGCTGGAACCATCTCCGCCTCCCGTGCCCGAAGCAGCGACCTGAACTAGCGAGATCTGGACACTCACATGGCTAAATTCTTTATTGACCGCCCGGTTTTCGCCTGGGTGATCGCGATCCTCATCATGCTCGCGGGCGGCATGGCCCTGCGCGCTCTTCCCATCGCTCAGTATCCGGATATTGCCCCGACGACGGTCAGCGTGTCGGCGGTGTATCCGGGGGCTTCGGCCGAGGCGGTGGAAAACGCCGTGACACAGGTCATCGAGCAACAGCTCACCGGCCTCGACGGCCTGGATTACATCACCGCGTCGTCAAACTCTGATGGGTCGGCCTCCATCACGCTGTCCTTCGAGCCCGGCACCGATGCAGACATTGCGCAGGTGCAGACCCAGAACAAGATCTCGCTGGCCAGGCCGCTCCTGCCAGAAGAAGTCCAGCGTCAGGGCGTCACCGTCAGCAAGTCCGCTGGCGGCTTCCTGCTCGTGACCGCGCTCTATTCCCCGAATGGCACCTTCAACCAGACCGACCTCGGCGATTATGTCCGCTCGAACATCTATGACACGGTCAGCCGCGTCGAAGGCGTCGGCCACGTCCAGGTCTTCGGGTCACAATACGCCATGCGCGTGTGGCTGGAGCCGGAGAAGCTCGCCCAATACGGTCTGACCCCGACTGATGTTATTCAGGTCATCCAGGCCCAGAATGCGCAGATCGCATCGGGTGCCCTCGGCGGCGCGCCATCCGTGCCGGGCCAGGAAATCAACGTCACCGTTACGCTGCAATCCCTGCTGACCAGCCCCGAACAATTCAAGAGCCTGCTGATCCGGACCACCTCCGCGGGGGGCTCGGTGCGTCTCGAAGACGTCGCCCGCGTTGAACTCGGCGCGCAGGATTATTCCTTCATTGCCCGCTTCAATGGCAATCCGGCCACAGGTTTCGCGGTCTCTCTCGCCACTGGGGCAAATGCACTGGACACGGCCGAACGGGTCAAGGAATCCATCGCCAAACTGTCCGAAGCCTTCCCCGATGACATGGAATACCAGTTCCCGGTCGATGCGACGCCCTTTATCGAAACCTCCATTCACGAAGTTCAGAAGACTCTTTATGAGGCCATCGCGCTCGTCTTCGTGGTCATCCTGGTTTTCCTTCAGAGCTTCCGGGCATCGCTGATCCCGATCATTGCCGTTCCGGTCGTCCTGCTCGGGACGTTCGCCGTCCTGCTTCTCTTCGGCATGTCGATCAACACGCTGACCATGTTTGCCATGGTGCTCGCAATCGGCCTGTTGGTGGATGACGCCATCGTGGTCGTGGAGAACGTCGAACGCGTGATGCATGAAGACGGGCTCTCGCCTTATGATGCCACCGTGAAATCAATGAAACAGATCACCGGTGCGCTGGTCGGTATTGCCGTTGTCTTGTCGGCCGTGTTCATCCCGATGGCGTTCTTCCCGGGGTCAGCCGGTGTGATCTACCGCCAGTTCTCGATCACCATCGTCTCGGCCATGGCCCTGTCGGTCCTGATTGCCGTGGTCCTGTCTCCAGCCCTGTGCGCGACCCTCCTGAAGCCCTCGACCGGCAACAACAAATCCTTCCTGATGGCCCCGGCCCGCGCGTTCAATACCGGCTTTGACAAGCTGACAGATGCTTATGAAGGCGCTGTCACCCGCATCATCCGTCGCCGGTGGATCATGCTGGTCACGTTCGCGGCGATTGTCGCGGTTACTGGTCTCCTGTTCATTCGTCTCCCGTCCGCCTTCCTTCCAGACGAAGACCAGGGCACCCTGCTCACCATCGTCCAGCTCCCCGAGAGCGCCACGCTGGAACGCACCGCCGCCGTGATGGATGACGTCGCCGATTATTATGGCGCCAACGAGTCGCACAACATCAAGGGCCTGTTCACCATCGCCGGCTTCAGCGTCGTGGCGCAGGGCCAGAACAATGGCATCGCCTTTGCCGCCATGAAGGACTGGGCCGAACGGCCGGGACCTGAGAATACGGTGCAGGCCATTTCTGGCCGCGCCTTTGGCGGTCTCTCCCAGATCGACGAAGCCCGGATATTCCCGATCGTGCCCCCTCCCATTCGGGAGATGGGCAACTCGAACGGCTTTGACCTCTACCTCCAGAACACAGGCAGCCTCACCCATGCCGACTTTGTAGAGGCTCGCAACCAGCTCCTCGGCATGGCCTCCCAGGATACGAGACTGGTGGGCGTCCGTCCGAACGGCAGTGAGGACGGCCCGCAATTCAAGATGAACCTCGACTATCAGAAGGCGCAGGCCCTCGGCGTATCCGTGGCCGACGCCACGAACCTCCTGTCGATCGCGTTCGGTGGCACCTATGTGAACGACTTCCTCGACCGGGGCCGCATCAAGCGCGTCTACGTCCAGGGCGACGCTGAAGACAGGATGCAGCCGGAAGACATTTCGAAATGGTACGTACGCACATCGTCCGGCGACATGACTCCGCTTGACGAAATCGTGTCCAGCGAATGGACCTATGGCTCGCCGCAGCTCCAGCGCTTTGGCGGCATGCCCGCCATCAACATCCAGGGCTCCGCCGCGCCCGGCGAAAGCTCTGGCGTGGCGATGCAGGTCATGGAAGACTTGGTAGAACAGCTTCCGGGCAACCTCTCCTATGAATGGAGCGGGCTCAGCCGTCAGGAACGCCAGACCGGAAACCAGGCGACCATGCTCTATATCCTGTCCCTGCTCTTCGTCTTCCTCTGTCTCGCGGCGCTCTATGAAAGCTGGACGATCCCGATCTCGGTCCTGCTGGTTGCTCCGCTCGGCGTCACTGGCGCGGTTGCGGCGGCAAACCTGTTCGGCCTCGCCAATGACGTCTTCTTCCAGGTGGGCTTGCTGATGACAGTTGGTCTCGCCTCGAAGAACGCCATTCTGATCGTCGAGTTTGCCCGCACGCTGGAAGACAGCGGCAAGGACGTGGTCACGGCAACCATTGAGGCGGTCCGCCAGCGTATCCGGCCCGTCCTGATGACCTCCTTTGCTTTCGGCTTCGGCGTCCTGCCGCTTGCCCTCAGCACGGGCGCAGGCTCGGCAAGCCGTAACGCCATGGGCTTGATCATGGTGGGCGGTGTGATCGCCGCCATGACGTTCAGCCTGCTGTTCGCCCCCCTCTTCTATGTTCTCGTTCGCCAGATTGCGATGCGCATTCGCGGCGAGCGTCCTGCTACTTCCGGAGATTCAGCATGAGCCGTGAAAAATACCTCGTCGCCCCCCTCAGCGCGCTCATCCTGACCGGTTGTGTCAATCTCGCGCCGGACTATGAGCGTCCGGTCGCGCCGGTGCCGATGGAGTTACCGGTCTCCGAACCTGCCAGCGCGGGGGTTTCCACATTGGCATGGCAGGACATTGTCCAGTCGGAAGATCTGCGCTCGCTGATCGCGCTTTCCCTAGAACAGAACCGTGACCTGAGAACGGTCGCTGCCACGGTCGAAGTGGCACGGGCCAATCTGCTCACGGCCCGGTCCGGCTTCTGGCCGAGCTTCACTGCCAGCGGCAGCGCGCAAATGGGCGATACCTTCCAGGATGACGCCACCTATTCCTCCGCCTTCCGGGACAGTTCGTCTGCCCAAATCGGCGTCTCCGCATGGGAACTCGACTTCTTCGGACGCGTCCGGAACTCCAATGACGCGGCCATGCAGACCTATCTTGCCAGCGTCGAAGGTGAACGCGCCACGAAAATCTCCCTTGTCGCATCGGTCGCCGAAGCCTGGCTCCAGCTTGCTGCGGACCAGGAATTGCTGCGCCTTGCCGAACAGACAGCCGGAAGCCAGAAGGAAAGCCTCGACCTGACGCAGGCCCTGTTCGATGCCGGCACAGCCAGTGAAATCGACTTGCGCCGTGCTTCGGCCTCCGTCGCCTCGGCGCGCGCGCAGGCGGCAGAGTTCCGGGCCATTGTCCGCCGGGACCTGAACACGTTGCGCTATCTCGTCGGCACTGACTTGCCGCCAGCCATTGAGGCACGGGTTCAACTCTCTCCCTCAGCCGTGAAACTCGATCTGCCGGTCGGCCAGAGTTCAGACGTGTTGCTGCGCCGGCCCGATGTCATTCAGGCGGAACGCAATCTGTTGGCCGCGAACGCCAATATCGGCGCTGCCCGCGCCGCCTACTTCCCATCCGTGTCGCTCATCGGCGGCGCTGGCGTGGCGGGTGGAGACCTGACGGATCTGTTCGAGGGCGACTATGCCTCTGGATGGACCTTCACACCGAGCATCTCGGTCCCGATCTTCGATTTCGGCACACGGCGCGGTAACCTCGACGCGGCGCGCGCGAATGCCGATGCGGCGCTCGCCTCCTATGAAGGCACGATCCAGCAGGCCTTCCGCGAAGTCGCCAATGCGCTCGCCGTGTCCGAGACGATCTCCAGCCGTCTGGAGGCTTTGGAACAGCTGGCCGATGATACGGGCGTGACGCTCTATCTCTCGCAGGAGCGCTTCAAGTCCGGCCTCGATGACTATCTCACCGTGCTCGATGCCCAGCGTGAGAACTATAACGCGCAGCAGGAGCTCATCCTCGCCAATCTGGATCGCGGCCTGAACAGTCTTGCCCTTTACCGCTCGCTGGCGGTCTGGGATGCGTCTCTCGAAGAGACTCCCGGAGAATAATTTTGCCCTCGCCCCACAGCGACCCGAAATAAAGTTCGACAAAGATTTTGTATGTTGAAACAAAACATACAAAATCTCTGGACATGAAGGCATACTATATACGATATCCGCGAAATTCAGGTAACCTTACCCTTCGGGAGTCATGAGCATGCAGATCGGCGTTCCAAAAGAGATCAAGAACAATGAGTTCCGGGTCGGCCTTACGCCGGAGAGCGTCAGCGAGTTCACTGCGCGCGGACACAAGGTTCTGGTCGAAACGCAAGCCGGCATGGGCATTGGCGCCACGGATGACGCGTATCGTGCCGTCGGTGCGGACATTGCGGAGACAGCCGCAGACGTGTTCAGCGCCTGCGAGATGATCATCAAGGTTAAGGAGCCGCTGGCGCCTGAGCGGGCGCAATTGCGCCCCGGCCAGATCCTCTTCACCTATCTCCACCTGGCTCCGGATCCGGAGCAGACGCAGGATTTGATGAAATCCGGCGCCGTTTGCATCGCTTATGAGACTGTGACCGACCGCACCGGCGGGCTGCCCCTGCTCAAGCCGATGAGCCAGGTTGCCGGACGCCTCGCCGTCCAGGCCGGAGCCTCGGCCCTCGAAAAGGCCAAGGGCGGACGCGGCGTGCTGATTGGCGGCGTGCCGGGCGTGCATGCCAGCCGGGTCGTGATCATCGGCGGCGGCGTGGTCGGCTTCAACGCGGCGCAAATGGCCGTCGGCATGCATGCGGACGTCACCATCCTTGACCGTAACCCGGACGTTCTGGAACGGCTTGCCACACATTTCGAGGCAGGCGCGAACACCGTCTATTCGACCCGCGCCACGCTGATGCAGGAAATCGCGCAGGCCGACCTCGTGATTGGCGCAGTCCTAGTTCCCGGCTCAGCAGCGCCGAAACTCATCACGCGCGAAATGCTCTCCATCATGCAGCCCGGCGCGGTGATGGTGGATGTCGCCATCGACCAGGGCGGCTGTTTCGAGACCTCGCACGCAACCACGCATGATGACCCGACCTATGTGGTCGACGACATTGTCCATTACTGCGTTGCCAACATGCCCGGCGCCGTGGCGCGCACATCCACCTACGCCCTGAACAATGCCACCCTGCCCCATGCCCTGCGCATCGCAGACAAGGGCTGGAAAGATGCCCTCAAATCTGACCCGCATCTCGCCGCCGGGCTCAATGTCTGGAATGGCAAGGTGACGTGTGAAGCCGTCGCCGAAAGCCTGAATCTGGACCTGACTCCGCTGGCCGACGCGCTCGCCTAGAGACTGACCAGGAACAGGCCAAAGCGGGGTCAGCTACCGATCAGTTGGCTCCGTAACTCGGCGCATCCTTCAGGCAGGCCAGCCTCAAAGCGCTTGTCCCCAAACGCGGAGACCGGCTGGAACAGGCGCAAACTGTTGGTCAGGAACACCCTGTCTGCAGCCCTCAGTTCCTCGCGCGAAATCGATCGTTCAGAGACGACACGCCCGGCAATTTCCCCTTGCTCCAATATCCAGTTCCGCATCACGCCCGGCAAGGCCCCATCGCTGACTGGCGGCGTGAAGATTGTTTCCCCCTTCTGCACGAACACATTCGCGACGCTTGCGCAGGCGACATTTCCCGCCACCGTAAAGAAGAACGCCTCCTCAAACCCGGCCGCTATTGCTGCGCGCAAGGCCGCAATATTGTCCGTATAGGACAGGGTCTTGTAGCGCGCTGTAAAGGATGTCGGATTGCGCAAGATCGCGCTCTCCTGGGCCCGCACGGGTGAAGGAAGCGAACTGACATCATAGTCCGAGACATTCGCAATCAGGGTCGGCGCAGCTACCGTCTCGCCCGCGAGGCCACGCGCCCCGGCGCCCCGTGTCACGGTGATCCGCAGCGCGCCCGTGATGACACCTTCAGTCGCGGCGTCCATGACCTGAGCTGCCGCATCTCGTTCCAGCACAATGCCGAGCGCAGTGGCCCCTTCGACCAGCCGGTCCAGATGCGCCTCGCGCAGCACGACCTGTCCGTCCCGCACCAGCGACGTGTCGAACACACCATCCGCCAGCAACAGCCCCCGGTCCCGAAGGTCGAACAATTCGGAATGTTGCGACGACGCAGACGGCTGCGACAGGATCATGGGGCACTCCAATTCTGTGCGAGGCGAACGAAATTCCCGATCAGGTCGAAGCCATGATCGGTGAGAATGGATTCCGGATGGAACTGCACACTGAACAGCGGCAGGGATATATGCGACAGCGCCATGATCTCCCCTTCCGCCGAACGCGCATCCACGCGCAATTGCTCCGGCATGGCATCAAACGTCGCGACGAGGGAATTGTACAGGCCGACGCCGAACTCCCGCGGCAATCCCTCGAACAAGGCGCCGCCCTGTACATCCAGTTTCGTCGTGCGCCCATGCTTCGGGAAGGCCGACCGGACAATCTCTCCGCCATAGACCTGCGCGATCACCTGATGCCCGAGGCAGACGCCGAGGATCGGCAGCTTGCCCGCAAAATGACGGACGGCCTCCAGGCAAATGCCTGCTTCATTTGGCGTGCACGGCCCCGGCGACAGGACCAGCGCTTGCGGCGCCAGCTCAGCAATTTCATCCAGGCTGATGCGGTCACTGTCGACAACCGACACGTCCGCCCCTTCGCAGGTGAGGTATCGCGCAAGATTGAAGACAAAGCTGTCGCGATTGTTGAGTACGAGGATCATGTCTGCTCCCCCGCCCTGAACAAGGAGGGGGCAATCCGCTCGGCCTTCAATTCGGACTCTGCCAACTCGCCCACAGGATCGGACATCAGCGTGATGCCGCCGCCGGCAAGCAGCGTGCTCTCTTCCGGCAGGTGGTCGATCGTGCGGATCAGGATATTGAAATCCATCGCGCCATCGAAGCCGACATAGCCGATGGCGCCGCAATACGCGCCGCGCGGGCGTTGCTCCAAGGCGTCGATGATCTCCATCGCGCGCAGCTTCGGCGCGCCCGTGATCGATCCGCCGGGGAACACCGCCGCGAACAGGTCGAAGCCATCCTTGCCTTCCGCCAGATCGCCTTCAATGGTCGAGACGAGATGGTGGAGATTGGAGAAGGTCTCCAACCGGCACAGCGAGGTCACCGTGACCGAGTGAGGCCAGCAAACGACCGAAAGATCATTACGCAGAAGGTCCGTGATCATGATGTTTTCGGCGCGGTCTTTTTCCGATGCCAGCAGGCCCGCCCGCGCCGCCTCATCCTCTTTCGGATCGGATTTGCGCCGTACGGTGCCCTTGATCGGCTCGGCCACGACCCGGCCTTCAGCCGACGCCGAGATCAACCGCTCCGGCGACGCGCTTGCGAGAATGCGTCCCGCGAAATGGCCGAACGCGGCAAATGGCGCAGGCGTGCGCGCCCGCATCTCCAGATAATTGGAAAAGGCGCCCGCCGCATCAATTGGGGCCGCGATCCAGTTCTGTGCAATATTGGCCTGATAGATGTCGCCGTCGAGAATATAATCCTGTGTGCGCTCCACGGCGGCCACATAGTCGACGGCGTGATCCGGACGCGCCCAGCCCAAGGCGGCGCCACTCGCTGGCTTGCCGCCCCCGCCGTCCAAGCGGGCCAGCACTTCCGCGATCCGGGCATCTGCCAGGACATCATCTTCCTCGGCATCGGCCGAGGCCAGCCCTGCGGACATCACCCATGTTCGCTGCCCTGTCAGGTCAAAGGCCAGCACGGTGTCATAGAGGTGGAACTCGGCAAGGTCAGACCGGGGCGTGTGGCGGGACTGGAACCGCTCAAGGAAAAACGGCGCCGCATCATAGGAAACATAGCCCGCTGCGCCGCCCTGAAAGGGCGGGCCATCGGGAATGCGCTGGCGCGCCTGGCCCCGAATCCAGCGCCGCACTTCGTCTGATTGGTCTGCGAACCCGTCTTCATCTGGTGCCAAAGCGTCTGCGCTGACGCGCAAGGTCGCAACCGGCGCAATGCAGAGATACGACCAGCGCGACGAGGGATGGTCCGGATCGGCGCTGTCCAGCCACAGCGTGCCCGGCTCAGCATGGAACACGGTCGCGGCGCCGACGGGATCACATGTATCTAAAAGGGCGTAGCGCATTCAGGGCCTGATCTGGAAACGAATAGGTCTTGGCTAGATCAATAGTGCCGGGCGCGCAAAAGACACGCCCGGATCGCAGTCACTGCCCCTGCCCGCGCCGCCTGCCTGAGCGGGTTTACCTACAATGTCAGCCATGCATTGAGAATGACTTGCAAGAGCGCAAAGGCACATGCTAGGAGGCGAAACCTCCACCAGACCGCGCCGCCCAGATTTGCGCGCGACCCAACTAGCGGGCCCCGACTGCATGAGCCTCTCCCAGACCGCCAGCGCCAAACGCGCGTCCTTCAAGATGTTCGTCAAGCGGCAGGTCCGGACGGTGCACTGGATGTCCGGCGCGCTGAGCCTTGTGGGCATGATGCTGTTTGCGGCGACCGGGATCACGCTCAACCATGCCCGCGACCTGACCGCGACCCCGAAGATTGTCGAAGGCGAGATCACCCTTCCGGCGGACATGACCGCGCTTCTCACCGATCCTGTAGACTCGGGCGCCGAGCCCAGCCTGCCCCAGGCCATTGCGAAACACCTCAAATCCGAAACGGGCTTTGACGCCGCCGGCCAGCCCGCCGAATGGACCGATTTCGATGTCTATGTCAGCCTGCCGCGCCCCGGCGGAGATGCGTGGATCAGCATTGACCGCGAGACGGGCGAAGTCCTGTTCGAAAAGACAAGCCGCGGCACCGTCGCGTATCTAAACGATCTTCACAAGGGCCGGAATACCGGTTTCGCCTGGTCGCTGTTTCTCGACCTGTTCGCCCTCGCCGCCATCCTGTTCTGTGGATCGGGCTTGTGGCTCTTGCAGATGCATTCCGCGCGGCGGCCCAGCACGTGGCCGCTGACAATTGCGGGCTTCGCCCTGCCCATCCTGCTTCTCCTTCTTTTCACCCACGCCTGAGGTATTTCTATGCGCGCCACCATCACGCTTGCCGGCATGGCTCTGCTCTCCAGCCCCGCCATCGCCGAGACCCTGGACATCGAGATCGGCATCCCCCGGCTGGACGTGGCCGAATATCACCGGCCCTATGTTGCCGCCTGGATTGCCCGGCCTGACAATTCCGTCGCAGCCAATCTTGTGGTCTGGTACCAGCAGGAGCGCCGCGGCGAAGACGAGGGCGAAACCTGGCTCAAGGATTTGCGCCAGTGGTGGCGCCGCACCGGTCGTCAGCTGGATTTGCCAATCGATGGCGTCTCCGGCGCGACCCGCGCGCCCGGCACGCACACGATCAGCCTCGACACCGAGACCTCCGGCCTGAAGGATCTTGAGCCTGGCGACTATGTCCTGAACATTGAAACCGTGCGCGAAGTCGGCGGCCGCGAGATGGTCCAGATCCCGTTCTCCTGGCCTGCCGCGACCGATACGCCATTGTCCGTCTCAGGCGAGACCGAACTCGGCGACATTACCCTCAACATCACACAGGACGAATAGGCCAGTTCCGCCTGCCATTTTCCAAGGAGATACGACCATGAAACATCTTGCCGTCAAATTCCTCGCCGCCAGCACCGCCCTGTTCGCAATTGCGGGCACGGCCAGCGCCCACCGCGCCTGGATCCTGCCCTCCACCTTCACCTTCTCCGGTGACGAACAATGGGTCACGGTCGATGCCGCGATCTCGAACGACCTGTTCTTCCCGAACCATCACGCCATCGATCCGGCCTCGATCCTCGTCACCGCGCCGGATGGCAGCGCCGTCGAGATCCAAAACGCCATGCGCGGCGAAATCCGCTCCATGTTCGATTTCAAGATGGACCAGCAGGGTACCTACCGCATCTCCACCGCAGGCGGCGTCTCCTATTTCGCCAACTGGACCGAAAATGGCGAGCGCAAGCGCTGGCGCGGATCGCTGGAGCAATTGCAGGCAGACGGCATCGACCAGAAGCCGGACGTCGAAATTTCCCAGGCCCAGCGCAGCAATGAATCCTTCGTCACGCTCGGCGCTCCGACCACAGACGTCTTTGCCACCACCGGCAGCGGCTTGGAACTGAACCCCGTCACCCACCCCAACGACATCTTTGCCGGTGAGGCTGCCAGCTTCAAGCTGCTGCTCGATGGCGCCCCCGCCCAAGGCGTCGAAGTGACCATTGTTCCCGGCAATGACCGCTACCGCGACGATCCGGCAGAAACCAAGGTCACGACGGACACCGAAGGCCTCATCACCTTCACGCCCGACCGGGCCGGCCCCTATTGGCTGACCGCCTCGTCCGAGGGCACGATCGACGTCGATGGCGCGCCCATGTCCCAGCGCCTGTCCTATACGATGACATTCGAAGCCCTGCCCTTCTAGGCATGATCCATCTGGTCATCCCGCAGGATCCGGAAGACGACCGGTTCCGGCCCTCCCTGTCAGGTCACCAGCTGTTCCGGCTTGGTGGCCAGACCATGGGGACGGACTGGTCCCTGTCGTATTTTGCGCCGGATGACCGAAACATGGACGACATCCGTCACTGCATCGAAGCGGTCTTCTCTGACATCATTTCCCAGATGAGCATATGGGAGACTGGCTCGACCATCAGCCAGTTCAATCGCCTGTGCATCGGCTCCGGCATGGAGCTGCCGGAAGCCTTCTGCGAAACGCTGAAGCTTGCCCTGGATGTTGCCCACGCCACCGATGGTGGCTTCAATCCCTGTCTGGGCACGGACATCATCCGCGCCGGCTTCGGCCCGGATGTGAGCCTCAAAGACGCAATGCCGGACCCCCATAGTGCGTGGCGCGACCTCTCCCTGACCGGCAATCTGCTGATCCGCCACGCGCCGTTCCAGCTCGACCTGTCCGGCATCGCCAAGGGATATGCCGTCGACCTCATGGCTGACGCGGTTCAGGGGCTCGGCATATCCCGCTTCCTCGCGGAGATCGGCGGCGAGTACAAGGCCCACGGCGTGAAGCCGGATGGGTTACCCTGGTGGGTCGATCTCGACCCCACTTATGGCGCCGATGATCGCTGGCGGCTGGCCCTGTCAAACTTCTCTGTGGCGACGTCCGGCAACACCCAGCGGTTCCGCATGGAGCATGGCGCCCGAATCTCCCACATCCTGACCCAAGTCGCCCCGGATGAGGGCGCAGACCTCGCCAGCGTCAGCGTGCTGCACCCGGAGTGCGGGACGGCAGATGCCTGGGCGACCGGCCTCTTCGCCGCCGGCGCCACGCGCGGACTCGCGCTGGCGAATTCCCACAGGATCGCCGCCCTGTTCCAGTTCCATGATGGCCCGGCCATCCCGACCGATCCCCTGCGGCCCATGCTTCATTGATGGCAACAAGGTCACACATGCGCACGAACCCCTGCTGAGCCTGAGAATAAGTCTCAAAATCACTTGCGTCTGCGGGATTTTGCAATTAGGTCGCAATCGCATCCCTCGCTCACCAAAGGAAACAATTTATGGAATTTTCCAGTTCCGAACCACATGGGCGCCCGTTCAGCCTCCTGTTGACAGGTACGGCCCTCGGCCTTGCCATGTTGCCCCTGACCGCGCACGCCCAAACCGAAACGCCAGCGAAGGATTCTGACCCGGTTGAGGTCGGCACAGTCGCCATCGATGCAGACGCGCCCGACTACACCGCCGAACCGAATTCCCCGAAATACACCGCGCCGCTGATTGATACGCCGCGCTCGGTAACCGTCGTGACCCAGGAAGTGCTGGAAGACACCGCTGCCACCTCGCTCGTCGACGCGCTGCGCACCGTGCCCGGCATCACCATGGCAATGGGTGAAGGCGGCCAGCCTTTTGCCGACCGCCCGTTCATTCGCGGCTATGAATCCACCAGCGGCATCATGGTGGACGGCGTCCGCGATGCGTCCTCCCAGTCCCGCGACACATTCAATCTCGAACAGATCGAAGTCTCCCGCGGCGCAAACGGCACGATGGCCGGACGCGGGGCACCGGGCGGCAGCCTCAACCTCGTGACCAAGACCGCCAAGGCGGACGATTTCGTCGCCGGCTCGGCCGCCATCGGCAATGCCGACTACAAGCGCGCCACGGTCGATGTGAACCAAGCCGTCTCCGAGCAGGTCGCCTTCCGCGTCAACGCCATGTGGCAGGACGCCGAAGTGCCGGGCCGTGACGCGGTCTACGATAATCGCTGGGGCATTGCCCCCACCATCACCTTCGGCCTCAACGCGCCAACCCAGGTGACGGCCAGCCTCTCGCACTATGAGAGCGACGGCCTGATGGATTACGGCCACCCACTGGACATCGTCACGGGCGAGCCGGTCACCGGCATCGACCCGGACAATTTCTACGGCCTCGTCAATCGCGACTTCCACGATACGGAAGTCGATTCCGGCCAGCTGGAATTCCGCAACAACCTCAATGACTATGTGACCATCCGCAACCTGACGCGGCTCAGCCGGTCGAAGAACGACTACATTGCGACCAACCCGGACGACAGCCAGGGCAACGTCGCCAACGGCCTCGTCTACCGCAATACCAAGAGCAGCAATTCGGTCACCGACTCCATCGTCAACCAGACCGATATCCAGGCCTTCTTCACCTCCGGCGGCATCCAGCACTCGCTATCCACCGGCCTGGAACTCGGCCATGAAGAGACCGAGCGGGCGACCTATTCCGTCAGCCTCCTGACTCCAACAGGGGACTCCATTCCGCGCGGCGGATGTGACCTGGTCGGCGCAGGCGCCATCAGCGGTTACAATTGTGTTGATCTCTATAATCCGAACCCGAACGATCCATGGACCGGCGATATCTCGCTGAACGATCCGACGGAAACCCAGGTCGATACGGCAGGACTTTACCTGTTCGACACGCTGACCTTCAATGACCAGTGGATCCTGAACCTCGGCGTTCGCGCAGATGATTTCAGCACGAAGACGTCGACGGGCCTGTCCAATCACGACACGATCTTCAGCTATCAGGCGGGCCTCGTTTACAAGCCTGTCTCCAATACCAGCATCTATGCGTCCATCGGCACCTCTGCGAGCCCGTCCGGCGTGACGGCTGGCGACGGCAACGACAATCTCTCAGTAACCGAAGAAGACCTGAAGCCGGAGAAGAACGCGAACTATGAGCTTGGCGTCAAATGGGAACCGGCTGGCCGGAACCTGGCGCTGACTGCGGCCATCTTCCGCAACGAGATCACGGATGGCCATGTGGCCGTTGAAGCCGGTCGCGGCGCTGCGCAACAGGCCGTTGGCGAACAGCGTGTCGACGGGATCGAACTCAGCGCGACCGGTAACATCACCGAAGCGTGGAGCATCTTTGCCGGCTACAGCTACATGGACTCCGAAATCGTCGATGCCGGCCCGGTCAATGCCGATCAGGTGGGCAACCAGTTGCCGAACACGCCGGAGCACAGCGCCAGCCTCTGGACGACGTATGATGTCATGCCAAAGCTGACCATCGGCGGCGGCGCCACATGCATGTCCGAACGCTATGGCAACACGGCAAACAGCAAGAGCGTCGAGGGCTACTGCAAGTATGATGCGATGGCGTCCTATGTCGTCAACGACAGCATCGACGCCCAGCTCAACATCAACAATCTCAGCGATGAGCGTTACTATGAGCGGGTCTATGCTACGCACATGGCAACCATCGCGACGGGCCGCGCCATCATCGGCAGCCTGAAATTCAAATACTGATTCCCACAGAGGGCCGCGGAGACAATCTGCGGCCCTCACTCCCTGCAAACCTCCGAGGCAATCGCCATGCTGGTCCGAATACCCAATGTCCTATCCAAATCTGCTGTCGCCGAGATGCGGCAGTTGATCGATTCCGGGACCTGGCTGGACGGCAATGTCACCTCCGGCGCCCAAGCTGCCAAGGCCAAGCAGAATGCCCAGCTGGATGATACCAGCCCGGAAAGCCGCGAGGCTGGCAACCGCATCCTCGATGCGCTGCAGAGCAATCCCACCTTTATCTCGGCAGCCCTGCCGCAGAAGGTCTATCCGCCGCTGTTCAACCGGTATGAGGGCGGCCAGAATTTCGGCAACCATGTCGACAATGCCATTCGGCCGGTCCGAGGCAGTGATTTCCGCATCCGGACGGATTTGTCCTGCACGCTGTTCCTCGCCGAACCGGACACGTATGATGGCGGTGAACTCGTCATCGACGATACTTATGGCTCCCACACGGTGAAACTTCCCGCAGGCGACATGATCCTGTACCCGTCCAGCAGCCTGCACCGGGTTACGCCCGTGACACGAGGCGCGCGCGTTGCCTCCTTCTTCTGGCTGCAAAGCATGGTCCGCGACGAAGGCCAGCGGACCCTCCTTTTCGAACTCGACAGCTCCATCCAGTCGCTCAATGCCACCCATCCCGATCATGAATCGGTCGTTCGCCTGACCGGCATCTATCACAATCTCATCCGCCGTTGGGCCGACGCCTGATCGCCCTTCACGCCCCTCCACAAGGCACATCCTCATGGACCAGACACTTCCTCCTCCCGCCCCATCGGAAACGCTCGACGGCCCCCTTGGCCTGGTGCTGGCCGGTGGCCCGGTCGTCTGGCTGCTGATCGGCCTGTCGGTGATCGCGGTGACGATCATTATCTACAAGCTGATCCAGTTCGGCCTGATGGGGCTGGGCCGCGCCACGAAAGTGGAAATGGCTGTGAAGCTGTACCGCGAAGACCGCCGCCGTGAGGCGCTGGCCGCCGTCCAGGGCGCAAAGGATCCGGCCTCCGTCACCGTCGCCACCGCCATTCGCGGCAGCCTGCGCAGCGATGTCAGCGAAGCTGCCGTACGCGAGGAAGTGGAGCGCGTCGCCACGGAAGAACTCGGCAATCTGCGATCCCATATCGGCCTGCTCGAACTGATCGGCTCCCTGTCACCCCTGCTTGGCCTGCTCGGCACGGTGCTCGGCATGATCCAGGCTTTCCGCGCCATGGAAGCGGCAGGCCGCAATGTCGATCCCTCAATCCTCTCCGGCGGCATCTGGGCTGCGCTGCTGACCACAGCCGCCGGCCTGATCGTGGCCATCCCGGTCGTGGCAATTGCCAGCTGGTTCGACCGCAGCATTCTCAAGATCGCCCATACCACCGAAGACGCCGTCACCCGCATCTTCACGCCTGACCTGACCCGCTGGACCGAAAGCTCCTCCGATGAACTTCGCGCAGCAAACGCGTAAGCCTTCTGCCGCAAAGATTGGCCTGACACCCCTCATCGATGTGGTGTTCATCCTGCTATTGTTCTTTATGCTGACGTCGACTTTCTCGCAGCGCAAGACTCTGGACCTTGCGGTCCCGGCCACGGCCGCCGACCTCGCGCCCGTGGATGAACCTGTCATTCTGGAACTGAAGACGTCCGGCCTGTTCCATGAGGATGCGCCCCTTGCCCTTCATGAGATCGGCACGCGACTTGAGGCCCGGCTCGCCAAGGGGGACCCCGTCGTCATCAAGGTCGCCCCCGGCGTGCCATTGGAAACCAGTGTCGCGGTCATGGATGCGCTGAAGGCGTCGAATGCGCGCGCAATTGTCCTGCAAGGGCTGGAGACGGCCCCGTGAAACTGAGCTCCCGCCCCCAGCCCTCTGAACTCGCAAACATTGATGACCGGATCATGCCGCTCATCAATATCGTGTTCCTGCTGCTCATCTTCTTTCTCGTCGCGGGCGTCATCAAGGAAGTCGAGCCGCTGGAGGTCGAGCCGCCGGCCTCAACGGCGGATGTGGAGGCCGCGCCCGCCGACCTCACCCTCTATATCTCCCCCGACGGACGCATCGCGCTGGGCGACCAGATCCTGCCGACTGACACAGCGCAGGCCGATCTCGGCGCCGCCGTGTCCGCCGCCCCGGACCAGTCCATCCGCATCATCGCCGACCAAGGCGTCGAGACGGTAAAACTGATCGAAATCCTCGACACGCTGCGCGCCTCTGGCGCCACACGGGTGAAGCTCGTCACTCGCAGCGAGGCGGCGCGATGAACACCAATGCGATCCTCTGGCCCACCGCCTTCGTCTGCGCCTTCGGCCTGCATGCGCTCGGCCTGTCGGCCCTGAATTTCGAGTCCGCCCCTGCGCCTGCCCCGACCGAAACCGAACGCGAAATCATCCTCGCCCCCCTCGGCTCGCTCGACGGCGCGCTGACCCCCACCGAGGCGCCTGCCGAACCCGAACCGCCCGCGCCGCCACCGCCGCGCAAACCGAAGCCGAAGCCGAAGCTCGCGCCCAAGAAGCCTCCGCCTCCGCCGCGCATCGTCAAACCCGATCCGGCGCGCGTCGTGATTGCGGAAGCGCCGGAACCTGTGCCCCCTCCCGCGGCAGATGCGAACGCAGATGAAACGCCGCGAAACACGGTGAAACGCGCTGAAACACAAAGAACAGCCTCGGCAACCGGGGGCGGACACGCGGGCACCAGAAGCGACGCGCCAGCCCCGTTCGGTCTCCCGTCAGGCGTGGAGAAGAGCCAGGCCCAATATGCTGGCCTCATCCAGGCCTGGCTGCTGAAGCACAAACGCTATCCCCATCCGGCCCGCGCCCGCCGCCAGCAGGGCGTCGTGAAGGTCTGGTTCCAGATCGATCCGTCCGGTCACATCCTTGAACAGCGAATTGAGACCAGTTCCGGCCATGCCCTGCTCGACAAGGCAACGCTGCAGCTGCTCCGCGCAGCCTCGCCCCTGCCGCCGCCGCCGTCTGAGCTGCATGCCACGGACCTGACCTTCACCGTTCCGATCGACTATTCCCTGAACTAGAGCTTGGCTTCAGGGGACGGAACCGGCCGGATATCCGCCGGACGCAGGGTCGAGATCGCCTTAGCCACGAACGCTGCGCCTGTCAGCAACAGGCCAATGGAAATGACCAGCGCATAGGCGTTGCTCCAGCTCACGTCGCCTCGAATCAGCTGCACCAGCGGCGCCAGGAGCAAGGCGATCCCGAACACCATCCGGAAGGCCCGGCCCGCCGAAGCCGCGCTCATCCGGACGGTCGCTGCACCTGCAAATGCAACAGATCCCAGCCAGTAGAGCGCGATCAACCAAGCGCCGCTCATACCGAACAGGCTGGCGCTCAGCGTGATCGGGAACATGGCCACACTGCCCCAGATCCATCCGCTCCACATGGCTTCAAGACGCGGGGCCGCACGCCCCTTTTCGCGACGCTTGAGGAAATAGATGTTCAACCCGCTCGCAATGATGATGCAGAGCATGATGCCGAGGATAAAATAGATAGACTTCATCAGCGCGCCGCCGAAATCCCCGAAGTGCAGCCGGTACATCGACATGGCGATCTGCTGGCCGACCGGCCCGTCCGAATTGTGCCCCGTGGCCAGCAATTCGCCCTCGGTCGAATAGGTATAGGTTTCGCCATAGATCAGGCGATCGGTTTCGTCGCCATAGATTTCGATATGCTGGCTCTTCGTGCCGGGCTCATGGACGATCACGATGAACGCGTTTGCATCCGGCACGTCGCGGTCCAGATGGATGAGCGCCGTATCCACCCCGGTGAGCGGCGCCGGCGTGGCATCCGCCTCGATGACTTCGCCGCCAAAGATCGCTTCGCTGAGCTGTTTGGTGTCCCCCCCATAATTGGTCTGCGCGAAGACGAAGGCCACAACCCCGAACAGGCCGATCATCGCGCCTGTCCCGGCCACGGCGATCAGGAAGGGTGCTGTCCAGACGCTGAGGCGATTGTGAAGGTCCACCTGCGCCAGACGGGCCTGCCCCGTACGGCGGAACCGGAATGCATCCCGGAAGATGCGCGGATGGGCGAGCAAGCCCGAAATCGCCATCGACACCAGCATGACACCGAAAATGGCGACGATGATGATCCCGAGACTGTGCGGCAGCGTCAGATAATAATGGAGTTCGATCAGGAAATCATTCCACGGGGCTTCAAGCGTGCTTGCAATCTCCCCGGTTTCGTCCAGCACGAACATGCCATTGTCGCCGCCGGCCACGAAACGAGGCCAGTTGTCCCGCGGCGGGTACAGATAGATGTGGCTCGTCTCAGGATCCCGCTTCAGGATGTTTGCGGCCGTGGCCTGCATCACCGCTGGCGAAACCTCCTGAACCGTCGGTGTGCCCGCCTGTTCCCACCATTCCAGTTCATCCTCGAAAACGGCAATCGTGCCGCTGACACAGATGACGAACAGCAAGGCACTGATCACCAGCCCCATGACGGAATGTGCGGACAGCGCGGAATCCACCCGTTCACTGGAAGATTTTGGCCAGAGGGATTTTGCCATTGGGGAGTGCCTCGATTGGCTAGATGAATGCGGCGCAGAGCACGACCGCCAAGGCGGCCGCCGCATACAGGGTGCGGCGCAGTTTACGTTTTTCCATGAGTAGCAGCGTACTCAGCAATGCCCAGAGAATCAGGCTGATGATGAAAGCTGTCACGGCAGCATTGGTCGGGCTGCCCGTATCCGGGGCGGTGGCGCGCAAAATGGCTCCGCCTGCATAGATCGAAATCGCGCCCGCGATGGGTCCGGCCAGGAGGAAAGTCCAGATGCCGGAGGCGATATCGCCTGTCCGCTGCAAGGCGGACCGGGGCGCCCCAGCTGGCACGTCCCGTTCGCGGAAGGGTGCCTGAAGGCCATTGGTGCCCAAAAGCCCAGGCATGGTGATCGCGCTGGCTACGACCAGCATCAGGAGCGAGGCGACTTGCGCCACGCCCCGATCCAGATTGACCATGAACCAGACGACAAGGCTCGCCCCCACCAGCGCCCATCCGAGCGCCAACAAGAACGGCCGACCGGGCTTGCGCCACACGGTGAAGAGCAGCGCAAGACCGGAAACCCCTCCGAGGGCGGCAAGGATTGCCAATAGATAGTCCGTTGGGGTCATCCAGGCTTGCCTTAGAATTTATAGCGAAGGCTGGCCACGACCGTCCGGCGCTGGCCGGGGAAGCAATCGCCCCGCGTCAGGCAGCCAGTGAGATATTCCTCATCGGTCAAGTTACGGGCATTCACCTGGAAATCCCAGGTGTCCCACTCATAGCCGACCATCAAATCGCCCAGCGTGTAATCCGGCGTCACATAGCGAAGGGTCCCGTTCTCGGAAACTGTCTCGCCGACATAGCGAATACCTGTGCCTGTCTTGAAACCCGACCAGCGGCCCTCCGGCCGCCAGCTGGCCCACAGGGACGCCTGCGTTTCGGGAGCAGCGGCCAGTTGGAATCCGTTCGGGTCTTCAGCATCCAGCGTGGAGATCGCTGCCTGCAGATAGACTTCCTCCAGCTGGACATGGCTCTCGAATTCAAACCCCTTCAGCTTGCCCACGCCTTCCTGTTGAGACGCCGCGCCTGGCAGGGAATTCGGATTGTCCAGATTGGAAATCTCGATGTCGAAATAGTTGATCGTGATGAGCCCCGGGAAGGCGCGCGGCTCATACTTCACCCCCACTTCATACTGTGTGGCTTCCTGCGGTTTGAGCGGGTTGCCTGTGCTCGTATCCGTCCCGACGACCGTCTCGAAGGATTCCGAGTAACTGGCATAGGGCGCGAAGCCATTGTCGAACCGGTAGAGCACGCCCACGCTGGTTGAGATCGCGTCATCTTCCTGAACGACTGTCCCGCTGTCATTTTCGACATTGTCGCTGCGGACGCCAAGCGTGAAGCGCCAGTTTTCGTAGGAAATCTGGTCGGAGACATAGATGCCGAGATCCTGCACGGTAGATGCAGGCGTGTCGCTGTAGATCGCATCGAACGTCGCCTGATCGGGATAGTTGCCATAGACCGGATCGGCGAGATCCAGAACGTAGCGGAAATCGCCCGCCAGAACGCCACCCCCGAAATAATAGGCGGAATCGCTGTCCGTCTCGACATCCTGGTATTGGACGCCGGCAAGGACGTGGTGGTCAAAATCTCCGGTGGAGAATTCCGCGCGCAGACGCAGATCGCCCGCCAGCTGGTCGAACGTGTTGTCCCCCTGATAGAAGGTACGCGGAACAGTCGTATCGGTGAAAGTAAGGCCCTGCAGGTCTGCAGCAGCCTGCAAGGCAGGGGTCGCCTCCAGAATCTGGTTCAGATAGCGCGGGCCATAGAAGACCGGCCAGGCCTGATGATAGTCAGCTTCGCCCGACCGCCAGAGCGCCGTTCCCTCAAGCTTGAACACATCATTGATGCGGTGCTCGCCCAGCAAGGTGACCTGTTGCGACTCCGTGTTGTAGCGATTGAAGCCCGGCTCACCGACATACACATTTGTGTCGAGGTATTCGCCGGTGACGCTGTGCGGGGTCAAGGTGCCGTCCACAGGAATGAATTGCGCGGCCGCATCGCTATCCGTGTCCTGAAGGAGGCCGATGACCGTGAACTTCGTGTCCGGGGTTGGCAGCCAGCTGAGCGAGGGCATCAGGACAGAAGTCGTTTCATCAACCTGGTCAATCTGCGTTCCCGTGTCCCGGTAGAGGCCGACCATCCGATAGAGCAGTTTTCCATCGGAGCCCGCGACCGGTCCGGTCACATCGCCCGCAATCTGGTAGTGCTCATAATTACCGACCTGCGCCGCAATCTCCCCGCCAAATTCCTCAAGCGGCGTCTTGGACACATAGTTGACGATACCGCCCGGCGAGCCCTGACCGTAGAGCACCGAAGCAGGCCCTTTGAGCACTTCGACCTGCTCGATCGTGTACACGTCGGCGCGGGTGGAATTGTAGCTGCCGAAGAGTTCCTGGATGGAGTCGCGATAGCGCGGGATGCTGAGCCCCCGGGAGAACGGGAAGTCGCCGCGCGTGGAGAACCCATAGGGCTCGGCGGTCACGCCCGCCACATAAGTCAGCGTTTCGGCCAGTTTCAACGCGCCCTTGTCGATGAACATGTCGGAGGTTTCGACTGACAGCGACCGCGCCGTCTCGACAATCGGGGTTTCTGTCTTGGTCGCGCCGAACGAGCCCGTCGTGCCCGTGACGATAACGGTTTCCTGACGACTCTCTTCGGGGTCGCCTTCACCGGAAGACTGCGCCCAGGCCGGAGCGGCGCATGCCAAACCCATAACAAGCGCAATCGTACTGACAGCGCTGATCCGCGATACGTCCATTTCTGTAACCCCTGAATTGGCAATTATGAGAATGTGTCTCAATCTTAATTGCCGACTAAGGGAAATGCCATTGCAAGTCAATTGCAATCCGGTGCGCTTTGGGGCACCTCGTGAAAGTGTTGCCTGGCCATCACACGAAAAGAGCGCACACCCGAAGGGATGTGCGCTCTCAATGGGATACACGTCTCGGAATTGGGCGAGACTTACTCGGCCGGAATGGTTGTCTCAAGACGCGTGGAGAGCGCCTTGCGGAAGCCGATCTGGGCATTCAGCACGTCAAAGGTCAGCGCCATCTGGCCTTCGCCGGTCTTGGTACGCACTGTGATCGGTGTCTCCGCATTGCGCTTCACCATCAGGACATCGCCGGTATTCTGGAATGTCTCTTCGCTCTGGTTGAGCAAGGTGAAGTTCACAGGACACGCATTCACGATGGTCGCCGAGATCACCGTGTAGTTGCGCTGGGCTGGCTGCGCCTCAAGCGACAGGCAGGCATCGACGACCGCCTTCACATTCTCTTCGCGGCCAAGCAGATCGTCATAGGACCAGGCCACCGTCCGGCCATCGAACAGAGCCTGCTTGAACGCCGCTTGGCTTGCATCCCTGGCAAGGACCAGCGTCATTGGTCGATGTCCGCCCGTTCCGGCATCATGCGTCCAGTCAACAAGGCCGTGAATGTCGGAGGTTCCGAGCACGGTGAGATTGTTGTCGAGGGCAATCTGGAGCGCGTGTTCGGAATGGCCATCCAGCGTTCCGTTGGCCACTTCGACGCCCTGCAACAGGCCCTCTGCGATCAATTCCTCATGATAGGCGCTCAGGCGCGCAATCCCGTCCGGCATGTGCGGCAACCAGTTGGGATGGTTCAGGAACACAAAGGCCCCTTGTGCTTTCGCGGCTTCCATTGCCTGCTTCGGCTCGTCCACCAGAAGGGCATTCGCATCATCCAGGAAAATCGCATTGATGTGGCCATAGGGCTGGTCATGGGTCACTTCGGCCCCATTGATGACCATCAGGTCGAACTCGGAACTCGCTCGCACTTCCTCGGCCACTTCATAGGAGCGGTTGCGGTCCGGATGGGGCATGTCGGCCTTATGGGGCTGGTGCTCGAGATGCTCGGTCACCGCCAGCACTTGCAGGCCATCCAGATGGGCTTCCTTGACCCGGATCGACGGCCAGACTTCTCCATCGGAAAACACCGAATGGGTGTGCAGGTCAGCGGCCAGCACGACGCGTCCATCATCCGTATCGGGGAATTCAACCGCGCGCTCATGCGCGGTGGCAGTCGTGCCGACGATCATGGCCGTCAGGCCCATGCATAGGAAACTGAATCTCATGTCTCTCTTCCTTGTGTAGGCGTCTGTTTAATCACGGCTGCATCTCACCTCCGTGACACTTGGTAAGGGGTGGCTGCCGACGTGGGGACAAACGCCGGCAGCCTGTAATCATCCAAACGGGGCAGCCTGGTCCCGTCTGCACGGGACCGGGCCATTGGATGACTAGAAGGAGTACTCGTACTGGATCCAGAAGGAGCGCGGTTTCCCGTTCCAGCCATACTGGCGGTAATAGGCGCTGTCGTTCGGACCAATTTCCCCGCGAACCACCGCGCGGTCGCGACTGTAACCTGAGCCGCCGGAAGCGCGCTCGTAATACTCTTCGTCGAGAAGGTTCACACCGCGAATGAGGAAGCGGTGCTGTTTCTCATCGCCGAGGAAGTACTGGACAGAGCCGTTCAGGACAAAATAGTCCCCGAAGTTCAGGTCTTCGACGACACGGTTGCCATCCTCATCCACCATGCGGGCAAGGCTGGTGCCGGCATAGGCCCATTCCGGCCCTTGCCAACGCGGGTTCAGGGCGAACACCCAGCGATCCGTCGGCGTGTAGGTGACGAGTCCGGACAAGGTCCATTCAGGACGCTCTGAGGACTGACGGTATTCCGAACCCCCAGCATGGCCCGGCACGACAAACCCCAGATCGGTAGCCGTGCCGTCAAGGCGGGCCATCGCGCCGAAGACCGGGTTCGGTTCCAGGGATTCCATGTCCGTGAAGCTGAAGTCCGCTTGCCATTTGTCGAAGTCGAACGCGACATCAAGCGTGATCCCTTCGATATCCTGTTGGGCCACCGCGTTCACGGCAACCGACTCGCCCGGATCGTTCAGGCCTGCTGCGGCAGTTGCGCAAAAGTCGTTCGGTGGAACAATGTTCTGGCGATTGCGCTCGATGGCAGCGGTGTCATTGGTCAGATTATTGAACAATGGGTTGGCGATATCGTTTGCGTATTCATAGCAGACCGCGCCGACTGCCCGGCTTGAGAACAAATTCTTGATCTCGGTTTCGAAGTACCCGATTTCGACATTGTAGGTTCCGCCGAAGATGTCGCCATCAATACCGGCACCGACATTGAAAGCGCTGACTTCCTGTGGCTGGAGGCCGGGATTGATGTTTGCACCGGAGCCGAAAGCACCGATCTCATCGATTTTCGGAAGGCTGTAGGATGTGCCGCCCGAGCCGCGTGCATAAAGACCGTAGCCGAAATCCTGGCGCAGACCGACTTTCCAGATCGACTGGTCATCGAAATTATCGTTGAAATCCTGGCGGGCCGCGAACGAGCCGCTGAACCCGTCAAGAACCGGCAGGGAAAGCCGAAGGTCACCATAGATGCCGGTGCTCGACAGCGTCACATCCTTGACCCCGAAGGAGGCGTCGGAATTATCCGTATAGGTTGTATTCTGAAGGCCCGCAACAAGCTCCACATACTCATTGACCGTATAAGTGGCCCGCGCGTTCAAACCATAATCGACATAACCGGACTCTCGCTGGTCGGTCGTGCCAAAGCCCTTGGTCAGGCCGCCATCCCCGAAGCTCGCCGTGGATTGCACGACGTAGCCGATGGGCGCGCCAATCGGGAACGGATTCTGGTGCGTGCCATAAGGCTGGCCGTAGAACGGGCTGTCCGGATCCTGGTTGATGTAGAACGAGCTACCGCCATTCCAGCTATCATCCGATGCGCTGCCGGTGCTACCGACCGGATTGGTCACACACCCTGCGGCGAGACCGGAAATACCTGCTGCGAAGCTTTCGAATTCAGAGGCGGTGGAAAAACCGGAAATCCCCTGCCCTTCGGCAATCGCCTGGATGTCCGCTGGCAAGTCCGACAGGCGCGGGATCTGGCAGATCTGTGCGTCGATCTCATTGTTTTTGAGTTGGGGATCCTGGTAATGCGCCTCGAAATTGAACTTCAGCTTGTCATTGAACCGGTGCTTGAATTCGGCCGTATAGATCGGGAATTCTGTGAAGTTCGGCTGGAAGACCGTGCTCTGCGGGAACGAATCCCGGAAATCGATCGTGGTGTAGGAGGCGCCGAGCAGCAATTCGGTTTCCGGCGCGATATCCCAGAGATACTTCAGGCCCAGACTGTTGAAGCTGTACGGGAATTCGTGCCGTCCGCCGAGCGCCAGCACATTGTCGCCATACGCTTCTTCATCGAACAGCTCATGCGCATCCGTTTCATAGGAGCGCCCATAGACCAGGATGGAATGCTTGCCGTCCTTGTCCAATGGGAAGGACATGTTGCCGTAATATTCGCGGGTCTTGAACGAGCCGGCATAGACGCCGAACTCGCCTTTCAGCGTGCCGTCCGGTCGCTTCGTCTTGACGCTCACGACCCCCAGGCCGCCATTCGATCCAAAATACAGGCTGTTGCCGCCGCGATAGACTTCAACGCCGTCGATCATGCGGGGATCAATGGCTGTCGCCGGCCAGAGGTCTTCCAGAGGGGACGACCGGTCGAAGAAGGGCACGCCATCCACGAGCAGCAAGGTGTCGCGATCAGTGCCGCCATCGATCCGGATCGTGAACTCGCCCTCATCCGGCGAATAGCCGATATTGGCTCCCCGGATCAGGCCGGAGGCAAGTTCGCCAAAATTCGTGAACCCGCCCGTTTCGATCTCGTCCGAGCTGATCAGCTGCACCTGCGTGCCGTATTCGGCAAAGTCCACGGCGATGTCGGATGCGGACGCATCGACCGTCTGGCCTTCAACCCGGATGGTTTCCATACGCCGGGAATCGTTCCGGTCGTCGGCCTGTTGCGCCAGCACGGCCGGAACAGCCACAGTCGCCATCAGGATGCTCAAACCGAATTTCAAACTTCTGTTCTTATCAAGTCTCATCGCTGGTCTCTCCATCTAACCCCAACGCCCGCCAACCATCAGCAGGCTGTGGCGCAGCGCGAACAACGCCGCTTGCCACGAGGGTGCTCTAGAGGCTCAACGCGACACTTCGATGAAGATTAAGAAAACATTGTATGAATGATATTTACTTCGATGCCGATTTGTAATTGAGAAATTCTCAACAGCAGATTGTTTTTCATCGGAGTGAAATATGGCCTACGAGTTCCCAGCCTCGCGTTCGGAAGATATTGCCAACCTGGCCCGGACGGCCTCGGGATTTCTCGTGGACTGGGATGGGTGCTGCGCGCTCGGCAACACGCTCATTCCTGCAGCTGCGGATTTCCTGCGCGCCAACCAAAGGCGAACCGCCATCGTCTCAAACAACTCCACCTGCACACCGGAAGACTTTCTGGAAATCCTGGCATGCAATGAAATTCAACTGGATCGCAACCAGATCGTCCTGGCGGGTATGGAAGCGCTCAAGCGCGCCACGGATTTTACCGGGGCGAAAGTGATGGTTCTCGGCGATCCGCATATGCGAGGCGCCGCCAAGAAGATGGGGCTCGACCTCACCCAGGAAGACGCCGACGTGATCGTGCTCCTCCGGGACCGGCGCTTCACCTATCGCCGCCTGGAGCGGGCGGTAAATTCCCTCACCCAGGGCGCCCACCTCATCGTGGCCAATCCGGACTCCACCCATCCCGGAAAAGATGGCGGCCTGAAGCCCGAAACCGGAGCGCTTCTGGCGGCAATCCGGGCGTGCGTGGAACTGGATGAAACAAAATGGGATATCGTGGGGAAACCTTCACCGCATCTGTTCCGCATGGGATGCCAGGCGCTGGACCTGTCGCCGGACCAGCTGGTGATGCTGGGGGACAATCCCGCCACCGACCTTGCCGGGGCGAAGGCATTGGGAATCAAGGCGATCCTGACCTCCGCGAGATCCCCGGACGTATTCGAAACGCTGGTGCGGGCGCGCTAGGCTAGAACCGCTTCAGCGACAACACATCGAAGGTCTTGCGAAGCGTGTCGGTTGCCCGGTCGTAATCGGCCAGGGCCAGCGCCGCAATCAGCGCATCCAGCACGCAGAGCTGGGCAATCCGGCTGGTCATGGCTTCGGTCCGGAACTTGGTCTCGCGCGCCATCGTGAACAGTTTCACATCCGCATAGGCCTGCAACGGCGAGCTCGAGAAATTGGTCACGATAATGGTCTTCGCACCAGCATCCTTGGCCAATCTCGTTGCAGCAAGCGTCTCATGTGTTGCACCCGAATGCGAAATCGTCAGCACGGCGACGTCAGGGCCTGTCTGAGACGCACTAATGGCCTGAACATGGCTATCCACCACGACCCGCGCATCGAGCCCGATCCGCAACATCCTGTATTGGGCATCCTCGGCAATCGGCGCGGATGAGCCGATGCCATAAATTTCGACCCGCTTGGCCGCACGTATGATGTCCACCGCAGCGGAGACGGCGTCCGCATCCAGAATTGACAATGTGTCCTTCAGCGCCTGGACGCCTGCGTGGAACATCTTCCGGCAAACCGTCGGTGTGTCGTCGGTCGGCTGGAGGTCCTCATGGATGAACTGGACCGGCTGCACCACTTCCTGAGCCAGGCTGAGCTTGAGCTGCTGGAAGCCGGAAAGGTCCAGCTGACGACAGAAATTGATGACGCTGCCATCGCTGGCCCCCGTTGCTTCGGCAAGCTCGGTCACCGACATGCCGACCACTTGCCTCGGATTGGCCAGAACGAAATCGGCGATCGTGCGCGTGCTGGGCCCAAGCGATGGGTGGCGCACCCGGATTCGCGTCATGACATTGTCCACAATGGCCACATCCGCCCGCTTTTTCGCAGTGGATTTACGCTTTGCCTTGTTCTCAGACATCTACATCCCTTTGCACTTCTTTGGATTTGAATTGAATACTACTCAACTTTCATCAAGGATATATGAATTCCGTAATACCAATGTCATAAGCGGATGCTACTTCCTCCGATCATAATGTTGCGGCGCATCAATCCATGACGCCGCCAGGTGAGACTGGGGATTTGAACATGCGCATCCTGTACGCCGCCCTGCTTGTTTTTTTGAGCGCGCTTTCGACATACCCATCTTATGCCCAGGAGATCGGGAGCCAGCAAAAGCCCATACGGGTCATGCTGATCCCTGCGGATGGCGGCACGGAAGATGGCACCAAGGCAGACTTCCAACCCCTGTTCGATGCCATCACACGGTCCAGCGATTTGCACTTCACGGTTAGCACCGGACAAAGCTATGCGGCCGTGATCGAAGCCATGTGCGCCGGCCTGACGGATATCGTCTGGTATGGTCCGGCCTCCTATCTCGAAGCGCGTGACCGCGGCTGCGCAGAGCTGCTGGCGGTCGAGGAGAGAGATGGCACCTCGACCTATTATGCCGGCCTGTTCGTCGCCGCGGACTCCGGTGCCAGTTCGGTTGCCGACCTGTCAGGCGGATCACTGGCGCTCGGGTCCAGCCATTCCGCCAGCAGTTTTGCCTATCCGCTGGTGATGCTGAAGAATGCCGGACTTGATCCGCTAAAGGATCTTTCGGCCCTCCGGGTGACCGGGAGCCACACCAACAGCCTGCTGGCGCTGAAGAACGGCCTTGTGGATGCTGCGGGCGCATCGTTTGTATCCTTCGAGCGCGCCGTGAACCAGGGCAGCCTCGACCCGCGCGCCTTTCGTATACTGGCCAAATCCGACCCGATCCCCAATCCGCCCATCGCGATGAATACGGCGTTGCCAGAGGCGATCAAGGCAGAGTTGAAGAAGGCCATGTCCGGCATTCATGAGGCCGATGGCATCAACCCGGCCTCCATACGCGGCTATGGTGGCAAACAGGTCGACCGGTATAATACCGAGGCCAGTGAAGACCTGTTCGACAGCGTAATATCTGCCACATCCTTCCTCGACGATGATTACCGCGCCGCGATCCTGCGCAAGGCCGACGCTTCGCAGCGCGGCTGATTCCTCCCCAATCCTTACAATACAGTTCCCGACATGACAGATAAGAACCCCCAAGCGCCAGGCGCTCCTGCGCTGGAACTTTCCGGAGTGCTCAAATCCTATAAGAACGGGCCAGTCGTGCTTGAGGATTTCTCGCTAAATATTGCGCCGGGCTGTTTCTGTGTCGTGCTCGGCTCGTCCGGGTCCGGAAAATCCACCCTGCTGAAATGCATTGCCGGACTGACCGAGCCCGACGCGGGAGACATCCGGCTTCATGGCACCTCCCTGACAAGAAAGCGGCTACGCAGCGTCGGCATGGTGCATCAGGATTTCGGCCTCTCTGACAGACTGACAGCCGCCCAGAATGTAATGTCCGGCATGGCTGCCACACTGAGCGCGTGGCGCGTCGCCCTGCAACTCTATCCCGGCCAGATCCAGCGCCAGGCCTGCGCACTTCTTTCGCGGGTCGGTCTGTCGGAAGACCACGCCAACCGGCGAGCGAGCCAACTATCCGGCGGACAGAAGCAGCGGGTCGGCATCGCGCGGGCGCTCATATCCGACCCGAGCCTGATCCTTGCGGACGAACCCGTTGCCAGCCTCGATCCGAAATCGTCTGTTGAAATCATGACGCTGCTGAAGAACGCTGCGCAGGAGCGGGGCGCGGCAGTGCTGTGCTCGCTTCACCAGATCGATCTGGCGCGCAAATATGCCGACAGGATCATCGGCCTCAGCCATGGCGCCATCGTCTTCGATGGCCCGCCCGCTGCCCTGACGCGCGAGGAGATGCAGGCCATTTTCGATATGGATGACAGCTCGACAATCATCCACATGGAGGTCGCCTGACATGTCGGATGTTTCACAGGATCCCGGCGCACGAAACTGGCACCTGAAGCAACCCTTCGGATGGCGGACCTTGCTCGTCCTGTTCATGATTCTGGCGGTTTCGCTCGTCTCTGCCGAGCGTATGCAATTCGACCGCATGGCCAGCCAGATCGGCGACTTCGCGCTTGAGATCGTGGGCCTGCGCGAAAGCTCGCAAATTGGCCGGGGCATGGAAAGCGTGACGCGCGACATGTTCCCGATCGCCATTGCCGAACGGCGGCCGATCGACCTGATGGATGGATTGGACGAAACGGACCTTCCCTTCCTCTCCCATATCGAAACGGTGGACACCGAAACCACCGAGCTTGATCCCGATACGCTGCAAATGACGACAAGTGTGGCCGAGCGACGCTTTCTCGTCGAACCGATTGGGTATCTCGTCTTCGTGCTCGGAAAGATGGTGGAGACCATCGAGATCGCCATCTGGGCAAGCCTGATCGCCATATTGGTGAGCCTGCCGCTGGCATGGCTATGCGCCGGAAATTATTCACCGCATCCTGTTATCTATGCTGGCGCCAGATCTTTCGTCTCGCTGCTCCGCTCGATCCCGGAATTGATCAGCGCCCTGTTCCTTGTTCTCGCCTTCGGGTTCGGGCCCATCGCCGGCATCCTGGCCCTGACCTTTCACAGCATCGGCTTTCTCGCGAAATTCTACGCCGAGGACATAGAGGCGGCGAATACCAGCCCCCAGCATGCGTTGAAAGCGACCGGCGCGGGCACTTTTGCCATTCTCAGACTGGCCGTACTGCCTCAGGTCCTGCCCAGTTATACGGGCCTCTCGCTCTACATCCTCGACCGCAATATCCGCATGGCCACCGTGATCGGCCTCGTCGGCGCTGGTGGGATCGGGCAGGAACTGAAAGGCCGGTTCGACATGTTCCAGTATGACCGCGTCGGCACCATGCTGCTGGTCATCTTCCTGACCGTCATGGCGCTGGACCTTGTGTCAGCCCGATTCCGGAACCGCTTGGTCTGAATTACTCCCGCGTCGAATAACTGGCCGTTCCGCAGCAAACACGACGTGCACTTTCACGGTAGTTTTAAACGATGGTCACATAAGTTTTGCACTTCGTCGCCAATAGCAAACTCCGATTGAGGGGTAGTGGCGGCATGCAGGCGAAATTGAATGAGCGGGATCGGCCGCCACGTACCCCCACGCCCGGCGACCCTGTGTCCGCGCCCCTCACCGACGGGGCACGGCAACGCACCAGTTTCCTGAACAGCCTGTTCCGGTTGCATTATACGGAACTGGTGGGCCGACTCCGCAAAGTGTATGGCGTGGGCCCGCCCGATCCCGAAGATGTCGCGCAGGCCGCGTTTTCAAAGCTTGCCGAACTGGACGATCTGGAACGCATTCATTCACCCCGTGCCTTCCTGTTCCGGACGGCGGTGAACATCTGCCTGAACTCCAATGACAAGCTGAAGCGCAGCCGCGCCTTTGTTCGCAGCCAGTTTGAGAGCAATTTTTCACAACGTCTGGAAGAAAAATCTGCCGAATCTGTCTTCATGGGTAAGCAGGATCTTGAGCGGGTCGCGCATGTCATTCGGCAATTGCCGTCGAAACAGCGCGAAATCCTGCTCAGGAGCCGGTTCAGGGGACAGACTTATGATGAGATCAGGCAGGAGACAGGGTGGAGTCAGGCGGATATCTCGCGCCAGCTCAACAAGGTCATGGCGTTGCTGCAAGCCGAGTTGGATCGGTAGAGGCGCCTGTTGATGCAAACCCTTCGTATTCCTTTCCAGATATCCGTTCGGGAGTCGTGTGCATGACGCCTCCCGGAGAAAATTCGCGCGACAGCGCGCCGCAAGATGACAATAAGCGGGCCGCTCTGGCACGCGCCTGGGTGCTACGCTTCTCGTCCGGCGAACACACAGAAGCCGACCGCCTCGCCTTTGCCGAATGGCTGGCCGCCTCGGACGATAACAAACGCGCCTATGAAAAAGCCTATTCTATCTGGGAGGCCCTCGGAGACGTTGACGGCATCGAGACCCTGCTGGCCCACAGGGACACGGTGACAGAGTTTCGTCCTCGAAACAGCATGACCCGGCGGTTCCTCGTGGGAGGCGCCATGGCCGCGAGCCTCGCTGTCGCAACCGGTATTGGCTTCCTGCTGATGCAGCCGGCACCGACAGAGACACTTCTCTACGCGACCGCGACGGGCCAGATCGAAACCATCACGCTGTCAGATGGCAGCAGGGTGACGCTCGGGGGGGCCAGTGAACTGACCGGCGAATTCAGGCGGGATGTCCGCAGGCTGGAGCTGGTTTCAGGCAACGCCTATTTCGATATCGCGCGTGATGAAGCCCGCCCGCTGACCGTCCATACGGGCGATGTGGATGTGCGGGTGCTCGGAACCCGATTCGATATCAAGACCCGGCCGGACTACGTGGCGGTAGCGGTCGACCATGGCCAAGTCCGCGTGACCTCACCGGCCACTGGAAGCCGGCAGGACCTGATCGCCGGGGAAAAAATCGTGTCTGATGCGACGTACGGTATCAGTGAAGTCATGACCTTCGACGCCAGCCAGGAATTGTCCTGGCGGTCCGGCCGCCTATCCTTCGTGGATGCGCCGCTGCGCTACATCGTTGCGGATATGAACCAGTACAGTGATCGGCCGATCCGGCTGTCGGCCACCGCCCCCGGTGACCTGCGCCTGACCCTGTCTTTCCCGGTCGACCAGATAGAGCAGGTCCTGGCCGGGCTGGACGCCGCCTACCCGATGGCCGTCCAGTCCCGCGAGGACGACATTCTCATCAAACAGGACGACTAGCTACGCGTCCGGTGAAGCTTTTGTGAAGTTTGCCAAATCCCTGAAATAGATCGTTCCCTGATCTGTCTTCCCTCTGACCACGCAAGGGCGTGGCGCGGGCGCACTGCTTGGCGTCCGTAAATTTCTCATGAGGGGAACATCATGACTTCTTCCATCAGCCTGCGCAAAGCGCTCGTCCTGACGGCCTCGGGCGCAGCCCTGTGCCTTGGCCACGCCGCACACGCCCAGATCATCGCCGACCAGGACGACACCAAGATCCAGCAGACCGTGATTGTGACCGGCACACGCGGCGCGCCGCGCACCGCCTTTGACAGCCTTGCCCCGGTCGACGTGATCTCCGACTCTGCCATTGACCTGACAGCCTCCGACGAAGTCATGGATACGTTGTCCCAGCTCGTGCCGTCCTTCAATGTCAAACGCCTTCCGATGGCGGACGGACAGGTCTTCGTGCGCCCAGCCACGCTGCGCTCCCTGTCGCCTGACCACACTCTGGTCCTCGTCAATGGCAAGCGCCGCCATCGCTCTGCCATGCTCGGCGGCAATGGCGCCCAGTCCGCTGACCTCGCCCAGATCCCATCCTATGCCATCAAGCAGATCGAAGTCCTGCGCGACGGCGCATCGGCTCAATATGGCTCCGACGCCATCGCAGGTGTGATCAACATCATCCTTGATGACCAGGCTGGCTTCAATGCTTTTGCCCAGGCTGGCCAGTATTATGAAGGCGATGGTGAGCAGTATCGTCTCGGCGTCCAGCAAGGCTTTGTATTCGACAATGGTTTCCTGAACCTGTCCGGCGAATACACCGACGCTCAGCCAACCTCCCGCTCGCGCCAGCGCGCAGATGCAATTGCGCTGCAAGAGGCCTTCCCGGAATTGAATGTCCCGAACCCGGTCCAGAACTGGGGCCAGCCGGAGCGCCAGGCTTATCGCTTTGCCCTGAACGGCGCTTATGAGCTGGACGGTTCCGAAGCCTATGTCTTCAGTACCTATGGCCTTGGCTCCGGCGTTACCGATTTCAACTGGCGCAATCCGCTGACGACCAGCGCCTTCGGTGAAAGCGCGATCGATCCGGACTATGACCTCTCCGAAACCTTCCCGACCGGCTTCTCGCCGCGCTTTGGACAGGACGACAATGACTTCGCACTGACCGGCGGTTATCGCAGCAACAATGACGGTCGCTTCTCCTACGATCTGAGCGCAGGCTATGGCCGCAACCAGATCGAATACTTCATGTACAATTCGATCAATGCCTCGCTCGGTTCGGCCAGCCCGACCTCTTTCGATATCGGGACGCTGACCCAGTCGGAGTTGACCTTCAATGCAGACTTCGCCTACCGGGCCACGCTCGACTTCCTGGCCGAAGACATGACCTTCGCCTTCGGCGCCGAGCAGCGCACCGAAGAGTATGAGATTGGCGCGGGTGAGTATGCTTCCTTTGCGATTGGCCCGCTGGCCCCGGAAGGCTTCCCGTCGGGCTCGAACGGCTTCCCGGGCTTCTCCCCGGAACAGTCCGGTTCGTCTGACCAGACCAGCTATGCGGCCTATGTTGACGTCGAAGCCCCGATCACGGACCGCTGGACCGTCGGCGCTGCCGTGCGCTTCGAGGATTTCTCGGAGTTCGGCAATGACACGAACGGAAAGCTGTCCACCCGCTATGAAGTGAGCCCGAACCTCGCCCTGCGCGCGACGGCGTCAACCGGCTTCCGGGCGCCAACCCCGGGTCAACTCTTCTCCGAGCGCACCTCGCAAGGCCTCGACACAACCACGCTGAACATTTTCACGCGCGGCCGCTACAGCCCGCAGGGGCCAATCGCCGATGTCATCAGCCTGCGTGACGGTGTCGATATCCTCCCGCTGCAACCCGAAGAGTCCGAAAACCTGACCGCCGGGCTCGCCTGGAATTCGAATACGGGTCTTTCTGCGACACTTGATGTCTACCAGATTGACGTCACCAACCGCCTCAGCACATCCGCCGCCTTTTCCCTGACGGATGAGGAACGTGCCGAACTCGCTGCGCTCGGCGTTGCAGGAGCGGATACGATCACAGCCGTCAACTTCTTCCAGAATGATTTCGACACCCGGACCAAGGGCGTCGATCTGGTTCTGACATACAAATACGAAGTTGGTCCGGGAGAGATGAATCTGACCGGCGCTTACAATTACAACAAGACCGAAGTGACCGGCGGCGATTTCGCTGCGAATGAGACTGCGGCTGACCGGTTCGAGAAGGGCCTCCCGGAGCATACCGGAAACCTTCAGGCCACCTACACGGTCGGAAACTGGGATGTGTTCGGCCGGATGCGTTATTATGGCGAATGGCGCGACTATTCTGGAAACTCTGATGGGGACATCTTCCAGGATTTCGGTGCAATGGTGCTGTTTGACCTCGGCGCGACCTATCAGGTAAACGACAACATGAAAGTTCGTGTTGGCGCAGAGAATGTCTTCGACCAGTATCCGGACGAAGCGACCTACCAGGCCAGCCGTGGACTGATCTATTCGCGGAATGCCCCTTACGACACCGATGGTGGCCAGTACTATGTCCGCCTCGACTTCAGCTTCTGATCCCGAAGGACAGGACATGAAACTTACCAGACGACTGGTCATGAAGGGCGCCGCTGCGACAGCGGCGTCCTTTAATGCTGCCGCGGCGTGTGCCAGCCCCGCTCCGCTTTCTGGGGGCGAACGCCCAGAGGTCAATCTCGCTCAAGATGAGATTTATTGGCAAAAGATCGCCGCGCAATACGATGTGACGCCGAATATCGTGAACTTCGAGAACGGCTATTGGGGCCTGATGGCCCGGCCGGTCATGGAGGCTTTCTTCCGTCATACCGAACGCGTGAACCGGGAAAACTCCTGGTATGCGCGGCAAACGTTCTACAAGGACCTCCAGCCCATCCAGCAGCGGCTCGCCGCCATGCTTGGCGCCGGCGAGGATGAGATCGTACTAACACGGGGCGCCACGGAAGCCCTGCAGGCCCTGATCGGCGGCTACCGGTTGCTGCAGCCGGGCGACGCGGTCATGTATGCTGACCTTGACTATGATTCCATACAGGTCGCGATGGAAACACTGGCCGAGCGGAATGGAGCGAGTGTCGTACGGATCGTCATTCCCGAGCCCGTCACCCATGATGAATTGGTTGAATTCTACCGGACCGCCCTGACCGAAAATCCGCAGGTCCGTTTGCTGTTGCTGACCCATATCAGCCACCGCACCGGCCTGAAGATTCCTGTCCGCGAAATCGTGGAGATGGCACGCGAATACGGGGTAGATTGCGTCGTGGACGCCGCGCATTCCTGGGGACAGACAGATTTCCAGATCGACGATCTCGGCGCAGATTTTGTCGGCTTCAATCTGCACAAATGGATGGGTGCCCCCATCGGGGCCGGGCTTATGTATATTCGCCGCTCAAGACTTGCCGATATTGCCCCGAACATTTCCGAACGTCCGGACGGCATTGGCACCATCCACCACCGCCTCCACACGGGCACCACAAATTTCGCAACCCTTCTGACCATCAATGACGCGCTCGATTTTCATGAAATGGTTGGCCCGGCTCACAAGGAAGCCCGGCTTGCCTATCTGCGCAATCTCTGGGTCAGCGCGATGCGCGGCGCAGATCGTCTGGACATCCTGACACCTGACGACCCCCGACTTCATGCGGGGATCACATCATTCAGGGTCAAAGGCATGACCAGCATGGACGCGAACAAGGACATCGTCCGGCGCCTGTCGCAGCATGGCGTGTTCACGGTCCATCGCACAGGCGTCTCGAACGGAGCATGTGTGCGGGTCACGCCAGCCCTCTACAACACGCCGGACGATTGTGCGAAACTTGTGGGCGCACTGCGACAGCTCCTGATTGAAATCTAACGAAACATTGCTGGAAGACTGTGGCGTAGGCGCGCCATACGCGCGGAATCGCTGCAGTCTTTCACCATTGTCATCAGGCTGTCATCGCTGTCCGCTTGTAACAGGGTGAACTGATCCACTCATTCGTGGTTCCGCCTGAGGGGCTCATGCGATCCGTCTTATTGTATCTGGCAAGCTGTGCCTTCCTGACAGTCCCGGCGGTCGCGCAGGACCATGCGGTCCGTATCCCAGCGGGCCCGCTCTCAGAGGCTTTGAACCTGCTATCCGAACAGCTCGATACCGTCATCATCGCTGAATCGGCCAATCTGTCAGGTATACGGTCCGGTCAGGTCACGGGCACCATGACGGCTCAGGTGGCCTTAAGCGCGTTGCTGGCGGATACAGGCCTACAATTTTCTTCGAATGTCAGCGGCGTATGGGTGGTCCGGCGGCCAGGGGAGACCCACTCCAGTTCACCCCATTCCACCCGCCCTCTTGGCCGACCCGCACACTTCGTGAGCTTCGAGCCCATCCGGATTTATGACACGGTCATCGTGACGGGCACACGTGCCGGATCACCGGCAATTGAGAGTCTCTCTCCCGTGGACGTGCTGGATCGCAAGGCCCTTGGCGTGCCAGTGTCAGATGATCTCACGGATGTGATCGCAGAAATCCTGCCCGGATTCTTTGCACAACGTCGCCCGCTGAGCGATGGCGCGGTGTTTGTCAGGCCCTACAGCCTGCGAAACCTGTCTGCCGATCACACACTCATCCTGGTCGATGGCAAACGCCGACACCGGTCCGCCATGCTGAATGCCGGAGGATCGCAGTCCCCCGATCTCGCCATGATCCCGACTAACGCCATCGACCGGGTCGAAGTGCTGCGGGACGGCGCATCTGCCCAATATGGATCCGACGCAATCGCCGGGGTGATCAATATCATCACACGCCGCGACGCGATGACCGACGGATTTGCTCAGTACAGCCAGTATTATGAAGGCGACGGTGTCCAGAAACGTCTTGGCCTCGGCGCGGGGCATCGAACAGGCACCAGCGTTGTCCGCATCAATCTCGATTACAGTCATGCCGACGCGACGTCTCGCGCCCGGCAAAGGCTGGACGCGATGTCCTATATGGAGGCGCATCCGGAAGCCAATCTCAGTGATCCCGTCCAGAAATGGGGCCAGCCGGAACGCGAGGATTTCCGCCTGCTGGCCAATGGCGACACAGCCACCGCTTTGGGAGAAATTTATGGCCTCGCCAGCCTGAGTTGGGGACAGGGCGTTTCCGACTTCAATTGGCGAAGCCCGGATGCCCAAAGCGCCTACGCGGAAAGCGACGCTTTCGGGGACTGGACGCTGCGCGATGTGTACCCTCATGGGTTCAAACCCCAGTTCGGCCAGGAAGAGCGCGATAGCGCAGCCACGCTTGGCCTGAAGGGCAAGAGCGAAGCCGGCCTCCACTATGATGTCAGCGCAGGCTTTGGTGAGAACCAGATCGACTATTTTCTTTACAACACGATCAATGCCTCCATGGGCCCCGCCAGCCCGTTCGACTTCGATGCCGGCGGCCTGCGCCAACGCGAATATAATCTGAACGCTGATTTTCAGTCGAAATGGAGCGCGCCCGGTATTGCCGAAGGCCCGGTGGAGTTGGCGTTTGGGCTGGAACGCAGAGTTGAGCAATATACGACCTTGGCAGGCGATCTGGCTTCCTACGAAATCGGCCCCGGTGCGGCGGACGGGCTGACCTCGGGATCGAACGGGTTTCCGGGCTATACGCCGCTACAGGCAAAAGCCCACGACCAGACAAACTGGGCCGCCTATGTCGACGCGACGGCACCTCTGACGGCGAGCACGCGGGCGGGGCTGGCGGTCAGGTTCGAGGACTTCGACTCCTTCGGCAGCCAGTTCATCGGCAAACTGGCATTGCGACAGGATTTGACGGACACGCTTGCCTTTCGCGCGACTGCATCGACGGGTTTCAAGGCTCCCACACCGGCGCAGCTCTACTCGGAACGCACATCCCAGGGCGTGGATGCTGAAACGCTCGACATTTTCACCGCGGGCCGGTTCACGCCGACCGGCGAGGTAGCCACCATTATCAGCCAAAGGTCGGACACCAACATCTCGTCACTTTCGCCAGAAACATCGGAAAGCCTTTCAGCCGGCCTCGTCTGGCAGCCCATCCCGGGTCTCGCGGCGAGCCTCGATGCTTACAGCATAGACCTGCATGACCGGATCTTCACCTCAGACGAGTTCACTCTGACGCCGGAAGAGCGGGCAAGCCTGACCGCATTGGGCGTTCCCGGCGGAGAAAGCATCACCACTGTCTTCTTCTACCAGAATGACTTCGAGACGCGAACCAGCGGCGTGGATATCGCCATTCGGTACGCAACCGAACTGGCTGGCGGGGCCCTGGATCTCGGGCTCACCTACAACACCAATCAAACCGAGGTTCTGAATGCCAGCTTCATTGACAACCCGTCCCGCGTGTCACGGTTCGAGAACCTCCATCCGCGCAATTCCATGCTGGCCAGCCTCCGCTACCAGAAGGATCGGATCTCGGTGAATGGCAAGCTACGCCGCTTTGGCCCGTGGCAGGACTATCTGAACGAGGAGGCAGACCAGATCCAGACATTCGGGTCTGAACTCTTCGTGGATGCAAGCATTGCCTTCGACCTGACTGACCGAACAGCCATCCGGGCAGGCGTGGAAAACCTGTTCAACGCGTACCCCGACGAAGCAGAAAGGCAAGCCAGCAAGGGCCTGATATATTCCCGCAACGCCCCCTACGATACCGATGGCGGCCTCTTCTACATCCGATACGATCTCAAACTCTGAAATCATCTGGCGGGATGAGCAGGACCGGGATAGTCTAAAACGGCCCATCTCATCCCTACACGATCTCGCCCCAACTCGACCGCCAACATGCGCCAGAATGGATGCTACAGTGTATCAAGCCAAATTCTTCCCAAACTCAAAGAACAGGCAGCCTTGTCCTAATCTTGCTCAAATATGCATGAACTGCAGCTTTGAGGCTCATCCGGACTAAAAAAGTCGGAAAAACCGTTCCCTTCTAAATACAATGAGTTGGAAGGAGTGCGTTCAACTCAGAAATACGAGGAGCGAAGTTGCCGAACGGGGGTGTGCCATGCGTTCAAGCAAAATAAGTCAGCACAAAAGCAAGACCTGTGGAAACATGGGTAGAAGGAGTGTGCTTTGAACATGCCGGACCGAGCAAATCTCTCGGCCCTTTCCGTGGTGGTTGTTGCCGCGGCGCAGGAAGATGTCGCCAAAATTCAGGACGGACTGCCGGCTGGCTCAACTTTCAGACAGGTCGATACATTCTCATTTTCTGAGATATCCACCGACATCGTGCGCAGCACGCCCGACCTGCTCATCATCTCCTCTGCCGCTGTCGACCTTGAACATATCGCCACAGCCGAACGATTGGCCGCCGCGAAACAGCTCCCGATCATCTGGTTCGTCGAGCGTGATGATGAAGGTCTGGCACCCCACGCTGTTCGCGCGGGCGTCACCTCATTCGTCGTCGATGGCCTAACCCCGTCGCGCATTGCCCCCCTGATCACTGTCGCCCTGGAGCGGCATAGACTGGTAACAGCCCTTCATGGCGAGTTACAAAAATCAAAGGACAGCCTCGCCGCCCGAAAGATCGTCGAGCGCGCAAAAGGACTGCTCATGCAAACGCGTGGCATGAGTGAAGAGGAAGCATACAAAACGCTGCGCTCGATGGCGATGCGTCAGGGAAAATCCCTGAAAAGTGTTTGCGATGCCCTCATTTCCATGTCCGACCTGTTACCTTGATGTGACAGGGAAGATGTAACGCGTCAGATTTGTTTCCTCTGCACGAAGTTTCACCCAAGCAAGGCGAGTGTGCGCGAAATTTCGGCAAACGCCGCTCATTCCCTATTGCGCATTACGTTCCCCTACCCAGCGTTTTTTTGACCTGAAAAGGTTTTTGCAAGTCCAAAGAGGGACTTCCGTTTCGAAGGCACAAAGGCGTGTCTTCTGCAGCCCTTAGCTGCTCTGGCCCAAAGGCGGGCCTCTCAAAATCAATTCGATCGCGAGCGCTCAAGAGCGCTCGGCGATATCGATTTACCGTCCGCTTACTGATGGACATATTGAATTCGCCTGGGGGCGAATAGAGGGGTCAATACATTATGAGAGTAACGAAATTCAGATCACACTTGCTGTCCTGCGCGATTACTGCAGCCAGCCTTTCCATGATCGTAACCGCCCATGCCCAGGAAGGTGCAGCTGATGCTGTATCGGTCCAGGAAGCAATTACCGTCACCGGGTCTCGCGGGAAGCCCCGGTCCATTCAGGACTCGCCAGTCCCTATCGACATCCTCGGCGAGGATGAACTCAATGCAGTCCCCTTCACGGACACAAACGATATCCTGAAAACGCTGATACCGTCCTATTCGCTATCACGACAGCCAATCTCTGACGGGAGTTCCTTCATACGCCCCGCAGAAATGCGCGGCCTTCCAACCGACAAGACCCTGGTTTTGGTGAACTCGAAACGCCGTCACCGTGCGGCGCTGGTGACCATCGGCGGGTCCGGGACACAAGGGCCGGATGTGGCAACCATCCCTTCGGCTGCCCTGAAGAGTATTGAAGTGCTACGCGACGGCGCCGCCGCCCAGTACGGCTCGGATGCCATCGCGGGGGTCATCAACTTCATTCTCAAGGACAATTCAGAAGGTGGCTCGCTCAGCGTCGATGTCGGCCAGTATTTTGAAGGCGACGGCTTTCAGTACACCGTCTCCGGCAATTACGGTTTTGACCTGGGTGGCAAGGGCTTCCTGAGCGTTTCCGGCGAAGTCAGCAAAGCCGATGCGACCAGCCGCAGCGAGCAGTATTGTGAATCCTGGTTCTGTCTCGATCCCAGCAACCCGGATTTCGATCCAACAGCAGGCTATGTCGACTCCCTTACACCTGAATTTGTGGAAGGGGTTCCATTTGCATCGCTGGGAGACTTTGGAGCTGTCCAGCCATGGGGACAGCCTACCAGCGAAGCCGTACGGTTGTTCTACAATTCTGCCTATACAATCAGCGACAATGCCGAACTCTATTCCTTCGGCAACTATTCCAGCAGCAAGTCGGATGGCGGCTTCTTCTATCGTTATCCTGGGAATGGCACGATTGAGGATTTGCGCCTTGAAGATGGCTCGATCTACTCGCCTCTGGAGATCTTCCCGGGCGGTTTCACCCCGCGCTTCTTTGGGGACGTGATCGACTATTCGTTTCTGGGCGGCCTACGCGGCCTGGTTGCTGGTTTCGACTACGACCTCAGCGCCCGTTACGGGCACAACGAAATCCAGTACACGCTCGCTAATACGATCAACCCGTCAATGGGCCCGGATTCGCCGACGGTTTTCCGCCCTGGCGACCTGATCAACGAAGAGATGCAACTGCAGGCCGATTTCTCCAGGGAAATTGAAGTGGGTCTGGCCAGTCCATTGGTCTTTGCCTTCGGCGCCAGTTACCTGGACGAGGCCTATGAACTTGTCGAAGGTGACAAGGCCTCTTATGAGGATGGCCCGTTCGCGAGTGCAGATCCCTTTGGCTTCTGTGACGCAATGGCTCCGACAGCTGCTGGCCTGACTGTCATGGCCGCCGGCTCAAGCCTCGACTGCTCCGATCCGGACGATCCTGTGTATCAGGTTGTCGGGGTGGGATCGAACGGCTTTCCAGGCTACTCGCCAGCTTTCTCCGAAGACTACACCCGCGATTCCCATGCTATCTACGCCGATTTGAGCGCAGATGTTACGGAGAACCTCTTCCTGCAAGGGGCGCTGCGATACGAAAGCTATTCGGACTTTGATGCCGAGACCGTGTGGAAGATCGCCGGACGCTACGAAATCAACGACGTGTTCGCTCTTCGCAGTTCGATCGGCACAGGGTTCCGGGCGCCGACGCCTGGCCAACAGGGCACGACCAATGTGTCGACCCGGCTGCCAAACGGCTTCCCTGTTGCGACCGGCCTGTTCCCGGCTAGCGGACCAGTTGCCGAAGCTTTGGGGGCGACGCCCCTGCAGCCGGAAACCTCGACCAATTATACGCTGGGTATGACGTCGAATTTCGACAATATGAGCCTGACGGTCGACTTCTACCAGATCGATCTGGCTGATCGCGTCAATGCGATTTCCACTCAGGATGTTTCAAGCGATCCGACAGCCGGTGCGGCGTATGATAACTATCTTGCGCTGGTCAATGCCGGGGTGACTGGAGCGGAATCGATTGGGGGCGTGTTCTACTTCACCAATGCCTTCGACACGACTACCTCCGGTGTGGATATTGTGGCGACCTATGCCAAGGCCTGGAGCAATGGACAAAGCACCAGCTTCACCGGTTCGGTCAACTACAACAAGACCGAATTCGACAGCGATGTGGACGCTCTGTTCAATGAAGAGAGCCAGTTCGACTTCCTGAACGGGACACCGAACTGGCGGGGGGTCTTCACGGTCCTCCACGAGATTGGGCCAGTCACCCTTCTCGGTCGCGCCAACTATTATGGCGGGTATGAAAACGCCGCCGACTCTTCGCTCGCCGATGTTCAGGAATGGGACGGAGAAATCCTGTTCGACTTCGAAGCCTCCTATCAGGTTGACGAGATGCTGACCCTTTCGGCCGGGGCTCGAAACGCCTTCGACAATTATCCCGACGCCGGCGACGTGGCCATCGGCGAGACATGCTGTGGACGGATCTATCGATCCGACTCGGTCGTCGATTGGCAAGGCGGCTATTATTACGTCAAGGCATCGGCCTCGTTCTGATGCGCATCAACTCAGCCCATAGGCGAGTTGCTACAGATGGGGGGCGTTTTCGAACGCCCCCTTTCACCGTCTCCGAATTCAAATTTGACTCTTTTTCAGAACTGGACCGTTAATGTTGGGACTTGAGTATGATCCGACACAATTAGCGCAGCTAATTAGTGTGTTGATGATTGCCGGCTTGATTGCCGGCTTCGTCGCGGGATTATTTGGGATTGGGGGGGGGTTCGTTGTCGTCCCTGCCCTGCTATTGGTTTTCAGCTTCTTCGGCGTGGACGGCGAAGTGCTGACACATGTCGCCATTGGGACATCTCTGGCGACAATTATCGTTACATCATCCAGATCCGTCCACGCACATAACAAACGCGGCGCGGTGGATCTCCAGATCATAAAGGATTGGGCGCCCTGGCTTCTCATCGGCGTTGTCGGCGGAATTATCCTGGCGCAATTCATGGATGGTCGCTCCCTCAAATGGATCTTCTCCATCGGCGTTTTCCTGATGGGGCTGCACTTCATCATGCCCGTATTGAAGGATGTGAAACTGTCCGACGAAATGCCCAAGGGCGTCGCGCTGGCCGGGCTTGCTTCTTTTCTCGGCGGGTTCTCGGCCCTGCTGGGGATTGGCGGGGGCACCATCGCCATTCTGACCATGACCATGTGCGGCCGGCCTATTCACCAGGCCGTGGGAACGGCGTCCGGATTTGGCGTCATCATCGCAGTTCCTGGCGCCATCGGATTTGCACTCCTCGGCCTCGGCGCCAGCCAGTTGCCGGTTGGGTCGTTCGGGTACGTCAATATTCTGGCCGTGGTGGCCATCACGGCCATGTCGTTCATCACCGCGCCGCTTGGCGCCCGAGCGGCACACGCCCTGAACGGTCCTGCCCTGAAAAGGGTATTCGGGGTATACTTGGTCGCGACCTCTGCGATCGTTCTATGGAATTCGTTCACCTGATACCGGGTGAAACAAGATCAAACGTGTTGAGTAACAAATGAATCAGGAAGGAAATGAAAATGGCATTTGACGTATCAAGACGGTTCTTGATGGCAGGTGGTCTCGCCGCCTCCACGATGACAAGCCTTGCCGCATGCGCAACCACCTCGGCTGAAGCGCAAGGAGCTTTTCCCGCGACCACGACTCCCGACCCCTACCTGCTTGGCCCGAAGGAAGGTGTCGCACTGCTGTCGCGCAACGAGAACCCCTACGGCCCCTCCAAGTCGGCGTTGAAGATGGTTGAATATGCGGCGAGCAAGGGCGCGTACTATACTTCCCAGGAGGCCGTGCAGACGCTCATGCAACTGATCGCGGACAAGCATGGCGTAGCGCCTGAGCAGGTCGTCCTGACCACGGGGTCCGGTGAAGTGCTCAGCGCGATCGCAATGATCTACGGCAAGGAAGGCCCCATCGTCGCCCCGCGCCTGTTCTGGGATACGACCGCCCTGTACGCCGTCAACCAGGGCGTTGGCAGCATTGACCGCGTTCCACTCGCGGCAGACATGAGTGTGGACCTCGCAGCCATCGAAGCGAAGGCGTCTTCCGATACCGGCATCGTCCAGCTGTGTAATCCCAACAATCCTACCGGGATGGTTTCGGATGCCGCGGCACTCAAAGCCTCGGTGAAGCGCATGGCCGCGAAGACCACCGTTCTGGTGGATGAGGCCTATATGGAGCTCGCCGATGACCCAGAAGGCAACACCTGTATCGGGCTGATCAATGAAGGCCACGACGTGATTGTGACACGCACCTTCTCGAAGATTTTCGGCATGGCCGGCCTGCGGATGGGGTATTCCATCTCCTCGGTTGAGACGGCTGAGAAAATCCGCGGTGTGGTCATGTCCTGGTCGCCGTGCACATCCTATGCGGCGGCGATTGGTGCGTATCAGGACGAGGCTTTCATCGATTATTCCAAGAACAAGATCGTCGAAGCCCGCGAGATGGTGAACATGACCATTGATACGCTCGGCTTGGAGCGGCTGCCGTCGCAGACAAACTTCGTCTATTTCAAGTCCGGCAAGGAAGCCAATGATGTCCAGAAGGCCATGAGCGCCAAGCTGATCTCGGTTCGCGGCCAGTATATGGACTATAATGAATGGACACGGGTTTCGATGGGCAAGATCGAAGACGTCGAGCGGTTCTGCAAAGCCCTTCCGGAAGTGGTCAGCGCCTGACGAAACAGGCGCACTCCACCAATTACGACGCAACAAGAAACGCGGCATGGGCACATCCCTTGCCGCGTTTGCCACTTTGAAATCAAGACTGCGCCATGGACGCTGAAATCAGCTTCCCAGCGCCAAGAAACCTGCCGCCATGAATTTGGCCATACGTTTCTTCACGGCAGGGAAGTCCTCAGCCTGACAGACCCCCCCGGACAGCCGGTCGATCCGTCCTGTGCATGCGAGTGTGTTCATCAGCGAGCCGGTGACGAAATGATAGCCCCAGAAGATGTCTTCTTCTGTATAATCGGGTAATGCCCGCTTCAGAATCTCGACCAGTTTCAAAACAACAGGGTCGAAATGCTTGTCCATCAGTTCTGCGCCCTCGGGGGTATTGCTGACACGGGCACAAAATGCGGCATAGTTCATCCAGTGCTCGCCGCCCTCATAGTACAGGTCGAGATCGGTATCGAGAAAGGCATGAAGGGCGCCCTCAACGGTGGGATTGTCGCCGGCGGCCTCTTCATACTTGCTGAGAGCCTCCATCCGCCCGCCGCTGGTTACTCCGGCTCGCCTCGCAAACACGGCTTCGAACAGGTGTTGCTTATCCTCGAAATAATAATGGACCAAGGTTGTGTGGATACCGACACGCTTGGCAACGTCGCGCAAGGTAACCCCGTGCAGACCATTCCGGGAGAATAAGTATTCTGCTGCATCCAGAATTTGCTCAATGCTTTCTGCACGCTGCTCTGCCTTGCTGCGGCGGGGTTGCTTGGCTTTTGTATTTGACATCGCGCCGTCCTTTTTTTCAGGGTAGATCGGCCGATTCAGGTCCGTCAACCACTGGCCCACAGGGGGGCGAATATTCACTGTCTCTGATCGACTCTCTACCGATTCGTTCCGGCTTTTACTGTTGCCGTTACGGCACCAAATATCTGGAACCGCGTGCCCCCCCAAAGCGCCAAGCAACTGCCCGGCTGCTATGATGGGCACCCCGAATGGCCCACAGCCCTCCTCACTCCGGCATGAGTGACTCCATGAGGTCGCGCATTCTTCTTATTGATCCTGTACAAGGGAAGACGAAACGATTCAATTGACTTCACTCTCTTATGAGTGAATATCTTTCCAAGACGAGATTTCCAGCAAGCGATCTTTAGGATCGTGGTTGGGCAATCATCAAGAAAACAATACCAAAACTCTGGGGAGAGAAATGTGAAGGAAGAGGCAACAGCACAGGCGGACTCCGTCGAAACGGAACCACTGAGCTCGGAAACGGCGGAAGGTACGCCGTATACGAGCAAAAAATATCGTATTTATGTCCTGTTGGTCCTCACGGTCATCTACGCATTCAATTTCGTAGACCGTCAGCTGCTCGTCATTCTTCAGGAACCGATCAAGGCTGAGCTCGGTCTCTCCGACACTCAACTTGGCCTGCTGACAGGCTTTGCCTTCGCCCTTTTTTACGTGATTTGCGGTATCCCGATCGCGCGCTGGGCTGACAAGGGCGTGCGCAGGAATATTATTGTCTGGGCCCTCACGGTCTGGAGTATCATGACTGCCTTGTCCGGACTTGCCACAAATTTTGTCCACCTGCTCCTGGCGCGCGTGGGTGTAGGCGTGGGGGAAGCTGGCGGCAGCCCCCCTGCCCACTCCATGCTCTCCGACATCTTCAAGCCGAAGAACAGAGCCCTCGCCCTGTCCGTCTATTCCATCGGCATCTATATCGGCATCCTGTTCGGCTTCGCACTCGGCAGCCGGATCGCTGATACATTCGGTTGGCGCCTTGCATTCTTCGTCGTGGGCGCTCCGGGAGTGCTACTGGCCATAATCCTGCGTTTCACTGTCCGGGAGCCCGTCCGCGGATGGTCGGAGGGCGCTCAGAAAAAGGATTTGTCCACACCGCCCGTCAAAGACGTCGTCAAATTGCTTTGGGGTCATGTCTCCTTCCGACACATCGCTCTGGCCGCCAGCCTGCAGGCTTTCCTCATCTATGGCATTGGCAACTGGTTTCCTTCCTACTTCCTGCGCAATTTCGATCTCAGCCTCAGCACCGTCGGAACATGGATGGCATTGACGAGCGGGATTGGAGGCGCCGCAGGCTCATTTTTCGGAGGCTGGATGGCCGACCGTTTCGGGGCTCGTGATATACGCTGGTATCTCTGGATCCCCGCGATCCTCACCTTCATGATCGTACCCGTTCTTGTGATCGCCCTGACATCAGGATCGCCCCGTGTTGCCCTGCTGTTGACCGCCCCCTTCAATTTCCTGACGGCAGCATATCTGGGATCAGTCATTGCCGTGTCCCACAGCCTGGTCAGTGTTCGTATGAGAGCCCTCACATCGGCTGTTCTCTTCTTCATCCTGAACCTGATCGGCCTGGGTCTTGGCCCGCTCATCGTCGGGGCGCTCAGCGATCGCTTCACGCGCGCAGGGTTCGAAACCCCGCTCGCAACGGCCATGCTGATTTGCGGTGTCATCGGAGCGCTCTGGGCCTGTCTCCATTATGTGCTCGCAGCGAATAATATTCGGAGGGACATCGCGAGGCTCGAGCAATGACGCGCCAAAGAGCCCGCTATCGAACCGAACTTCTCGCATCGATCCTTCTTGCCGTGGCCGCGTGTCAGGCACCAAGTACCACTGACTTGGCGACCACGGATGCACCACGTCTCAATGTGGATGAAACGCCAAGCACAGCTCAGGCAGAAGATGGACGCTACATTTCGTGGCGAGAGCACCTGATTGATGATGAACAGACGAATGGCGGAACAGCCATTCGGGGCGGCGATGGATTGGCAATGGCGGATATCGACCAAGACGGATACATCGATATCGTCTCGGTGCACGAGGATTCCAATCACCTTCGCATCGCGTTCGGCACGGATGATCCGGACGTCTGGGAAAATGTGACCGTCGCGGAAGGCGAAACCGTTGCCGCCATCGAAGATGTCGCAATAGGCGACCTCAATGGCGATGGGTGGCTCGATCTCGTCGCGGCGTGTGAGGAAGCGCACCTTCTCTATCTCCAGAGCCCGGGGACAAACGCCCGGACACAAGCCTGGCAAGGATTGATCCCGACGATCACACAGGGCCGCGGGTCATGGCTTCGCGTCTTTACGGCTGACATGGATCAGGATGGACGCCCCGACGTGCTGGCCGCCAACAAGGGAGCAGCGGACATCATCGACCCGTCCCAGCCAACCGCAAGCCGTCCTACATCGCTCTTCCGGGTGGAGGGAGATCCCCTCATGCAATCGAGCTGGCATGAGCAGGTCTTGTCACAGGAAGTCGTCCCGAACACGGCGATGCCGGTAGATATCGACGAAGATGGTGACCTGGATGTCCTGGTCGCCGCTCGGCTACGTCTCGAAATGGCAATCCTTGAAGTGGTGGAGCCCGTCCCAGGGCAGGACGTAACCATTCAGCCGCATCCTATCACGATCACGGCTGGCCAGCCCGTTTCGGAAGATTGGAAAGGCGCGTCCAGCGCGTTCCAATCCGCCTTTGCTGATCTGGATGGCGATGGTCGCAAGGACCTCGTGGTTGCGGTTCACGAAACACCCCAAGCGTACGAAGACAGCCCGCTAACTGCAGGGCTTGGCTGGCTGAAACAGCCGGACCAGCTCGACGCGCCTTGGACCTATTTTCCTATTGGCGACACCTTGCCGGATATCATTGCAGGGATTGCTCTCGCCGACATCGACGGGGACGGCGATCTCGATGCGGTCACCGGAGGGTATTCCGGACTGAATGTTCTGGTCGGCGCCTATTCCGGCGCGCCGCGTGATCAGGACGACCCGCGCGTCACCTCCGCTTCTACTGTTGGCCGGATGACATGGTTCGAAAACCCCGGAGACGCCCGGCTGGCGTGGCAACGGCATGACATGCTGCGTCTGGTGCGCGGCATGTATGATGGCTTCCTTCCCGTGGACATGGACAAGGATGGTGACGTTGACCTCGTTGCGACGCGTGGAAACAGCGGAAGCTATGATGGAGTGTTCTGGCTGGAGCAGGTTCGCTCAGACGAGCCAAGGCCGGCATTCACGAAGGCGCGCGCCGAGGACAGTCGCGCCCTCCCGCTACCTCCCGAGAACTGGATGGACACATATGAGACGGAAATGACCTATACGGCGCCAAACAAGATTGGCCATTAGGTTCAAGTGGCAAACGCCTACTCCAGAGGCTTTGCGCCAACACCGATATTGAGGAACCAGGACTCATCGTTCTGTTTCCTCTGTTGAACGAGCTGTTCGTGCATCTCGAACATGCCCGGGTACGGATCGGTAAGTATCTCAGGGTCGGACGCAATTCTCAGATAGTTCTCTTCAGTTCCGTAGGCAGCCCAAGCAGGGCCATCGCGACTTTCCGGCTGCCCGGTTGCTGCGAACGACGTCCAGTAATCGAGAAGGATGTTTGACACGTCTCGGTCATGCTCACCGTCAGGGACCGGCCAGTTCGGCGGCAGGGAGTCGGCATCCAGTGCGCCGAACACGAATGGCAATTCGCTCGCATGGAACGCGCAGAGATCCGCTTCACGCGCATTCGGGTAACAGTAATCGAACACATACATGAACGCTGGCTGGCCTGCTTCCGTGGCGCTGCGGGCCACCCGCTCGGTCGCCCAGCCGTAAATCGCATCGCGAAGCGTGGCGAGCTTCGCGGCCTTGACATCATCACTCGGATAGAGCGCAAGCATCTCGTCTGAGATATCTCCATACCGCTCTGTGATGGCAGCTTCATACGCTTCCGGCGTGCTAGCCGCACGAGGCAGGAAGATACGCTGGGCGCGGACTTCCCCGCTATTGAAGCCAGCAAGGATGGGAACTTTTGCAAATGCACCCTCGCCGAACGACTCGATTATCTGCATCGGCAGTGTTTTGCCGTCGATCGTGCCCTGTGGGGCGAACCCTATCCGACTTGCCTGGGAGGTGATGTCTTGCGCGTCCATGCCTCGGGCCGCTTCAACACCTTCAATCTTGAGCCCCTCGAACAGACGTGTACCAAGCGCCTCTGCAGATGGCAGCCCAAAGGAGGATGCGCGAAGTTCGGGGAAATTCCGGCTGTTTGTGCTCTCTATGATCGCTTTCTGAAACAGGCCCTCTGCTGCGGGACTTGCCAACAGATAGGTCGTACTCAGGGCGCCGGCCGACTCTCCCATCACCGTGACATTATCCGGATCGCCCCCGAACGCCGAGATATTAGCGCGCACCCATTTCAAAGCGGCGATCTGGTCGAGGAGACCATAATTTCCAGCGACACTATCTTCAGATTCCGCGCTGAGGTCAGGGTGCGCCAACCATCCCAGCACGCCCAACCGGTAATTCATGGAAACGAATACAACGCCCCTGCCCGCAAATTCGGATCCATCATACATCGGCTGATCGCTGCCGCCGATGCGCAGCGACCCGCCGTGAATCCAAACGATCACCGGCGCTTTCGCAACATCTGGGCGTGCCCAGATGTTGAGGGTCAGGCAATCTTCGGACGTTTCGACCGGAGGATCATAATAAAGGCTGCTCGCTGGAACCTCAGGCTGAATGCAGCTTGGCCCGAATTCGGTGGCATCGCGGACCCCTTCCCACGCGACCCGGCGAGACGGCGCCGTCCACCGCCTCTCTCCGATTGGCGCGGCCGCATAGGGAATGCCGTGAAAAACATCGACCTCCCCTTCATGAACGCCGACCAGTTGCCCCTGCTCCACCTCGACTGCCGGGCCTGTCAGGTGGTCGACTGGACGGGCACAGGCCACCAGCCAAGCGGATACGACCATCAAGAGAACAGCCAGAGTTACGTATTGGGTGTCTGTTCTCATTGTCTCATCCCTTTTCATTTCATGCCGTTGTTGCGCATAGCTCCCGCAAGCTCAACTTGTCGATTTTTCCAGTTCCCGCCAAGGGCATCGCGCCAATACGGATAACTTCATCAGGTATCCACCAGTTTGGTACATGCCCTTTCAGCCCCGCGAGAAGCGACTCGTCACTGAGCGTGTATCCCTCACGGATTTCGACAAGCAGGACTGGGCGCTCGCCCCATTTTGGATGGGGCCGGCCAACCACTGCGGCAAGGGCGACTTCGGGCATGCGGGAGATAAGCGTCTCGATTTCCGTCGGATTGATCCACTCTCCCCCGGATTTGATCAGATCCTTGGACCGTCCAGTGATGAAGACCTGGCCAGCCTCGCTCAGGACGGCAAGGTCACCTGTCTCGAACCAACCATCTTTCGTTGCGTCCTCGGTCTGGCCGAAGTAACGCGCGACCACTGACGACCCTCGTACCCAGAGATGACCTTCCCTGCCGCGCTGTTCGGCCAGAGGCTTCCCATTATGGTCGGTCAGCATCAGATCGAGCCCGACAGCAGGCCGACCCGCCGTCTCAGGTGAACGCTCGTCCTCCGGGGGCGCGGCCGTTCCGAGCGGCGACAGCTCCGTCATGCCCCATGTGGTCTGCACACAGATGCCACGATCTTCGATCCGCTTCATCAATGCAGGATGCATGGGAGCGCCACCCACCATGATCCGCTTCAGCGACGGCAAGTCGAGATCGGTTGCTTCAATATATTCCAGAAGGCCCGTCCAGATTGTCGGCACACCTACCGCAATCGTCACACCTTCATCGGCGATGAGATGCGCGAGGCTTTCTCCATCCGAATGACGCCCCGGCAGTACGAGTTTTGCTCCAGTGGCGGGCGCGGAGAAGGGAAGCCCCCATGCACTGGCATGAAACATCGGCACGACGGGCAACACCACATCATGGGATGTAATTCCGGAGACATCCGCCTGAAGCTGACGCATGGTGTGCAGATAATTTCCGCGATGCGTATAGGTCACGCCCTTAGGCGCGCCTGTGGTGCCAGAAGTAAAGCAAAGGCCACACGGGGTTGTTTCCGGGAAATCTCCCCAGGGGATGCCCGCGTATTCGCCCGGGATAACCTCCTCAAGAGCCTGCACCGAAGGCAGTCTGTCAGTGTCCAGCACGTCGCCCTCTGAAAGGTCGATAACGAATACCTTCCTGACACCGGGAGCCTGCTCCGCAATGCTGGCAGCCAAGGGCTGCAGATCGCTGCTCACAATCAGGATCGATGCCTCGGACTGCCCGAGCATCCAGGCCAATTGCTCACTGGTGAGACGCGGATTGAGCGTATGGCACACAGCGCCCAAGCCCATCACCGCATACCAGCACTCCATGTGCGCCTGGGTATTCCAGGCCAGCGTGGCAACGCGGTCGCCTGTCTTGACCCCCAAATCGTTGAGTACGGACGTCACGCGCTTGGCACGCTCACGAAGCCCGGCATACCCGATGCGGGCTGTACTGCCGTCCGCGCGCGCCGTCACGACTTCTGTCGAGGGACGCCATTTCGCTGCGTGGTCAAGAAACTTGTCGAGTGTGAGTGCGTAGTCTTGGATGGCACCATCGATCATTGGCATTTTGGGTCCTTTGGTGGCAAGGGAGGTGACAGGACGCCGACATTCCAATTCCAGGGAATATTGGCGACTGCGCGCCGTCGGCAGACCACCTCTTCATGCAAGGCATAGCGATCCCGGGCGAGCATCGGCCAAGGCTCTGGATGTTCGGCGAAGACCATGCCGGTCGCCTTGTCACCATAGGATGGCCACTCCGCGGCACCCTCGGCCGCAGGACGTCCATCGCGAGCGAAACTGGCCCAATATGCCATCATGGCCTGCGACAGGGCGCGCTCCTCATCCGTATTCGGTATTTCGGGCCAGGGCGTGACAGCCTCGGACATCGTTCCGAAAACATAGGGGATTTCTGCGGCGTGAAAGGCATGCAGACCCCATCGATCAGCAGCCGGATAGCCATGATCAAACAGATATAAGAATGAGGGGATGCCTTGCGATGTTTGCGAGGCCGCAAGGCGCTCTGCCGTCCAGCCATACATCGCGTCGCGAGTTGTTGCGAGCATGCTCGATTCCAAGCTGTCCGACGGGTAGATGCTCAGGAACTCATCTGCGAGCTCGCCGTATCCGGTCCGGATCGCTGTCTCGTAAGCATCCTGTTTCGGGATAGGGGGCAAGAGGAATCGCAGAGAGCGGATTTCACCTTCATTGAAGCCCGCCAGAACAGGGACAGGTGCCTGCTCGCCCTTGTCAAAGGTCGCGACCATCTGATCGGTCAGGTAAACATCATCGATCACCGCAAAGGGAAAGTAGCCTGCCTTTCCTGCCAGTCCGACAATCTTGCCTGCAGGCATCGCCCGGAGCGCGTCAATGTCTTCAACGCCCATGCGGTCCACAAGATCCGATCCCACAGACTCCGCGGACGGCAATCCGTTAGCTTCTTCTTTCAATGCGGACATGGTGACCATGTAGGCGCTTTGAGCGATAGCCTTGTCGAACAGACCCTTGGCCTGGGGGGACGTCATCAGCAGAACAGTGCTGAGCGCGCCGGCAGACTCTCCCGCGACCGTCACATTGTCCGGATTTCCTCCGAAGGTGGCAATGTTCCGCTCAACCCATTTCAGAGCGAGGATTTGATCCATCAGCCCGTAATTTCCTGAAATGCCCTGCTCGGATTCGGCACTCAATCCGGGATGGGCAAGATATCCCAGGACGCCCAGACGATAGTTGATCGTCACGACGACCAGACCCTGCTCCCGCGCCATTCTGGCGCCATCATACATGGCTTGGCTGCCCGCTCCAGTGGTCAGAGATCCGCCATGAATCCAGACGAAAACCGGCGCATCCTCGGCGCCTTCAGGCACCCAGACATTCAGGCTCAGACAGTCTTCGGAGACCGCGCCAAGCTCTGACGCGTAAATGCTTTGAGCTCTCGATTCCGGCTGGGGACACGCCGGACCAAACGCCCGGGCTTCGCGTTGCCCCTCCCAATCCGGGACCGCAGCGGGCGGAGCCCACCGGCGCTCGCCCGTAGGGGCCAGTGCATAAGGAATACCGCGATATACGGCGATACCGTCTTCATTTGTCCCAAGAAGGGAGCCGGCGGGCGTGTCAGCAACAACGCTTTCCACGGACATTGCGTCCACACCCGCACAGCTGGTCACCAGGAGAGGTGATACCGAGAGGACAAGAAGGGCAAGCGCCACACCTACGCGCCTAACCTGCTGACCTTCGGCCAATAATCTGTCTAGTCTCGGCATCAGTCTCTCCCTTCCGCAATCAGTATTCGTAGCTGACGCGAACGCCGACCGTTTGCGGGCGCACACGGGCATAGCGGCTATCGAGGAAGCCTTCCGGGTGGACGTAGGTGATCGAGCTGTCGTCAAGCAGGTTCTCGACATAAGCGACCACTTTCCAGTCGTTCTTCGAGATGCCAGCCTGCGCATTCACAACAGTGTATGCGTCGGTGTAGTCGAAGGTCGCGGCCGGTACGCCTGGCTGGCCCGGCACATTCGGCAACATGCCCGGGAAATCGCCGACATAGGCGGCCGTGGTGGTCACGAAGGCATCCTTGTCGCCGATACCAAAATCGTAACGAGCCGTGATGGCACCCTGGAAGTCGGGCATGGCGAGTTGCAGGCCCTCTTCCGCACCAGAGATCGCGGCCTCTTCATCGGTCAGGTCCGTGATCTCGGTGTCGCTGATCGAGCCGTTCGCGAACAGGCTGAAACCGTTACCGGGAAGGTAACCAATCTCGAATTCGAGACCCTGACTGACGGCCTTGCCGATATTGGTGGCGAATTGCGCCTGATCTGACAGGCGGTTGGCCTGAACCTGGATATCTTCCCAATTGATATAGTAGGCGGCAAGGTTCGCGGTCAGTTTGCGGTCGAAGAAGGCCCCTTTCATACCGACTTCATAGCTTATGAGCGTGTCCGAATCGGCGCCGTTGGGAATGATGATGTCGTTGGGGTCCACCCCGCTGGTGAGACCAGCGCGGGCGTTTGCCACTGGCGAGCGAAAGCCTGTCGAAACCGACGCATAGGTCGTCACATTGTCCACCGGCTTGTAGGATAGGCTACCCTTGTAGGACAGATTGTCCGCTTCTACCTCAAGCCCGTCTGCCGCCGTGACCGGGGTGATCGTGAGGGGCGTATTGGTAAAGCCAAGGAGCGCGGCTGTCAGGTAGTTCGAGTTGTAGCCGCCAGCAAGAGTGTGCGACTGCACCGAGGTTTCGGTATAGCGCAGACCGCCAGTCGCCCACAGCTGGTCGGAGAAGTGATAGGTCAGCTCACCGAAGGCTGCCGATTCGATGGCGTCGAAATAACCCTTGAACCGATAGTAATACTCATCTGGCAGGCCTGTCAGGCCACGCGAGTCGAGGAATTCCTGCGAGGAGCGGTAGTCATAGTCGATGTCGCGGCGCTTATTGAAGTAGAAACCGCCGACGATCCAGTCCCAGTTTCCACCATCTGCGGAAGACAGACGGACTTCCTGCACGAAGTTTTCATCATGCCCGACCGCGTCCAGCGCGAAGGGAATGCCCCCGCCGAACGTGCCCGCCAGATCGACAATGAACTTGCCGTCAATATTCGAATAGTTCGAGGAACTGGTGAGGGTCGCGAAATCCATATCCCAGTTGGCCGTCAGGTTGTAGCTGGTCATGTCGGACTGGAAGAGGTCAGGACGGTCCGTATAACGAATGAATTCGCCACGGTCAGGGTTGGTGAGACCTGAATCTGCCGGCTCGTTGTCCTCGCGGATAATGAGCAAACCGACGTCGAATTTGCTGGTCGGTTCCCACAGCAGGTGCGCACGGCCACCGACCGCCTTCAGTGAGTTCGCGCCTTCAATGCCGGTGCCGAGGTTATCGACCCAGCCGTCCTCATCGCGGTAGAAGCCAACGACTCGCAGCGCCAATTGATCCGACACGAGCGGAATATTGACCATGCCGTTATAACGCTGACGGAGGGCATCGCCATCTGTCAGGCCGAAATCGACCAGTGTGGCCGCTTCGAACTTGTTCGGATTAGGCTTCTTTGTGAGGATACGCACGGCGCCGGACAGCGAGTTTGCACCGAACAGCGTGCCCTGCGGCCCGCGGAGCACTTCCACCCGCTCTACGTCGAACAAGGTCGGATCGAGAATGGTCGAGTTGCCGTTCGAGGAGATCGGAAGCTCGTTGATGTAGATCGCGGTAGCGGCCTGCAGATTGGCGCCGTAGCCATTGGTGGCGATGCCGCGGGTGGTGATTGTGTTGAAGTTGGCGGTCGGCTGGTTCAGCACGATACCTGGCGTTTCGCGGGCGAGGCCGTCGTAGCTGACAATGCCTTTTTCCGACATCGCTTCCTGCTGGAAGGCCGTGACGGCCAGCGGCACGTCCTGCAGGCTCTGCTCCCGTCGGGTTGAGGTCACGATGATTGTATCCTGACGCGCTTCATCATTGGATGATTCTTGCGAAACTTCGTCAGCAGTAGATGCTTGTTGTGCAAAAGCGGGCGTTCCCAGTACCGCGAACGAAATCGCCGATACGGACGCCATTGACCGTAGAGTCATTGGATTTTCCTCCCTGTATGAAAGCGGGTTTTCCCGCTTTTCATGACGTGTTGGAAAACAAATATTCGCTCCTGTCAATAATATTCACTCTAGTGAGAGTGAAACTTTAAATTTCATGCCTAGTTCGTCCCTCTGAAGGCGTCATTCAGAAAGGTCTTCGGGGACAATTGTTATTGGCCAGCCCAGCAAGCCGCGAAGATGCCTTGCCAAGCCTATGAACTTGCTCCGCCCAGGAGAGGCAATTTTTGATGGGACCATGAGGCGCTGGAAAGGTCTCTTCAGGCCACGGGCCGGAAGCTATCTCTCTGAATTCGTCGCTGGACAATAAGAGTCCAAATAGTCCTTGTGCATCGGCAGGCCCGCAACCGTCTTGTTCACATTTTCCGTAATATAGCTCAGAAAGCGTGTGACCTCCGCTTCTGTCATGACATCTGCGACCGGGTGATGGGATTGAGGCATCAGGCCCTGGCCGAGCATAACTTGGGTCCACGAATTCTCCGCAAACAGCTCATCATTTGCCCGGAACACCCGCCCGGCCTGCTGGAACAGTGCCATCCGGTGACGCAGACTATCCGGAATCTCCATCGTGCGGCAGTGGCGCCAGAAAAGCGTGTCGGTACGGTTGGTCAGATGATAATGTAGAATGATGAAATCACGGATGTGTTCAATTTCGTATGCTGTCTGACGGTTAAACTCATCTATGTCGGGCTGGTGAACACCCTCGCGCGGAAACATCTGCATCAACCGCATGACGGATCTCTGGATCATGTGAATGCTGGTCGACTCCAAAGGCTCAATGAACCCGCTCGAAAGTCCAATTGCGATACAGTTGCGGTGCCAATGCGCGCGGCGCGTACCGGTGCGGAATCGGATCTGGCGCGGCTCACTCAGGCATTCCCCCTCAATGTCGCCCAGTAATTTCCCGCGGGCCTCATCATCACTCATATACCGGCTACAATAGACCGTGCCATTGCCCGTCCGGTGCTGGAGCGGGATCTGCCAGCGCCAACCTGCTTCATGAGCAATGGAGCGTGTGTAAGGCCGCGGGGGACGCACTGAGGCAGTTTGCACCGCAATCGCACGGTCGCACGGCAACCAGTGCGACCAGTCCTCATAACCAACACCAAGCGCGCCATCAATCAGCAGGGCACGAAACCCTGTGCAGTCGACAAACAAATCACCCGCAATCTCGCTCCCGTCTTCCAGGACAAGACTGGCGATATCCCCCTCTTCGGTCCGGCGCACTTCACGTATCTTGCCTTCGCGGCGAACAACCCCATGCCGTTCGGCGATCTCTCTGAGGAAGCCCGCATAGGCGGTTGCGTCGAGATGATAGGCATAGTTCAGGCCGAGGTCAGGCAAGTGCTTGAAGCGCTCCTGCTCTGCCGCGATCAGTTCCAGGCAATAGTCTCCGAATTCACCTGCGACCCCCAGCTCCCGGCCGCGGTGCCAGAAATGCTGGAAACCTGCCGTCCAGTGATCTTTTCCGGTAATTCCGAATGAGTGAATGTAGCGATGCCCGACATCGGTCCAGTTTTCGAACGCGATGCCCAGCTTGAACGTCGCGCGCAATGCGCTCATCAACTGGGCCTCATCGATACCGAGAAGCCGATTGTAGGTTACGAGAGTGGGTATGGTCGCCTCACCGACGCCTACGGTCCCGATTGCATCGGATTCCACAAGCGTGACATCGCATACCTTCTCAAGCACCTTGCACATCGCCGCAGCTGTCATCCAGCCTGCTGTGCCCCCACCGGCAATGACAACCCTCTGCTTTTTAACGGCTTCAGTCATGATTCTCGGCGATCCAGCCGGTCGCGGAGAAAGGCTCGCACACTGGCAGAGACCTCCGGAGTGATCGGGCCGAGTATGCCCTGTATGTGTTCAGGCACCTGATCGACCTCCGTGCCATTATTGTTGAAAACATAGTGATCGAACATGTGTCTCCAGGCCTTCTTTTCTTCGGGTGGAAGGTCCCGCAATGTCATCATCGCATGATTGAGCACATCCTGTGGCGTGCCGAGATGTTTCGGCACGGTGCGCCACCAATAGTTTACCAGCATGTTCACCTGCCCGGTCGCCTCCACATGGTGCCACCACATGGAGGGAATGAAGAGCGCGTCGCCTTCATCCAAATCCGCAATCTGCGCATGCTTTACTGCTTCTTCAAAGCGGGGGAAGCGGACGGTATCTGGCGCAGCAAAATCGACAAGGCTGATAGGCCGCCCGGCCGGCGTGAGTTCAAACGGGCCAACATAGAGATTGGGGGTCTGGTCTGGTGGAAACAACGTGAAGCGGCGCTTACCTGCGACGACACAGGCAAGATTAAGGGGCAGGTCATTGTGCGCGGCAACCCGTGTGCGCGTGCCGATCCATACACTCCGAAGGGGGTCCAGATCACCGAACTCCAGATCATTCTCCACCCGAAAACCGGGCAAGACTTCGTCGACGTCGGTTGACGCCAGATAGATCAGGGGCGGAGGGGTTTGCGGTCCGAATTTGAAAACTCGATCCAGAAACATCGTGAAGGTTGCATTGCCACGATCGACATTCACGCCCGTCATGTCGTCATTGTAAAATAGTCGCCCATCCAATTTCGCCGGACCGGCCGAAATCGGCACGACCGCGCCGCGGTCAAAACGGTGGAGATAGTCGAAGAAATCGGAAAGGGAGGATCGCGCGGCCTTCACGGCGGGCCAGTCCTCGACGAACCCGCGCACGATCACAGGCACTGATGATGCGGAGATTTCAGATAGATCGCATTCCTCATGACGCCAGGCGACCTCACGCACTCGTGGCGTGTCGTTAAAAACGTCGGTCCGGTCTGTCGTGCAGATCATTTTATAATATGTTCCCCTTGCGGGCACCTTTTGCAAGTCTGCCGCACTGCCCCAGAGGCGCAGCGCGGCAGTTCAGTTGCAGGATTAGAAGCCGCCCGCCAACCCAAGTCGGCGGACGCTTATGTTCGGGACGCTAATAATTGAAGCGGAAGCCAAAATTGTACCGTGCACCCGTTTGGGTCGCAAAGTTTACATAGGCTGACGTACGGCCGACAGTGCGGGTGGTCTCGTCGGTGACGTTGATGCCTTCGACAAATAGCGTCCAGCCGTCACGAACTTCATAGCTGACATTGAAGTCCAACTGGCCATAATCCTCAACATATTGCGGATTGTTGGCCGTGCCGCTGACACCCACCGTGGAGGTAAGGAATTTATCACGCCAATTATAGGCGAGACGCGCCTGAAGCCCATTCTTGTCGTAAAAGCCTATCAAATTGTAGCTGTCCGACAGACCAGTGATCGCGAACTGTGGATCGCCACTAGACGGAACCTGTGTGTCGTCGAATGCCACATCGCCGTCGACGATTGTGTAGTTGGCAATCACGCCGAACCCCGTTTCACCGAAGAAGTGCTGGATAGCGAATTCCCATCCATCCACTGTGGCGGTTTCCTGGTTCACAGGCGTCGCAATGTCAAAGGTCAGGAGCGGATCTTCGCCCGCGACGCCGAATATGTTGCCTGTGAAGTTTCCATTCGTATCCGTACCAGTGATTTCGAACGTCGATGGATCGGCATTCTCGAATATCCACTGGCGAATTGCCACGGCATCGTCCCCTACGGCTGCAAGCGCCGCATTGTAACGGGCCCCGCCATAAGGGGTGTAGACCTCGAATGGTGACTGCGTAACAACACCGGACCCGATGAAATTCTCCACATTCTTTCTGAAGTAACCCGCAGAAAGATAGGAACCTCCCTCATCGTAATACCATTCGCCGGACAAATCGAAGTTTTCCGATATGAACGGCTTCAGATTGGTGTTTCCGTTTGTGCCGGTACCGCCGTCCACTCGTGCAATCTGTTGCACCGAGAGCCCACCTGCAATGTCGCCATATCCAGGTCGGGTCATCGTCTTGCTATACGATGCACGCAGAACAACATCATCACGCGGATCGATCCGGAAATCGACTGCAGGCAGCCAATAGTCGTATTCACCGGTGAACTCCTGCACGACCAGATTGTTCGGATCATCCAGACCAATCAGACCGAATTCGTTGGCAGCGACCCATTGCACACCGTTTGGGGTTGTAACTTGTGCTGGCGAGGTGACATCCGTCGTCTCGTATCGCAGACCTGCAATGAATTTTGCGGGCATTACGCCAATATCGAACTCATTGTTGACCTGAAGAAACGCCGAATAACTTTCTTCCTCAATCCGGCGGTCTTCGAGGAAATCGTCAGACCGACAAATACCATCTCCACCGCACGCATTATTGAACGGGTCACCATCGCTATCAATGATGCCGACCATCTGGTCGAAGTCAAAAACGAAGACGTCTTGCTGGGTCATACCCGAGCCACTGAACTGATCGAAATTTTCCGCAATGTTCACACGCCGGAAGATATCGTCCGGTAAGTCGTCAGCCGTACCAACCCCGCCCCAGGTGTCGCGCTGCGCGTTCGCGAAGGCAGAGCGGACCTTGTTCTTCGTCGCCGACACGCCAAAATCGACACTGTCAACGATTGAGGTGTCGAAGTCATAATGTCCGCTGAGTTGGGCCTGATCGATCTCGGTCTTGATATAGCTATTGCTGAAAACCGACCCGGTCGAGATCATACGCGACGGATCGATACCGGTGAACGGATCCTGAAACACCAGTCCCAGAACTGGCATGTCATTCGTGAAATCAATCGCCTGCGAGCGAAGCTGGAAATCAGCGACCGAGATTACCGAACTCGTTCCATACGGGCTGTCCTGTCCTGACTCGGCACTGGAAGAATGCACGTCAAAGACCAGACCGAGCCTATCTGTCGCTTGCCAGTCAAAATTCAGGCCAAGCGACTGGTTCTCACTCTTCGTGGCATACTTCGCCCCACCCATCGAAAGATCGCTACCGGCGTCTCCGAAATCCTCATTATAGAAGAGCGGGCTTGCAATTGGTCCATCCGTCCAGCCGCTCGTCACGTCGCCATGGTTAAACCAGACCGACATGTCGGCCCGCTCGGTGGCAACTTTGTTCTGAGTGTAGAAGTAATCCAGCGTCGCGGTGAAGTTCGAACCAGGGCTGTACTGAAGCGTCGCCTGGCCGTTGAGGCGTTCACGGTCCACGTCCGTAAGACTGTAGTTGACGTTTTGGGGCGTCGAGTAGATGTCGTCTGGCCCGGGCCGGTTGGTAACCTGTGTGTCACCTGGAGGCTGGGGCAAAGTTCCCCAGTCATTTTCAGCCCCCAGATAAGCCCCGCGCCAACCACTCGTCGTACCGACTTGCGCATACCCGGAATTTCGTTCCTGATAGCTGCCAGCCAGCGCGACGCCGAATGTGTCGTTCGCGAAGGTATTGGAATAAATACCGGAAATTTCGGGGGTGACTTCCTTGTCGCCAAGACTTGTAACCGAGTCGTCGTAGACGCCTTTAACGCCGGCAGAATACCGCAGGCCCGGCGCATCCAAGGGGCGCGCCGTCTTGATGTTCAATGTAGACCCGATCCCGCCTGTAGGAATGGAAGCAAGCCCGGTCTTGTAGACTTCAACGCTGGCGATGCCTTCCGAGGCAATGTTGCCGAAATCGAAACTGCGCGACGACGGCGCTCCGCCCTCAAGATAGGCTGTGGGCATTTGGCGACCGTTGAGAAGGACAAGGTTGAAGTCCGGACCGAAGCCACGAACGGTTACCTGGCTACCCTCACCATTGGACCTGTTGATTGAGACCCCAGTGATACGCTGCAGCGATTCAGCAAGGTTCGTATCGGGGAACTTGCCCATGTCCTCATTCGTGATGGCGTCCACAACCCCTTGCGCATTGCGCTTGATGTCGGTCGCTTCTGCAAGGCTTCCCCGAATCCCCTGGACGGTGACTGTTTCCTGCCGGAGCTCTTCCCCGTCAGTCACTTCCTGTGCGTTTGCAGAATGTGACAGAGCAAGCGCTGATGCGCTGCCCAGGAAGATCAGCGAGAGCTTTCGCCAATCATGTTTGCGTTCTTCCTTCATTTCATTTCCTCCCAATGAACTCTTTTTTTTTAATCAGGCTCGAACGGCCCGCTTCAACGCGCCTGTGTCTCCCAAGGCCCCTGTGGCTTGCCATTCCACTTCTGTGTGTCGAGACATGCGCGACCTGACGTCTCATCGCCTTGGCATTGCTCGACGCGAACCCAGTCGACCAGTAGCTCCGCCGGGAACGACTTCAAGTCGAAGCCCATCCCGTTCGATTTCTCCGGTAAATTTCCGCCCACAGCCAAATTCAGCATAAGGAAAAATGGCTGGTCGAACGGGGCACTGGGCCGGTCGGCGGCGTTCGGGGCCGCCGTGTACCAATCCTTACTGGTTAGCCGCATGAAAACCTTGCCATCCACGAGCCACTGCATCTGACCGTCAGCCCACTCCAGCGAGTAGGTGCGCCACTGATCTGCAGGGCTCTCCGGAGTGGTCGGATCCGTTTTCAGGAACAGATAGGTATTGTCAGGTGCAACGTCGCCGAAATGCGCGGCGCCGGAGGTTCGGTTTTCCTTACCGCCAACGCAGTCTTCGCACGGCGTGCCAAGGTTGACCGCTTCCATGATGTCGATCTCACCAGACAGCGGCCACCGGCCGTATGTGCTGCTAGAGGGCATCATCCAGAAGGCAGGCCATGTGCCCTGTCCATCTGGCAATTTGAGACGGGCCGAGAAGCGGCCATACGTCCAGTCCGCCAGCCCGCGTGTACGGACCTTGCCAGATGTATAGGCTTTTGTTGTCTGGTCGCCGCCATGCTGATCGGCCAGGAGCGGCCCTTTGAAGTCTTCCTTCAGGGCAATCAATCGCAGGACACCACCAGAAACCTGGATGTTCTCAGGCCGCCCTGTATAGCACTGCCGCTCGTTGTTACCGCCGCCCCAGCAGGATTCTTCGGGAATCCATTTGGTCCGATCCAAAGCGGCGCCGTCAAAATCGTCGAACCAGACGGTTGACCATTCAGGCGTCGTTTCGGGAGCGTAAGTAGCGACATCAGCATGCGGACCTGCACTTACGCAGGCTGCAAGCAAGAATGCCGCGAAGCTCAGAGGTCCGCCCACTGCCAATAGTCGCATATAACGCCCCATTCGGGTCTGTTTCTTCCCTTTCATCAAAAATGCGCAGGGCGCGTTCACCGCACAATGCGCTTGCGGCGAATTGGACACGCCGTGCGGCAGTTGGGAAAGTAAAACGGTTTCATCGCCTTCTGCAGAAGGCGGCGACTCAAGAAATCGCCGCGAATGGCAGGACCATTCGCGGCAAGTGAAACCGGTTCCAGAGAGGATTTACTGCGCTGTCACACTCAGCGCGGTTCGTAGGAAAACGGGGTGGACAGTTCTGCGGTAGACACGCCGCCGACGAATACATCAAACATGCCCGGCTCCACCAGAAACTCACCGTCTCCATTGTAGAAGCCCAGCTCGTCAGGCCCCAGACGGAAGCGCAAAGCTTTGCGCTCGCCCGGCTGCAGCAGGATCTTCCGAAAGCCTTTCAGTTCGCGGACCGGCCGCACAACACTCGCCGCCCGGTCGCGGATATAGAGTTGCACCACCTCCTCGCCTGCGACCTTGCCGGTATTGGCAACCGTCACCTCGACGCTACAGGTATCACCCTCCGACACCGCCGCAAGGTCGGAATAGGCAAAGCTGGTATAGCTCAGTCCGTGTCCGAATGGGTACAGGGGCGTATTCTTCTCATCAGTAAAATGCGACCAGAAGACATCCGGTATCTCGTCGGGACGACCTGTGTTGAAGTGATTGTAGTAAACCGGCACCTGCCCGACTGATCGCGGAAAGCTCATCGGCAGCTTGCCGCTGGGATTGTACTTTCCGGTCAGGACATTGGTGAGCGCATGGCCGCTCTCGCTACCGAGGTGCCAGGCCTGAACAATGCTTGCCACATTCTCATCCGCCCAGCTAAGCACGAGCGGCCGGCCACTCATGACCACCAGGATCGTGTTGGGGTTTGCCTGAGTCACCGCTTCAAGAAGCTCTTGCTGGACACCGGGAAATCCGAGGCGCGTACGGCTCCGTCCCTCGCCGGACTGGCGGGCATCTTCCCCGAGCACGATGACGACCTTGTCGGCGCCGCGGGCCGCCGCCACGGCTTCGGAAAACCCACTCCGGTCTTCGGTATTCACCACTACCGGATCAGGAAAACCGGCATTGCCAATCTCCAGGACGGCGCCTTCTGCATAGGTGAAACTGATGTCAGCCGCCTCAAAGGCGTCCACTACGGAAACCGCTGAATCCGATTCGCTCATTGCACGCCAGTTGCCGATAGGAGAATCCTTGTCAGCCGCCAGCGCGCCGATCAAGGCGACCTTCTCGCCGTTTTTCAAAGGAAGCAGGTGGTCGTCATTCTTGAGCAGCACAATCGAGCGCTCCGCAATCTTGCGCGCTGTTGCAAGGTTTTCGGGCGAGAGAAGCACAGCCGTCTCACGGCTCTCATCCAAGTAGCGATAGGGGTCGTCGAACAAGCCCAGCTCGTACTTGACCCTAAGGATTCTCCGAACGGCGTCGTCGATCAACGCAGGCGGAACCTCACCGCTCTCAACCAAATCCTGCAGGTGGTCCGGATAGATGGAGCTTTCCATGTCCATGTCAGAGCCTGCCTGTATCGCCAAGCGCGCAGCCTCGCGCTCGTCTGCCGCAAAGCCATGATTGATCATTTCGAGCCCCGAGGCCCAGTCAGACACGACAAAGCCATCGAACCCCCACTCGCCTTTGAGAATCTCTCTCTGCAGGAAGGTGTTGCCGGTGGCAGGTATGCCGTTCACGATATTGAATGCATTCATCACTGTGCGTGCATTGGCGCGCTTTACGGCTGCGCGAAACGGCGGAAGCACGACATTGAAAAGCGTCGTGGAACTGAAGTCGACCGTATTGTAGTCACGGCCCGATTCTGAAAATCCGTAGCCCGCGAAATGCTTGACTGTGGCAGCGATGGTGTCGGGGCGAGACAGATCGTTCCCCTGAAACCCTCGGACCCGGGCCACAGCGATCTCTGCGCCGAGATAGGGGTCTTCTCCTGCCCCCTCCATCACACGGCCCCAGCGAGGGTCGCGGGAGATATCCGCCATGGGCGCAAACGTCCAGTTCAGCCCCTGAGCGGCCGCCTCGGTCGCCGCGATACGTGCGCTTTCTTCAATCAACTCAAGGTCCCAGCTTGCGGCCTCACCCAAGGGGATCGGAAAGCTGGTCTTGTGTCCATGCACGACATCGAACCCGAAGATAAGCGGAATACCGAGTCTCGAATTGTTGACGGCATAGTCCTGGACGATCCGGACTTCCTCGACGCCGACAACGTTCAGCATTGACCCGATGGTGCCCGCCTTCACCAACTCCATGTTGCGGCGTCGCGTTTCATCGTCTGGCAATGGCCCGGTCGTATCACCGACATTCGACAATTGGGTGAGTTGGCCAATTTTCTCTTCGAGCGTCATTTGCCCCAGAAGGCTCTCCACACGCGCCTCTATCGCGGTCGGCTCTTCGGCCATTGCCGCACCTGCATTTGCAATCGACCCGATCAGCGTCGCCGCACACAGTAAGCGTAGAACTGCACTCACCTTAATCCTCCCAATAAACCAGCCGCTAAAAGCTCTTTTGGCTCATTGTCGAGCGAACCTCTGTCCTGGAGCAAGACAGATTGCGCTGGACCGTCCCATCCATGCGACGAACGGGAGGGATACTCATTTCAGGCCGGGGAATTACAGATCGTCTATAAGTTTCTGGATTACGTCACGATAACTGCGGCTCGTGCGTACGACAGTGCCATCTGTGAGGAGTATCTGGGCCTCGCCCTTGTGAAGCATCCGGATTTCTCGGACGTGCTCAATCGAGACGATTGATGAGCGATGTACACGCACGAAACGGTCGGCTGGCAGATCCGTCTCCAGGGATTTGATCGTGCGCCGTATAGCCGCTTCCTTGTCTTGCGTGTGCAAAAGCGAATAGTCGCCGGCGGCTTCAATCCACAATACGTCGTGATGAGGCATGAAGTAGTACCGGCCAGAATCCTTGATTCTCAACATTGCCGGCGGGTCCGCCCGATTATCGTCCCCCTCACCCTGAACTTCCTGCTCACTCTGCTCGATCAATTGACGAAAGCGGATCGCTTTCTCTACCGCTTTGGCGATGCGATGCCTGTCGAATGGCTTCAGAACATAGTCGATGGCGTCGAGACCGAACGCCTCGACCGCATATTCCGGATGGGCAGTTGCAAACACAATGAGCGGCTTTGGATCAACCGTGATCTGCTCCGAAGCTTCCACACCTGTCAGTATCGGCATCTCGACATCCAGAACTGCCAGATCGATCCCCCCGGCATTGATGCGCTCGATTGCATCCATGACCGAGAGATACGCGCCTTCGATGGCGACCTCTCCCGTATCGCGCAACATTCCTTCGATCAATTCCAGCGCGGGGGCTTCGTCATCGCAAACTATGGTTCTGAGCATCTGATTTGAGTTTCCTCTCGCATGAGCGGCCAAATAATTCTCGCCAATAAGCAATCATATGGTTGATCTGGAACCAATTTTCGCTGTCACATGGTTTCATGACTGCAATTGATACTCCATCCTCCATATTCAAGACGCTGGGCAAGGGCATGCAGCCGGACGCGCGGCAGTACTGGCTGTTTCAGACCACAGGCTGGTCAGCGATGGCGCTGCTCAGCTACCTCAGTCTGACCGTCTGGTACAATCCTGGCCAGCTGACTCCCATCCTCCACACAATTCTCCAGTCGGTATTGGGGGTCTTTGTCAGCCACCCGCTCAGATGGGTGGCTTCAGGCACATGGAATATTTCTCTCCTGCCTCGCGTTCTGATCAATGGCGCCGCCGTACTGGTCGCCTCGCTGTCCTGGACGCTTCTCAGGGTATATTCCTTCATGTGGCTGACCGGAGAAATTATTCCGTTGTCAGACTGGGGCGGCTGGATGTTTGCCTCCGTCATCGTCTTCGGAGCCTGGGCCTTCTGTTATCACGCGCTAAAATATTACCGACATTGGATCGTGGAACACCAATTGGCGGTGGACGCACAGAACACGGCCCTGCGAGCAAAGGAAGTTGCCCAGCGGGAAACGCTGAAACGCCTCGAAGCTGAAAAACTTTTCCGCGACACACAACTGCGCATGCTGAAATACCAACTCAATCCGCACTTCTTGTTCAATGCATTGAACTCTGTTTCCTCGCTTGTCCGCAAAGGCGATACGAATGGCGCGACGGATATGCTGGCTCGTATCGGCAACTATCTGCGGGTGACACTGGATCATTCGAATGAAGTCCAGCACACGCTGGACGATGAGCTCGAAACCCTCGAACTCTATCTCGGCATTGAGACGGTACGCTTTGGAGACCGCCTGCATATTTCTTTCGACGTCGATGAGGCAGCGCGCGTCATGGCTATCCCCAGCTTGCTGTTACAGCCGCTCTTCGAAAACAGCGTCAAGTTTGCCGTCAGCCGGAACGTGAAACCCACGAGAATTAGCCTGGAAGCCAGACTGGTCGAGGACCGCCTCCTCCTGAAAGTACAGGATGACGGATCCGGTCAAATGCCGGGGCCGGACGGAGCCGTTGACGAGCCGCAAGGTATTGGACTCTTGAACGTGAAACAGCGCCTCATTTCCACATACGGCAAGGACGTAGAGATGAGCTATGGCGCTGTTGATCCCATTGGCTTCGCCGTCACCATGTCGATCCCTGCCCAGAGGCTGGGCCACCAGTCAGTAAAGCGGAAATAGTCAGCAGGTCTTGAATAGCGACTGGCCATCCCCTGATGTAAAACGACAGGAGCGCCCCCTCATAGTCAATTGCCTAAAGGGCGCCACTGAATGGCTTGTCCCCAGCAATTGTCACTCGGTATCCTGACCGGACTTCTGGAAAATAATCCCACACGGCCAAATGCTGAACCGCACGGTTATCCCAGAACGCCATTGAATGAGGTTTCCACTGAAACCGAACCTGGAAGTTGGGGTTTTTGACATGGTCGAACAGGAATTTCAGGATCGCATCGCTCTCTTCGCCGGAAAGGCCTTCAATTCGCGTCGTATAGGACGAATTCACGAATATGCATTTCTTTCCGCTCACAGGATGCGTCCGAATGACCGGATGGGTCGCCACAGGGTACCTCTTGTCATAATCCTTGAACAGAGCATGGTAAACGGGATTGGCATCATGAACCGCCTCCAACCCCTCAAGGTAGGTCTTCATGCGATCCGACAAGGCATCATAGGCCTTGCACATACTCGAAAACATGGTGTCCCCACCAGTGGGGGGGACTGTATGCAGGTAGAGGATGCTGCCAAGCGGAGGCTCCTCATCGGCACTCAGATCGGAATGCCAACTCTCCCCGGCAACATATTTCGAATCAGCATCTGCGTGAATGGCGACAATCTCCGGGTGACCCTCGATCCCCGCTACGGCGGAGTGGATCGCCAAGGGACCGAATAGCTGGCCAAGATCCTTGTGAGCCTCATGGCCGATAGGTTGATCCCGGAAGAAAAGAACCTGGAACCGCGCCAGCGCATCTCGCAATTCATCGGCCTGGCCGGACGAGAGGGGCTGGGTGACGTCCAGCCCCTCAAGCTCGGCCCCGAGATACGGCGTAACCCGTTTCGCAGTGAAGCTGTTATACTCCTTGTCACTGTCAAAGTCTGGCACTTCGGATACCTTTCATTTTGCTCGTCGCAATTTCGAGATCAGAATTCGAAACCGAATGTGACCAGCAGTTGGCGCGGTGGCACATATTCGTTACTGACCGTTCCGCTGGAATACGGATCTACGAACCGGCCGGAAATGCCTTCTTCGTCACCGATGTTCGTGATGGACGCAGACACAAACCATGGACCATCTGTCGGCTTGTACTGGAAGTATGCATTCCAGAGGCTGTAGGATGGCACGTCGTCTGCCCCGTCCGTATTGAATATACGGGCCTCATAGTCACCCACATACACATTTTCGATCCGTGACGTCAGTTCCCCATGATCGCCGATTGGCTGGAACCAGGCCGCGTACAAATTATAGGTAAGATCGGCCAGGTTAGGAGGTGTATTGCCGTTTACCTGCACCGCAGCGGATTGGCGCGCGAGGAACCAGTCATATGTCCATGGATAGATCGTCCCGGTCGCTTCGGCTGCAGCAGATGCCAGATCTGCCAGACGGCGGTCCAATGCCTCGTAGTCGGCTGTCACTTCCCCGTCCAGCAGGGCCATATTTCCGCCTAGCAGCAACTGGTCATCAAAGGCCAGGTAGCTGCCTTCGAGTTCCAGACCATACGTCTCCGCCTCCGGAATATTTCCAATTCCGCCCGAATACGGAATCGGATCCTCTTCGATGAATTGCATGTTTTCATACTGGTTGAAGAAGACAGAAGCATTCAAGGTTGCCCGGCCGTCGAGAAAGGTATTCTTTGACCCGAATTCGATGGCTTCCACAATTTCTTCGTCATATGTGGTGGACACCGTCAAGGCTCCTGAGGAGCCGCCATTCAGACCCCCAGGCTTGTACCCACGAGACCAGCTCGCATAGAGCATGGAGTCTTCGGATACGTCATAATCCAGCCCGACTTTCCCTGTCCATGTCTGGGTATCAAACGTGCTCTGGGTGGGCGTCGCATAGTAGGAGGCACCTTCGCCCTCATACTTGTCGTCATTATAGCGGGCACCAATCGTAGCATTCAGGTTTGTCGTGACCGGGATGGTGGCTTGGAAGAACGGCGCCACAGATTCCCGGTTCACGGTCGAGATATTTTCATAGGCCAGATTGGCCGGGCTTTCGGATGGCAGCGTATCCTTGGGCAGGATGGGAAGTCCGGGAATGGATGTCACACCCAATTCCCGATATTCGACCACGTACTGGGCAGAGTCCGTATTTGAATAAAACACGCCTGTGATCCAGTCGAAGGGAGCATCCGGAAGAGAGCTGATCGTCAACTCTTCCATGAAGGTTTCCGCGTCGGTCCCCCATGTCGCAACATGATCATATCCGCCATAGGTCTCAAGATCCAGGCGATCGGCATCGAATGACTGCCCGTGCGTCATGTCCTGGTAACTCGTCACGGATTTGAATGTCGCAAACGGCAATTCGTAGGATACATTCAGGGTGGCGAGTTCAGAGCGCAGTTTGAACTTCGCAGGATAATCTTGGGTCAGCTCCCGGATATCCGGATTGGGGTCATTGATGTTCTTCAGGGCCCCACCATTATGCTTGTCATTATAGAGCGTATACGACAACGTGGTTGAAAGCTTGTCCGTGGGCTCCCACAGGCCTGCGATGCGATAGTGCTCATTGTCAGAATCATCGAGCTCATAGCCGCCGTCGATACTCGTCGCGGTCGCGTATCCATCGTGAGACGTCTGCTGAATTGACCCGCGAATAGCCGCGGTTTCACCTATCGGCACGTTGTAGGAAGCGAACCCCTGCACATAATTGTAGTCTCCAAGCGTCGCCTTGAAGGTGCCTTTGTATTCATCAAGGGTCGGCTGGTTGGTGATGATATTGATCGAGCCTCCCGTGGAGCTCTGGCCGAACACCGTCCCTTGCGGGCCCCTCAGGACTTCGATCCGGTCGACGTCAAAGAAGCCCATATTGAGCGCGATCGAGTTCGGCAGAAACGCCCCATCAACATGAAATGAGACGCCCGGAATGGTCGCGAAGTTCTCAGGCGTCTGCTGCCCAACACCCCGTATGGTCACGATGCGCTCCGATCCTCCACTCTTGGTGATCATGAGGCCGGGAACATACCCATTCAGCTGGCTGGGATCTGTAATTCCGGCCTGGTCGAGAATGTCACCTGTGATTGCGCTGAGTGCGATTGGCGCATCCTGGAGTGTAGTCTCTCGCTTTTCTCCGTAGACGGTGATTTGATTCATATTGCGAATATCATCGCCATCGCCGTCGGCGTCATCGGCCAGCGCACTCCCACCGTGGAGCAGAGCAAAACCCATTGCCGCACATGCGACCCTATACTTCAAATCGACCTTTTTATTCCGACCCATGACATTATCCCTCAAGCTGCAGAAATCACAGAATTTGCGATATCCCACGCTAGATTCGAGATTGGGTTCTGACTTGATTTCCAGCGCCAAAATAGTTGAAAACCCTTTAAAATTGGCACCAGACACGTACTCTCTACACCCACCAAAACTGCCAAGACCCTTTCGGGACGGATCGTGCGAAGGCGGCGAATAAGGAATGCTTTTGCCTTACCCTAAACTGTACGCGAGGCCACCGAAGACGGCTTTGCCATTCCAGGATCGCGCAGAACCTGAATGATCAAGGCCAACACACCAAGAGCCAGCGCAAACGCATAAAAGACGGGCGCGAATGAGCCTATCTTGTCAGCCGCTACGCCAGCCGCCAACGGCCCAAACGCCGCGATTGAAGAAATCTGATGGGCGGCGCCTAGCAATTGTGCACCAATCACTCGCCCGAAGCAGTCCACAAGCAGGACCATGGTTGCAACAACCGTAATCCCCCACCCGGATCCGAACATGAGGGACGACACCAGGACCAGAGCCGGATTGGTCGCCATGGCAAACATGACAACGCCAACTGCCTGGAGCCCCATGCTCAAAGCCAGCATGTGGCGAGACGAAAAGCGTTCGCACAGGGGGCCGGCAAGGCCTTTGAATGCCAGTGAAACCAACGCCATGAAGCTGAGGCCCAAAGCACCAATTGCGGGAGACAGACCGAGGAGTTTGAGGTGGCTGACGGCTATGGAGTGAACCGTTGTCACGCAGGCTAGATTGAAGGTTATCGCCGCAGCGATGACCAGGAACAAAGGACGCTGTACGGCCTTGCGCCATGATGGAATTTCACCTCCACCATCCGCAACCCGGTCAGGGTGACTCTCGCCATCAGCCTCCGGATCGTGTTCAGCCGCACCGTGCTTCTCTGTAATGAAAATGGCCCCAAACAGCATCACGACGGCGCAGATGCCGGCAAGGATCATCCAGTTGAAACGCCAGTCAGTCCATTCGATCAGATAGTGGCTGAGGCTGGGGCCCACAATGTCACCCACCCCGCCAAGCATGAGATAGAGTCCGATCATCCGCCCGGTATGTCGTGGGAACCATTCCCCGATTAGCCAAACGGCCGTCACGTTTCCCGACAGGGAGAACCCGGCGCCAACCAGGCACATCGCCGTAAAGAACATGCCAAGCCCATTGCTGCAGCTCGCCAGGCCGAAGCCTGTGGCAACGCATGTGAGTCCCAATACAAAGGTAAGCCGAGCGCCAAGCCGGTGGAGGAGAATGGCCGGAAGAAAACTGGTCAGTCCCACAGCGAGCCCGAGGATAGTGAAGCTCAGACCGGCCGACGTGTAGGACCAGCCAAGGTCGTCTGCCATGACGAAGAGGACAACACCCAGCGAGGCAAATGTGCTCGCATTGAGCACAAAGAAGCCGGCTATGATAATCGCAAAGATTACCCACTTTCGATACATGCCTGCTTCCCTTTTCGGCCAGGCAGGACACCGTTGGAGTAACCCAATGATCTAGACCTGCCATGAGCAGCTATCTCACGAAACAGCCTAGCAATATTGACGGTATGCGAACAGAATATTTGATCTAAGCTTACAGGCGCAGGATCATACTGGCTTCGTCACCATCAGTCCCGGTCAGGCAGGTCACCCCATGTCGCCAGCACGGTTTCCGTATCTGCCAGCAAGGCGCAATTCTTTTCGAGCGCGAGCAAGCCACCGAAATGCAGCAATTCTTCATAAGCAGCGCAGGCGTCTGACACCACGACCACATTGAAGTTCCGGTGAAAGGCAGACCGTGCAGTCTGATCAACACAGCAATCAGTCGTCACGCCCGCAACGAGAAGTGTATCAATCCCGCGCGCGCGGAGCTGCTCCTCCAAATCGGTGCCGTAGAAGCCGTCGAAAAGCGCCTTCTCGACATCAATGTCCCTCTCCTCGGGGAATAGCCGAAAGTAATCCGACCCAGGTTCATCTGCGCGGCAGATTGCATGCTGGCCGGGACGTCCACGCCACGCATATAGATTCTTGAGCGCGTCGGAATCTGTCTCTTCTCGTGTCACCACTCGGAGAAAAGCCACCGTCGCCCCCTGCGCTTTCGCCGCAGCGCGAAGGGTCTCCATCTTGTCGATGGCGGACGTAATCGTAGACATATCGACACCGGCCATACCGATCACGCCCTCCGGCGATACGAAATCGACCTGAACATCAATCAGCAGGAGGGCCGTTCGCGCGGGCTCGATAATGTCTTTCAAGAGGCTTGCAGTCGTGTGCGGCAGAGCCTCGACCGACAGAGACGAAGTCATCTACGCGGCCCCGGCAAGCGCAGGAAACTTCGCACGCAGTTTGGGCATGACCTGCTCGGCAAATAGGGGCATGGCGGAAATGTAGTCCGGGAAGATCAGCATGAGCCCATCAAGCCCTGACACTTCCAGCAATTCGCCAATTCTCTCGATGACCGTATCGGGCGAGCCCGCCACATGGGGCGCCATGAAGGAAGACCTGGCCTTTTTCACGAACGCGTTTTCCTTGCCAATCTCTGCATCCAGGAAGCCATAAGCCCGCATCATACCGTGCAAGGCTTCCTCATCCAGGCCTTCGCGGTAGTGCTGGGCAGTCGCCTCAGCTTCCGCGTCCGTTTCCCCAAGCACAATGGTCTGCATGGCATAGGTGCGAATGTACCGACCCATGTCTGCGGCGATGCCTTTCACCTTGTTGCTCGATAGCGCGAGTTTTTCCGGCACATCGCCAGAGAGGAAAATGGCGTCCATTTCATTGGCACTGAACCGCATGCCTACTTCGGACGTCCCCGCGCAGACAAGGAAGGGTTTTGTCGAGGGCTTTGGATCGGAAACACAATCCTCCAACTGGAAGTAATCCCCCTTCATCGTCACCGACGGCTCGGTCCACAAGGCCTTGATCGCCTGAATCCATTCCAGGGCAAGATCGTACCGGGCGTCATGGTCAACGCCTTCAGGCCACATGCCCATTTGGGAGAACTCGCCCTTGTAGGACCCGGTCACCACATTCAGCCCGGCACGCCCCTTGGACACCTGATCAAGGGTCGCGATCATCTTGGCCACGGTACCGGGGTTCTGGAGAATAGTGTGAACCGTGGTCCAGACCTTCACGCGCTCGGTTACCTCCGCGAGCGCAGACATCGTCACGGTCGCATCCAGCGTCGAATTCCAGTGCTCGGTTTCTCCGCCATAGCCCCGATACTTCGCCATCGACATGATGAAATCATATCCATGCGTCTCGGCAAGGACGGCCACCTGACGGTTGTAGGCGTACGACCCATCGAGCTCCGGCTTGTTCTTCGACAGGATCCAGCCGCCATTTGCAATCGGCATGAAGATTCCAAGATCCTTGCCTCCAACATCGGACGGCAGATCGAATTTTGTTGGCACTAGTGGCTGAGACATGCGTTCACTTCCCTCATTTCGATGCTGGATTATCATCCGACATTTGCTCCGCATTCTTGACTAATCGCGCCTCAACTATTGACCGGCTCGAGTCAACGCGCCATCGCGTTACCCGGTCAGGCCTCCTCAGGAGCAACTTCAACGCACAAACCCGATAGGGCCTCGGTCACAATGATCTGGCAAGACAGCCGCGATCCAGGACGCGCATTCTCTGAAAAGTCCAGCAATTCGCGCTCGGACTCCGATGCTTCTCCAGCAAGTTCACTGAACTCTTCCGCCACATAAACATGGCACGTCGCACACGCACACGCCCCTCCGCAAATCGCAGCAATGTCTTCCACGCCCGAATTCGAAATGGCTTCCATCACACTATGTCCGGCAGTTGCTTCGATGAGCGCCTCCTCTCCAGACCTTTTGGTAACACGCAATTGCGGCATTCAACTTATCCTCTGTCGTTGCGTGGATTGGCGCGGCGGATTGATTGCCTGGGCAGTCAGGAAATCTGTCTCGGCACGGCCGCATCCACGATCCGGAACTTTCCTGCATTGTCATCGTCCACGCCTTCACGCGGCTTTTCCCGCACCTGGACTACGCCGTTTTTCCCAAATCCTTCGACGACAGGCCGACCAGCATCTCGGCTAAGCCAGAGCCTGAGCAGGTGACGCTTCCGTTGTGGCTCGGGATAATCAAAGAACTCAGTCCGGGAATGCAGTGCGGCATAGTTTGACAGCCACTGAATATCTCCGGGACGGAAATCCATATCAATGGCCATACCCGGTTCGTAAGTGATCTCGTCAAACAGCGCGAGCACCTCCTTCTGCGCCTCGCTCAGCTGCGGGACACCAGGATAAGCCTGGGCCGTCAGGATATACAGGGATCCCGCATACATGCTGAACACGCCCTCCTCGATGCTGATAACGGGTGAGGTGTAGGTATTGGCCGGTGCCTTATGATCCTGCCTGCGCCAATCCCAGTGAAAGGGCTCCAGCAGAAGCGGCGCCAAATCTGGCCGGCGCCGCAAAATCTCATTGTAAATTTCAGCACCCGACACAAGACAAGACGCGCCGCCCGCCTTTGCTGGTCGCAAGCACATCAGGGCCACGACATCCGAACTGTCGGAATGAAAGACCAGCTTGTCACGAACCTTCGAAGACAGCGCGGTCGGATCGTCCATCGTCTTGTCCGACGTTGCATAGATGTGATCGAGCAAGTCGCCCATTTCGTTCTGCCGGATCGGGTCGCCCATATGCAGGCCGAGAATGTAGTAGATCGCGGAAGAAAGCGCGTCGGAATAGAGATGGGTTTTCAATCCCCGCACGAGCACGAACCCTCTGCCCGTATCAACATCCCGCCCCCATTCCTTCATCGCGTCCGCGCACGCGTCCAGTGGATAGTCGGATGCCTGCACGAAACGCAGGTCCGGATCGGCATCAACGAATCTCTTACCCAACTCCTCCAGTTCGGCAATCTGAGCGGGAGACAAATGATAGATCCAGTCTTCACCCTCCTTGATCTGATCCCCCCGCCATGCTGCAGCACTGGTTACGGGCTCACATACTTCCATCGTGCTCATGATGATCTCCAAACTCGGTTCACAGGGGTTTCGTCATCGAAATGCTAGGATGACAGAGCGCCGAGGTCTTGCCTCGCCCCACACAAATTCTTTCCGTCACCTCGAATGACATCGAAATCCTCACATGCCGTCTGCAGAAACTGACAGGCTGACATTCTTATACGCTTCAATGCCATCGCTCAGGTCCGCCAAATGGCCTTTGGCGTATTTATAGGCATCCTCCCCCAACAGGAGCAGCTTGGGCGGAACGTCCATATCGACCACTTCGGAAATGGCGCGCGCGATCTTCTGGGGAGAACTTGGTTCTTTTCCTTTTCCCGCGGTCAGAACACCACGGGCCAAATGCGCCGTTCCATCATAGTCGGATATGGTTGGCGGAACGGATTTGAGAGACCCGCCGGCAAAGTCGGTACGCATACCCCCCGGCGCCACATTGGTAACATGGACTCCCAAAGGCTGGACCTCATCGGCCAGTGTCTGCCCGATGCATTCCATGGCATACTTGCTGGCGCCGTAAATACCGGTCCCGGCCCAGGGCGCCAGACCGCTCACCGATGTGATATTGATGATATGACCTCTGCGATGCCGTCGCATGCCGGGAAGCACGGCCTGAATCATCGCGACCGCGCCCAGCACATTGACTGCGAACAAATCCCTGATTGTCTCAAGGGGTGTTTCTTCGATCGCCCCCGTCAGTCCATAACCAGCATTGTTCACGAGCACATCAATACGCCCGAAGCGACCCTCGATCTCGTTGACTGAGGCGACAATGTCGTCGACCCGCGTAACATCCAGAAAGATTGGAACAGCGCGTTCTGGATCAAACGCCGCGAAGGCTTGCTCGTCGCGCTCTGACCGCACAGTCCCGACAACCCGGTCGCCCCTCTGCAACACAATTTCAGCCAGGTCTTTTCCAAGGCCCTTGCTTACGCCCGTGATAAGCCACGTTTTCATCCCGGCATCTCCGCTGCTGTCATTTCAAACATTGCCAATTCAATATCTTCCCTCGTCGGCATCGCCGAGGCCGCGCCATCCCTTTCCACAGAAAGGGATGCAGCAACTGAAGCGAACCGGATTGCCTGGTCCAACTCATCCCCCTCAGCCAGACGCGCACACAGGGCGCCGCAAAAGCAGTCGCCCGACCCTGTCGTGTCTCGCACTTTTGTGAGGCGGGCCGGTGTGAAATCCAGCCCGTTCCAGGTAATCGCCAAGGCACCGGCGGCGCCGCAGGTCAGGACAATCACCTGCTCCCTGTGCGCCAGGAGCGCCCTCGCCAAAGTCGTTATGTCCTCGACATCCTCGGGCAAGGACTCGATCCCGGCATAGAAAGCCATCTCCGACTCATTCAGAATTAGAATGTCCGTTAACGGAAATAGTACGTCCCGTGCCTCAGCAATGGCCGGTGCAGCGTTCAGGACGGTGATAGCCCCGAAATCCCGATATTTTGTAAAGAATTCGACCGTTGAGGGGATGGGCGTTTCCAGCTGCGCCAGCGCAACTTTGCTCGGTTCGAGTGTCCTGACTGTCAGGTCCAGCCGAGCATTGGCGCCCGCATCCACCACAATGAGATTTTCGCCGTGCTGGTCGACGCAGACATAGGCCCGACCGCTGGACGCGCCGGGAACCTGCTCGATATTGGAAACGGGAACAGTATGCGCCTGCAATTGTGACATCAACCACTCGCCGTCTTCGTCGCCCCCTATGCAGGCATGAAATCGCAACTCCGCGCCAGACCGGGCCGCGCTGACCGCCTGATTGGCCCCCTTGCCTCCAAGGAACCGGTCAAACGCGAGGGCATGGACGGTCTCTCCGGCTCGGGGAAGTTCACGCACGCGCAACACTGCGTCCACATTCACGCTTCCAAGTATCTCGAGCGCAGTCATGAAGAAGGTGACTCCTGCGAATGCGATGGTTGCTGCATTCCAAAGGCTGGCAGAAGGAGGATGAGCCCGGCTCCAATCGCCAGAAATACCGAAAGCACCCAGACCGATGTTTCATAGCTGCCGGTCAAGTCGAACCCGATATCCATCAGCACAGGCGCGCCACCCTGAAAAATAATGACTACAGAATAATAGACCCCGATGATCATTCCGAAGTATTTCAGACCGAAATAGCGCGAGACGAAATAGGACAGGCAACCAAACTCTGCGCCCAGGCCAATGCCCATCAAGGCCGCGCCGAAATAGATGACAGCCAAAGACGTACTGAACTGGAAACAGAGAAGCCCCAATATCGCGGCTGCGAACATGGGAACTGCGACGGTGGGCACGTAGAATTTGTCGAGCAGATACCCCGTCATGACCTGCCATCCCGCCGTGACCAGCGCGAAAATACTAATGGCCAGAGCGGCCTGCTGGAGGGGAATACCCCGATCCATAAGCATAGGGACAACGTGTGTGAATATGGCCGTCATGCAGCCGGCTCCGAGCGCGACGGCCGCCATCAGGACCCAGAACGTACGGGTGGCGACAGCCTCCCCCAGGCTGAGCCCCGGCAAGGGCGAGGCCGAAGCCGTTTGCGGCCCTGCTTCCTCTGCGCGGCGCATGACTTCCTCTACCCTGCCCGGCGCATCCCTTAGCAAGGCAAACAGGGTCGGAAATCCAAGACCGAATACAATCAGGCCGATGCCCATATAGGCCCCGCGCCAACCGAACTGAACCAGCATCAAGCCTGCCAGAATGGGCATCAGCGTTGATCCAATTCCATTCCCGAAACCCGCAGCCACCCCCAACATCAATCCGCGCTTTTCATCAAACCATTCGGAAATGACTTTCGAATAGGCAGGTGTGGAAGGTATAGCGCCGGCCGCCCCGACAAGCGCAAACAATAAGTAGAATTGCAGTATCGACCCATCAGCCAAGGCCAGGGCAGCAATCGCCGGGGCAAACATCACATTGCCGAACAGGATAACGCGTCGGGACCCCCAACGATCAGACAGTCGGCCTGCGATAGGATAGATGATTGCCGACATGACCGCCGTCAGAAGCAGTACGCCTGAGACGGTCGCGCGCGGCCATCCGAATTCGGTAGATATAGGCACAAGAAAGAGGCTGAAGACGGCGCTGACGGCTGGCGTCGTGCTGACAATGTTGCCCACGGTGGCAGCGACGACGACGCCCAACCGCTTGGTGTCACGCTTTTGCCCGACCATCTCCGCGCCTGTCGCTTCGGTCATTCGCTTGTATACCCTTCCGGGATCACAGGATCTGCGCCGCCCTTTCTCCAGAGAATGATTTCATTGCCCCAAGGGTCGCGAAACGCATCATTGAAGCCGTTGAACTCCTTCCAGTAGTGATTTCGCCAGAGAGTTTCGGCGCCGCGCTCCACAGCCGCAGACATGATCCGGTCGACGGTGTCGTCTTCGCTTACCAGAACCCAAAGGCGCGAGGACCGGACCTGCGGGGACAAGTTGCGCGGATCGACCCCGAATGGATCTGGATCCGGACGCAGGTTTGCGACATTCCCGATCCCTATATGGAGGTTTCCGATCTCACTTTCAGACCCGTCGGGATTCTTGAAGTTTCCGCCGGGCACCATCCGGCAATACTGACCATTCATGCGAACATCGTCCTCCCACCCCATCACATCAGCATAGAATTTTCCGGCTTTAACCGGGTCATCTGACATGAGGTCGACGAAAATGAGCGTGTTTGGGCTGTTCATATATATTCCTTGTACTTACGTTTTAAGGTTTCGACGGCTACGGTCTCAGAAAACATGCTTACAATCGGTCCTTCGAGGACTCTTGATACTCCCCCCACAATTTGTTGACCTCCATCTCGTCCTTGATCTGGTTCGCCAGCCCGGACCTTCGGTGCTCGCGCGGCGATGCGCCGAAATGATCCCGGAAACTCCGGCTAAAATGCGCTGAACTGCTAAACCCCCAGCGAAATGCCACCTCGGATATAGATTCCTGTGCGTGGAGCGGGCTGATCAGGTCTGCATGGCACCGGTCAAGTCGTCTCTTTTTGAGATATCCACTGAAGCTTCGCCCATCTGCCGCGAAAAGACGCTGCAGATATCGGGGCGACACGCCGACTTCGTCCGCCGCCTTCCCGATCGTCAGGTCAGGATCCCACAGCAGGGTTTCCAATGTTTGCTGAATTCGGTGCAGATGCGCGGCTCGTGCGCCCTTGGCCCCACCCAGTGATCGCTTGCCTGCAATGCCGAGCAACTTACTAGACAGCATTTCGATCAGAGCCAGCTCAACGGGACTCAGATCCGGTGGAGAGATGTCTCCAATCTCATCCGCAAGGATGCGTAGCATGTTGATCAGCATACGCCCTACCCCGGATTCGCCACTAAATGCCCCTGCCTTGTAGTGGGTCGGCGCGATCAGCCGGCCGCCCAATGCCACAGCCGGAATGCGGACAAACAGAATGGCATTGTTCTCGCTCACTTCGAGCCTGGAATCATGTCGGGTCGCGCCATAGACAATCATTTCATTGTCTACATTCACCAGGAGGTCATCAGCACTGAACCGGGCCTCCCCCTTCAGCAGGAGCAACAACCAGAGACCCGCGCCCTGCTCCAACTCGCGGCCATCAATTACCTGACGGCCGGATTCGATGCGGGCAAATTGCAGGCCCATTGTTGAGGTCTGGATAATCATGCGCCCGTCAACCGGCTGCCCCTCCGGATCGGAGACGAATGGCAGGCGCAAGCGACGCATGGCATTCGCCCACGCCGCATTTCGCTCTGACGGCGGAACAGACCGTGTGTGGAACCTCCATGTGGTGGGGTGGTCAGGCGACTGCACTTTGCCGGTCCGCCTTATTCCGCCGCAATGATGGCAGTGTCCGTCGTTGGTGTACGTCGCCCCCACTCCGCGAGGTAGCGGTCAACGAGCCATTCATTGAATTGGGCCTGTGCACCTTCCTGCCAGGAATACCGTCCTCGCTTTGCAAACCGTGACCGCAGTCCGAGCTGGACCATTTCATCTACATGCCAGTCCTGGGCGATGATGTGAGACGTCGAATTCATGATCATCTCCATCTTGTGTTCGTAGGCTTCGTCTTCCATGGCGCCAGGCGCCACGAGCACGCCCGTGTCCATGAAATGTGTTTCGGGACTGTCAGGGCGAATGATCAGGTAAATGACCATGTCGCTGGTCAGGACAAGCGACAGGCTTGGCGGGATATTGGCAAAAGTCATCCGCTGGCGCGCTTCGTCTGAAAGCCCAGGGAAAACCGGCAGAACAGCCTTTTGCGTCGGATTGAAGCTCGCATCGGGGTGAAGTGTCCCATTGAACCTCAGATACCCTGCAGCGCCCTCTGGCGCTTCGGGAAAGCTGGCACGTTCGGACGGCACGAAATCATGCAGCGGACCATGGTGCAGCCGGCTGGCATGGTATCCGTCATTGTTGTTCTCGAACATGACTTTCCAGTTCCACATCAGGCGCGGCGCCGGATCCGGCCGCGGGCCTTCTGCGCTGGCGAGGTCATACCCCTTGATCGCCTCCTGTACGTGAACCAGCCTGGGGGCCAGGGGCGCGGCCTCCTGATCGAAATTGATGAAAATGAAGCCTTCCCAGACTTCGACCTTGAAGTTGGGAAGCCCGTGCGCCTTCCGGTCAAACTCGCAGGTCTTGTTCATGGCCGGCGCGCCAACCAGGTCACCGTCCAGCGAATAACTCCAATGGTGGTAAGGGCACAGGAACCCTCTTGCATTGCCGCTGCCTTCAGCGACCAACATGGCCCGGTGCTGGCAAACGGAAGACATCGCCTTCAGTTCGCCCTTGCGATTTCGCGTTACGATGATCGGCTCGTTTACCGTGGAGGTTGTGAAATAGTCACCGGGCTCTGAAACCCATTCTTCCCGCCCGACGCAAAGCCAGTCATGCGTGAAGAGGGCATCTTTCTCGAACTCATAAAAATTGGCGTCCGTATAGCATTCCGGAGGAAGCGTTTCGGCCTCCAGTACGTCCTGTTTGGACGTTGCCAGAGACCGGATGAATTGCTCAGTGATGGTGATCGGCATTGTCCGGTCCTTCCTGCTTGTGTCAAATTCAACTTGTCATTCGCATGGCGCACATTCTTGTCTCTGCGCGCACAAGATGTTTCTCGGCGCCCCATTTCTCCGAAACATGGAGGGAACATCGTCGCCACATCAGGCCGTGAACAATTCTTTCCGAATGATCGCGTGGACGCCCCAATTCCCGTTGACCACTTGGGTGATGCCGAAATCGACCCCCACAGAGAGCAGCGAAATCGCCTCGTCCTCATCCAGGTCCCGCGCAGTCATCAGGAAGCGCCGCGCCTTGCGGAACGCATCCCTCATGGCGAGGTCGATGGAGGATTTCTTGTAGATGTCGCTCTGCGCCGAAGAGCCGAGTTCCTTCAAATAATTCGGATGGCTGAACCCGAAGATCACCCAGGCGTCGGACGTCTCAAGCAATGGGTAATCAAGGTCGCGGATATGCCCCATCTTTTCGCTCGCGCGGTGAAGGATAGGCTGGATCAGCGCAGTCATGGAACACTCAATGGCCGTCCCGCACAGCTCGGAATCCCCTTGAGAGGCATGCGGGTCTCCCAATGACAGCAGCGCCCCTGGTACACCGACAGGCAGGAACAGGCTGGATCCCGGCGCAATCCGCCAATTGTCCAGATTGCCCCCAAAATTACCGGGCGGGATCGAATCCACCAATTTGGAATGCGGCGGCGCTAGCCCGATTACCCCGAAATGGGGACGAACCGGAATTTCGATATTCCGAAGAACGTCATAATTCTTTTCAATTGTGCTCGTGTCGACCGGCAGGCCCGGATAATCATACAACTCGTGCACCACACCGAAGGGATCGGTCTGAGGGGTCCAGCGGTAGTTGTAGACAGCGCGGGCACAGGACCGGCCCATCTCACTCTCGACCTCATAGATGGTGATCACTTCCCGATGCTTTGGCTCGGTCAGAAGGTCATTGTACTGAAATCCCCAGTAGGCCGCTGCGTTGCTGCCGAAAGCTTGTCCTGCATATTTTGGATTGGCACTCGTTCGCGGTTTCAGTTCCAGGATACGGATTTCGATAATGTCATTCGGCTCTGCCCCTGCGATCTCAATGGGCCCGGTGCAGATGTGAACCCCAAACCCCTCACCGGCCCCGCGGCCCGTTGAGGCAGAGGAATCAAGGGCGCCCGCACCGCGTCGATTGATGGTCTTGCCCTCTGCGGTCCAACGGTAAATGTCCTCAACCGCCTGATCACCCTGCACCATGCGGTCATGATCGTCATTGGCGTGGTGCGTCAGCGTTTCTACCGTCACATAGTCACCCGATTCCACCGTGAGCACGGGCTTCAGCGAGCTGCTGAAATGCCCCCAGTGGATCGTGTCCGGTGTGACGGGCAAATAATGATGACGGGCGCCGCGCCGAACGGGCACAGGCGCAACGCTCTCAACATCACCTGCGTCATCATCCTCATCGACCAAGTCATCCGCCTCTTCAGGCTCGATTACCTGGTCCTTGGCCGTTGGGGGGCGTCCCCGCTGCAGAATTTCGGCGTCCGTTTCATCTTCCGGCGGCATCCGGCGATATTCTCGCGGGCTCATATTATACTGTTCGCGAAATGCCCGGCTGAACGAGGCGCTATCGTTGAAACCCCATTGGAAGAGGATGTCCGAAATCGATCTTTGCGCGTGGAGCGGGCTCCTGAGATCGAGGCGGCATCTCTCCAATCGTCGCAACTTCACGAAATGCCCGAAACTGTCTCCCACGGACTCAAACAGCTTCTGGAGGTAGCGCGGCGAAATATTGTGCTCTTTTGCGACCTGATGGAGGTTGAGTTCCGGATCGCTCAACCGCATTTCGATGGTCTGGAATATACGCTCAAGCAAGGCAGCGCGTACGCCTGCCGCGCCGCCCAATTCCTTAGTCGACGCCTCACTCATCAGCGCTGTCGAAATGAATTCCGGTAACGCGACTTCGATCGGACGCATCTGGTCATCATCTACATCCGTGATCGTATCGGCCACTGATCGCAGCAGGCCTGACAGCATCCTCCCGACGCCGGCTTCCGACACCAGATTCGATATGTCGGCCTGGGGTTTGGATCTCATCCGCAGGGCCGGATGAGACACCGGAACCTGAACCATCAGGAACCGGTTATCCCGCTTGAAATCGAGCGAGACGTCCAGATCCCCGATGCCATAGACCACGTCGCCTTCGGAAACTTCGATCGTATTGGTGTCGGTCCTGGCAACCAGGTCACCTTCCAGCAGCATGATCAACCAGAACTGGGAGGGCCCTTGTGACAGGTCCAACCGGATCAGGTGCTGGGTCGAGGTGATCCGGACAAATGTAAAATCCTGGGCGCTACGGAAACTGACCAGTTCCCCATAGAGCTCTCCTTCATGCTCGAGCAATTCCATCGAAAATCGCTGGAGCGCGAAATGCCAGGCATCCTTTCTCTGTTCTTTTGGATACGCGTTGGTTGTAAACTGCACAGATAGGCTCCGATCGGATTATGGCACCCAGCCATCAACACCATCGATCCTCGGTTTGCCGCACCGTCGGTCAACGCATCCTGCACTCCCCCATACCGATGAGAGGGGCGAGTGCTTAAAAGTCGAGCAGTCTTGGCCCAGCCTCGCCTGCATACTGCCTACAACTGGATAAAATCGTCATAAATCAATGACGTCCAATCTAGTCGATATCTTTGACCACGCCCTTCTCAGGAAATATTCCGCGGTCAATCTTGACGTGAATTCCCTGTGTGCCGTCGACGACTTGGGTTACCCCGAAATCGGTTGCAACACTCATCAGGGAGTAGGCATCATTCCGGCTGAGGCCTTGGTGCTCCGTCAACAGATGAAGCATGTCCAGTGACGCATTCTTCATCGCCTGGTTCAGGTCCTCATCGAACCCATGGACAATCCAGTGATCCGGGGTTTCCAGCAGAGGTGATGGAAATTTGAAGTCCTTCCTGAGAACGATCTGGAACAAGACATCGAGTGAGGCTTCAATTGCCGTCCCGCTGATCTCACCATCCCCCTGGCTGACATGGGGATCGCCAATGGAAAACAGCCCGCCTTTGACCTGCACCGGATAGTACATGGTTGCGCCTGCCCCAATCCGCCAATTGTCGATATTGCCCCCATGCAGGCCAGGCGGGATCGTGCTCACCCGGTCGTCTACAGCTGGTGCCACGCCTGCAGTACCAAGGTGCGGTCTCGCCGGAACGCGCACGCCCACCAGAGCGGGCTCTCGGTCGCACTCCGGGCAATGGGTTATGGTTCCGGGAATGAGATACTTGCCTTCAAAATCATAGGCATAGAGCGCATGGGCCGTGTTGGCATTCGGGTCGAGTTCATAAATCGTCACCCGCTCTTTCTCGTCGAACTCCTGGTAAAGGTGGCCCCAGTTCGCCGCGAGGTTTGACCCGTAATTACACCGGGGCACCATACGGAAATAACGCACTTCCAGCATGTCGCCGGGCTCGGCACCTTCCACGTAGATAGGACCAGTCATGATATGGACGCCCGGCGCACGGTCTTCCGGCTCGATGCCCTCCCAGATCGCCTTGACGGTTTCATCCATCATCAGGTCCGGCGCATCTCCGGCATGATGGGTAATCGCTTCGGCCTGGATGAGATCACCGCTTTTGACGCGCAGCGCCGGCTTGATGTTCGGGTGGAAATACCCCCAATGCACCGTTTCCGGTGTCGCCCTCAAATGATGCAGATTTTCCGGCTGGACGTGAACCTTGCTTGCCCGAGTCTCTTCAACCAGCGCCATACCTTACTCCTTGAACCAAATCGCCTACTGTCGGATCAGAGTTCAAGCGCGCAAAATGGTCTTGTTCAAAAGCGCCCAACTAGTTGCAAGAGCGGTCTGGAGACCAAAGATGACAGCCCCAGCTGTGGACAAGTTTGCGGACGCCAGAAAACAAGACGCCCGTTAGGGCATAGATTAGAAACAGTGCATGTCGATCAGCATCAGGAATAGAAAATGACTGCTTCTTCCGTGAAAATGCCTACCCTTTTCATTCCGCATGGGGGCGGCCCATGCTTTTTCATGGACTGGACACTCATGGGCGGCCCCGCCGATACTTGGGACAAGACAGCCGAATGGCTAAGAAGCATACCTTCCAGTCTTCCCGAGAAGCCGAAAGCCCTCCTGGTCGTGTCAGCGCATTGGGAAGAGCAGGAGTTCACCGTCTCCACGGCGGCGGCGCCAGATATGATTTTCGACTATTCCGGCTTCCCGCCTCACACATACCAACTCAACTATCCGGCCCCCGGGGCCCCGGACCTCGCGGAGCGCGTGCGCGATCTCATGGTCGAACAGGGCTTTGATGCACCTCTGGATAGCCCGAGAGGGTACGACCACGGCGTTTTCATACCCTTGCTGGTCGCATTCCCTGACGCAGACATTCCGATATTGACCCTGTCGCTTACAAGCGACCTCTCACCCGAGAAGCATCAGAAGATCGGAAAAGCGCTGGGCCGTCTGAGAGAAGAAGGTGTTCTCATCATTGGCAGTGGCATGAGCTATCATAACATGCGGGCATTCCGGTCTCCCATGGCTACAGCCCCCTCAGCTGAGTTTGACACGTGGCTGACGGCGGCGATCGAGACGACTGATCTGGACGAGCGCTGGTCGAAGCTCAACACTTGGTCGGAAGCGCCACAGGGCCGGAACTCGCATCCGCGCGAAGAGCACCTGATGCCGCTGATGGTCGCAGCCGGTGCGGGCCACGACGAAGCGGGCCGCAAGGTCTTTTCCGACAATGTCATGAACGCGACCGTCTCGGCATTCCAGTTCGGCTAGCGAGCTGTTTCGCCGAGCATCTCAGCATCTTCAGCAGCCTCTGTACGGTCGCCATAGTTTCGCGCGATGATAGCGCATACGATCAGCTGCATCTGGTGGAATATCATCAGAGGCAGGATGATCACGCCGACCTGTGCCGGGGCAAACAATGCCGCAGCCATGGGCACACCGCTGGCGAGGCTTTTTTTCGACCCGCACATGACCAGCGTGATTTCGTCGGCCTTGTTCAACCGGGCTACTTGCGCGGTCTTGCGCGTCAGGAACAGAACGACCGAGAGAACAAGGGCGCTCAAAAGCAGGATGGTGGCAATGTCCAGTCCGGACACGCGCTGCCATATCCCATCCACAACTGCCGCGCTGAAAGCTGTATATACGACAAGCAGGATCGCGCCCCGGTCGAGCTTGGAGAGGATGGCCTTGTTCCGGTCAATCCAGCGCCCGATGAGTGGCCGGCTAAAGTGACCGATCAGGAAGGGGGCAAGCAAGGTGAGGATGATTGATTGCATCACCCCCAGCAAATCACCTCCGCCAGACTGAAGCTCGGATCGCATCAAGAGGCCCGCCAGCAGCGGCGTTATGAATACTCCCAGCATGTTGGATAGCGACGCGGTGCAAACAGCCGCCGCGACATTCCCTCTCGCCATGGACGTGAAGGCAATCGATGACTGGACCGTAGAGGGTAATATGGTGAGGAACAAGAAGCCCATCTTGACGGTTGGGCTCACCATGGAATTCGGCAGCGTGCTTACCAGTAGGCCGAGCGCCGGAAACAGAACAAAGGTGCTCATCAGCACAAGCGAGTGGAGCCTCCAGGCACCGATCCCTCCGAGGAGGGCCTCACGTGAAAGCTTGGCACCATGCAAGAAAAACAAAAGGAAGATCGCGACTTTTGTGAGCCACTCGAACCCGATGGCGATATTTCCCCGACACGGCAGAATGCTGGCCGTGACAACCACCGATAACAGGATCAGCGCGTAAGGATCCGGCTTCAGCCATTTCGGCCATGAAACCTTTGGATTGGCCATCTTTTGAGACGACAGATCGGGTTCGCGGTCAGACGACATATCAAACTCCATGGGAGAAACGAAACGGCAGTCAGAGTCCCATTGCCGGGATCACTCAGCGAGCTGTCCGTACTCAATATCGGCGTCGCCAACTGGCTCATCGACCGAAGCCGGCAGCTCTTCAGGGTATGGCGGCTTCATGAAGAGGACGAGCATGAAAACGCCTGCTGACAGAACCGAAAGCAACAGGAAGATCAGCGAGAAACTTCCCGAGACGTCCCGGATCACGCCGCCGATCAACGGACCGAGCGCTGAGATTGCGCCGGTGACACACATGGCCGAGAATAGTTCGAGATTGTACTTGCGGCCAAAATAGTTGAGCAGCAACACCGTACACGCCAGCTGGGTCGTGCCGAAACCAATACCCGTTCCCACCGCATAGAACAGCAGCATCACATGGTCTGCCGTCAGGGCGAGCACCGCGCAGCCAATCATGGTCGCACACAGCGCAAAGCTCACGAGATGCTTGGGATCGAAGATATCGCCCAGGACCCCAGAAAACCCGCGGATCAAGACGGCGATCAGTGCCTCAATGCTCAACATACCGCCGGCGACGGTTTCGGGCACCCCACGCTCAATCAAATGGCCGACAGACAGGCTCGTCACGGTCACCAGGCACATCATGTTCAGGCAATAAGCGGCAGCGAGAATCTTGAACTGCGACGTTCGCATCGCGACCTTGGTCGTCCAGTCGACGGACGTCCGGTAGATGTTGGAACCTCTGCGCGGGGGGGCCGTCTCGACCTGATCCGGCATGATGGTGGGAGCCACGGGGTCGGCCTCTTGGGCGATCAACTCGTCGCGGGCAGGTCTCGAAAACCTGCGCTCCAGACCGATGATGATTACGCACAAGACCGTCGCGGCCAAAATTGCGAGGGCCTGGTATTCCCAGTAATTCCGCCATGTCTGCCCCTGCAGGGCCAGAACACCGAGGACCATCAAGGGGCCCACCACAGTCCCCATGCCGCTGATCGTCGCCGCCACACCCAGCGCCGTCGATTGCCGCTGGAACAGGCGACTAACGAGAAAAGTCGTCGGGATGGACGCCATCATCGGATATGCCAGACCGCAGATCGCCGCCGCGATATAATATTGTGGCAGGCTGTTGACCCCATGCAGAAGGTACAACCCCAGACTGGCAAGAAGCCCGCCGATTAAGACGGTATTCCGGACGCCCAAGCGGCGAATGAGCAAGGGTGGCACCGAAGACGCCACCCCGGTGACTGCGCCGAGCACCGTGAACCCGAACCCGGCCTGGGCCCAGTTCCAATCCAGATCCATCACCATGAAGGGGAGTACGACCCCCAGGGAAGAATATGTTGCCGCCGCCAGCAGAAGCTCCAGAGAGCTCATTGCCACCAATTGACTGCCTGCCTTGAAAGGAATTTTGGTACTCATGATTCAGGATACTCCGGCAGACGAAAATGGGTTCTCGCCATAGACATCGGAACCGCTCAGCGGTTTTTTGTTTTCCGTTGCGGGCGCTCTGCCACAAAGGGACAACGCCGTCAGCGCGTAAATCAAGGTGCTCTTGACCATGTCTTCAGGTGTCGGCCTCCAGCGGGGAAAGCCAGTCGTCACAGCAGGGATACGGTTCATGTTGAACACGTTATGGTCTCGCCACATACTGGAATAGACCGGATGCGCCAGTTTCAAGGGTTCCCCAAGCGCGTCTCGGGTCGCCGCATCCACGGCAGAAACAAGCGGCGCGACCCGGTTTTCATCGGCCGCAAATCCGTGTCGGACCACTACCGGCTCCAGGCTGAACTCACCAATGCCCTGCTGCCTCAGATGGCTTTCGAGACTTCTGTGCACCTGTCCGATCTCAACATGCGGCGGCAAGCCAACTTCCAGATACAGGGAGCAAATCTCGGTTCCGGCCCCAAACGCGTACGGCACGCCGCCCCGAACTGATGAAATCTGAGTCTTGGGTTTCGAGACGCCGCCGGATGAGGTGTAGATGTTTTCCTGCTCATACGCGCGTCCCCAGTCGAGAACCGACTGGATTGTGTCTCCGAGACGATAGATCGGGTTCGGGTGGTCCGAAGCGCGTTCGGGACTCTCCAGAAGCGGCGTGAAAACACCCTCCCCAAACAGCTGGATTCGAAACACGGCATAGCCAGAGGCGACCCAGGTCAGACCGAAATCGCACCCTTCGGCCGCGATGGCGTAATCGGGGGACACGCCGCCATGATAGAAGGCGTAATGCGTCCCGATTTCCTTGCCCATATACTGAACGCCTCTCGCTTCCTCGATCGGCTCAGGGCCGATCTCGCCGGGGGACGCCGTAATATAAAGTCGCCCTGACAAATCGATACCACAGGATTTCAGGGCCTTCGCTGCCATGAGGAAACATACCATCGGCCCGCGGTCATTGGAGATCGGGTAACCGTGAAAGGCTCCATCTTCGAGCCAGCACTGGTTCCATTCCGGATTTGCCAGCGTCTCCGGCCGGAATTTATGCGCATCGAGATCCGGCTCCCAGGTCGGGCTCTCCGTATCAAGGTGAGCGGTATAGAGGAGGCTTTTGCCGTCACCCTTGCCGCCATAGGTCGCAATGATGTTCGGCCGTTCCGGCGTCGCGCCGACTTTCCGTGGGGCAAAACCTTCGGTCTCCAGCCAGTCGAACACGAATTGCGCGGCCGAAGCTTCGCTCATCGAGGGGCTGTCTATATTCCCCAATGCGAGCGCAGTCTGTGTCAGCTCCTCGATATCAATCGCGGCTTCAAGCGCAACGCGCTCTTCTTCGCTGACCACGTAGTTAACGGGCGGAAGATTATCGAATGTTTCACTCAAGGCCGGCCCAACTGTTCATGATCTGCTTTCGAATTGCTGCACGCTACTCACTCAAGGGAGCATTTTTGCTTGCAACAAGTCTTGATTGCCGCCGCACGGATTGTTGCAGCAGACCAGCAAGAGAATTGGGCATCGCAACAAGCCTGAGAGGCTGGTTCAGCAGTCTTGTCTACGCAAATAGCTGCTTTCAAAGTGCTGTCAGATGAATTTGAACTGTATTTTGCGGGCGATCCGCATGGCCAGATACTGTTTTTCACCATTCAGAAAAACAGTGAGCGCAATTAGCACTGTCTTGTCCTCAAGATTTCAGCAGGCGTGCGTTTGCGGACAGAGCCTTTCGTTCGGCGCTCTCTCCCGCACACCCTGAAGGTGTTGTCTAACGGATGGATTTAGCGAGTTTCTGACGCTAAACACCCCATCCAGTCGCCTCACTCTCTCTTGACGCTGCTACTACCAGCATCAAGGCTGGTTCAACTGGTATGTTCGTGAGAATGGCGCCATCAGGCGGCGAAGAATGCCTTTCACAAACTCAATTTTTTCCATCAGTCCCTGTTTGCGTTCAATGATGTCCGCCGGATACGGACTTTCATAGGCTTTAATACCAAAGGTCCGGCGGATCTGGTCGACAGGTTGGTCCCAGACGTCTTCCCACGCAATCAAGATAAGGGCGGGCGACTCACGGCCATGCACCCAGGCACTGCTAATTGTATCCATCAGGAAGCGGTAGGACTTGCCAGGCCCCAACGCCCCGATCACAGCGGTGATCGAAAGGAATTGGGCCGAGTAATTGTGCCCGAATTGCGCCATCTGAAAGGCTGAGATAGCAATCTCGTGAAGCGCGGTCGTCTGATATCCTGCTGTGATATGCCAGAGATCGTGCGCCTGCAGCATCCTCGTATTGAGGTAATCAAGTGGCGTCGGCAATTTGCCGATCCCAATCTCGCTCCGATCTAGAACTTCGAGATCAAATTTGTTGTCCACGATAAGATTATGAAACTCAGCGCCTAGCGAGCCCTTCGGACACGCTGCGAGTGTTGAGAGCTTGATAAGGTCTGGCACGTCCCCCGAAGCCGCTTCTGTAACGCCTTCGAACTTGTGGGACATTTCTGCTATGCGGGCGATCGTCGCTTCGTCTGAATGTTGTCCGAGCGCCGCTGTGCGTTGCGTGATGGACAAAGCGTCCAGTTCACCGGCCAGGCCATCCTCGACGATGCCCCAGTATTCGTCCCACAAGCCCTGCGGCGCAAGTTCGGGAGGCCTGTCAAACCCCTCAATGGGGGTCGCTCTGACAACCCGCCCGCACCAGCCTTCTGCAAGTGCATCATAGATTTCGGTCGTACGGTCAGGGGCGAGGAATGCCGTATGGGCCAGTGCGGCGGCAATCTCCATACGGTCTTGCGCAGAAGCCTTTCCGCCTGCGTCAGCGCAGCGTCTCGCCAATGCGACCAATTTGTCCCGTGTTGCAGGTGCTTCGACGGATGCCTGGAACCGTGCCTTCAATGTGTGGGTATCCATGGTCTTCACTCACCTTCCTTCACTTCTTTGAGATTTTAACGCTAAGGCCGTCAGGCATCGACGCAGGCCTGTCTCTGCTCGCCTAATCCGCTGATGCCCAAAGTAACAATGTCGCCTGCCCGCAGGAACCGTTGCGGAGTCTTCGACAGGCCGACACCCGGCGGTGTCCCTGTCGAAATGATATCCCCGGGTTGCAGGCTCATGTATTGGGAAAGATAACTCACGAGGTGGGACACCCCAAATACCATAGTGGACGTCGCTCCGCGTTGCATGGCTTCCCCGTTGACATCCAGCCACATTTGAAGCGCCTGCGGATCATCCACCTCATCTCGCGTGACAAGCCACGGCCCTATGGGCCCAAAGGTGTCAGCGCTCTTTCCCTTCACCCACTGGCCGGTGCCCTCAAGCTGGAACGCCCGCTCCGACACGTCGTGGATGATGCAATAACCCGCCACGTATTCCAGCGCATCTTCCTCAGCAATATATTTCGCTTCCTTGCCAATCACCACGCCCAGTTCGACTTCCCAATCGGTCTTTTCAGATCGCCGCGGAATTTCCAACTTGTCATTTGGCCCACAGATGGCGCTTGTCGCCTTGAAAAAGATAACCGGTTCTGCGGGAACTTCCGCCCCGGTTTCTTCGGCATGGTCGGCATAATTCAACCCGATACAGATGAACTTCCCGACACTTGCAACGCATGGGCCGATCCTGCTCCCCGGATCCATTTTCGGCAAGCTGGAAACATCCACCCGGCGCAACTGCTTCAGGACCTCCTCCGCGAGTGCCGCCCCATCCCAATCGTCAATAAGGTCGCTGACATCGCGAATGTCTCCATTCGCGTCCAGCACTGCTGGTCTTTCACGTCCAAGCGGACCAACTCTCAAGAGCCTCATATTCTCAACTCCTAATTTGTCCAACCGCCATCAATCGTGTGAATAGCCCCGGTAGTGAAAGAGGCCTCGTCGGAAGCGAGATACAACGCGAGGCTGGATATCTCGCGGGCTGTTCCCAACCGCCCCATTGGCTGACGGGAGACAAACATCTCGCGTGCCGCCTCATAATCGCCTTGCGCCCTCATTCGCTCCTGCAGGGATGGCGTATCAACCGTTCCCGGACAAATCGCATTGCAGCGGATTCTTTTGTCGACATAGTCTTTTGCGATGGCCTTGGTCAGACCAATGACGCCAGCCTTGGTCACCCCATATGCAAAGCGGTTCGAAACGCCGGTGATGCTCGAAGCAACCGAACTGATGTTCAGGATGACACCACCGCCTCTGCTTACCATATTAGGCAGGACCGCACGCGATAACTCATACATCGAGGTGAGGTTTATCAGGATCGACCGGTCCCAGTCTGCGCGTTCACATTCCTGGATTGTGCCGCTGTGAACCCACCCGGCAACATTGAACAGAATGTCGAGGTCCGTGTGTCTCCGACAGATATCTTCAATTGCGGCCTGATCGGTCACATCCAGGACTTCTGTCATGATGCCACTTTCAGACGGGAGGCTCGACAAGGCTCTCGGATCAATATCCGTTGCAACGACCTTCGCGCCTTCCCGTGCAAAAGCCTCTGCGGACTCGCGCCCGATGCCAGCTCCCGCTGCGGTCACAAGTACTGTTTTTCCCTTCAGTCGACCCACATCATTCTCCCCTGCGTCCGAAATAGATCCGCTCAGCATTACCGCTCCAGATTGCCTCCTGATGGTCTGGGAAATAGCGCTCAAACAAGCGCTCACTTTGTGCCATCCAGCTTTCATACGTAGAGGCAAGCGTCAGGACCGGCCAATCACTTCCCCAAAGAAGTCTGTCCGCTCCAAAACAGGCCCCAAGATGGCAGACGACACTGCCAATGGCCTCATCATCCGTATACACCCCCGCCTCTGTCAGCAGGCCCGATATCTTGCAGGCCACATTGTTTCGCCGTGCCAGATGAGCGATGTCTTCGCACCAAGTATCGAGCTGGCGCGATTCGATCGGTGGTTTTCCGCCATGATTCAGAACGATCTGAAGCTGTGGGTGGCGATCTGCCAGCTTGCTCATCACAGGCACAAGGTCCGGATGGGCATGTCCATCCAGAACAAGCCCGCCCGCTTCCATAGCCTCGATGGCCGGCTTTAAGTCCTGCCTCAGAATCCAATCCGGATCAGGCCGGTCCGCAATCATAGGCCGCAGGCCCACTATGTTGGGATTCTCGGCCAGCCGGGCAACATTCTCGCTCGCGGATAGCGCCTCAAAGTCGACCCACCCCACAACCCCCGCCACACGATTGTCATTAGCAGCAATGGACAGCATGTAATCTGTTTCAGCCGCCGTGGCTGCTGCCTGAACAAGGATGACACCTGAAACGCCCGCTTTGGCTGCGTCTCCCCAAGCATCATCAATCCCGAAATCCCGATAGATCCCACTCAGGTCCGGTGTCAGCCAGTCATAATCACCACGGGCCATCTTCCAGACGTGCATATGGGTATCAATCTTGCTGTTCATGATGGCACCACCGCGTCGGGAGAGATCAAGCCTCGCTCCCTCAGCGCATCCCAAAACTGGGGGTCAATCGGCGACTGCGTCCAGCCAACCACCTGGCGAACTTGCGCGGCGTTACGGGCACCGGGTATGACACAAACAACCGCCGGATGGGCGCGGCAGAACTGAAGCGCGGCTGCCGGCAGGGCCGTATCATACGCCGCGCAAAAGTCTCGAAGGTGCTGGACACGCTCTATCGCCCAAAGGGGAGCTTCAGCATAGTCATATCGCAACGGCTCATCATCCGATGCCGCGAGCAGGCCAGAATTGAATGCCCCACCAATGATGACCTTCACATTGCGGCGATGACATTCATCCAGGAATGGCGCAGATGTCGCATGCTCCAACAAGGTGTAACGACCGGCAATCAGCAAGACATCGAGATCCATGCGGTCAAGCACTTGCTGGCACACTTCTATCTCGTTAACGCCGAGCCCGATCCACTTGGTCTTACCTTCCGCTTTCAAGGCAGCCATTTCCGGCAGCGCCTCCGTAATGGCTTGGTCGAAAACCTCCTGATGTGCGGCGCCATGAGTCACTTCACCAATGTCGTGCAGCAGAAGTATATCGACAGATCGGACTCCGAGCCGTTTCTGGCTGTCAGCAAAGGAGGCGCGTATCCCTTCTGCAGAATAGTCAAACTTTGGAATGAAGGGAGCTGGCGAGGCGAAGCCATTATCTGGAATGGGCTGGTTACCCGCCGGCCTTAACTGACGACCGACTTTGGTCGATATCACCGGGCTGGCGCCAGAAGCCTGAAGGAATGCACCGACCCTTTGCTCGCTGAGGCCGTGACCATAAAATGGGGCGGTATCAATATAGCGCAGCCCCGCTTCCAGTGCCGCCTGGAGTGCGCCTTGGGCATCATCGTCCGAAACCTCAGTATAGAGATTTCCAAGCCCGGCAGCACCGAGCCCGTAATCTGGCATGTCTGGGAATGTGGCTCGTGTCATCCCTTGTCCTCTATTTCAAGGATCTGGACGGCGGTGTCGGCCCATTGGGGGACGGTGATGTGGAGGGTGCCTGCCTCGGTTGACCAGTCGGTGACCGCGCCCTGAAGCTGTCTGACCGACCGGACCTGAGCCACGCCCTCTGGCAGCCGGATATCCAGCGACACCGCACCCGGTACCCCGAACAGGTGCAGGTACAGCGTATTGCCATTGCGTGTCGCCCCGATGGGGACACCCGCCACTTCGGTCTCCGGCAGCGCAACCGGCCGGGTATCCTGGATCGCCGGGCCTACAGCCCCAAGCCAGGCGCCGACGGCCTCAAGCCGGGAGGCCTGGCCAGGCGGGATACGCGTATCCCCCCGCGGGCCGACATTCAGCAGCACATTGCCATTGAAGCAGGCAGACCGCGCCAGCATGGCCGCTATGCCATCACGGGTGATATAGTCTTCATCCGTCTCGTTCCGATTATATGCAAACGAGTGCCCCATGCCCCGCGTCGTCTCCCACTGGAAGGGCAGGATACGGTCGAACATGCCGTATTCCGGCGTGCGCGCATCCCACACCTGCGGCATCGGGGGCAACAGGCCGGTCAGGCCTTCAGGCTTGTCGAACGCTCCCTCGGGCAAGATCCCGTCCGGCGTGATCCAGCGATCATTGGTCAGCCCCTCAGGGACCGTGTTGTAATATTTCGCCAGGATATCGAACGAGGCCTGCGCACTCGGATAGGCGATGTCATTCCACAGATAGTCCGGCTGGTAGCGCTCGATCAGTTCATCGTAATGCGCATTGGCATAAGCTGTATAACCTTCCGCCTCGCCCGGCATCGACACCATGAAATCGGCAAAGCTCTCGATCCGCTTGTGCTTGAACGTCCAGTCCACCCCGCCGGAATAATACACCCCGAACTTCAGCCCTTCGGCCCGCACCGCAGCGGCAAGCTCTCCTACCACGTCGCGCGTCGCGTGCCAGCCCGCCTTGTTGGGGTTCTCAACATCGCTTGGCCACAGCACGAAGCCATCATGATGCTTGGTGACCAGAACCACATAGCGCGCCCCGGACCGCTTGAAGAGCTGCGCCCAGGAAACAGGGTCCCACCCCTCCAGCGCCGCATTGAACGCCTCGCCGAACCGCTCATAGGAATAATCTTCCCCATACGTCGCGCGATGATACGCAGCCGTCGCACCATCCTCAAAAAGCATCGTGTTCTGGTACCATTCCGAGTATGGCGTATCTGCAAATGAAACCTCACCTCCAGCATCGCCTAGCTGGTCCATGGCTCTCTTGTGCGGTGCAAAGGCCGGTATGGAATACGGCCCCCAATGAACGAAGATGCCGAACTTCGCATCCCGGAACCAGTTCGGCGCAGCATGTGCGCGCAGGCTCTCGGCTGTTGGAGCATAAGCCGCCGCCTTGTCGCTCATCTGGGGGGCATCATCCATCATGTTGCCATCTCTTCTGCCCAGACCTTCCCAGAGGGAAATTCATGGTCGGCTGCACTTTCAGGCCAGAGGTCGACCGAGTACCCTGGCGCGGATGGCGCGAGATAGCGGCCTTCCCTGATTTCGATCGGGTTCTGGAAATGCTGATGAAGATGGGCGGCGTGCTCAATCACCCTGCCGTCCATCGTGCCTGAGATACAGACATAGTCGATCATTGACAGGTGCTGGACGTATTCACAAAGACCTACCCCGCCCGCATGGGGGCAAACCGGGATCCCGGCCTTGTCCGCCATCAGCATGACCGCGATAACTTCATTCACCCCGGCCAATCGGCAGGAATCGATCTGACAGAAACCTATCGCCTCAGCCTGGAGAAACTGTTTGAACATCACCCTGTTATGCGCGTGCTCACCCGTGGCAAGGAGGATCGGCGCGACTTGCTCGGCGATCGCCTTATGCCCCAGCACGTCATCCGGGCTTGTCGGTTCTTCCACCCAGTAAATATCATATGGCGCCATGGCCTTGATGGCTTGGACCGCACTCTCAACATTCCAGACCTGGTTGGCGTCGACGCTAAGACGGACATCGGGCCCGAGCGTTTCCCGAAACAGCGCGCACCGCCGCAAATCACCCTCAAGGTCGCCGCCAACCTTGATTTTGAAGTGACGCCAGCCTTCCGCATAAGACTCTTTCAGCCTACGCACGATCTCTGCGTTGGAATATCCGATCCAGCCGGCTGACGTTGTATAGGCCGGATAGCCATCTTGAAGCAGTTGTGAAATCCGGCCCGCCCTGCTGTCGGCCTGCTGTGAAAGGCGCTCAAGAGCTTCAGCTTCAGGCAGGTAGTCGCTGATATGGCGGAAATCGATCGCCGAGACGATACGCTCAGAAGACATGTCACTCACGTACCGCCATAAAGGCATGCCAGCACGCTTGGCCAGCGCGTCCCAGACCGCATTGATCAAGGCTGCTGCAGCAAGGTGAACGACGCCTTTTTCAGGCCCGAGCCAGCGATACTGGCTATCATTCAACAGCAGGCGGGAGACAAGGCCAAGATCATCTTCAAACTCATCGAGGGTTCGCCCAACAAGATGCCTGCCTAGCCCCTTGATCGCCGCGACGCAAAGGTCATTGCCTCGCCCGATCGTGAAGGTCAGGCCATTGCCGTCTGGATCACCTCCGCTCATCTCTAGCGTGACATAAGCACAGGAATAGTCGGGGTCCGGATTCATGGCATCCGACCCATGACTGTGCCGGGACGTCGGAAACCGAATATCGCGGGCCTGAATGCCAATAATCATCCCTTGTCCTCTATTTCAAGGATCTGGACGGCGGTGTCGGCCCATTGGGGGACGGTGATGTGGAGGGTGCCTGCCTCGGTTGACCAGTCGGTGACCGCGCCCTGAAGCTGTCTGACCGACCGGACCTGAGCCACGCCCTCTGGCAGCCGGATATCCAGCGACACCGCACCCGGTACCCCGAACAGGTGCAGGTACAGCGTATTGCCATTGCGTGTCGCCCCGATGGGGACACCCGCCACTTCGGTCTCCGGCAGCGCAACCGGCCGGGTATCCTGGATCGCCGGGCCTACAGCCCCAAGCCAGGCGCCGACGGCCTCAAGCCGGGAGGCCTGGCCAGGCGGGATACGCGTATCCCCCCGCGGGCCGACATTCAGCAGCACATTGCCATTGAAGCAGGCAGACCGCGCCAGCATGGCCGCTATGCCATCACGGGTGATATAGTCTTCATCCGTCTCGTTCCGATTATATGCAAACGAGTGCCCCATGCCCCGCGTCGTCTCCCACTGGAAGGGCAGGATACGGTCGAACATGCCGTATTCCGGCGTGCGCGCATCCCACACCTGCGGCATCGGGGGCAACAGGCCGGTCAGGCCTTCAGGCTTGTCGAACGCTCCCTCGGGCAAGATCCCGTCCGGCGTGATCCAGCGATCATTGGTCAGCCCCTCAGGGACCGTGTTGTAATATTTCGCCAGGATATCGAACGAGGCCTGCGCACTCGGATAGGCGATGTCATTCCACAGATAGTCCGGCTGGTAGCGCTCGATCAGTTCATCGTAATGCGCATTGGCATAAGCTGTATAACCTTCCGCCTCGCCCGGCATCGACACCATGAAATCGGCAAAGCTCTCGATCCGCTTGTGCTTGAACGTCCAGTCCACCCCGCCGGAATAATACACCCCGAACTTCAGCCCTTCGGCCCGCACCGCAGCGGCAAGCTCTCCTACCACGTCGCGCGTCGCGTGCCAGCCCGCCTTGTTGGGGTTCTCAACATCGCTTGGCCACAGCACGAAGCCATCATGATGCTTGGTGACCAGAACCACATAGCGCGCCCCGGACCGCTTGAAGAGCTGCGCCCAGGAAACAGGGTCCCACCCCTCCAGCGCCGCATTGAACGCCTCGCCGAACCGCTCATAGGAATAATCTTCCCCATACGTCGCGCGATGATACGCAGCCGTCGCACCATCCTCAAAAAGCATCGTGTTCTGGTACCAGGCTGCATAGGGGGTGTTCGCAAATCCCTGCTTCTCATCAGCCGAATCGAGTTGATCAATAGCAGTCTTGTGTGGCGCGAAAGCTGGGATGGAATACGGGCCCCAGTGAATGAAGATGCCGAACTTCGCATCCTTGAACCAGTCCGGCGCAGTATGGGCGCTCAGGCTTTCCGAGGTCGGATGATATTGAATCCTCTCAGGCATGGGCCCCACCTTGGTGCAGCCGGGTTCGGTTGCCCCCACAGCGATAGCTGTTCATCATGGAACTCCTCCCTTTTTCGACCTCTGAATGGGTCGTTCGACTTTACTTATTACGGAAGTCTGTTTCATATGCAAGCGGGTTGTTTGTATATGAACAAATCTTGACGCGACGGAATTATGCGAAAAGCTGATATGCGCTCTCAACGCCCACAGTATGAGAGAGTATGGAAAAAGGGAGAGGCGCAAAGCGCCAGATCGCCGAAACAACAAGGAGGAACCCAGAATGGAGCGCAAAGCCTTCATGATCGGGCTCAACCCAGAGAAAATGAGTGAGTACAAGGAACTTCACGCTAATGCGTGGCCCGCAATCCTGAAGCAGATAAGCGCCTGTAATATTCGTAATTACAGCATCTTCCTGCGCGAACCCGAACAGCTTCTGGTCGGGATATATGAATATCACGGCACCGACCATGACGCCGATATGGCCAAGATGGGGGAAGATCCTGAAACCAGAAAATGGTGGGCTCTCACAGACCCCTGCCAGACGCCCCTGAAGTCAGCTTCGCCCGGTGAACGGTGGGCGCCAATGGAAGAAGTATTTCATTACGACTAGGATGTGCTGACCGGTGAATATCCCAGCGTGGCGGAGATACGCTGGGCTGCTTCTGCAACGAGCCCCGGTGCTTCCTGAAGGGAAACCTTCGCGCGGCGGGTCACGACAAACGGGACAGTGAGACTCGCAACTGCGCCATGACTCGTGGAATCGAAGATCGGAGCGCCGATATCGGTCACGCCATCAACCATCCGCGATGGCATGCAGGCATACCCTGTTTCCTGTACTTGATGAGCGCTTGCCTGCAGGTATTCCATATCCGAAGGCTGTGCGCCGCTTTCCGCCAGGTCTTCGAGCATCTTCGCGCGATACGCAGGGGTGGCAAACGAGAAAAGCACAAGGCCTGAAGCCGATTTCATGATAGAGCGACGGTGCCCCAGCCTGACACTGAAGCCGACATCGTCGGGACTCTCAGTCCGGGCTATCACCACAATCTGGTCAGAACTCACCACAGCCAGTTGAATGGACTGCATCATACGGGAAGCAAGCGCCGACATTTCCGGCAGTGCCGCCTCGTGCAAATCCATCTTGGGCGGAGAGCGCATCCCGACTTCAAACAACCGGTTTGAGAGTTGAAGCTTCTCCGGATCATCAGTCCGCTCAACATAGCCGCGCATTTCGAGGACAACCACCATCCGATAGATCTCACTGCGGGACCGGCCGAGGGAGCGAGCAATATCAGAAATGGACTGAGGCGTCCTGAGTCCGGCAAGGCACTCCAGAATATCTAGCCCCTTTTCCAGGGCAGGTGCTTTGTATGGGGCTTCCGTCATTACGTGTCGCTTATTCCGGCATTGTAAATTGTTTCAGATATGAATGTGAATGAGGAAGATATTTCATCTGCGACAATTATCCAACGTCCAGTCACACTTGGGTCGGCTCTCGTACTTACAGCGCAGTTGACGGGAGTGGCTCCAGAATATGCCGGGCGGCACTTTCGCCAGTGTCCATCGCAGCTGCAATCTCATGCGTCAGATTCACTTGGCTTGATGTTTCCAGCCACCGGCGATGAGGCAGAAATGCACTCGTAAGGAGCAGAGATGCGACAATATCGGGCCGATAATCCACTTCGCGATCAAACCCATACGTCGTCGCAACATAGTCCGCGACCACCGACTTCTGCTCCTGGTCATACTCAGACCAGGCAAAAGCCAAATCTTTATCCCTGTAAAGAGCACTCCATAAACCCAAGTCAGACTTGGTCCGACTCTTCAATGCCTTGGCGACGGCAAGCGCCTCCTGACGCACAAAGTCAAACACACTTACTGTTTCCCGGGCGTCAAACGCGCGACGCCGGAACGCATCGATACTCAAAGCCGCCAGATTCAGTGCAATATCACCCTTCGCTTTGAAATGCATAAACAGGGTTGTGACATGAACATCTGCTGCATCGGCGATATTCTGCATCGTGGTCGCCCCATAGCCGGTTTCGCTGAACTGCTTCGCGGCAACTTCGAGAATCTTTGCCCTCGTACGCTTGCGGCGTTCTGTTCGTCGCGGATATTTGATCTCCGCAACGCGTTGATCCCCTACGCCCCCGGCAGGTTTTTTTGTTTCAGTTTTGGGGCGTTTTACCATTTCAATTTTCTCCGTCTGGGAACAATGAATCCAGCTTTGTATGACAAGGGAAAATTACGACGTGGGGCAAACTGGATCAAACACACTGGACGAATCCCGCACATATATCCCCGCATTGCCTCGTTTGTCTTGATATCTGACAGTCATGCCGTCTCCTTGCGGTCTTCATATCCATTCGCCTGTTGGCGGGCGAGTTCATCCAAGGCCGATTGATGCCCGTCACGAGAGACAGGGTAGAAGCCCATGCAGACCAATGCCGCGCTTGTGAATCCCAATGTGGCAACTGCAAAAGCAATAGCGAGATTATCGATGGTAGATGCATCGACGGCGCCAGGTATTGCATCTTGCGGAAAGGCGACAAAGGTAAGGATCAGGCCAGACATCAATATGCCCATGCCGGATACGGTCTTGCTCACAAAGGCTGTTGCAGAGAAAATGAGGCCTTCGGACTTTCGCCCCGTTGATAGCAGTATCTGTTCAGTTACATCGGCCACCATCGAAACGGTCAGAATAGCGGCTGCCACGACCGACATGGCGACTATCATGGAAAAGCAAAACAATAGCGGCACGAGCGCTGGATGACCGTTGGCTGGGAACAGCCCGATCAGCCTCAAGGCCACCGGCGTTACAATCGCGACAAGTGTGAGCGCGTAGAGCGACAAGGTCGTCCACTTCTTCCCGAACGATTTTGAGAGCGGAAGAACGATTATGAAAGCTAGCACAACACCAAGCAGGCCACTGGCGGTCAGGAATGCGATCTTGTTGGCCGACAATTCCCAGAAATAGGTTTGCATATATATCGTCAGCGCTGCGTTCAGGCCGCCGGCCATCGACCCAAAAATACTGCCGATCAAAATCGGCGCGTTTACTCTGTGGAACAATGTCCCAGCCATCTCTTTCGCCGTCTGGATAAGGCTTTGTGGCTCGGGCACAGGCAGGGACGGTAGTGAGGCTATACGGTTATGTGTTCCGATACTGGATACGAAAATGGCAATACCCATTAGGGGAGCTGCGATCCAGGCGTACTTAATATAGCCGACTGGGTCGAGTATCCCTCCCGGAGCCGTAGGCTCATTGGCAAAGATCACACTGAAGATGAAAATCGCCATCAGGATGCCGCCGACAACGCCGAAGAAAAAGCGAAAGGCGACGAGTTCCGTGCGCTCGTCATAATCCTGCGTGAACTCCGCCAGCAGGGCAGTCGATGGAATTTCATAGACGCCGATGGCAATGCGCGTAGCACTTGCGATCAACAAGAGGTATCCAAACAGGACAGGGTCGGAGACCCCGGATGGTGGCAACCAGAGCAGCAAATAGAAAATGCTCACGGGGATAATGGATGCATACATGAATGGATGCCGCCGTCCCCATTTGCTCCTGAGGCTGTCCGACCATTGACCCACGATCGGGTCGAGCACGGCATCCGCAACCATGGCAATCATGATCGCAGAGCCAACCCAGGCCGCCGGCAGGCCTATGACCTGATTGTAGTAGATCATCAGGAGGGCATTGAAGCCATTGTCCTTGATACCAAACGCAATCGTCCCGACCCCGTAGACGAACTTTGTCGTCCACGGGACCTTCGCTTTACTAACGGTCACAGCCTGCTCCATGCCGCGTACTAGAAATGCAGCTGCAGCTGCACGCCTATCGTGCGTGGTGCCGTCAGGTAGTAGGTTTGCGTCACACCCGCCGGCAGAAGGCTCACAGCCCCTGTCGAACCATCAAAGCCCTGCTCGTCAGCCAGATTCTTCACATAGCCCACGACGCGGTACTTGTCCTCTGGACTGGTCCACACCGCAATCAGATCGACTTGCTCATAGGAAGGGGTCTGAGTGTAGGACCGGTTGAATATCCCGTGATACGTTTCATCAAGCCATGAGAAGTTGGCTGACACTGTCAGATCGCCATACACGTCCAGCGGAACATCATAACTGGCATTCAGTCCGAATTTGTTGGGCACTGTGCGCGGCAGCATTTGTCCCTCAAGCCTTTGAGGCTGGTTCCCACTCAAATCGGCTGCACCGACTGGCTTGGCACCAGGCTGCAGGGCAAGTGGATCCGCCACATCGACAAAACAACACGCATCACGGACTTCAGAGTCATTATAAGCGTAGCTGAACAGGAAACGCAGGTCATCTGTCGGCGTCCATTGCGCTTCAAGCTCAAGACCCTGAGCGCGCGATTCCTCAATATTGAAGAAGCGCGTAAGCCTGATTCCATTTTCCTGAACGTCGAGTGGCACCTGCAGCCCATCATAGGAATAGAAGTAGGCTGTTGCATTAAGCTGAAGCGTATTGCCGAAGCCCTTCTTCACGCCGACCTCATAGGCATCCAGCAATTCCTCATCGGTCTGTGGATATTGGCTGATCCCACCGGCATTAAATCCACCCGATTTGTAGCCGCGACTGTAACGGAAGAAGTAATTCGTATCGTCCGTTGGTCGCCACTGAACGCCTGCAACGCCGGACAGTGAATTCCACGAATTGTCGAGCTGCCGTCTCGCCAATCCCGTTACGGGGTCAATCGTCACATCGCTGGCAACCCCCTGCGCCGACGCGTACGAAACGCTTGCTGCCGTCAGGTCAAGTGCAGGCGTGAGTGACCCGGAACCTCCCAATGAGAAACCGGGGACCACGCCATAGCCAATGACCCGCAGCATCTCAGAGCCCGACTTGTCATCCATGGAATACCGCAGCCCTCCCGTCAGTGTGACGGTGTCTGTGACATCATAATCCACCTGGCCAAAAAGCGCGTAGGATTCCGTTTTCAGTTCTGAAAGGGCGGTAACATAATCGCCATCCGGATTTGCAACTGCAGCAAGCGGTGCCAGAATTTGCGGCTGGGCATTGTTCCCAAAATGCGACTCCTGATGAAAGTCCTCTTCATACGCATAAGCACCGACAATCCACCAGACATCTCCCTCGCCTGTTGATTGGGCCGTCACTTCGTGGCTCCAGAAAGACCGGTCTTCAATGTAACCGAAAGTACGCGACGGATAGATGGTTGCCGCACTACAGACCGGACCAATATTCTCAATCAGCCACTGGCAGTTCGGTCCACCGGTCAGTACCTCGCCTGCGGCTATGTTCGCAGGATCGAGGGGATACGTGTATGAAGTCATGCTCGTGCCATCATCGTCCCGCATCGAGTCGTAGTTATAGGTTCGATATCCGCCCATGTATTTGATATCGATCGTCGGGAGACTCCAGGTCGCAATGGTCGCCAGACCGTAAGCGTCACCCATCTCGGAACGCGTCGGTGTATCCACGCTGAACTTGCGAATATCAGAGGCGCCGGGATTGCTGGTGGCGTCTCCTTCCTGCGTATAGCCCGGCGTCAGGTAGCCGAAAGCAGCCCCCGGTGTAAGGTATCCTGACGGGAACGGGAACATGTCATAAGGGCTCGCAAGGTTGGTTGTACGGTTGCGAAACGTCGCGTCCGTTGTATCAGCCTTGAACCAGACTGAGAGCGTATCGGTTACATCCGCATCAAGTTGCAATTCCAGATACGAGCTTTCATTCGCTCCTGCCTCGGTCGGTCCACCGGCAACATTATCGAAATAGCCTTCATCCTGATTGCGGTACGATCCGCCCAGCTTTGCTCGTACGCGCTGGCTCAAAGGTCCGGATATGCTGGCCTCAACCGCCTTTGTATCGAAGTTGCCGACCGTAAATCTCGCATCCGCCGAAAACTCATCCGTCGGCCGCTTCGAAATGACATTGATAGCGCCCCCGATCGAGTTGCGACCGTACAGTGTGCCCTGAGGGCCGCGCAGCACCTCCACGCGCTCGACAAAGAAATCACTTCTCGACACGGCCGATGTCGAAGAATCATAGATCCCGTCCGAATAGGTCGCAATGCCCGGATCCGAACCATTGGTGTTTGTCTGGCGGCCTACGCCTCGAATAAAGACGCGGTCGTCGCCCGCTGAGAAGGCAAGGCTAGGCGTGAACCGGGCAAAATCCGACAGGCTTTCAAGCGCGAGTTCCTGGCGGATATCCGCAGTGTAGGCCGTCACCGAGACCGGGACATCATTGAGGTCCTGTTCGCGCTTGACCGCTGTAACTGTCACCTGGTCCAGCTTCTTGACCTGGTCTGGCTCATTCTGCTCCTGGGCACTGGCCTGACCACTCGCCACGATGGCGATGGTGCTGGCAGCAGCCAATATAGCTATCTGTTTCATTGTTATGTTTCCTCCCAGTAGTCCATTTTCACCCCGAGTCTCTGGCCCAGGCATATGGTGAGAGTATATTTGATTAATCTATTTGAATAGAGTTATTATTAGATGCGCCCAATCGTCCTTCGGGACGAAGGTGGACTCGCCCTTTTCCCACCGAGCTATCGCCATCGAATAGCTGAGAGCTATGCCTTCAGGAGAAGCGATGCCGTGACCTGGATATTGCGGGTGAATGCTCCACAATCTCACCCCCTCGGCTAACAACGATGTCTATTCGGCATGTATGGCCGAGCCGTCCGCCTCGCGGCTTTCGGATTCGAGCCTGTTAGCCACATCATTAGGAGAACCAGACCCACGCGCGATTAACGCGTAGGCCGTCGGCACGAACAACACCGTCACCAGAGCGGCCGCTATGACTCCGAACAGGATCAGGATGCCAATCGCAGATCGCGTTTCCGCACCGGCCCCGCTCGACAGGATCAGCGGGAGCGCCCCGGCAGCCGTGGTCAAACTCGTCATCACGATTGGCCTGAAGCGCGCGAGCGATGCTTCCTTGATGGCCTCGTAAAAGGGTCGGCCTTCATCACGCAGCTGGTTCGCGAACTCCACGATCAGGATGCCATTCTTGGCCGCCAAGCCAATCAGCATGATCAGACCAATCTGCGTGTAGATATTCAGGGAGTTTCCCGTCAGCCAGATACCAAGCATCCCTCCGGCCAGTGTGGCGGGTACGCACAACATGATAATGATTGGGTGACGGTAGCTTTCGAATTGCGCGGCAAGCACGAGGAATACGATCACCAGGCCCGTGATGAATACGAATATGAGTGACTGGCCAGACGTCTTGAAATCGAGGGATTGCCCCTTGAAGTCCAATGTGGCCTCCTGCGGCAACACTTCGCGGGCCTTGGCCTGCATGGCGTCGAGCACGGTGCCGAGCGACGCACCCTCTGCAAGCCCCGCCTCAATGGTGATTGCCCGCACCCGGTTGTACCGGTTCAAAGTCGGGCTATCCGCAATCGGACGAATTGTCACCAGATTGGACAATGGGATCAGCTCGCCCGACCGAGCCGAGCGCACATAGATATTCTGGATATCATTCGGTGTGTTCTGCTCCGATCTCATGCCTTCGAGGATGACATCATATTCTTCGCCATCATCAATATACGTGGTCACGCGCCGAGAGCCGAGCATGGTCTGAAGTGTCACCCCGATATCGGTCACCGTCACACCGAGATCAGCCGCGCGATCATAGTCCACCTGAATCCGGTATTGCGGCTGGGTCTCCTTGTAGTCCCAGTCAATGTCGACAAGGCCTGGATTGTCCTCTTCAAGCGCCGTGATGAACTGGTCTCGCCATTCCGTCAGTACTTCGTAGGAAGGCCCGCCGAGGACAAATTGCACTGGCTTGCCAGTGCCCCCGCCCAGCCCTTGCCGCATGATGGCGAATGCCCGAATGCCTGGCAGGTCGGACAGCTTACCATTTACCTCAGCAATGATGTCATTCGCCGGTCGACGCCTGCCCCAGTCATCCAGCACGACAACAACGAAACCCTGATTGAAGGAGGAACTGCCAAAACCGGGCGCCCGCAACAAGAGACGGCTCACCTCACCACTCTCTGTATACGGAATCAATCGGCGCTCGATTTCATCCATATAGCGTTCCATGTATTCATAGGACGCCCCTTCAGGCCCGCGAATGCTTACGAAAAATGCCCCACGATCTTCGACCGGGACATATTCCTGCTCAATGGTCTGCGACAGGCCGTAAGCCCCTGCAAAAAGACCGAGCAGAATGAGGCCCACTACAATTGGCCTCATGATCAGACGGTCCAGCATCCAGCCATATCCGGCGCGGAGACGACCGAATCCCCGATCGATGGCATTGGGCATGGCCGCGAACAGTCCGGTACTCTTCTCCCGCTTCAGGAGCTTGGAGGCAAGCATGGGTGCCAGCGTCAGGGCGAGGATGCTGGAGAATGCGACGGCGGCGGCCATGGTCAGGGCAAATTCCGTGAACAAGCGCCCGACGTCGCCCTGCATGAACGTGATCGGGACAAACACCGCGATCAGCACGAGGGTCGTGGCCACGACCGCAAAGCCAACCTGCCGCGTGCCCCGAAATGCGGCAACGAGCGGCGTCTCACCTTCTTCCTCGATGCGACGAACAATGTTCTCCAGCACGACAATCGCATCATCCACGACAAGTCCGATTGCGAGAACAAGCGCAAGCAGCGTCAGCAAATTGACTGACAGGCCGAGCGCATAGAGCACGATGAATGTCGCGATAATTGAAATAGGCACTGTGATGGCCGGAATGATGGTCGCCCGAACACTGCCCAAGAACATGAATATCACCAAGGTCACCAACGCCACCGCGATGGCCAGCGTCATGTAGACTTCGCGTATGGACGCATCGATGAACACCGAACTGTCGAAACTCCGCGCAATCACCATGCCTTCCGGAAGCGTTTCGTTCAGTCGGTCGGCAAGTTCCCGTGCTCCGGCTGCAACTTCGACCGTATTGGCGGTTGATTGCTTGATGATGCCGAGCCCGACCATTGGAACACCGTTGCCCCGGAACATATTGCGGTCTTCAACCGTGCCACGCTCAACCCGCGCCACGTCTCCCAACCGCACCAAATATCCGTCATCTCCCTCGGCGATCACCAGGGCGGAAAATTCCTCTGGCGTCTTGAAGGTGCGGTCAATACGTACGGTGAATGTGCGTTTCTCGGATTCAAGGCTGCCTGCCGGCGCTTCGATATTCTCGCTACGCAATGCCCGCTCGATCTCGGCCACCGTCAGGTTGCGTGCCGCCAATGCTCGGCGGTCAATCCAGACCCGGAGCGCATAGTCTCGTGAACCGCCCACCCGCACGCGCGCAACACCATCAAGGGCGGAGAACCGGTCGACCAGATATCGTTGAGCGTAATCAGACAGTTCCGGAGTAGTCATTGCCTCACTGGCAAGGTTCAACCAGATGATGACGTCATCATTGGAGTCGGCTTTTTCGACTTCTGGCGGGTCGGTATCTTCCGGAAGATTATCAAGCACGCCCGAAATCCGGTCGCGGATATCGTTCGCGGCCACATCAATGTCCTGATCGATCCCGAACTCCACGCTTATGCGCGAGCGGCCATCGCTCGAATTGGAATCGATGTAGCGAATGCCTTCAACACCCGCGATACGATCTTCAATAATTTGGGTGATACGTGTCTCTACGACACTCGCAGATGCCCCCGGATAACTCGTATTGATGGAGACAATCGGCGCATCGATATCCGGATATTCTCTCAAGGGCAGGCGATCAAAAGCGACCATGCCGAAGATCACGAGAATAAGCGCCAGCACCGATGCAAATACGGGGCGCTTGATCGATGTATCCGACAGCAACATAGCTAGCGGCCCGAAGAGGCAGCAGATCCTGCCGTGCCGCCACTGCCATTCTTGCCACTCACCGCCTTGGGAAGCAGCATTGACTGGTCACGGACCTCTACGGCGGCACCTTCCCGAACGCGAATAATACCCTCGGTAATGACATTCTCGCCCGCCATTAAACCAGACAGCACCTCTACATGACCCTCTTGGCGCAGCCCAAGCGTCACTTCCTTTCGGCGAGCGACCAGTTGGTCTCCCTCCGCTTCAACCACAAACACAAAGGTGCGAGGTCCAACCGGCTGTATGGCCTCTTCCGGAACCGACAAGGCTTGTCGCGGATCTGCCACCAAGGTTACCTGCACAAACATTCCCGATATCAGAACACGATCCGGGTTGGGCAATGTTGCACGCACACGAACCGAACGTGTCACCGGATCGATTGCATTGTCGATGGAGGCAACAGTGCCGGTAAAGATTTCCCTGGGCAGGTCGTCTGTCCTGGCCTCAATCGCCGTCCCCTTTGCCAAGGTTCGCAGGTAGGTCGAGGGTACGGAAAAATCCAGATTCATCTCGCTATCATCAATCAGGCGCGCCACGACATCGCCAGGTTTGACATAAGACCCCACGCTGACCATGCGAAAGCCAAGCACCCCATCGAATGGAGCGACCAGCACACGATCCCGCTGACGTGACTGTACCGCACGCAACTGCGCAGCAGCGCTGTCCAGATTACGATTGGCCTGGTCTAGTTCGGACTGGGAAACAGCTTGTTGGTCGGCCAGACGCGCGAGCCTTTCCTGCTGGCGCCGCGCTTCATCAAGCGTTGCTTCCGCTGCCTCAACAAGAGCGGCCTGTTCACGCTGCGCGAGGGAGAGCAAGGTCTTGCCCTGCTTCACACGGTCTCCGTCATCGAAATAAATCGCCCGCACGCGGTCGGCCGCATTCAAGGTCAGGTCGACTTGCTCATTGGGCTCGAGCGTGCCCAACGCCTCAATCCTCATCGCAAAGCTGCGCTCCTGAACCGGCTCGACAAACACACTCGCCGGGCCACCGCCTTGACTATAGGCGGGCAGCGCGGAAAGAACCAAAGCGACCAATACGAAAGGCAAATTTCTCAATAACATATCTATTCCAACGCGATGGCAGGGGTCACCCCATACTCGTCCGGCATTTCTATTCCACCCAGCGCTCGATACGCTGCGATGGCCCGATTGGATGATTGAAGTCGGCTTTCGGCCAATTGATCTTCCGCCGTCAACAAAGTTCTCTGAGCTTCGAGCACATCCAGATAATCGTCGAGACCTTCTTCGAACCGCAAGCGTGCAAGTTCAATCGCGCGCTGCGCTGATGCCGCCGCCCTTTGCAGATCATCGCGTCGCTTCAACTCATTCGTGTATTCCGAGAGAGCGGATTCGACTTCGCTGAGCGCATTCAACACTGTCTGTTCATATTGCGCAATCACCGCCTCGCTACGGGCATCCGAAGCCTCAATGTTCGCTCGGACCCGCCTGAGGTCGGGCCCAGCCCACCTTATGGATGGGCCAATTCCGAATCCGAAGCTCGTCAGGTCGCCAATATCATTGGTATCATCAAAGAGCGCCAGCACGTTCGCGTTTACGGTTATCGTAGGGAACAAATCCGCACGCGCAGCTTCACCGAGCGCCAATTGGCGCGCTATCGCCGCTTCAGCACCGCGGATGTCCGGACGGCGGCGGACGAGGTCTTCAACCGATCCCGTCATGATCGCACCGCGATGTTCCGGGATATCGTCGGCGCCGGAAACCAACTCACTCACGAGGCCGGAGGGCGCATTCGCCGGCTGTCCGATCAGCGCGGCGAGCGCGCTTCTGGAGGACTGGATTGCGGCCTCATAGCGAGGAAGCGAGGCAAGGGTTGTGCGATACTGCGCCTCTGCCCGCTCCATATCCAGCCGGGTTGCCCGACCATTGTCGAAAAGCATCTGCAACAGATCCAATCCCTCGGATTGGGTATCAGCATTCTTCCGGGCGACCGCAAGACGCCTTTGCGCCCCGCGCAATTGCACATAATTCAGCGCTGTTTCGCTCACAACGATTACCGCGATATCCCGGCGCGCCTGGCGTGCCTCTTCGATATCAAATTCAGCCGCCGCAATTTGAGCTTCAATTCGCCCGAAGGCATCGAATTCCCAACTCGCGCCAAGCTCGCCCTGAACCGAGACATTCACATCCTGGCCTGGTCGCGCGGTTCGCCCAATATCTCCGTCGAGCGCGGTGAAGACAGAATAACTTCGGTCAAGTCGAGCGCCCGCCACAAGCGCTTCGGCAACTCGTATGTTTGCGGCTGCCTGCTCGAGTGACTTGTTTGCGGATAAGGACTGCTCGATCAGGGCATCCAGCGTCGGATCGTCAAACTGTTTCCACCAGTCGACCTTGAGGCTCAGGCTCAGAGTCTCTGACAGATACGCTCCCTCAACCGGCACATCCGGCATTGTCGGAGCAGGAGGCGCAGTCGCGCAGCCCGCCAGAACAATGGCAACAATACCCAAAGAAGCTGGATAATAGACACATCTCATAGGGATCGTTTACCCTAGCGGGCCTTAGTATCCAGTTATAATCGACGGTTAAAGTCCTCACATCTTCGCTAGGCCCGATTATCGGGCAGGGTTGAGAGACCGGTGTTGTCAGACCTGTTTTCTGACCTGCGGGTAGCCCCAGCTGGGTCATCAGACAAATACGAGCATGTCTCCATTTTACACGGGCGAGAAGGTCCCAGAGAGCGTTCAAATCGCGCGCCGCCCCGCGGCACCTCAGCCAGAGCTTCTCATTTCCGCCCGTCCGCCACGCATTGGCCCATAGAGGGCACCTTCCCGTCGAGCACATCCACGACACACTGGGCAGCGATCATATTGGTACGTTGGAGTGCCTCATGAGTCGACGCGCCTGAATGGGGTGCGGCGATCACGTTAGGCAGGTCAATCAAGGCCTCTGTGACCGGCATACTCGTGGGATCAGCCTCGCTCTCGAACACGTCGAGCCCGGCGCCAAGGAGCTGGCCAGCTTGCAGAGCCGCAAGCAGGGCGCGGTCATCCACAAGCCCCCCACGCGCAGTGTTGATAATCGCCGCGCCGGGTTTCATCCTGGCAAGTGCATCAGCATCAATAATGTGCCGGGTTTCCGGCGTGAGCGGCGCATGGACCGAAATATAGTCCGAACGCTCCAGAAGCGTTTCGAAATCCACGTGTTTCAACCCGAACGCATCGATATCCGCGCTGGCCAGACGGGGAGTGCAGACCAGGATCTCTGCGTCAAAGCCTTGCAACCGCTGAGCAAGACTCCGCCCGATACGGCCGAAGCCGATGATGCCAACCGTTTTCCGGAAAAGCTCAGTGCCTACCAGAATATTCCATTTTCCGGCATTCATCGCTCTCTGCGCCTCCCGAAAGCGGCGTCCCAGACTGATCATCATGCCAATCACCTGGTCGGCCACGGAGTCATTATTCCCCCCTGCAGCGATTGTGACGACCTTGCCGAGCGTCTCTGCCGCCACGGTATCGACCTTTTCATATCCGACGCCGCGCCGGGATATGATCGCAAGGTCCGGCAGGGCCTCCAGAACTTCGCGTGTAACGCGGGCGTGACCGACGATCCAGCCGCCTGCCCCGGCAAGCAGCTGGCAAATATCATCCACATCCAGATCCGCCTCCCCCTTGCCTTCGGGCAATGGGGCGATGTCGACCTCACATCCTTTGGACTCCAGAAAAGCAATCGCTTCCTCGTCGAAGAATTTCTGTGTCACAACAACTTTGCGGATCGGGGAGTTCATATTGTCTTTCCAGTCATTGGGGGGACGAGCCACGGGCAGGTGTTCAGATAGGCATCCTGAAACGCGGCAATGTCTTCCCGCCATTGCAACGTCATCCCGATAGCATCGAGTCCATTCATCAGCATGTGTCGGCGGCGTTCATCGATTTGAAAGGTGATATCGCCTTGGGACGCGGAGATATTCTGGTTCTCCAGATCAACGCTGATCCTCTCGCCGGCTTCGGCAAGGGAGGTGAGATGCGCGATTTTATCGGCGCTAAGTTCTACCGCCAACAGTCCGTTACGGGCGCAATTATCGAAGAATATTCCAGCAAAGGATTCGGCGAAGATGGCGCGGACACCCAGTTGGAGCAGCCCCCAGACCGCATGTTCGCGGGAAGATCCACATCCGAAATTCGGCCCTGCCACAAGGAACTCCGCCTTGTCCCAAGGGGCGCGGTTCAGCACGAATTCAGGCAGTGGGCTTCCTTGTTCGTCAAATCGGAGATCATGGAAGACGCCTGCATCCAACCCTTTCCTGTCCACGCCCTTCAGGAAGACCTTCGGCATGATCATATCGGTATCGATATTGGCCGCCGGCAGCGCGGCAATATGTGCGGTGCGGCGGATGAAGGGCTCAATCGGCATCTTCGCCTCCCAGTGTCCGGACATCGCAAAGATGGCCCATCACAGCAGCTGCGGCGACCATGGCCGGGCTCATCAGGTGCGTGCGTGCGCCAGCGCCCTGCCGCCCCTCGAAGTTCCTGTTCGTGCTGGAGGCACACCGTTCCCCTGCTGCGGCAACGTCATCATTCATGGCTAGGCACATCGAGCAACCCGACTGACGCCACTCGAACCCAGCTTCAGTAAAGATACGGGCAATGCCTTCCCGCTCGGCCTGTCGACGCACTTCGCTGGATCCCGGCACCACCAGGGCTTTAACGTGGGGCGCGACCGTGCGCCCGTTCAGGATGGCGGCAGCGGCACGCAAATCTTCAATACGGGCATTGGTGCAAGACCCGATAAAAGCACGGTCGATCCGGATATCGGCCAGAGGTAGACCGGGCGCGAGGCCCATATAGTCTATCGCTCTGCGATAGTCGCGCCGACGCACAGGGTCGACCTCCTTCTCTGGGTCCGGAATTGTATCCGTTATGGGGCCGGCCTGGTCCGGGCTTGTGCCCCAAGTGACCATCGGAGCAATCTCGCGGGCTTCCAGATGAACGGTCTTGTCAAAGCTGGCGCCAGGATCCGATGTCAGGCTCATCCAGTGTTTTAGCGCGGCAGACAGTCCAACTCCCTTCGGCGCACGGGGCTTGTCCGAAAGATAAGCAAAAGCGGTCTCATCCGGCGCAATCACAGCGCCGCGCGCGCCACATTCCACGGCCATATTGCAGACGGTCATCCGGCCTTCCATCGACATCGCCTCAATGGTGGAACCCGCGAATTCGATGGCAAACCCATTGGCGCCGGATGCACCAATCTTACTGATCACCGCCATGATGAGATCTTTGGCTGTCACTCCCAACGGTAGGTCCCCTGTCACCTCGATCTTCATGTTCCTCAGACGCCGGTACACCAATGTCTGGGTCGCCAGCATGTGCTCAATATCCGACGTGCCGATGCCAAACCCAAGCGCACCAAAGGCGCCGTAAGTGGTCGTGTGACTGTCCCCTGCAGCAATCACCATGCCTGGTAAGACCAGCCCCAGTTCAGGCATGACCACATGCTCAATGCCCTGTTGGCTGTGGAACAGATCAAACAGCTCAATGCCGTAATCCGCACAATTGCGAGCGAAGTAGGCCATCTGAATGTCACGGCTCGCAGCATTACGATCTTCCGCACGCCCGGGCTCCGTCGAGTTTACGTGATCGACCACGGCAAGAGCCGCTTCAGGGTGGACAACCGGTCGCCCGGCTTCGCGCAGACCGGTGAAAGCCTGCGGACTGGTATATTCGTTCAGCACCGTCCGATCGACATAGAGCAGCACCTCTCGGGCTTCATCGTCCAGTGGGCGCACCGTATGCGCATCCACCAGCTTGTCATAGAGCGTCCTGGGCGCGGATTCGACACGTACGGTCATCGTCTATTCTGAAGCCTGCGCCGCCCGACGTCTGCTCCTGATGGTGTCGACGATCTTTTCATGGAGGACGCGCGTGATCCGGTACTGAGAGAAGAAATAGAGCGTGATCAGGATCATCAGCGATGCGAGCGGCGCATAGACCAGGCCAAGCTGCCAGATTGTTTCAGCCGGCACGGAACCGTATTCCGCCTTCTCCGGGAAATGGATCAGATCAAGCGCGACACCGCCTATCATGATACCAATGGCGCCTGCGGCTTTCCCGGAGAAAGACCGGGCTGCGAAAAGAGAGCCTTCACGACGACGATCAGTAATCTCCTCATATTCATCCGCGATGTCGGCGAACATGGAATTCAGCGTCGAAATGATAATCAGGCCGACCACGCCCACAACGAAATAGTTGAAAGCGACGAAATACGGAATCACGGGCGAGTCATTGTCTGGGAAGACTCCGGGGAAAAAGAGGCGTCCGCAAATGAACATGTTAAAGTTGATAAACGGAATTCCTGTGACGCAGAGAAGCAAATACTTCTTGTCGAAGACCCTTGTGAGCCATCGCATCAGCGGAAACGCCAGAATCGCTCCGGCCAGGCTGGCGAGGGACATCTTGCTGATCAGTTCGGTCGGAAGCCCCCAGAAGTGAACCGCGATATAGGCGTTCAGGCTACGCTCAATGTTTACGTAGAGGAGGTAGAAGAACAGGCCAAGGACAATCGCGCGGAAAGACGGGCTACGAAACAGGCTGGCAAATTCTTTGAAAAATCCGAACAAGCCACTCGCGCCGGGTGCAGAGCTTTTCCGGAGAAATGGAATCTCGCCCCACGTTCCAACCACACAGACAACCATTGCGACAAACATTCCGAGCCCGCAAAACATACCCAGATAGAAGTATCCTTCCGGGTTCAGGATGCCAGGGTTAAATTGCTCCGTAGTCGGGAAGAACAATTCATAGGCGGTGAAGGTGATCAAAGCGCCGGAGGCGATCCGGAAGAGCGTACTGATGGTGAACAGTGTCGTCCGCTGCTCATAATCATGAGCCATTTCCGCACCGAGCGCGAGATGAGGAATATCATAGAACGTAATACTGATCCGCGCAAAAACGGCAAAGCAGACGAGCCAGCTGAAAAGCTGTATCTGTGACAAGTCGGTCGGCGGGTTGAACAGAAGAAAAAACGAGATCGCCAGAGGGATCGCCGATGCTGCAATCAGAGGGTGACGTCGGCCCCATTTGGTCTGGAAGCGGTCTGAAAACTGGCCAACGAGAGGATCCGAGATCGCATCCGAAAGCACGGATATGGCCAGGGCAAGACCTGCAAGCGAACCGGAGAGCCCTAGAACCTGCTGATAGAAGAACAAAAGGAACGCCCCATAGGCCGTGCTCTTGATCCCTTCAGCAATATTTCCAAAGCCGAACGACAGCATGGTCGGCATAGACAGGCGACGGACTTCAGACATTCCAGCCCCTCCGACACATGACAAACCTCTTGCGAGCGATACGCGTCACGCAGGGGTGAGTATGAAGCGACAGGAAAACCCGAGCCGCCGAATTTGGCGCAGACTCGACCGCGCACAGCGCACGACGCTGAACTAATAATGATATCACGAGCGAAACCTTGTTCCTTCCCCAGCGGCTTGGCCGCATTTCTTTTTCTTATGGAGCCGAGCTTAGGCGAGGTGATGAGTCGCCCATTGTCAAAATTCTTACAAAAGATGAGATTTCACGCGATATAGTCCGACTGGAACTCTTGCGACTGGGCCAGTTTGCTCAACTGCAATATATCCCGCACCGCCCATGTACCTTGTGTCTTTGAAATAACTTCCCGGCGTTTCAGAGCCGTAATCTCTTTCTGTACGGTCTGACGGGTCAGACCGAGAAAGCTCGAGACTTCCGATATGGTAATCGGCACATCAATTTCCCGATAGTACCCGAGCTGAGGCGCTTCGCTGATTTCAGCCAGATTGTGCAGGACCAGGGCAACTCGCTGGGCAACTGTGGTCTGGTTCTGGGTCTCCCGGTAGGCAATCATCGAACTCAGCGCCCGAGCAAACTTTCGGCAAAGCGCCTCAGGAATCGAGGTGTACTGACTATAAAGCTCATCGAAGTCCGCCTGCTTCAGGAAGCCGATACGTGTAGGGCTGGCGGCAATGGTCGTGTGGTGATGCGGTCGGCGCGCAATCAGAGTCGATTCCCCAAAACAGTTGCCACGAATATAGATGATGATCAGGGAGTGCTCGCCATCGGTATTGTACGCCAGCATTTTGATATGACCGGATTGAACCTGGTACATTCCCTCGGACGGCTGACCCGACTCGCCAACCAGCTCGCCCGGTTGCAGATCCCGATAGACAAATCTTTCCTTGATCGCCGCTTGCGCGGCAGCCGGCAACTCGTCGATCCAGTTCAAGTGACCGGCAATGCGCATCTCATCCTCCGAAATACAGCCTGTATCCGACTTTGGTGTCTTGGCAACTCCAAACACTGCTTTGAGCGCTCAGGGGATTTTTTCGGTAAATTGTAAAATTCTTACCACCGGAATTTGCAAGGAACCTCCCTAGGATCAGATACCGGCAGATGACTTGCCGAGTATAAAAATTCCGTACTTGGGAGGAGTACAATATGAAATCTCTTACGATCCGTCTAGCGGCGGGCGTCGGTACGCTTGCCGTACTATCGGGCCTGCTGCCAATCGCTCACGCGCAGGAAACTGCGGAAGAAAACAAACTGGTTATCGGTACTGTGACAGTCACCGCCCAAAGACGAGAAGAAACGCTGCAATCGGTCCCTGTGACCGTGACGGCGTTCTCGGGTGCGGAGATCGAACTGAAGGGGATCGACAACGTCCAGTCACTGATTGCGGCGACCCCTGGCATCTCGATGGATGCCTTTCCGAAGACCGCCCCTCGCCCCTTTATCCGTGGCATCGGTAGCGGCAACCAGTCTGGCGGCGCTGACCCGTCATCTGTTGCTTTTGTGGACGGGGTTTATCTTGGCCGCGGGCCCATGTTGTCCGTGGACATATTCGATGTTGAACGCGTGGAAGTTCTAAAAGGACCACAAGGGACGCTCTGGGGCAAGAACGTGGTGGGGGGCGCAGTCCACTACATCACGCAAAAGCCTGTTGATGAATTTCAAGCCAAGGCTCAGATGACCATCGCCGATTATGGCCAGAAGGATGCCCGGCTAGTCCTGAATACACCTCTCAGCGACGCACTCAGTACGCGCCTGTCTCTAAGCTCGATCAAGAATGACGGTTTCCGCACAAATCTTATCGATGGTGGCCCTCTGGACGATGACGAGCGCATCTCTGGCAGGTTCCACGCGCTTTATGATTTGTCCGACCAATCCTCGCTCCTGTTTTCGATTGATGGCACGAAAGACGAGGCGGCTGGCCCTGCGCGGTTCAATCTGGGCCCAAATAACTATGAAGACCTGGATGACCCGGACACAGCCACCCCGGATTCCCCCGGCTTCCTGAGCCGTGAAACCTGGGGCACAAAACTGGAATACACTTCGACGGCACTTAACTGGGCCGAAGTAACGGCCTACGTCTCCTATCGCAGTCTTGATAATTCCACGCAGGAAGATTTTGACGGCACGACACCCGCAGGGAATGCCGCCGCCGGCTTCCCCCTGCCTGGCATCAATGTCGTAATGGCGGAGGGCGCAGAGTCGGTCTCTGCCGAAGCCAGACTCGCGACAACTTTTGACGGACCTTTCAATTTCGTGGCAGGCGGGTTCGCTCTGCAGGACACGATCGATCGCGAGCGAGAATCCATTATTGCCACGCAGGAATCGAGCACGAACCGATATATCGCGCGCAACGTTACCGACAGCATCGGGCTTTTCGTGGATGGCCGGTATCAGGTCTCTGATCAGTGGGGTGTCTTTGGCGGCATCCGCCTGACGGACGAGCAAAAGGAATATTCCATCCGTCACCAGGTAGGAGATCGCGGCACTCCAACAGTCGATTTCACGACCTTTGGCGATCCGGGTATCGCCGACGAACAGCAATGGACGTGGCGCGCCGGAACGGACTACCAGCTCACGCCGGATATCTTCCTGTTCGGAACGGTTTCAACCGGCTTCAAATCCGGTGCGTTCGAGGAACAACCGGGCGAGGACACAGCACGCCTGGCCACCGACCCTGAGACGGTGATCAACTACGAAGTCGGCGCCAAGACGGACTTCTGGGGCGGACGGGGGCGCGCCAATGTCTCTCTGTTCCACACGGAGTATTCGGATCTTCAGACAATCCAGGCCGTGGACGATGCATCTCTGGATGTCGGCTTGACCACCATTGTCACCGATACCGGGGATGCCACCATCGAGGGTATCGAGACCGAGTTCCAATGGCTCGCCACCGACAATCTCCGATTTGGACTGCTCTACACATATCTAGATGCCACATTCGAACACTTCGTTGAAACGGATGAGATTCTTGCCGACGGCACCCGCGTCTTATCCGACCTGTCGGGTAACATGCTGAGCCGGACACCCAAGAATGCTGCCTCCCTTTCCGGCGTATACCGGACCGACGTCTATGATTGGGGCGCCCTCTCAATGGGCGTGGAGGTAAACTACCAAAGTAAAATCTACGACGACAATTCCAATAACGAAATTGAGTCTCGCGAACCACGCACCCTTCTGGATGCCCACATCACCTATGAACCCACGGAAAACGTCAAACTGAAACTGTGGGGCAGAAATCTCACCGATGAAGTCTATCGCGCACATCAGGCCGAAGTGGCAGGCGGGCTGTTTGTTCAATACGGCGCGCCGAGACAGATCGGACTGACTGCAACACTGGAATTTTAAACCTTCCTCCCAGGGGCGCCAACCGACTTGTGCCCCTTCACAACTAAGACGGGGCCGGACGTATCTGACACGACGTGGCGCGATACCCACCCGGCCCCGCTCTTTTTTCCGGAGGAACAGCAATTTGAGGACGCGCTGGAGCTAAAATGGAAATGACCTATCAAAGACTGGACGACGAAGTCGTCATCATCGTGCCGACAGGTATGCTGGGCGCTGGCATATCGCCCGAACACGTGCGCCGGGGTATCGAACAGGGCGCGGCGGCGATTGCAGTCGACTCCGGTTCGACCGACAGTGGACCATCCTATCTGGCGCGCGGTGTCTCCAAGATGAACCGCGAAGCCGTCAAGAGCGACCTTCTGGTCATCATGGCCGAGGCTTATTCCGCCGGCATCCCTGTTCTCGTCGGAACGTGTGCGACCAGCGGCACCGACCAAGGCGTCAACTGGACCCGGGATATCGCGGTCGAGGTGGCCAAGGATCTGAACATCCAGCCGAAAATCGCCTGCCTTTACAGCGAGCAGGATAAGGAGACGCTCAAGCAGAAAAACAAGGACGGAAAAATCACACCTCTTGCTCCAAAGGGTGAGCTCGCAGATGACGTCATCGACTCCTGCGACCATATCGTCGCGTTGATGGGCCCGGAACCGTACATTGAAGCTGTGAAGGCAGGGGCCGATGTCGTACTCGGGGGACGCACGACGGACACGGCCGTTCTGTCTGCCGTTGCCCTCATGAACGGTGCAGGTAGCGGACCATCCTGGCATGCGGCGAAGATTGCCGAATGCGGCGGGCAATGTACCGTCCACATCCGGAAAGGCGGTGTCCTCATGCGCGTTGGCAAAGAGGCATTCGATATCGAACCGCTCGACCTGGGAAACCAGACCTCGCCGGAAACCGTGTCGGCCCACATGCTGTATGAATCCACCGATCCTCTTAGGCTTACCGAACCAGGCGGCATTCTGGATGTAACAGATGCAATCTATGTTCAGGCTGATGACAGGATCACGCGGGTCACTGGATCTGTCTGGAACCCTCAGCCTTATACAATGAAGCTGGAAGGTGCACGCAGCGGTTCGTACCAGACGATCATGATCGTCGGCATCGAAGACCCCCACGTACTGGCCAATCTGGATGCCTTTCACGACCAGATGCAAGACCTGCTAACCCAGCGCATTGCCAGCGTTTTCGCGGAGGAAACAAGTGACTTCGACGTCTCCTTACGCATTTACGGCTGGAATGGCACGTCGGGTCAGCCCGTACCGGCCGGCACGCCCCCGCCGAGGGATGTGGGGGTCATGTTCGTTGTAACCGCACCGACCCAGGACCTCGCCAACCGTATGGCCAAGTCCTGCAACCCTCTCTTCTTCCACATGCCCATGCCCGGACATATCGAGCTGCCAAGCTATGCCTTTCCCTTCACACCAGCAGATATACCGCGCGGCCAAGTCTACGAATTCGTCCTCAACCATGTCGTACACGTACAGGATGGACTTGAACTCGTGCGCACCGGTTGGGTGGACCTGAAAAAAGCAGACGACATGGAGCGTACACATGCCTAAGGTCAAAGACATCTGCCGACATGTGCGGACCAAAAATGCAGGCCCCTTCTGGGTAACCGTTGACTTCTTCTACAAGGATTTCGACACGTACAAAGAATACAAGGATTCTGAAGATCTTGGGCCCGATCTTTTCGCCCGGCTTTTCGGCACTGACCCGACGAGCATCAAGCGCATACCGGTCGACAGCCTGCACATGGTCAAGGTTTCCTATGTGCGCCCGAACGCGCAGGCATGGAAAGGCGAGCGGGATATGCATTCCGGACAATCATTCGCCCGCCTGCTCGATATTGACGTCCGCCCCTCGACTTCAGGGGGTGCAGTCTGATGCAGGCAGTTAGCCAATCACCCGGCACCCGCACCGAAGCCGAGATTCGTACCGATCTGGCCGCCGCTTACCGACTTGTGGCCTTGTTCGGTTGGGACGATTTGGTGTTCACTCACATCTCGGCGCGTATTCCGGGTCCGGATCATCATTTTCTGATCAATCCTTATGGCCATCTCTTCCACGAGATCAGCGCTTCGTCGCTGGTGAAGATCGATCTGGAGGGAAATGTTATCGAACCCACCTCTCATATGGTAAATGCGGCAGGGTTCACCATTCACTCGGCTGTGCATGCTGCCCGGGAGGACGTCGAATGTGTCATCCACCTGCATACCGTTGCCGGAACAGCCGTCTCCTGTCTGGAGACCGGTCTCGCACCGATCCATCAATCCGCCATGTTGCTGAATAGCCAGCTTGCTTATCATGATTATGAGGGAGTCGCGCTGAATCATGATGAGCGCCCGCGTCTGGTGGCTGATCTCGGCGAAAGCAATATCATGATCCTGCGTAATCACGGCACACTTACCACGGGCCGCTCAGTGGCGGAGGCCTTCACCTATATGTACTTCCTGGAGCGTTCCTGCGCCATCCAGGTTGCCGCGCAATCCAGTGGCAAGGTGAGGTATCCTGCCGGTCAGGTTCAGAACGTGGTTGATGAACAGAGCAAGTCGCTGGGTGGCGTTGCGGCCGAACGACTCGTCTGGCCTGCCCTGCTGCGCCTTGCCGACGAACGTAGCCCGGGATTCCGCAACTGATACGAGCTTAAGTAGCTCCGCCCGGCGCGCCGCGGCCAGCCCCAACCGATAGAGTGAGCACAAAGTGCGCAGGGATGCGCGCCCATGATAATTTACATCCGCAGATGGAGTATGATTTGTCCCTCGCCGAAGATCTTGTTGACTACGCCCTCTCCCTGAAATTCGAGGATCTGGGAGAGCCTGTCATCCACGCCGCCCGCCAACGTATAGTCGACTCCATCGGCTGCGCGCTTGGCGCGCTGCATGCTCCCCCGGTCAGCAGCATACGCGCCTACACCCAAACCCTACCTGATGGGCCATCCACGATTCTCTTCAGCCAGAAGAAAGTAACACCGGAAGCGGCAGCTTTTCTCAATGCCACCATGGTGCGCTTCCTCGATTTCAATGATGGTTATTTCGGACTCGAGCCGGGTCATTCGAGTGACAACATCCCCGCGTGCCTCGCCGTGGCCCAGGCCGAAGGCCTCTGCGGTCAGGAGCTCGTCCTGGCTATGATCATAGCCTATGAGGTGCAGATGCAGCTGCAGGACGCAGCCTGCCTGTTCCGACGCGGCTGGGACCATGTGAACTACGTGACAATCTCGGCATCATTGGCTGTCGGACGCCTGCTGCACCTTTCACGAGGCGAAATGGTTCACGCCCTCAGTATGGCGCTGAACGGGCATATAGCGATGCGGCAGGTCCGCTCGGGGGAACTCTCCGGATGGAAGGGCGCCTCTGCTGCAAATGCCACGCGTAACGCCATCTTTTGCGCCTATCTTGCCCGGCACGGCATGACGGGCCCCAGTGAAATCTTTGAAGGCGAGATGGGCTTTTTCAATCAGGTCAGCGGACCGATTGTGCTGGACTTCGACATGTTTGGAAATTCTCAGAACCAGGATTTCCGGATTCAGCATGCACGTACGAAGCTCTACCCCACGAATGGAGAAATGCAGACGGCCGTCATGTGCGCCATTGGGCTGCGCGACGAAATCGGCGACCTTGGTAATATCAAAACCGTCAAGGTGGCGACCACGGATGTCGGCTACAAGTTCCTCGCCAAGGATCCTGCAAAGTGGCGGCCCGAGACCCGGGAAACCGCAGATCACAGCCTGCCCTACACAGTGGCCCGCGCCCTGGTCGATGGCCAGATCACCCGTGCGACTTATGACGCGGCCGACTTCGGGGATCCCCAAATCATAGAAGTTATCGACAAGGTCACGGTCCATGAAGACCCTGTCCTCGCAGCTCAGATGCCGTCGCTCGCCAATCGCGTGACAATCACCCTCAAGGACGGTCGGATACTGGAGAAGGAAGCCGGCACCCGGACATCTCCCCGGATTGGAATTTCCGACGGCGACCTTGAGGTCAAGTTCCGCGATTTCGCGAATATTCACCTGGACACCCAAGACATCCAGACTGCACTTGAACAAATGTGGACAATCGACACGGCAACCAGTTTCGATCCCCTATTCAGGGCTCTCGACCTTACTTAAAAAGTGCTGTCAGACGCCACGCTGAATGATCTTACATAGGATTTGAAATAGCGGAACGATGAATCCCTTATTTTCAGGGGCTAGGCGCCCTGCTCTACAGCCTTAAGCCCGGTTCCTTTGACTCTGCTGGCAGGGTTGCGTGATCCTGCCTCGCAGGAGCCATAGGATTGACTGACGTCAAGCGGGCCCGTTGCGGCTCTGCGCATCATTCCCATCCGGTCACCGAGGACACCAATACATGACGCTTCAAATCAAATTCCTGGGCGGCGTAGGTACGGTCACCGGGTCAAAATATCTGGTGGATACAGGTGAGGCCCGTATCCTCGTCGATTGCGGCCTTTTCCAAGGCTACAAGCAGCTTCGCTTGCGGAACTGGAAACCGCTTCCGGTTGACCCCGCCTCCATTGACGCCGTGGTCCTGACGCACGCGCATATCGACCATTCCGGCCATCTTCCAATGCTGGTGAAGCAGGGATTCAAAGGCCCGATATATAGTACCGAAGCGACATTCGATCTCTGCGAAATCCTGTTGCCCGACAGCGCCTACCTGCAGGAGCGCGAAGCCGAGCGCGCCAATCGGTATGGCTATTCAAAGCACAAGCCTGCCCTGCCGATGTATACCCAACGAGATGCAAGGAACTCCCTCGAACAGTTTCTCACATCGCCTTTTGACAAGAAAGTCGACGTCGCCAAAGGAATATCCGCAACCTTCCGCACGGCGGGTCATATCCTGGGCGCCGCCATCATCGAACTTGAAACGCCAACCGCCAAGATTGTGTTTTCCGGAGACCTTGGCCGTCCCATGGATCCGCTCATGTTCACCCCAGCCACAATATCGCAGGCCGACTACCTTCTCGTTGAGTCAACCTATGGGAACCGGCAGCATGGGGATCGCGACGCAGAGGATGCCCTGGAAGACATCATCAACCGCACGGCCAAGCGCGGCGGAACAGTACTCATTCCGTCATTCGCCGTCGGACGCGCGCAGGCCTTGCTCTATTACATTCATGAGCTGAAGGCAGCCAATCGCATACCGGACCTGCCTGTGTATCTCGACAGCCCGATGGCAATTGATGCGACCGAAATCTTTTGCAAACACCCCGAATGCCACAGGCTGAGCAAGGACCAGGCGAAGCGGGCCTGCCATGTCGCCAAGTATGTCCACGAGGGCGAAGACTCCAAGGCACTCGACTATGATCCGATGCCCAAGATCATCATTGCGGCAAGCGGAATGGCGACAGGGGGCCGGGTGCTTCATCACCTCAAATTCTTTGCGCCCGATGCCCGGAACACGGTCCTGTTCGCAGGCTTTCAGGCAGGTGGCACACGCGGCGCGGCCATGGTCGCCGGCATTGACCAGATCAAGATTCATGGCGAGTACCATGACGTCCGCGCAGAAATTGCGAACCTGCACATGCTCTCTGCTCATGCCGACGCGGATGAAATCATGGACTGGCTGGCCGGGTTTGAAGCGCCGCCGAAGCAGACTTTCATCGTCCACGGCGAGCCCGAAGCCGCCGATGCCCTGCGCCATCGGATCGAGGAAGAACTGGACTGGTCAGTTATCGTACCGGAGCATAATGAAACCCAGGATCTCGGCTGATGACCGCGCAACTTTCCGGGTCGCTCCCCTTGGCGAACGTGCTGTACGCACATCGTCTCGGCCTTGATACCCAGCATGAAGCCATGGCGTTCGTTCGCGCAGACAGTCCGGTCTGCCGGTCCGAAGGCTTTTCCGCGCATTCCCGAGTGCAGCTGACCAATGGTTCCCGGTCCATTATTGCAACATTGTACCAGACGTCGACGGACCTCGTTACGGATCAGCAGATCGGCCTGTCGGAGGCCGCTTGGCGCCTGCTCGGCCTTGCAGAAGGCTGTCATGTTTCCATCAGCCATCCCGCGCCGCTTGAATCGCTCAAAACGGTCCGGGGCAAGGTCTTCGGCCAGCGGCTCGATGAAGCCGGCACTCACGCCATCATCACCGACATCGTCGCGGGGCGCTATTCGGACATCCATCTGTCTTCCTTTGTGACGGCATGCTCTGCATTGCCACTGGATCTCAACGAAACCATCGCCCTCACGCGCGCCATGGTCGATACCGGCAACCAGACGACATGGGATCGCGCACCCATCGCTGACAAGCATTGCGTCGGCGGCCTGCCGGGCAACCGAACCACCCCCATCGTCGTGGCGATCTGCGCCTTCCTAGGCCTGACCATGCCGAAAACATCTTCACGCGCGATCACGTCTCCCGCCGGCACTGCCGACACGATGGAGGTCATAACCGATGTGGACCTCGATCTTGCGAACATGCGGCGGGTCGTCGACCAGCAAGGCGGTTGCTTCGTCTGGGGCGGCGGCGTCCAGTTCAGCCCGGCCGACGATGCTCTGATCCGGATCGAGCGCGCGCTGAACCTCGACAGCGAGGGAGCGCTCGTCGCATCCGTCCTGTCAAAGAAGATCGCCGCTGGAGCCACTCATGTCGTGATCGACATTCCCGTGGGCCCGACCGCGAAGGTCCGCAGTCAGGCGGCAGCTGCCTCCTTGCAGGCCCTTCTCGAGAGGGTTGCGAAAGAGTTCGGACTGAAAGTCCAATCAGTCATTACAGACGGCACCCAACCGGTCGGGCGCGGCATCGGGCCCTCACTTGAGGCCCGCGATGTCCTTGCAGTCCTGCGCAGCGAACCAGATGCCCCTGCGGATCTCGCAGACCGCGCCTGCCTGATCGCCGGGGCGCTCCTCGAACTCGTCGGAAAGGCAGACGCGGGAGCGGGCAAGGCCATGGCCCTGGATGTGCTTCACAGCGGGGTGGCCTATACGAAATTCGAAGCCATCTGCCGGGCCCAGGGCGGGTTTCGCGAACCAGAGCTCGCAGAACATAGTCGTCCCATTCTTGCGCCTGCGCCCGGTCGGGTAACCTCCATCGACAATCGCCGTCTCGCCCAGGCCGCGAAACTCGCGGGTGGACCGGACGACAAGACCGCCGGGCTTGATCTGCATGTCAGGCTCGGAGACTCCGTGCGGGCCGGCCAGCCCCTGTATACACTGTACACGGAAGCACCCGGTGAACTCGCCTATGTGATCGACTATGTCGCGGCGAATCCCGACATCATAGAACTGACAAGACAATGAAACCGCTTCTGGTGCCCTTGCAGGATACAGCGCAGATTTCCGGGCCGCTTGCCCGCGCCCTTGATGCCGAAACCGCTGAAATCGACCTGCGCAGGTTTCCGGATGGCGAGACGTATCTGCGCTTCGATACTCCACCGGAAGGTCGCGACGTCATTCTCCTCGCGGGCCTGTCCTACCCCGATGCGAAACTTGCCGCCCTTGTATTTGCTGCACAGACAGCTCGCGCGCTTGGCGCCACATCGGTCGGGCTGATCGCCCCATACCTGCCCTATATGCGCCAAGACAGGATGTTCCAGCAAGGCGAAGCTGTCACATCCGTGCACTTTGCAAAATTGATTTCAGCCAACGCCGACTGGCTCGTGACGATGGACCCCCACTTGCACCGCTGGCATGCCCTGTCGGACATCTACGACATCCCTGCAAAGGTCAGCCATGCCGCGAGTGTCATGGCTGCCTGGATATCTCGTGAAGTCGACAAGCCCCTTCTGATCGGTCCCGATTCCGAGAGTACGCAATGGGTCTCCGAGATGGCGGCACTGGCGAACGCAGACTATGTCATCCTCAGCAAGACAAGACGCGGAGATCGGGATGTGGAAATCACTCTGCAGGATCTCCGTCAGTGGCATGATCACACACCCGTCCTTGTAGACGACACAATATCGACTGCCTCGACAATGATCGCCGCCACACAGCTTGTCCTGAACCAAGGTCTGCGGTCGCCAGTCTGCTGCGCCGTCCATGCAATCTTTGCGGGGGACGCAGATCAGGCCCTGCGCGAAGCCGGGGCGGCCCACATCGTCACCACGAATACGATTGCCCACGCAAGCAATCGTATCGACATAAGCACTGCTCTGGCCGCAGCGTTTCTCTCAATCCATCCATGAGTTTCTGCACCAACCGGTCGTGAATAGATGCATGAAGCGTATCCATTATCTCGGTCAGCTGGTGCGCAGCTGTCTCCCATATTCTTAGGTCTCACTGTCGGTGGTGTGCGACGAATACGAACCCTTCTCTATTTTTTACGAGGACAGCGAGCAACTCACGGCGCCGCCTAGCTCGCCCTAGAATATCTCACCACCACAAGGATGAAATCCGCTGGGTCAGCTGGTCTGGCTCAAATCGCAGATAGCAATTTTTGGTAGGGTTCACTGATGGGCAGCCCGCCACTTGCGAAGACGGCGTCCTGTAGCGTTTTGAAGTATCGGAACCCGTTCTTGGCCATACATCCAAGCTCAACGCCAGGATATGCCTCCTCAAGCCGGGTTAATCTGGCACTTCCTTTGAGGCGTTATTCCGTTGGCGCCGCAACGTATACGTCTTCATCAATCTCCTTCTCCCATCTTGCGACAACCGTGGCCACGCTCAGATCGCCAGTAATGTTCACGACCGTCCTGGTCATATCCAGGATCCGATCGAAGGGCAGGATGAAGCCGACCACCAGTGCCGTCTGTTCAGGACTCATTCCAATCGTGTCGAGTACAGCGGCCAACAGAAACAGGGACGCTGAAGGCACAGAAGCTGTGCCGACAGACACGAGCGTCGTGGTTAAACCGATCAGGAGGTAGTCGCTCATGTCGAGTGGAATGCCAAAAGCCTGTGCAGCGAAAATCGTGACGACGCACACATAAAGTGCCGTGCCGTCCATATTTATGGTCGCGCCGAGCGGCAGCACGGAAGATGCGACCGCGGGCTGAATGCCGAGATTGTGCTCGGCAGCTGACAAGGAAGCCGGCAACGTTGCAGAACTCGACGAGGTCGAGAAGGCGACGAGCTGAGCTTCCCGAACTCCCCTCAGAAAAGGCATCACGGGAAGGCGCGCCAGGACCTTGACCAGAAAAACTTGCGTAAGAACGATTTGAAGAAAGCAGCCCAGAACCACAACGACCGCCAGGAAGAACAGGTACACAAACGTCTTCGGCCCATTCGTCCCCATGACCACAGCAATCAGCGCGAATACACCAAAAGGCGCTATCTCCATCACCAATCCTGTAATCTTGAGCATGAGGTCCGAGCCAGATTGAAAGGCATCGGAAAGCGGCTTGCCCTGGTCCCCGATCAAAAGCAGCCCTGTGCCGGTCAACAAGGCAAAGAAGATGATCGCCAACAGGTCGGCTTGCGCAAACGCAGCGAAGGGATTCACCGGCACAATTGCCAGCAACCGATCTTTCAGCGCGATGGGTGCCTGCAAATCGATCGGGGTTGCCCCCCTCAAGTCGATGCCTGTTCCCGGCTCCACGATGACGGCAAGGACAAGCCCGATCATGATCGCCGCAACCGTCGTGATCAGATAGAGAAATATGGCACGTCCGCCAATTGACCCAAGTCGGCGGGGGTCGTGCATCGAGACCACGCCGGACACCAGGGTGACGAAGACAAGCGGCACGATCAGCATCTTGATAAGCCGAATGAACAGCTCACCGATCCATGAAATGCTCTCGATAGAATCGCCTACGCTCCCGCCGACGATGGCGCCAATGACCAGGGCAAGCAGAATTCGCTTCCAAAGCACGATGTTGAACCAGAGTGACAAGGCTTTGCCCATAAGGGGGCTCCCAATGAGGATGAAGACCGCTCACGAACACCACTGTGGCCATTCGTCGACTACGGGCACAAGAAGAGCCCCCAGCCTGGTGATCAGCTGGGGGCCAGGTTTCAGAAAATACTTAGTCGCACGTTCCCACCAGCGGGGTGTGCTTCAAACCACGACCGGGGGACAAGCCCGTCGGCTCGCCCTCACGAACAGCGAATTCGCCATTCACGATGACATCCACGACACCCGCTGACAGGATCTCCGGATCAAGGAAGGTGGCACGTGGCGCGTAATCTTCGGGACTGAATACAACAACGTCTGCAAAATACCCTTCCTTCAAATATCCGCGGTCTTGCAACCCCAGGGAATCTGCCGCCAGTCCTGTGCTGGAGTGCACGAATTCCGCTGTTGTAATGGTTTTCTCCTGCTTGACGTATTTGGCGTACTTGGTCGCATAGCTCGCATATTTGCGAGGATGCCCGGCGGATGCATCTGACGAGGTCATCACCCAAGCTTGTTTCATGAAGCGCTTCACATCGTCTTCACTCTGATTGAACGAGGCAACGCCAGCACCTCCCATTTCCAGCACTTTCACAGCGGCTTCAACAGGATCCAGCCCCCATTCTTCGCTCAAATCTTGGAGGGTCTTGCCAATCAGGTCCTGTTTTACGCGATTGGACAGAAGAAGGGAGTCGGGACCGCCGCGACGCCTGAGGTTCTCGGCCATGGCCTTACGAATTTCCCGCCCCTGCTCTGCATCCTGCAGCCTTGCGAGCATTTCTGCTTCACCGCCGACCTGCGCCCATCGCGGCAGCAAGGCGGCAGAAATGCTGGTGCCGGACGCGATCCAGGGATATTGGTCGGCCGTAACCGCCAGACCCGATGCTTGCGCCTTTTCAACGAGGCCTATGACGTCGAGGCTCTCGCCGTGCACATCTACGCCGAGCGCCTTGATGTGAGCAATGTGAACAGGCATGCTTGTCGCATGTCCGATATCGATCAATTCCTGGACGGCGCCTTGTAGCCCAACCGTATAGGACGACTCGTCGCGCAAATGAGAATCATAGATGCCGCCCCGGGAAGCAGCTTCACCGGCAAGGGTGATCACTTCATCTTTCGTCGAGTAGCTCTGAGGGGAATAAAACAGACCTGTCGAAAATCCAAACGCCCCTTCGCACATACCTTTTCCAACGAGCTTCTTCATCGAAATAAGCTCTTCCGCATCAGGCGCTTTGTCCGAATATCCCAGAACCATGCTCCGGACTGCCCCAAAACCTACATAGGCCGCAACATTCGGGCCGATACCTTTTTTGTCTGCATTGGAAAGTGTCTCTGCGATGGCTGGGTGCCCGGAGCCATCGACGCCGACAAACACCGTTGTCACGCCCTGCATGATGGCCGGCAGAATAAGGCTTTGCTCCGGGTCCTGGGACCACGGCACGATATCGCGGTCATAATGTGTGTGCGGATCGATAAAACCGGGTGCCACCACTTTCCCACTGACGTCCAGCGATGTGGCGGCCTTGTAGCCCGCGCCCTCGGCATCGCCGACAAAAACGATCCTGTCATCCTCAATCGCAACATCCGCCATAACCGGCTCGCTGAGACTGCCATCATATACGATCCCGTTCAGAAGCAGGATGTCAGCCTCTTTGACAGGCTGCTCTACAGGCGCCGCGCACCCGGCGAGCAGGGCCGCCGGGATGGCACATGTTACCTGCCATGAGCTGCGCTTCCTTAACTGTGAGAGTGTATGCATTCTGTTTCCTTCCGTGAGTGTGGCCTACATCATCAAGGCGCGCAGCTAGGCGGACTGCACTATAGCGTTCGATCCCCAAAAACCGCGTTGTGGCGGCATCAATTGGCCATTTTTTATGGAAACGCCTCCCACGCGATCATCCTTCAGCCAGACAGGACCATCCAGATCGACGAAGTCGGCATGACGGGCAATTTGAAGCGCCGGAACGATTGAAAGCGAACTGCTGATCATGCAGCCAACCATGACTCCGAAACCTTTTTTTCGCGCATCTTCAAGAAGCCTGAACGCCTCAGTAAGACCGCCTGTCTTGTCCAGTTTGATGTTCACAATATCGTAGAGGCCTGATAGCCGGTCCAGATCGTCGGCCGTGTGGCAGGATTCGTCTGCGCAGACCGGAACACGCCGGATGAGGCCCGCCAGGCCTCCATCATCAGAACTCGGCAAAGGCTGCTCGACGAAGGCAACCTGCAATTCCTCGAGCAAGGGCTGCAGCGCCTGCAGCAACTCAACATCCCAGCTCTCGTTTGGATCGACGATCATGCGGGGCAGTGGCGCAGCGCGCCGGACGGCGCGAAGGCACGCCTCCGCCTGCTGAGCACCGACCTTTACCTTTATCACCGGCACATTCGCGAGCTTGGCAGCCTCGCTTTCCATGGCATCCGGTGTGTCGACTCCAATGGTCAGGGCGGTTGCGACGGGATTTGGGTCGGATAACATCCCCCCTCCTGGATCCAGCTTCGCATCGAGATCCCACAGGGCACAATCCACAGCGTTGCGGGCAGCCCCCGGAGGAAGCACCTGCTGCAATTGTGAGCGGCTCAATCCCTTCCAGAGCACGTCCTGCACGCCCTCGATCTGTTCAACGACACTATCGAGGGTCTCCCCGTACCGGGCATAAGGAACAGATTCACCCCGCCCGGTGGCGCCACCGACTTCCACTTCTACTTCCACAATTTCGGCAACGGTCCGGACTCCCCTGGATATCCGAAACGGCGTCGCCAAGGGGAATTTTTCTATGCGAACTCGCAGGTCTCGAAGCATTCCAGCAACCTATCCGTAATCTTGTCTACACCCATGGCGACCGGGTCCTGACACGGCAGCTCCAGTTCGGCTTCAATCTCTTCGCACACGCGCTGCGCATGCTCCTTATCCACATTGGATGTGTTCAGCGCGACCCCCACGGGCTTCACATCCGGATTGGTCAGACGTGCAGCCTGGAGGTTTGCCTCAAGGCAGGTTTTGAGGTCAGGCAGCGACCTGCCGGGAAGTCCGCGCATATGGGATCGACCGACTTCATGGCACAGGACCAGCGCGTCAGGTTGAGAGCCATGCAGCAACCCCATGGAGACGCCGGCATAGGATGGATGGAAGAGCGAGCCCTGCCCCTCAATCAGATCCCATCCCGCATCTTCCCGCGCGGGGGAAATCCACTCGGCTGCACCGGAAATAAAGTCGGCAATAACAGCGTCAACGGGTACTCCCGATTGGGCGATGAAAATTCCGGTCTGACCCGTGGCACGGAAACTGGCGTTCACCCCCCGCTTCAGGAGCGCGCGTTCGAGGGCCAATGTTGTATACATCTTGCCGACGGAGCAGTCCGTACCCACCGTGAGCAAACGACGCCCTGCCCGCGGGCGGCCGTTTCCGACAGGCAGGTTTGCAGGGGGCTCGCGAACATCGAAAACCTGCTTGCCAGTTTCCGCAAGCGCTTCTCGAACACTTGCATGAGACGACAATCTTTCATGCAGTCCTGAAGCGACATTCAATCCAGCCTTCAGGGCCTCGACAACGTGAGACACTGTTTCGGCTCCGAGTACACCGCCCGCATTGGCGACCCCAATGATCAGAGTTTTCGCCCCCTGCGCGTATGCTTGCGCAAAAGACAGATGATCCAGACCAACCGAAAGCGTACATCTCTCGCCCCGGAACTCGCCAATACAAAGTTCTGGACGCCAGGCTGCCACCCCACGGGACGTTTTGACAGACAACGGTTCCGTCGAATTGCCAAGATAGAGTAAATAGGGAGATGGAATCATGGAACACTCGCTAGACTGAAGTGATTGTGGTCAACTCCCTCCATGATCACGGTTCTATCGTCTCAGGAAAAGGTCAAAGGTAGAGGTCTGATATAACCTTCATCTATGCCTCCACGCGTATGTTTTTTCTGGCAGCCTTGATGGTCGCCTGAAGCACTGAAATGAATTTCTTCGCCGAACTCGAAAGGGGCCGGTCTTCCAGGTGGACACAATGGATATCGAATGTCGGGCGATGTTCCAGCATTCGGAAGTCCATATCCTCTGACAAGCTCGCCCGCGCCGTAAACTCGTCGACCACGGCGACGCCCGCCCCTCTCTTGGCCAGTGAAGCCGCGATGTAATACGTCTGGACAGAGATACTGGCCGAGGCCCCATGCCCGCCCGCAATATCATTCGTGAACAGCGTTCCAATCGCACCGGTACCGGACAGACGGATGAGATTGTGCCGCTTCAGCATATCGAGCGGCACGAGATCCGGAGGGTCCGGGAGGTCCACCTTTCGGAACAACAATACCAGCTCCCCTGACCCCACTTTCGAGGAAGCAAGCCGGGGATGGTGTGGCGCATCATGCGCAAGCGCCAGATCGCTGTTTCTTTCATACAATGAACGCAGCACATCCCCATTGTGGAGGGTCTGTATCTCGAACGCGACTGTGGGATTGTCTGAATGAAACCTGGCAACCGCACTTGGGGCAATCTCAAGCCCAAGAGATGGCAGGACCGCCAGACGCAGGCTTCCGCCCGCACCAAGTCTTAGATTCTTGGCGGTTTCCTGCAGGGATTCCACCCGCGCGTAGAGTTCCCGGGCCTCCTGGAACAGGACATGGGCCTCGTCAGTTGGCACCAGACGCCCTTTTACTATGCGGAACAGAACAAAGCCTATCCGAGTCTCGGCATGACGGAGTACTTTGCTCACGGATGGCTGCGAAACATTCAGGGCCCGGGCTGCGCCGCTGACCGAGCCTGTCTGATACACGGCATTGAAAACTTCCACATGCCGCAAGCTCATTATTTGTCGGCCATTAGCCACACTGCACCTCCAGGAGAAACTCGACCAAATTCACCTCAGAATCCTTCCCGCAAGGCTCAACCCATGACTTTAGGCTATGGGTGAACAAAACCTCGGAAATGTTACATCCATTGACGGAGATAGCCTTCTGGTTAGCGTATAACCGACTAGCACAAGCATATAACAATATATAGCTGGTCCTGATAAAATACTAAGGGGTCCTCGGGGAGGATTACTAAAATATTCGTCGCCAGATCGCGACCTTTGACTTCATTCTCTGGATGATGAGCGTTCTCATTATTTGTCTTCGAAGTAATTCAAAGGAAGCATCGCGCGCAATCTCATCCAGGGACACCTGTGTCCCGATTCAAAATGGGCGACTCCATGCCCAATTTTGAGGCACCTGCCTCAACCAGATGTAACCAAGGGGGTCACATGTCATCTTTTATACGACCGTATCTGACAGCGCAGCACATCAGTCTGAATGCCCACCGTCTATGCCTGACCGCCGGCGTATCGGCGTCAGCAATTATCTTGTCCCTCGGGCTAGCAGGCACAGCCAATGCACAGACCACGACAGCCGAGCAGGATCCCACTCCTCTCTCGGCTCCCCAACCTTCCGGGGAGACTGAAAGAACCTTTGAGGCTGTCACAGTTACAGGATCGCGCATTGCCCGCAGCGGGTACGAATCCCCTACCCCCCTCACGGTGCTCGGTCAGGATGAAATCGATGCGCGAGCCCCCGCAAACGTGGCCGACTTCGTGAATGAAATTCCCTCCGTAGTCGGAAGTGCAACTCCAGCAACTTCCAACCTCTCAATCAGTTCCGGGACGGCAGGGGTCAACAGCATAAACCTACGGGGACTCGGGGAGAACCGTACTTTGGTGCTCCTTGACGGGCAGAGGTCCGTAGGCTCCATCATAACCGGCGCTGTGGACGTGAATACGTTTCCCCAGGGATTGATCAAGAATGTCGAGATTGTCACAGGCGGTGCGTCTGCCGCTTATGGGTCCGACGCCGTATCCGGGGTCATAAACTTCATTCTGGATAAGGAGTATGAGGGGTTCAAAGGCTCTATTGAAGGCGGAGAAACCACCTATGGAGACGATACAAGCTATCGCGTGAACCTGACCGCAGGCAAATCCTTCGGCAAGGGCCGCGGCCACGCCATTTTCAATGCTGAACTCACGGATCGTGAAGGCATTTATGGCATCCCGCGCGACTGGAACAACCAAGGCAACTACATTGTAAACAATCCTGATTATGTTGCCGGAAACGGACTTCCCGAGCGTCTGCGTGTCAGTGGCGCCGGACTGGCGATTGCCACACCGGGCGGCCTGATCGTGAATACCGATCTGCAGGGAACCTATTTCGGTGTGGGCGGCAGCGTGAACCAACTTGCTTATGGTGAAACCGACGGCTCATGGATGATCGGCGGCGACTGGCAGTACACGCAAACAAATAACAAGCAGTCCCTGCACGCCGACGAGCGCAGAAAGGGCCTGTTTGGAAGAGTAAGCTGGGAACTGACGGACTCGATCGAAGTCTATGCTCAAGCTTCCTATAACAAACACGCCTCGCTTGGCTGGACAGGCGTGCAAGCCAACCAGGGCAATGTCGTGATTCAGGCTGACAATGCCTTCATTCCGGAATCTGTGCGTACGGAACTGGACGCCCTGGGCCTGACCTCGTTCCGGCTGGGCACAACGAATGCCGACCTTCCGCTTCGCAAGACAGACAATGAACGCGAGGTCACCCGCTATGTCGTGGGCGCCGATGGCGATTTTGACCTTTTCGAGCGGAACTGGAACTGGGATGCTTATTTCCAGCGCGGCGAAACCGACACGACCGTGATCGCCCGGGACATCACCAATAATTCCCGGCTGTCCATGGCACAGGATGCTGTCGTTGACCCAGGCACCGGAAATATCGTTTGCCGATCAACCCTTACAGATCCAGGCAATGGCTGTATTCCGTTCAATCGCATGGGGATTGGTGTGAACAGTCAGGCCGCCGTCGATTATATTGTTGGCAATCCCTACCGCGAAGACCATTTCGAGCAGGACGTATTCGCCGCCAATATATCCGGGGATCTCATGGATATCTGGGCAGGTACGGTCTCCGTCGCGACTGGTTTCGAACATCGTCGGGAAGAAGTTTCCGGTTATGTCCCTGAAGAATATCAGTCGGGTTGGTTTGTCGGGAACTACAAGCCCAATTTCGGCAGCTATGACGTGACGGAGGGTTATGTCGAAGCCCTGGTTCCATTGGCCGAAGGACTCAATTTCAATGGCGCCATTCGGGGTACCGACTATAGTACGTCCGGTTTCGTAACCACGTGGAAAGCTGGCCTCACTTACGAGCCCATACCGGACCTGCTCTTCCGGGTCACGCGCTCCCGGGATATTCGCGCGCCAAATCTCGCCGAGCTATTTCAGGCTGGCTCTACCCGCACGAACAATCTGATCGACCCCTTCAATAATAACCAGGTGGTACAGTTCCGCGAGACCGCGACGGGCAATCTCGCCCTTGACCCGGAAGAAGCCGATCAGTGGAATCTGGGCGTTGTCGTTCGCCCGCGCTTTCTCCCCGGCCTCAGCGTCTCCGCCGACTATTACACGATCGATATCAACGGATCGATCGGCTCGGTTGATGCCCAGACCATTGTGGATCGCTGCTATGATGGTGCTCAGGAATACTGCGCAGCCATTATACGAGGCGTCTCTGCGGGTGGCGCTGATGTCATCGAATCCATCAGCGTGAGTCCCTTCAATTTTGCCAATGTACAGGCACGCGGGATTGATCTGGAAGCGACCTATAACCTTCCCCTGAACAATCTGGTGGAAACCTGGGAAGGCGACCTGACCTTCCGTGTCATGGGAACCCATTACCTGGAGAACTATGTCAATAACGGAATTGATACGCCCACAGACACAGTCGGGCAGAATATTGGCGATGGACCTCCAGACTGGCTTTATCGCATGAGCATGACCTATGATGCCGATCCTTGGCGGATCCAGCTGACCGGTCGCGCGATCAGCGAAGGCGTTTATAACAATTCCTACATTGTCTGCTCGACGGCATGCCCGGTCTCGACGTCGGATTATCGCACAATCAATGATAATCAGATTGATGGTGCCTTCTATGTCGACCTGTCGATGAATTACCAGATGCAGTTTGCGGGCGCAGAGTTGAACCCCTTCTTCCAGGTAACCAACCTCCTGAACGAAGATCCCGCATCGGTCGCTTACGGACCGGGGGGAAGCGCATATGGAAATCCATCCACGAACCAGGGACTGTATGACTATCTTGGCAGAACCTTCCGTGTAGGCTTCCGCTTCGCCTTCAACTAATGCATTGAATAAGGGCAGCCCAAATATATTTGGGCTGCCCTTCCTGCTTCAGGCCTGATCAGACCAATTCGAAACAGTATGCGCAATTTCGAGATAACAGGTCTTAGGCCTCAATCGCCCTCACCATGCGTGAAGCGCGGTATTTTGTTTTTTTAAAGCGCATTCTCCAATTGATGTGCCCTTCACGGTCAAAGTGTGAATTCTCGACTCGATCGTTGAGGCGACTGCCAGCTTCCAGAGGTTTGTCATTTCCTATGTTTCCATGGCGAGGTGGCCGGACGGGTATGTGTCTGTAACTCCGAGACTTCGACATCGTGATGAACTGAGCGTCAGAGGTAGTGAGGCTGCCCGCGGTTCTTAGGGGTCCTGGCCATTTCTTGAAGTTCAACGCCAAGCTACGCCGCCTCAAGCTCGGTTTCCCTGACAATACCTACTCTACGACCTCAAAGCCGGTTTTCCTGGCATTGTCCCCTTCAGGTGACATGTCGTATGCTAGACGAAATCCGATATGGGACGCCGAAAATCCGATGTCCTGTATTTGCCGCCCTGAAGGATTGGCATTTCGACAAAAATTTTCCGCGCATAGGAAGGAACCACCCGCGATCAGCCCCTTATCATCCCGGTCCCGTTCAGCATCCCGCTCGACCCATTCCCAAGCATTCCCGCTCATATCTTTCAAACCATAGGCATTGGCGGCAAAACATCCCACCGGAGCGAGGCCCTCATATCCGTCCGCACCCGTATTTTCCATAGGAAAAATTCCTTGCCAGGAATTCGCGTCACGCGCGTTGTGGCGGCCTTGTCCTCGCCCCTCCCATCCATCGCGCCCCCCTCTTGCGGCATATTCCCATTCCGCTTCTGTCGGCAGGCGCCCACCTGCCCAATCGGCAAAGGCTATCGCGTCGGGATAGGAAATGTGCGTCGCAGGCTCTCGGGGCAAAGGCTCATGACTTCCGAGCTCGCCGTCAGGGTCTTTCCAACTGGCCGTGTCGTCGAAGACCCACCAGTTGGCTCCGTGCACATTAAACGGTCTGCGAAACACCGCCGAGCCATTCGGCTCACCGGTAGCCAGCAGCCGCTCGGCCATGGTTACATACCCGGTTTCCGCGATAAAGGTGGCGAAACGGGCATTGGTCACCTCCGTCTCATCCAACTGAAACGGGGCAATCTCACGTTTAACATTTCGAAGGGTAAGAGACCCTGCCGGAATACTCACGACACCAGAGCCAGGGTCAGGATCACATGTCGCCGCTGACTTTTCGGACGCCGGCGAAGCGCTTGCTGGTTGGGCCTCATTCCTGTGGCAGGCTGACAATGAGAGCAGGCTTGCGCAGACTGCTCCGAGCAACCACCGCGCCAAACGAGAACAGCCGCTGGAACTCAGAGTTGCCCGAAAGGTTTCTGCAAGAGTGTTCAATTCAACAATGTCGACCATGGACCCGCGCATTCCGGAACACCCCCTTTGGCTCCTTCCAGGCCGCCGTCTCTGCACGCTACGTTTCAGTTCCGGGAAAGTTGAGGGCCACTCGGCGCGGAAGGGTCGGTCGGATCAAAGGGATTGAATGCTTCCTTCTTCATAGGCTCCACCACTTTACGCATATCGCTCACCTTCGACATCAGATCCTCTACAACCTCAGGCTCTTCACGCACAAAGCTGAACCGCTCTGTCGGATCCGTCACCAAGTCGAACAACAATCGCACACCATATTTCTCGAACGGCACATAAAAATTCCGATAGTACGCGTTCAGCATCAGCTTAAATCGTTTATTGCGAATAGCGACGATGTCATTCCCGTTGAAGAAAAACAGCTCATCATGAATTGTGACAGGCTCTCCACGCAGGAGCTCACTCAGATCTCGCCCATCAATTTCCCGGTCAGTCGGTAACGCGGCTCCGGAAACCGCCGCGATCGTAGGCAGGAAGTCAATACTCATCGCCATTTCATCGCTGACGCTACCAGCAGGAATCGTTCCAGGCCAACGGGCAAGCATCGGGACACGATAGCTGCCTTCATAAGTACCGCCCTTGCGATCCCTGAACCCGCTGGTATCACCCTCGAACCATGGCCCATTGTCACTCGTGAATATCACCAGCGTGTTGTCAGCAATGCCTGCCTCATCGAGTGCATCCAGAATTCTCCCGATCCCCCGGTCCAGTTCCTCGACAACGTCACCATAGAGGCCCGCTGCCGACTGGCCCGCGACATCGTCAGGGACGAACAATGGCGCATGGGGGGCGTTTTCTGCGACATAGAGAAGAAAGGGACGGTCCGCGTTCGCGACAATGAAATCTTCTGCCGATTCGGAATACATGCGCGAAAGTGACTTCTGATCTGCCGGACTTTGGACAACCGTCTTGTCCTTATAAAGATCAAAGGGGCCCATGTCATTCGAGTACGGAACACCATAGAACTCATCAAACCCCTGGTTCGTTGGCCAGAATTCATCGTGATGGCCGAGATGCCATTTGCCGATCATCTTGGTTGCATACCCTCGGGTCTTGACGAGTTCTGCAATGGTAATCTCGCTGGCCGGCAGGCCGTCTGTAGACTGGGGGTAGACGACATGCTGCATTCCCGAGCGGACGGGATATCGGCCCGTCAGCAACGCGGCGCGTGACGGCGTACACACGTTTGCGCCCGCATAGAAGGTCATCAGCTGGACGCCTTCACGGCCGATCCTGTCTATATTGGGTGTCTTGATCAGGTCGCTACCATTCAGGCTGATGTCACCCCAACCAAGATCGTCCGCCAGGATGACAACGATATTCGGTTTGTCCCGTGAAGCAGCGACAATATCGGCCTCGTCGGCCGCAGCGGTAGATGAGCATGCGCCCAGCGCCAGCAGCGAGGCCAGCAGGAGTATTCGAGAATTCATTATGTCGTCGCCCTTTCAGATCTAGAGTGTCACCTGAACTTGCAGCCGTTCAGCCAACAGACTGGAGCCGCCGATCAAGATACCGTGTTCGCCGGTCTCGGTTTTCCATGACGCCGACTTTGGGTCATACCACTTCAACCCGTCGGCAGGAATGGTGAAGTGTAGGGTTTTCGTTTCGCCCGGTGTCAGCTCAACGCGTTGAAAACCTCGGAGTATTTTGCTCGGTCGTTCAATCGCCTGCCCCGGCGGGGCAAGATAAAGTTGGACGACTTCCGTTGCAGTGTGGACTCCATCATTTCGAACGGAAACCTGTGCGGTAATGCTCCCACAGGCCAAACTCCGCGCGCTCAAGGCGCGATAGGAAAAATCGCCATAAGAGAGACCATGACCGAAGGAATACGTGGGCGCGATACCGTCCCGTTCAAGCAGGGCATAACCATGCCAATACCCGTAGTCGATTTCTGCGGCATCCGGGTCGAAGAAAGGATAGTGCGCCGGATCGGCTGCAACCGTGAACGGCAGCTTGCCTGATGGACTGACATCTCCGAACACGATCCGCGCCAACGCCCTGCCGCCTTCCATGCCCGAATAAAAAGTCTGCAGCACTGCCCCGGTTTTCGGAACCCAAGACCCAAACAGAACAGCCGATCCCGCTACGACGACAACAATCGTACGCGGGTTCAAAGCCGCAACGGCTTCAATGAGAGCCTCCTGATGGGCTGGCAAACCGAGATCTTTTCGGTCGCCGCCGCGTGGGGCATTGTTGCGACCACTATTTGCTGCCTCCTTGCCCTCGAAGGCGTCCGCTGGCAGAACATCCTGACCAAGATTAAGATCGCCGGGGATATACTCACCCTCTTCATCAGGCGTAAAGCCAACGACCACGATTGCCACGTCACACTTGGCCGCAGCTTGGGCGGCAGCCTGAGCATCACTTTCGTCTCCTGCAAACGTGATCTTCGCGTCCCCGGCGTATTCCAGAAGGCCGCCCAATGGGGTGATCGTATAGGGAGAACGAACACGCGAAGATCCGTTATCGCCGGTATTAGGCAAATCCGCCAGATGTCCCAAGACCGCTACGGAACCGATCTTATCGAGGTCCAGAGGAAGTAGGGCTTCGTTTCGCAACAGAACCACTGATTTCTCTGCAGATTCGAGCGCCAAGGCCCTGTGGGCAGGGCCGGCTACCAGGTCGACTGGATACTCCTCAAGAGGATCTTCCGCGCAGGCAAACCGGTAATAAGTGCCAAGGATGCGACGGCAAGCAGTATCGACCACCGACTCAGCGATCTGACCGTTTTCAACAGCCGTCATCAGCTTCGCCCCATAATGGACGGGTTCAGGGTTCTCCACATCGAGGCCAGCAGCAGCGCCCCACGGGGTATGAACACCCAGAATCCAGTCAGAATGAACAAACCCTTCGAAGCCCCACTCGTGCCTTAGAATGTCCGTGAGAAGTCGACGGTTTTCTCCACAATATTCACCATTCAGCTTGTTGTACGCACTCATGACGGTTGCGCAGCCAGCATCAAGGATGCGCTTGAAGTGCGGCAGGTAGACCTCCCGAAGCGCTCGTTCGCCGACGCGCACGTCAACCTTGAACCGGGAATTCTCGATACTGTTGACGGCGAAGTGTTTGACGGTGGCGGCCACATTATGAACCTGAAGTCCCTCTGCGAGCGCCGCCCCCATTTCCCCGAGGTGATGAGAGTCTTCGCCATATGTTTCCTGCGCGCGTCCCCAAGCTGGATGACGAAGAAGATTAACGCATACCGCGCCCGAGAGATTGCACCCCTGCGCGCGGATTTCCATTCCCATTGCTTCCCCTACGCGCCGCTCCAGGTCGATATCGAAACTGGCTCCGCGCGCCATGGTGCAGGGGAAAGCTGTGGATTGTCCGCGCGCGACACCGCGCGGACCATCGGTGAAATAGAAGGGCTCAATACCCAGCCGCTCAACACCACCCCCGGCGCGATAAGGATCAGAGCCCCATACCCCGGACGCTTTGTGAAGCGCAAAGAAGCCTCGACCGGACATCATGCCCACTTTTTCCTCGAGCGTTGCTTCTTGAAGTACCGCATCGACAAGCAAGCGGATGCCCTCAGGTGTCAGCCCTTTTCGGGGCGCGTAGTTGGTCACAAAATATCCTGTCGCTTTGGTGTCCTGCTGTCCGGAACACGCTGATTGGTTACGGGCGCGCGGCCAACGGTAGTAAGTCTGTTAAACTGAGCGCCTGCCGGTCCGAAGGATAACGGACCCGCAGGCGCCCATGAAGCAAGCTGGCTTCACTAGTAGTTCAAGGAAAGCTTCACACCGAAGCTTTGCTCAGATTCGAATGATTGAAACTGGGCATAGCCTCCTGTGTCGAATGCCTGTCCAACAATAGCTTCAACGAAGTGCTCATCCGTAAGGTTACGTCCGAACACGCTAAGTGCCCCCCGACCTTCCCAGAAATTCACGCCTATTTGAGCGTCCACAAGCGTGTAGGCATCCAGGGCCGTATTCGGATCATTTGTGTTGCTGGAAATCGCATCTCCACGATACTGCGCACCGACCTGAACGAAGGCCCCAAGCTTTTGCGTCAGATCGAAGTCGTAGCGTGCGAGCCCATTGATGATCCACTCAGGAGATTGTGCGAGTGCCTTGCCATCAAGTTTCTGGTACTCGCCTTTTCCATCTGCATTCGTATCAACACAGTCGCCAGGACCGACGGGCTGCAGACTATAGCAAGGGGCCTCCGAAAAGCTGTCGAATGTTGCATGCGTATAAGCAAACGATGTCGACAAAGTGAGCCCATCCATCGGAAGCAATGTAACATCTCCTTCAAGCCCATATGTCTCTACAGAGCCTGCATTCGTCACGGAAAAGATGGGGATACCCGCAGGTCCCGGGACCAGTGCCTGAGCCTGGAAGTCATCGATTTCAGACCGGAAGGCCGTGAAGTTGGTCACCAGTCGGCCATCCAGGGAAACAGCCCTGATGCCGGCTTCGAGCTGCGTCGGAACCTCAGGGTCCACCGTGGGAAGCTCCGTTCCCCCAACTTCTGTTGCGTTGATCGTCAGACCAGACACGATGCCCGCCGATTTGTAGCCTCGTGAAACGGTAGTGAACACGTTGACATCATCATTGACAAAGTACTGCAGGCCGAGACGCCAGACGAGCGCAGTGTCTTCAGTGCTGCCCGTCAGAGGGGAGGCCGTCACGCTCTGCCCGGCAAAGGGTCCAACCGCTCCCGGCGTCACACTGCGGGACAAATCAGCGGAAATGTCGGAATTCAGGACACGCAATCCGGCAATTGCCGTAAGCTTGTCCGTAAGCTCATACTCCGTCTGACCAAACAGGGCCATATTGGTTTCCTCAACGGTGGACACCAAGTCCGTGCCCAGAAGAAGCCCTGCCGGTAGTGCCCCGAGGATGTCCAGGCCTGCCGTTCCCGACTGGGTATTGGCTTGATCCATTTCTTGATGGAAATAATAGGCGCCGAGCGTGTAGGTCAAAGGTTGGTTGCGCGGTGAAACGAGTCGGAATTCCTGACTGAACTGGTTCTGGCTCAGATCGCCGCTATTCACGGCCAGAAAGGGTCGTGGAATCAAGTCTGCGTCATTATTATCGAGACTCTTCCATTCCCGGTAAGCCGTCAGCGAAACAAGATCGAAACCACCAAATTTCTGGTTTGCCTCAGCATAGCCCCCATAGGACTCCATCTCGGACGTAAAGGCCGCGTCTGATGCAATCTGCTTGTTGTCAGGTCCTGCCACAATGCCCGAGAATGCCGAGACAGGTCCGACGACCTGAACGCCATATCCCAATAGGCCTGTACCCACTCCCGGCGAGGAGGCTGACCGCAATGTCAGCGCGCCAGACGCCTGGTCACGCTTTGAATAGTCTGCGCCAAGCGTCAGGTCGAACGTGTCAGAACCATCAAATCTCAGCTTGCCGCGAAAACCGTGTTCGTTGCGTTCATTGATATCTTTTTGCAGCGTATTCGGATTAATATTGGTGATGTAGCCATCGCGGGTATTGCTGTATCCGCTAATTCGCCCACTCACGCCATCGGCGAGAGGACCGGAAACCGCGGCGGAAAGGGATGTCTCGTTAAAAGAGCCGTAGGACGCATTAAATTCTGCAGCAAATTCATCGGTCGGATCCTTGGTGACAATCGAGATGACACCCGCTGATGCATTCTTCCCGAACAGCGTGCCTTGTGGACCACGAAGGACCTCAACGCGCTCGACGTCTGAAAAGTCAAATATGCCCGCGCCCTCACGGCCCATCACAACACCGTCGACGGCAATAGCGACACTGCCTTCAATACCAATGTTGAACAAGCTGGTACCAATGCCCCGAATGGTCGATGCAGACTGACGTGCGTTAATGCCAGCGTTGAAGCTGAGCCCCGGCGCAACGTATTGAAGTTGGTCGAAGCTGTCGATTTGGCGCGCTTCCAAAGCGGCGCCCGAAATTGCCGTCACAGAGATTGGGACCGCTTGCAGGTTCTGCTCGACACGCTGTGCGGTGATCGTCACGGTCTTGAGCCGGCGATTTTCCTGCACACCATCCTCTTCTTGTGCCGACGCCGCCGGCCCAAATCCTGTAAGTCCCAAAACGGCGACAGCCGCGCCTGCCAGAAGACGTTCTTGCATTGGTTATTCCTCCCGAGTGAATCGACCTGAAGCGACCAATTCATTATCCGATTGGATAGTAACCTGCATCATTGAGCTGTCAACTCATTATCCTATCGGATAACGAGTTTCTGTTATGGTTTATTCTGCGGCGCGGTGGAAATGCCCGATCCGGGTACCGAGTGGTTGAAAAACAGCTCAATTATGGCATCGGCATGCTGGTCAATGACCTTCGGGTCAGACGCATCAATCCCATAGATCAGCTTAACTTCATGGGCCAACATGGACAGGTACTGGGAGACCGCAACGATAATGTAATTTATCGAATGCCGTGGAATATTCGGATACAGACCTTCCCGAACGTGTTTCTCATACAACTTGGCCCTGAGATCATGGTCGGGCTTGATGAAATTGTTCACTGCCCAGCGCAACCGGTCAGAATCACGGATAGATTCCTGCACCATGATCCGGGCATGTTCGGGATGACGGGCGCAATACGCAACATACCGCCGTATCCATGATTTGAGTTGCTCGAGCGACGACATCCCCTCCTCCCCTTCGGGAGTTTTCATTTCTTCCCGCATGCGGTCAAAGAGGAATGCAACAGCGGATTTCCAGAGATTATCCTTGTCGGAAAAGTGGTACTTGATCAGCCCATGATTGACGCCAGCAGCGGCAGCGATGTCCCTCACTGTCGCGCCTTCAAAACCACGTTCAGCAAACGCGTCGAGGGCACACTCAAGAATCCGCGCGCGTGTCCGCGCCTTTTGCTCAGCGCGCGTTTCGGCTTTTGGCGCGCTATCCGACGACTTCTGTTTTACAGCTTTGGTCATGCCAGCGTCTTTCATTATCCATGGCTGCGAGTGAAGTTCTATGATCTGACGCGAAGGTCAAGACGTGTCACAGATTCTGAAATGGTAATGTGAACGCAGACAGCACTTCGTCATCATGCTCCGTCCGGCAGGAATGCGCTGAACTGCGCAGCAAACCTCCCGTCAGAGCCGCGTGGTTCATGACGCCCCCGAGGATGAACTGTCACCGAACAGACAGAACGAAGAACTCGGTTCGCGTAGCCTGACACATTCGCTGCCACAATAAACGCCCCCCACACCATAACGGGAAACAAAATCATGTCCTACAAACAGATCGGAACGGCCTTGGCTCTTGCCATCGTTTCCTCCTCCGCCACAGCAGACCCCGCAGGCAAGATTGGATCCGTAGACCCTGCTGCGTTCGCCACGAATCCTCTCTCCCTCTCTGATAAACTTGTGGCGCAACCTGTTCTGGTCCCGTCGTCGACACCGGCGGATTACGCAAATATTCTTCAAGGGGACGTCGGCGCCCCGGTCTCTCTTACCGCGCAACTTGCCTTGCCCGAAATGGCCGCCGCGCCTTACGCAGCCATAATTATTGTGCCTGGCAGCGGCGGCGTCGGACCGCATCACATTGTGCAAATGAAGATGCTTGTGGAAAACGGCTTCGCCGTTCTCGTGATTGACCCCTTCACCGCTCGGGGCATTTCCGAGACAATTTCAGACCAAGGCCGCCTGCCTTTCTCGGCAAGCGCCTACGATGTCCTGGCGGCCACAAAGTTCCTGCGAACGCGCAACGATATTGACCCCAAACGCATTGGAGTGCTCGGGTCGAGCCGCGGTGGGACCGGCGCCCTGATGGCAGCAGCAAAACCCATATCAAATGCTGTCCTCGGCGAAGGCGCAGGCATTGCCAGCGTAGTTGCCGGGTACCCTTGGTGCGGAGCACAGTTCAAGTCAGGCGCACTGGCAGACGAAAGCCAGCTTCTCATCCTGCAAGGTGATCGGGACAATTGGGTAAGCGTTCAGCAATGCCAAGCGGCAGCTCAAGCCGCCCGACTAACAGGCAGCAACGTCGCGATCCACCTCTTTCACAAAGCCTACCACGCCTTCGACCGCGAAGACGTCTCACCGCGAGAAATTGAAGCGTATACGGCCCTCTCGTTCCCGATCATCTACCTTGATGACGACGGAACATTCATCAACTGGCGAACTGATAAACCAGACCCGACAATTAAAGGGGACTTCTATTCCAAGTACCTCGTCGAAGGCGGATTCGCACAAAAGGGCGTCACCATAGGTTCAACCGGGGATCAGGCCAAAGAATACCGCAAAGAGGCCCTGGACTTTTTCATGGCCACCCTCGGCTCACAACCCACCGACGAAAGCCAGTGATTTCAGCAGGGCACCATTCCGCTTATATATGCATCGCGGAATTGGCTGGGAAACCTAATAGGAGCGGCCGGCTTTCGCAAGAAAGCTGGTCGCTCCCGAGCCATTCACTCTCGTGGTCGGTACAGGCGTCAATCTTCCCGCCGCACGTTCTCCAAAAATGATTGCCTGAAGAATCGGTCGTAGGCACTACGCGGTTCAAGTACATCCAAAAGTGCGTTTTTCTTGAGAAATTCTGCGACCTCGTAAATGGAGCCCGTCAATCGGCCCGGCGATTTGCTGGTTCCCAAATTGCTCTCCAAGATTTGGTCAGCGCAGGTGAGCATACCAGTTCCATCCATAATCCTGACGGCGTCGGCAGCGGACAGGCCGAGTTCATTTGCGATGATCTTCGCAGTGTCCTCGGGCGCGTTCATCCAGACACGGATAGCATCACATTCTGTCTCGACAAACGTCTGCACAATTTCAGGATATTGACGCGCAAATGACTTCGTGACGACAGCCGCATCCCAAGTTGGAAAGCCACGGCGGGCCATTTCCTTGTTGTTGACGGTGACGAAGCCATCCTCCAAGACCATGCTGTTCAGGGTCGGCTCCCAAACGTAAGCGGCATCGATCTCATTCCGATGCCAAGCTTCGACGGCTTCTTCTGGTGTCATGTCCAGCAAAACCATCTGCTGCGGGTCGATGCCTTCCTCCTCAAGCATCGAGAGCAGGACATAGTATGATGTGGACCCCACAGACACCGCAACGCGTTTGCCAATCAAGTCATGAGAAGTAAAATGATCGTCCCCGGAGCGCACGACCAATCCTTCCACCTCATTGAGCATGCTCAACAGCATCACTCCATTGTATTCTATGCCATGCGTCACACCTGAACTCGCAGGGGGGCCACCCAGCGCACCAAAGTCCAGTTCGCCTGCAGCAATCGCCTTATTGACCTGCCCTCCCGTCTCAAATCCGTACCACTCTACCGGCAAACCGAAGGCCGCCTCGTGCATCCTCATCGCCTTCGTAACCAACTGCCCGTTTGCCAGTTTCAGATATCCGATCCGGACCCTCTCGGGCACCTGACCTGCATCCTCTCTGCTCGACAAACTGGACACCCCAATTGGCGATCCCGATAGCTCTGCCAGGTCCACAGACGCGCCACCGGCAAGACTTTCCATCTCGTCCCGTTTGTCGAGCGTGGTCTCATTGGAACACGCAGACAGGAACAATAGGACGAACCAAAATGTGCGTGTCATGAACTTGCTCTCAGCTGCTTTAATGATGTGGGCTTCAGAATGTACGACACCCGCCGAAACATATCTGTCGCGCACAGGACATTTACGTCAGCCAGAACTCGCGAAGGATTCCAACGCCTCAGCGTCCAAAATCACGATGCTTCCATATCCCAGTTTCAGGAATTCCCTTGACTGGAAGTCACGCAAAATCGCGTTGACCCTTTGGCGTGTAGCGCCCACTGAGGCAGCCAGTTCTTCCTGGCTGACTTGCTTCAATGGCCTGATCGGACCCTCATCCTCGGAATATGCCCAGCGCCCCAACTCGGATAAGCGCGACGCGACACGCTGCGCGAGCGACCTCGTGGACAAATCAGTCAAGTGACGGCTCAATTTACGCGATATGACAAGTTCCGGCTCCAGCAATAAACGAAATGTCGCAACGTCTCTTCCGAAGATCCGCAAAACCGACTCGCGTGGAACGGTAAAAACTTTCGTGGCGCGCTGTCCAATGCCTGCATAGGAGTGAGGCAATCCGTCAAGGCAACTCAGAAAGCCCGTCCATTCGCCAGGACGAATGATCCCCATCATGAACTGGCTGCCATTTCGCGCCAAACAGTGAATTCTGATTTCCCCATCGACAACAGCGTGGAGGCCTGATGCTTCCGATTCCTGCTCAAACAGAACTTCCCGGTGAACAAGCTGGCGCTTACGCCCCGACGCCAACATGTCGGCCTGAATGTCCTTTGGGAGTCGTGAAAACCACTTCCCGGAGCGCAGGAGTCCGTCTGTCATCAACTCACTACTTCCCATAACTGAACGCCCCGCCTCCAGAAAGGGCTACCGTCCCTCAGCATACAACGCAACCAAGCGGCCATTTACGACATCAAATGGCCACCCAGATAGAATGCCGGTTGACCCACCTGACATTTCGCTGTCCAATTGGTTAGCAAAAAATCAAGGGAACCATCCAATGGCACGACAGCCTACGTCGACGCATGCGCGTCTTTCAATGCCGAGGCGCGTCGGTTTCGGATTTGGGGACTTCGGATTCAATATTTATTACACAGGTCTCAACCTCTTCCTGCTCTATTACTACACGGATGTGCTTGGCATCCGTCCAGCCTTGGGCGGCTTGATATTCGCCATCCCCCTTGTTTGGGATGCCGTGACTGATCCGGTGATGGGAGTGATCGCAAGCCGTACTCAAACCCGGTTTGGAAGCTATCGCCCGTATATTCTTTTTGGCGCAGTGCCCCTTGCCGTCAGCTTTGTCGCCATGTTCGCGGCGCCATTAATATTTCCCGGCGCAGTTCTGGCATCAGCCATCATCACGCACCTGCTGTTCAGGACCTGCTATACTATAGTGTCGATCCCCTATTCCGCATTGTCGGCAAAAATGACCCAGGATAGTGGCGAGCGCGGCGCGCTGGCAGGGGTGAGGATGATCTTCGCCACGCTTGGCGGCCTGTTTACCGTCTTCATGACCTTACCCCTCGCTGCACATCTGGGCGGCGGCGACATGAAACTTGGCTTTCTATTCGTAAGTATAGTCTACAGCATACTGGCGACGGGAATCTTTTACACCACTTTTGCGTCGACCGTGGAACAAGTCGGCCTGGGCAAGCCACGGCATGTTTCGTGGTCTGAACTTGTGCATCTTCTATCGCGCAACAGAGCCTTGCTCATCCTGATTTCCGCTGTTGTCATCGGCGCAGTAGGAGGCAATATCTTCAGCAAGGCTCTTGTCTATTATGTGAAATATGCTTCTGGCTTGGACCTCAGTGTGACAACAGCGCTGGTGATACTGACCGCATCCGTTTCCGTCGGAGTGCCCATCTGGATGGCGGTGTCGCGCTACTTGCCCAAGAAAACCGTCTGGATGGCCGGTGCAGGCATTGCCATCTCGTCGCAGTGCATCTTGTTCCTCTTTTCAATACCTTCTGTTTACGGATTTTTGACAGTGCTTGCGATGCTCGGAATAGGTAACGCGGCATTTTATGTTACATTCTGGTCGATGTTACCTGACACGGTCGAATACGGAGAGTTCCGATCGGGCCTGCGTGATGAGGGACTGGTATTCGGCCTGAATCAGCTCGCGCTCAAAGCAGCGACGGGAATCGGCATCGGCATTCTGGGTTTTCTACTGGAACTGATTGGCTATACCGCCAACCAAGATCAATCCCTAACAACGATAGACGGAATTCGTGGGATATCCATTCTGATACCAATTCTGTGCGGTATCTTGTCGGTCACCCTGATCTCCCTCTACCCCATCAGTAAACCTCTCCACGCTCGACTGGTTAACGCCATCAATTGGCGGAATAGCCGACGCGATCAGACTTGAAGGTAAAGCCACATTCGAGCCGCGTCATTCGATAAGAAAAGCGTCTCCTGGAGACTTGAACCCTGCCCTGCTTTTGACAATGCCCGCGATGTGTGGGGCTTTCAGCCCAGATAAGTGACTTTTCTCAGATCTGGCATCTGGCTGGCGGAGCTGTCAGACAAATTCGAACCAGTCTCCGCTTTTCGCAGACGAGCATGTCTCAGGCTGCGACCAAGTCGCGCCATTCGAGAAGAGCGGCGTCACGTAGCTATTTGAACCTGGCCCTACTCTCGATATTCCTTTGATGATTGAGTGGTTGTATACAGATGAATGGATTGTAGCGAATTTCTGAAGACTTCGCATGCGTCGGAAGCGGGACATGGCGCGTTCGTTTCGTCGGAATGGCAAGTGTGAGTTTTCGGCGCGATTGTTGAGATGCCGGCCAGTCTGCTGGCGGTCCTCGCTCCCGATCACTTTCATGGCCGCCCGATATGAAGGGCATTTATCCGTCACGACCACCTTGGGGTTACCATAGCGCCTCATGGCTTTTCTCATAAATTTCAATGCTGAAGCCTTGTCGCGGATCTTCGTCACGAAGGACTCCAGCACCTCACCTTCGTGATCAACCGTACGCCAAAGATAGTGGGTCTGACCACGGATCTTTACAAAGACCTCGTCCAGGTGCCACTACCATTGCGGACTTTGCCGCATCGCTTCTGAACGGCGCTTCCGGATCTTGTGTGCGAAATATATCCCGAACCGATCGACCCAGTGGCGGACCGTTTCATGGCAGATGTCGATCCCTCGCTCGTGCAACAGGTATTCTACATTCCTCAATGACAGCGGAAATCGAACATACATCATCACCGCGAGCTGGATAATCTCTGGTGACGTCTTGAGGTAGCGGAACGGTGATCTCGTCATTTCCCAAGGCTAAGCGCCAAGAAGCGGTGCCTCAAGCTCGGTTCCTTTGACAATGCCGTGCCGCTCATCCGGCTGGCCAAACAAGCCCTTGTCGTCTGCCACGGATCAGACCCTGCAAGCGCCAGGCCGAAAGCCCCCTCAGGCAGGCGCCAAACTGGTGGCAGATCAGCCCAAGTTCCACCCACATGGCGCCAAAATGGCACCACATAAAATATCGTCACTACAAGGCGCTAGCCGCGAGTTCGCGCATGACGCGAAGTTCGCTTTCTCTCGCCGTTGCCGTACACTGATCTCAAGCTTCCGAACTCAATCGATATCCTGCTGTTCAACATAAACAGAAACCGCGGTGGGAAATTGCGGGGAATCGGCCGCAATCTTGATTGTGCAAGCGCCCCGCTTTGAAGAAATAGACGCTATTTCCTCATCCGCCATAAAGCAAATCGATATGCAACCATCTGCAGCCATTAATTTTCCTTCAAATACAAGCCTCTTTTCCTCTAGGGAGAAGCTGGATAGCGGGAGCAAGTCTATCTCAACTTCCCCGTCCTCTTCGGATTGTGTGGCAATCGACAAAGAAGTTGGAGTACTATTTACCACGAATTTTGGCGAGTATTCAGCAATCACTATGTCCTCAGTGTTGCGATCATAAATAAACAGCATCCCTCTAGGTACTGACGTTTGAATTCTCGGCATGCTATCTCTCTTTTCTGCGACGCAGAACTTGTTGTGTTACTTCGCCCGCCTGTCGGCGACTACAACTATCACAATGTGGATATAGGCGTTGAGGATTTCCGGAGTTCAGTGCCGTCGGTGGCTGATGATCACCAATTGCATTTCCGCTTTTGGTTCCTGGGCTTGTGGTACCACAGGTATGGCAGCCATCTTTTGCCATCATATCGTTTAGTTGGCGCTGTTCCGCTGCTGTCGCACGACCCGTGCTGCTTGCTGGTATTGAGCCTTTAGCATAGGGATCAGGCTTCAATGTTGATACGACATCATCGCCGTACTTTACCGCCAACTTTCCACCGGTCGCGCCTTGGCCAATAACAGGCACCATGGCGACCGCAGCGACGGCCGTATTCACTAAATCTCCTTCAGCCGCATAAAGACCTGTATTCGCAACATCAGCAGCAATTCCGACGACAGGCGTCAGCCCACCGACGTCCAATGCTGTATGTACGTTCGCCTTGGTTTCCGCTGAAACATTGTTGCGCCACACATGACCGGCAACCTGCGCCACGATAATGTCCACAAACTGCCCGGTCGGGTCCGTCGCATTGATCGGATCATTTGCGACATAAGCATATAGGTTCATCTGATCCTCATAGCCAATCGGATCGGTCTGCAGGAACCGGCCGAGGGCGGGCTCGTAGATGCGGGCTTTATAGCAGTAGAGGTCCAGACCCGTCAGTTCGATCTGGCCGGTATAAGCAAACCTTCCAAAGGCCGTGTTGGAGGGCACGCCAAACGGGCTGTAGGTGTTCGAATCTATCTGGGCACCGGTTGCATCCGAAATGGCGATAATCGAGCCTTGATGATTGGAATGGAAATAATGCGCATCAGTGGCCGCATTTTCCTCATACCAAATCAGAGGGCTATCAACGCGGGAACCATGCACGTAGCGTCGCAGCAGTGCGCCAGTGCCATCATATTCGGCGATCAGTGCATCATTATACTGAACACGATCACCGATGGGCGGCAGCCGCCGGACCTCACCGCCAAGGCGCTGACACGGATCCGGCTACCCGATGCCTGGCAGGATCAGTCGGCTTCACTGCAAATCGATCCTTGATGTCTGTGCTCTAGCCGGGAGTGTCCGCACGCTCACTTGACGGCCATTCGGACAGGCTGAGGCATGGAAGATATCGCGATTGCGGGAGCCATGCTTTTTGAAGAAATTCCCTGTAAATTCCCTGTTATTCGGCAAAAATCGGCCTGAACGTAACCCCCGAATCGGCGAACGGAGACGGGCGCCGGAATACAGCCAGTCAGAGACGATATTGTATAGATATGTGCTCGCTCGTGTCGCTAGATCGGGCGCAAGTCCCTGAGAACCGGCCACTATTTCGTTGCTGCACGTATTCAGCCAATCGCTGAAGTCTGGCTGGCGGAGAGAGAGGGATTCGAACCCTCGGAACCCTTGCGAGTTCACTAGTTTTCGAGACTAGCCTATTCAACCACTCTAGCACCTCTCCGCGGAGCCTGTGGACGGCTGCCTGCACTATATAATATGCGCGCCACATGCAAGCACCTGAAATCGCCTGAAGATGACATTTGACAGCGCGGCCTGATTGGTGTTTACCCGCCGCTTCGAGCGCGGAACCGGCAACGGCTTCGCGCGCAATTCATTTCGCTTACCATTCCGGAAGGACGAGACCCATGTTCGCGGTCATCAAAACAGGCGGCAAGCAGTATAAAGTCGCGGAAGGTGATACGATCACCGTCGAAAAACTGGATACTGAAGCCGGTAAGGACGTAACCTTTGAAACTGTGCTCATGCTGGGCAATGGCGACGACGTAACTGTTGGCGCCCCCCTGGTTGCCGGTGCTAGCGTTTTCGGTGAAGTCGAGGAGCAGACCCGCGGTGATAAAGTCATCATCCGCAAGAAGCGTCAGCGCCAGACCTATCGCCGTACGCAAGGCCACCGCCAGCACCTGACGGTCGTCAAGATCACTGGCATCAGCGCCGACGGCAAGAAGCCGGCCAAGACAGCTGCCCCGAAGAAGGCGGCTGCTCCGAAAGCCGAAGCCCCTGCCACGGAAGCCGCTGCCCCAGCCGCCAAGCCGGAAGTCGATTCCCGCGGCCGGATCGCCAATCTCGAAGGCAAGCCAGACAATCTGAAAAAGATTTCGGGCGTCGGCCCTGTCCTGGAGAAAAAGCTCCACGAGGCTGGCATCTACTTCTTCTGGCAGGTCGCTGCCCTGAAAGAAGAGCAGATCACCGAGCTGGAAGAAGAAATGAGCTTCCCGGGCCGCATCACTCGCGACGAGTGGGTCAAGCAAGCCGAAGAATTCGCCAAGGACGCATAAAGGCGTTATAAGCCTTTCATAGAGGATCAGGAGCAAACCATGGCTCATAAGAAATCAGGTGGTTCGTCCCGTAACGGCCGCGACTCAAACCCGAAATACCTTGGCGTCAAGAAATTTGGCGGCGAGCATGTCATTCCGGGCAACATCATCGTGCGTCAGCGCGGCACCCAGAAATATCCGGGCCGTGGCGTCGGCATGGGCCGTGACCACACGCTCTTCGCGCTTTCCGAAGGCAAGATCGAATTTTCGCGCAAGGCGGGCGGTCGTCTTTACGTGAATATTGTACCGGTCGCGGAAGCAGCAGAATAAGCGGCTGACAGCACGGCCGCGGGATACGTGGCCGGATCGCTTCAGACGATCAGTTTCCAAGGGGAGGCAGGCCACTGCCTCCCCTTTATTTTGTCCTCCCCTGCCCGCTTGGTCCTCCTGGAAGGGGTTACGGCATGAGTACGGAAATCACGACAGACAGGCTGGCTCTGCGGCCGGTCGCCGCCAGCGACGCAGGGCGCATCACGGATCTCGTCAATGATCCGCGGATCTACCGCATGGTCTCCCGTATTTCTGCAAACCAGACCGTGGCCCAGACCCTGGCCTGGATTTCCAGCCATGAGGCAGGCCGGGTGGACGATACCAAACACCCCTATGCGATTGTCGCGGACGGGGAATTGGTCGGCGTGACCAGCGCGCACCGCGACGGGACATGGTTGCCCTTCGAGATTGGCTACTGGCTCTCGCCCGAGCGCTGGGGCAAGGGACTCATGACCGAAGCCACCGAAGCCCTGATGAACTGGCTGAAACAGCGCGGCGAGCGCAGCTTCATCTCCGGCTACCTGGACGACAATCCAGCCTCCGGCCGGGTGCTGGAAAAGCTGGACTTCATGAAGGCAGGCCGGATGAATATCTTCTGCCTCGGCCGTGGAGAAATGGTCGGCCACGTCAATATGGCGCGCATCGACTGAAACACGTAAGAGTAGACCCATGAAATTCCTCGATCAGGCCAAAGTGTTCATCAAATCCGGCGGCGGCGGCGCAGGCTGCGTCTCGTTTCGCCGTGAGAAATATGTCGAATATGGCGGCCCGAATGGCGGCGATGGCGGGCGTGGCGGCGATGTCTGGGCCGAAGCGGTCGACGGCCTCAATACGCTGATCGACTACCGTTACCAGCAACATTACAAGGCCAAGCGCGGCGGCCACGGCATGGGCAAGGAACGCACCGGCGCAGGCGGTGACGACGCCGTGCTGAAATTGCCTGTGGGCACCCAGATCTTCGAGGAAGACCAGGAAACCCTGATCGCAGACCTGACCGAAGTCGGCCAGCGCGTCCTGCTCGCCGTGGGCGGGAATGGCGGCTGGGGCAATACAAGGTTCAAATCTTCAACCAACCAGGCCCCTCGCCGCGCCAATCCGGGCGAAGAGGGCGAGGAACGCTGGATCTGGCTGCGGCTGAAGCTGATCGCGGATGCGGGCCTGCTCGGCCTGCCGAATGCCGGCAAATCGACCTTCCTGAGCGTGGTAACCGCCGCAACGCCGAAGATCGCTGACTATCCTTTCACCACGCTGAACCCTGGCCTTGGCGTCGTCGATCTCGGCCCCGGCAGCCGGTTCGTGCTGGCAGACATTCCCGGCCTGATCGAAGGCGCTGCAGAGGGCGCAGGGCTTGGCCATCGCTTCCTCGGCCATGTCGAGCGCTGCAAGGTGCTGCTGCACCTGATCGACTGCACGCAGGACGATGTGGCGGGCGCCTACACGACCATTCGCAACGAGCTTGAAGCCTACAGTCCCGAACTGGCCCAGCGCCCGGAAGTGGTCGCGCTGAACAAGATCGATGCGCTCCTGCCCGAACAGGTCGCCGAACAGGTCACCCAGCTCAAGAGCGTCTATGACGGCGAGCCATTGCTGATTTCAGGGGTCACCCGCGTCGGCGTGAAGAAAGCCCTGTCGGAAGTCTCCCGTCATCTCGGCCTGATCGCCGAGGAAGAGAATGCCGGCGAAGACGCCGACTGGACGCCGCTCTAATGGTGGTGGTGATGCGGCTCGGTGTTGAACCGGCCGCACTTGCCGCACTTCACGATCACGCCGTGCGCATCATGGTGCGCCACGTTGACCAGCAGCTTCGTCTTGCACGATCCGCAGCGATAGGTCTCGTCGCCGCCACCTTCGCGGGCGGGCGACCCGGCAGTGTGTTCCACCACATCGGCACCTTCGGCCTGGGCAGGGGTCAGCAGGATCATGTCGAATTGGGGCATTGCAGAAAACCTCGTCTTTTCAACTGTCGTGACGGTCAATCGCCCGGCTTGTCAACGGCTTCATTTTCGCTTCCGGCATTTGCCGCAGCAGTGTATCGCTCCGCCGGATGACTGAAACGCCTTTTGCCTCTGCCAAGCGTATCGTGGTGAAGACCGGCTCTGCCCTTGTCGCGGAGCACGGCCAGCCGCGCCATGCCTGGCTGGAGAAACTGGCATTCGATATTGTTTCACTGCGTTCCAGAGGGTTTCAGATCATTCTCGTTTCGTCCGGCGCGGTTGCATTGGGTCGCAAAAGTGTCGGCAATTCTGTTTCAAACCGTCTCGACCAGAAACAGGCCGCCGCCGCCATCGGCCAGTTGCGCCTGATGTCTGCCATCGGCCGGGCCTTCGAGCCGCACGATGTCACCATCGGCCAGGCCCTGCTCACCCTTGGCGACACCGAGAATCGTCGCCGCTGGCTGAACGCCCGCGCGACGCTTGAGACCCTGCTGGAAATCGGGACGGTGCCTGTCATCAACGAGAACGACACGGTCGCGACCGACGAGATCCGCTATGGCGACAATGACCGGCTGGCCGCGCGCGTGGCCCAGATGATGGGCGCGGACGTGCTGGTGCTCCTGTCGGATATTGACGGCCTCTACACGGCGGACCCGCGCACGCATCCGGAGGCAACGCATATTCCCCGGCTCGACCAGCTGACCGCTGACCATGACGCGATGGCGACCGGCGCGAATGCCGAGGCGGGACTCGGCTCCGGCGGCATGGCGACCAAGCTCGCCGCCGCGCGGATCGCCCATGCGGCGGGCTGTTCCACCCTGATCACGCTCGGCAATCGGGACCATCCGCTGCTCGCCATTGAAGACGGCGCGCGTGCGACGCTGATTTCCGCCGCCACCACGCCCGCCAATGCCCGCGCAGCATGGCTGTCAGGCCATTTGACGCCCGAAGGCTCAATTGAACTGGACGAAGGCGCAGCCAAGGCGCTGCGCGGCGGGGCAAGCCTGCTGGCCGTCGGTATCACGGCCGTCACCGGCACTTTCGAGCGCGGCGCAGCCGTCGCCCTGAACGCGCCCTCCGGCCAGATGGTCGGCAAGGGCGTCACCGCCTACAGTTCGGGGGAGATCGCCCGCGTCATCGGCCGTCACAGCGAAGAGGTCGAGGCGATCCTCGGCTATCGCGGCCGTCCGGCCATCGTCCATCGCGACGATATGGTCCTGCTCCGCTAGGCCCGCCCGATGCAGGATATTCGCGCCGCCACCCTGGATGACATCGCAGCGCTGACAGAATTGGAACGGGCCTTTCCGGAAGAGGACCGTTTCTCGCGGCGGACCTGGGCGCGCCTGATGCGCGGGAATTCCGCCATTCTTGTATCCGACGGAGAGGACAAGCTCACAGGAGCGGCTGTCCTCCTGTTTCGCCGCAACAGCAAGGTCGCGCGACTCTATTCCATATCCGTCGCAGAAGCTGCGCGCGGCACCGGACTTTCCGACCGTTTTCTCGAAAAATGCGAAGACATTTCAAAGCAGCGAAGCTGCTGTACATTAAGGCTCGAAGTGCGCGAAACAAATAGCCGCGCAAAGCGTCTTTACGAACGTCACGGTTATCGCGTAATGGCGCGCGCCGCAGGCTATTATCCCGATGGGGAGGCCGCATTAAAAATGGAGAAGCCGCTCAGCGGTCTCTCAAGAGAGGTTCAATGACCGATTGGGTCGTACTCGTAGAATCTGCCAACGACATCTCCCAGGCTGAGACGCCCCACAAGGTGCTGAAGGTATCAGACTATATCACCAAGCCGGCGCTGTTTTCCGGGCGGCGGCCCTACATCCTCAATCTCTGCCGGTCCTATGGCTACCAGTCGGAAGGCTATTACGCCTCACTGCTGGCAGAGGCGCGCGGCCACCGGGTCAGCCCCAGCGTCCAGACCATGGTGGAGCTGTCGGCCAAGGGGCTCTACAGACACGCCCTACCCGATCTTGGCGAACGCCTGCGCGAAGCCCATGCCAAGGGCGCGCCGAAGATCGAGCGCCTGTTCGTTGCCTTCTCGAAGCCCGAAACGCCGGGCTATGAGCGCCTCGCGCGCGAAGTCTCCGACTGGTTCCGTGTGCCGGCGCTGGAAGTGGAACTGGACCCGAAATCCCCCCACGGCATTGGCCGTGTCCGGATGGTCCCGCCGCACAAGCTGAAAGGCGAACGCCGGGACTTCTTCCTCGAAGCGATGGAAGCCTACACCAGCGGTCGGATCAGCGAGCCAAAGACGAAGGCCCCCGCCAAATGGGCTCTGGCCGTTCTGGTCGACCCGCATGAGAAGACCGCGCCATCGAAACCCTCTTCGATCAAGCGCCTCGCAGACGTTGCGGCCAAGATGGGCGTCGAGGTCGAGACTATCGAGCCGTCCGACCTGACCAGTCTTGCCGAGTTCGATGCCCTCTTCATTCGCGCCACGACCCAGATCGACAATTACACCTATAAATTCGCCCGCCGGGCGGAGCAGGAAGGCATGCCCGTCATCGACGACACGCAATCCATGATCCGGTGCACCAACAAGGTGTTCCTGAAGGAGATTCTCGAAAAGGCCGGCCTGCCCATTCCGCATACGCTCATCCTTGATGAGAAATCGGACCTTGCCTCAGTGTTCGAGACATTGGGCAATCCCGTCGTCCTGAAGACGCCGGACGGCTCCTTCGGCACAAACATGGTCAAGGCGCGCTCCCTCGACGAACTCCGCGCTGGCGCGAAGCATATGTTCAAGGACACGGCCCTGATCATCGCGCAGGAATTCGTGCCGACAAAGTTCGACTGGCGCATCGGTGTGCTGAATGGTGAACCGCTCTATGCCTGCCAGTATCGCATGGCGCGCGGGCATTGGCAGATCGTCAAGCACGGCCCGGACGGAAAGACGAGCGAGGGCGGCTTCACCACCTTCCCGGTCGAGGATGCGCCGCCCGAAGTGGTGGATGCGGCGGTGCGTGGCGCGCGCCTGATCGGCGACGGCCTGTATGGCGTGGATCTGAAAGAAACCGACAAGGGCGTCGTGATCATCGAGATCAATGACAATCCGTCGATCGACCATGATGTGGAAGGCGCCATCCTGAAGGATGAGCTGTGGCGGCGGATCATTTCCTGGTTTTCCACGCGCCTCGAAGAACGCATGGGCCGGGTCGCCTGAGACCTAGAAGCGGAACGCGCCGGAGATCAGCGAGTCATACCGGTCCTGCGTGAACGGCACATATTGGCGCCGGTCGGGATGGTACATCCAGATCGGATCATCCACCCTGTCGGGATTGTAGCCATCCTTCATCAACTCGACCTTGCGGTATTTCATCGTGCCGGTCGTGTCGGCCTCGCGCTGGATCCGGATGAAGATCGGGATGGCATAGGATGGCAGGCTTGAAGACAGCTCATAATGCAGGCTTTCGAAGTCGACGTCCCCGTTGAGCGTGACCGCGGCCATGCCGGCCTTGCCGTCCGTTCCCGGAATTTCGACCCCGTAGACATTCGCCGTGGCAATTCCGCCTGCGCGGATCATCGCGTCGCTCACTTCGCTGGTCGAGACATTCTCTCCCTTCCAGCGGAACGTGTCGCCAACCCGGTCAACGAAGTAGACATAGCCATTCTCGTCCTTGCGCATCAGATCCCCCGTCCGAAACCATTTGTCTCCGGGTTCGAACACGTCCCGGAGGATCTTCTTCTCCGTCGCCTTCGCGTCATGATATCCCGCAAATTCGAATTCGGTGTCCAGGATACGCCCCAGCATTTCGCCGGGTTCATTCGTCTCTGCGCGGATCACGAATCCATCTTCGCCGCGAACGACGTCTTCCGTTTCGAGATCAAACTTCACGAACTCGACATGGTCGAACCGGGCCTTGAGCCATTTCGGGATGCGTCCGACCGCACCCACGGTGCCGTCGATGCTCATCAAATTCACATTGCCATCCGTCGCGGCATAGAATTCCACGAGATGCGGAATGTTGAACCGCTCCCGGAATTCCGCCCAGATTTCCGGGCGCAGGCCGTTTCCGAACCCGGTTTGCAACCGGTGCGCCCGCTCCTTGGGATGCGGCGGGCGATTGAGCAGGTAACGACACAGCTCGCCGATATAGACGATGGAGGTGACGCCCTCGTCGGCGACATCATCCCAGAAAGCGCTGGCCGAGAATTTGCGGCGCAGAACGATGCTGGCCCCGCTCATCATGGCCTGGCCGACGCCGCAAATGCCGCCGGTCCCGTGGTACAGGGGCAGCGTAATGTAGACCCGGTCACGCGGGCCGGTATAGCAAGGCGCGATAAAGGTGCGCAGCATGATCTGAAGGCGGGAATTCGTGATCCGGGTCGCCTTGGGCAGGCCCGTCGTGCCGGACGTATAGATCAGCAGGCACATGTCCTTGCCGCGCAGCTGCGCGCGCAATTCGCGTGATGGCCGGTCCGACGAGAGATTGGGCATCATGGCCGCGATGTCTTCGCCGTGGGCGCCGCCCAGGGTCCAGACCTTCGGGGCATTTTCCATTCCGGCCGCGACGGAACAGACTGCCCGGTCCTGATGCGGGCCGGCAATCACATGGGTGGCCTCGGAAATGGCGAGGCAATGCTTCAGGGAATCGCCTTCCAGATGCGTGTTCACCAGGGCGGTGATGACGCCAACCTTGGCCAGGCCCACCCAGACCGCGACATAGTCCGGGCAATTCTCCATGCAGAGCGCCACCCGGTCACCGGCCTTGAGGCCGTGCGCGAGCGCCCAATGGGCCATCCGGTTCGCCTGTGCATCGAATTCGGCATAGGTGGTCAGCCCGCCCTCAAAGCGGAACGCGACATTGCCAGCATGTTTGTCGACGCTGTCCTCGAAATCATCGGCAACCAATTGCCGGGAGTCCGGCGTGACCTCTCCGATCAGCTTGTTCATCCGGATTGCCATGCGCAGGAAGTCCAGATCACGCTTCATTTGCGAAAAGGAATCATGGAAGGGCACGGCGGCGCGGAGAGAGGCAGCATTAACCATAATACCAGCCCATACCGGAATGTGGTGAACATGTTGTGACCAGAATCGACAAATTTGAAACTACAACGCGCACTTGCACAGTTTGCATCCATTCCTGCCTCTGCTAGCTCGTGCAAACGCAATTTGGAGACCCTTGCATGTCGGACCCCGTCGGAGACCTTCTTTCCCTGCTCGACATCGAGCGTCTGGAGCTGGACCTGTTCCGGGGCCAGAGTCCGGACGAGCGGGCCAGCCAGCGCGTTTTCGGCGGCCAGGTGATCGCCCAGTCCCTGGTCGCGGCTTACCGGACGGTGCCGGAAGCCCGGATGTGCCATTCCCTGCATGCTTATTTCATCCGTCCCGGCGATCCGAAAGTGCCGATCATCTACCAGGTCGACCATTCCCGCGACGGCGGCAGCTTCACCACGCGGCGCGTGGTGGCGGTCCAGCACGGCAAGCAGATTTTCAACATGGCCGCCAGCTTCCAGACCGACGAAGACAGCTGGGAGCACCAGCACAAGATGCCCGACGTGCCCGGCCCCGAGGGCCTGAAGGATCTGCGCGAGCGCCGCATGGAGATCGCGGACCGCCTGCCGGAAGACCTCCGCGAGGATTTCGCCCGCGAACGCGACATCGAAATCCGGGATGTCTCCCCGCTGGACCTGATCCATCCGGAAATTGCAGATGACCACCACAATCTCTGGTTCCGGGTCAGCCGGCCGATCGACGTGCCCCCGGCCCTGCACCATTGCCTGCTGGCCTATGCCTCCGACATGAGCCTGCTCAGCTCCAGCTACCGCCCGCATGGCATTACCTGGCTGAATCACAACGAACTCATGTCCGCCAGCCTCGACCATGCCATGTGGCTGCACGGGCCGATTAAATTCGACGAATGGCACCTCTATTCCATGGACAGCCCGTTTGCCGGCAAAGGCCGGGGATTCAATCGCGGCATGATCTTCAACATGGCTGGAGACCTCGTTGCGAGTGTGGCTCAAGAGGGTCTTGTGCGGCGGTTACGGTCAAAAGACTGAATTCACAGCCGAAAGGGGCTTGCGCCGTAGCGCGACCTCATTATTACGGGAGTCCGGAGCGTAGCGCAGCCTGGTAGCGCATCTGGTTTGGGACCAGAGGGTCGGAGGTTCGAATCCTCTCGCTCCGACCATTCACTTTCTCAGCGGTGAGGTCAGCAATGCAAGCGCGTATCTTCAAGCCTGCCAAGAGCGCCATGACGTCCGGCCGCGGCCAGACGAAAGCCTGGGTTCTCGAGTTTGTTAAGAACGACGCAAAGCGGTCTGCCGACCCTGTCATGGGCTGGACCAGCATCGACGACACGTCCGGCCAGGTCCGCCTGACCTTTGATACGCAGGAACAGGCGATCGAGTACGCCAAGAGCGAAGGCCTGACCTTCACGGTCACGCCCTCCGAAGAGCGGAAACGGCTTGTAAAGTCCTATAGCGCTAATTTCGACGCAAATCGCAAGCAGCCCTGGACGCACTAGGGTGCCCGCCGGTAACGACCCGGCCCCGTAGCTCAGCTGGATAGAGCACCCGACTTCTAATCGGACGGTCGCAGGTTCGAATCCTGCCGGGGTCGCCATTTTGGCGCGCGGCGAAGCCTTCAATCTCCCCTATCCCAACAGGAAGCGCCGGATTTCGGAGACGAATTCCGATGAGGCCGGCTCCCGGCCGAGCAGTAAATGGTTATTGCTGTCGAGGCCGACGAATTCCGCGCCCGCTATTTCCGCCGCAATCGCCCGCCCCGATGGCATCGGGATGCGCAAATCTCCCCGGCAATGAATGACCAACGTCGGACACTGGATGTCCTTGAGACGATGGCGCACGTCGATATTCGAGAATGCATCGAGAAATCGGACCGCATTGTCGGCTGAGGTTGTATTGCGCTGGAATTCGTCAAACCAGGCGAGTTCTTCCAGGGTCGCATCCGGCATGAAGGTCTGGGAGAACATGTGCCGGAAGGAGGGGTTTGTCTGGCCCCATCCGGTTTCGGTTAGCACCATCACGGCCTCGCGTTCGCGGGCTTGCGCCGGCGTCGCCGTGTGGCGCCAGCCTGCGGTGTAGCCGCCGAACAGGATCAGATGGGAAACCCGGTCCGGGTGCCTCGCCGCATACTCAATCGACACGGCCGCACCCTGGCTGATGCCGAGCAAGGGAAACCGGCCCAGTCCGGCGGCGTCCACGACCAGTTCAAGGTCAGACACAAACGTTCCAAAGCTGATTTCCGGCACGTCCCAATCCGACAGGCCACATCCGCGCTCGTCATAGCGAATGAAGTTGAACGTATTGCCAAGGTCGCGGAACAACGGGCTCCAGATCGGGGCTTCCCAGTCGAGTTCCAGATGCGACAGCCAGTTGGCAGCCTTCACCAGCGGAGGCGCGTCAGCAGACCCGACGCTCGCCCATGCCAGTGAGGCATTGTCATCGGCCTGAACGAACCGGACGACCTGTCTCAGGGCCTCCGCCTCGACCGGTTTTTCCACGAGCGTCTTGCGGGATTCCCCTGCCCCGAACGGATCAACCGAAAAGTCCGGAATGGCAAGCTCTGCCGCCTCGAAGGCGTGCGCGAGTTCCTCTCGCCGGGCGTCGGCTTCCTGCTTGCGCCCCGTGCGGCGTCGACTTGCCACAGCGAATTGCGCCGCCAGCGGATCGAAGGGCGCGTCCAGCAGCCATCTGTCCGCCCATCGTTCCGTGTCTTCCGGCGCGAGATCCGGGAGTTCGACAAGCCGACGCGCCAGACGGACCCGGAATCGCGTGGCCTCGTCGCGCTGCTGGGTCAGCCATACCGAAAAATCAGGCTGGTTGGGCAATTCGCAATCTTCAAGCAGCAATCCCCTGGCCGCGTCCCATGCGCGGGCAAGTTCTTCCGTATTCGTATCTTCCCCGCCGGCGGATCGCTTCACCGCCTGGAAATCAACCGCCACGGCACGTTCGTCCAGTTGGACACGTTCCCGGTCCGTCAGCAGGCGGATCTGGCTGCCCGCATTGAGGGTCGGACGCAATTTGCTGAGGGACCACCGCAAGGCCCCGCGCGGATCATCGGGCAGGTCCCAGAACACCTCGCACAGCCTGTCGCGCCGTTGTGGCGCTGCCGACAAGGCCAGATAGCCAAGCAAGGCACGCGTTTTGCGCGATGACGGGAGCGGCAGCTCCTCGCGACCGAAAAACACCCGCAACGGCCCGAAGGTCTGGATCGAAAGCATGGCAAGACAATCGTGGCGAGTAGAAAAGGCCACACGTCAGGGACGCGCGCCACGGGCAATTTACGGCATTGACCGCATTCGCACAACTCGCAACCGGGGTGTTCCGGGTTGCGACTCAATAAAGTCGAGCCCCGTGCCGAAGCACGGGGCTCGCAATCTGAAAGCTTGTTGGGGACTAGCCTTCAGACGGTTCGCGCGACACCTGAACCTGTTGCAGCTGGTCCTGATGGTGAGCCGTCAGGGCGCTGATTGCAGCTTCGGCGATGACCTTGTTGATCAGGTCAGCTTCGCACGCCCGAATGCTCCGGGGATGGGTGCGGAACACGGACAACATGCTCGAAGGCCTGCATGCACGGCGTGCAACACGTTCGAATTCTGCATAATTTTCTTCCACGCTGGCGGACGGATCGACCTGGAACGTCACGTCGAAATTTTCTTCCATCGAGCCGGCAGAGGCCGTGAAAGCGATGCCGGATGCGGCGAGTGCGATAGCGAGGGTCTTGAAAACAGAGTTAATCATTGGAGGGTCCTTTCGGTCAGAGTTGATGACCGCCTTTTGCCCCCCGCAGCGTGGTAGCCAGCGTGGTAAGGCCAGTGGCTTTCATGCCGGAAAACCGTGGACTTTGCGTTTGAATGAGAGACGGGGCCCTCACTTGGTGAAGGCCCCGTCGCACTGTCTGTACAATAATGCCGACTTGCGAGCGCGTTAGCTCGCCTGGGCGGAATCCAGCTCCTTGGTCAGCTGTTCCTTCAGGTCGCGCTTCACGAATTTGCCGCTGGCATTGCGCGGCAACGCGGTGAGGAACCAGACATAACGAGGCACCTTGTGCTTCGCCATGATGCCCGCACAATGCTCGCGCAAAGTCACGGCGGCCAGGTCTTCACCCGGCTTCAGCACAACGGCGACGCCGACCTCCTCGCCCAGCCGGTCGTCCGGTACGCCGAACACGCTGCATTCGGCCACGGAGGGATGGCGATAGATCGCCGCCTCGACTTCCGCGCAATAGACGTTCTCGCCCCCGCGCAGCACCATGTCCTTCTTGCGGTCCACGATGAAGATGAAGCCATGCTCGTCGATGCGCGCAATGTCGCCCGTGTGCAGCCAGCCATCGGTGATCGATTCCGCCGTCGCGTCAGGCCGGTTGATATAGCCCTTGATGACGGAAGACCCGCGTACCCACAGCTCGCCCACTTCACCCTGCGGGACGGTCTCGCCGAGTTCGTTGACGCATTTTGCTTCGAAGTTCGGCATGGCCGGGCCGGCACTGTCCGGCTTGTCGATGAAGAAGTCTGCCGCCACCGAGGTAATGATCCCGCAGGTCTCGGTCATGCCATAGCCGGTGTTCGGCCGGGCGGTTGCGACCGTGGAATCGATCTTGAGAACAAGATCCGGTGGCAATTGCGCGCCGCCGCCGCCCAGCGTGGCAAGGCTGGACGTGTCGGTCTTCTCGAAGTCCGGATGATTGATCAGCTCGCGGGCCATGATCGGCACACCGCTCATCGCGGTCACTTTCTCGGTCTCGACCAGTCTCAGGGCCTCGCCCGCGTCCCAGCGATACATCAGCACGATCTTGCCGCCCGCAGCAGTGATGAGATACGCAGCGCAATTGTTCGCCGTGACATGGAACAGGGGTGTCGTGATCAGGCCGACGGGAACCGGAGCCTCCTCAGGCGGCAATTCCCCTGTAGCACGCGCGGTCGCAAGTTGAGTGGATGCGCCGGCAAATGCCATGTTCAGCAAATTAGACACACAGCCCCGATGGGTCAGCTGCGCGCCCTTCGGAAAGCCGGTGGTGCCGGACGTATAGAAGATGCAGGCATCGGCGTCCGGATCGACGCTCACCGTCGGCAATTCGCCGTCATGAGCCAGCACGTCAGCCCACTGGATCACAGGCGCCTGTGCATCCGGCGCGCGCACACCAACGACTTTCATCCGGTCGGCAGCGCCTTCGATGGACAGGACACGGTCCAGCCGCTCTGAGTCCGCGAACAGGACTTTGGGTTCGGAATCCTTGAGGGCGTATTCCATTTCCTCGGCTGTCCACCAGGCATTCATGCCGACCACGGCAATGCCGGTTGAAACACAGGCCCAATAGAGCAGCATCCATTCAGGATAATTGCGCATGGCGAGGGCCACCCGGTCGCCTGGCTTTACGCCCTGGTCGAACAGCCAGGCCGCCGCTGCGGCCACTTCGCGGTGTGCGTCGGCATAGGTCCAGCGCTCATCCTGGTAAACCAGATAGTCGCGGTCGGCGAATTGGAGGGTCGACAGCCAGACTTCCCGCACACTGGGCGGGGCGTTCTTGTAGACGCGGAGCCGGTTGCCCAGAACTTCGGCCTCGACGATCTCGAATTCGCCGCCGGGGCCTGTCAGTTCTTCCCGTGCTTTCAGGAGTTCGGTGTAGTGCATGTTTCCTCCAGATTGTTTTGTCCGATCATACACGGTGTCGCTACGTCACAAAGACCGGACGCTGGGGCAGGCCCGACCGAAATTTCCTGAACTTCCCTCATCTTATGGCCTGATTTCATTACCTTCCCATCACAAGATGGTGAAGGCGGGGTGGTCAGGCCCTGTTTCTTGCGCAGGCCTGACGCTGACCTGAGATCGGGATTGATCTATACTTTGCGGCAAGCCGACCGCATCGCCGCGCCCCGGCCCGATATGGCAGAGACCAAACGCAGCAGGAGTTTTGTCATTAGACAGATATTCGTCACCTGCCTCGCCTGTGTCATGCTTGCGGCGCCGGCACAGGCAGACGAGGCGGCAGACCGGATATCGCTTGCGCCCGTTGCGACGTCGGACTTCCTGTCAGAGACACCGGAGGAAGAAGTCTGGAATGACGCGAACTCCGCCGCGCTCCTGGCAGAGATCGAGGCATTGTCGGCGCACGGCCTCGATCCTGCGCACTACCATCTGGCCTCGCTGAAGGCCGGCAACCTCACCCAAGCTGAACGAGACCGGATCGCGACGGATGCATGGATGTCGGCCGCCGCGCACATGCTGTACGGAAAGCTCGATCCCGTCTCCGTGAAACCCAATTGGACCGCCGACACACGGGACGCGGATTTTGCGAGTGTGCTCGCCTATGCGCTGGCCACCGGCACCATAACCGGAAGCCTCGAACAATTCGCGCCGGTCCAGCCGGACTACGCCTTGCTGAAGGATGAACTGGCGCGCCTCCGCGAACACTCCGCGCTTCCCATTGCACGCGTCTCCGAAGGCGCCCAGCTCAAGCCCGGCATGGAATCGGCGCGAGCCAGGCAAGTCCAGGTGCGCCTGATCGAAATGGGGCTCCTTGAGGCCGAAACCTCGTCCGGCCAGATGGATGACGCCACAGTGTCGGCCGTAAAGGCCCTACAGGCACAGGAAGGGCTTGAAGAAGACGGCATCGTCGGCGCAGCCACCTTGCGCGCGCTCAACCGGGACGATCCGGCCCGGATCGACCAGATCCGCGCCAATATGGAGCGATGGCGCTGGCTGCCAGCCGATCTCGGCGTGCGGCATGTCCGGGCAAACATCGCCAGCTTCGACGTCACAACCTATCAGGATGGCGTGCCCCAGGCCATCCGCCCCATTATCGTCGGAAAGCCAAAGCGCAAGACGCCCATATTTTCAGACCAGATCGAGTACATCGTCTTCAATCCATGGTGGGAGACGCCCTCCAGCATCGCCAGGGCCGACAAGCTGCCCCTGTTCCAGAAAGACCCCGGCGCGGTGAAACGCCAGGGCTTCGAGATACGGGATTCCGCCGGCCGCGTCGTGCCGCCTTCGTCCGTGGACTGGAAAAGCTATACGGCCAGCAATTTCCCCTACCGCATCCGGCAGGCCCCCGGCCCGCAGAACGCCCTCGGCCTGGTCAAGATCATGTTTCCCAACGCGCACAATGTGTATTTGCACGACACGCCCAATCGCGATCTTTTCTCGCTGAAACAGCGCGCCCTGTCGTCCGGCTGCCTGAGAACGCAGGACCCGATTGGGCTCGCGGAATGGCTTCTATCGGAAACAGAGGGATGGGACCGCGCCACCATCGACCAGACCGTTGCCACCGGCAAGGAAACCCGTGCAGACCTCGCCGAACCGGTCCCGGTTCACATTGTCTATTTCACGGCCGTGCCTAACGGATGTGGCGGTGTCCGGTATCTGGACGACATCTATGAACGAGACGGCGCCGTGCTCAACGGGCTCGACGCGAGGCCGGGTCTCTTGAAGGGCGAGTAACAGTGGGCGAAAAACCTAGCCCGCTGCGCGCGTCTGGCCCGCATGCAGCGCGCAAATCAGCGTGAACAGGCGCCGCGCTGTCGAGAAGTCGACCTCGATCTTGCCTTCCAGGCGTTCGGCGAGGAGTTCGGAACCTTCATTGTGGATGCCGCGCCGTGCCATGTCGATCGCTTCGATCTGATGCGGGGACTGGGTACGGATCGCGTCATAATAGCTGTCGCAGATCATGAAATAGTCGCGGATTACGCCCCGGAACGGCCCGAGCGACAGGATGAAGGTGTGGACGCCCTCACCCTTCTCATTGCGGACGGCAAAGACGAGCCGGCGCTCGGCCTTGGAGAGGTTCAGCTGGTAGGGCCCCTCATCCTTGTCGATGACCTTGAAGGCATTGCTCTCCAGCAGGTCGAAAATAGCCACGCGGCGCTCATGCTCAGCGTCCGGGCCGGATGCGCCCAGGGTCTCATCGTCGATATCGACGCCGATGAGCCGGTCATTACTCACCCGTCAGTATCCTTGTTGGTCCGGATCGAGATGGACCGCGCATGCGCCGGCAAGCGCTCGGCCTCGGCCAGGCGCAAGGCAGCGGGCGCAATGGCGGCGAAACCCTGAGGGCCGACCCGCTGGACGCTCATCCGCTTGAGGAAGTCGTAGAGACCAAGACCCGACGAGAAGCGCGCGGCGCGGCTGGTCGGCAGGACATGGTTCGATCCGGTGACATAATCGCCGAGCGCTTCAGGTGTGTAATGACCGAGGAAGACTGCGCCGGCATGGCGGATCAGCGGCAACAGGGCGTCCGGATCTTCCACGGCAAGCTCAAGATGCTCGGCCGCGATGCGGTTCGCAATGGATGCTGCAGCAGGCAGGTCCGGCGCAACAATGATGGCGCCATTATGGGTCCAGCTTTCGCGGGCCCGCTCGCCCGTGGGCAGGGTTTTCAACTGGCTTTCCACAGCCTTTTCCACAGAATCCCCCACAGCCTGATCCACAACGATGAGGATCGACTGGCTGCTCGGATCATGCTCGGCCTGCGACAGCAGATCGGCGGCGATCCAGTCCGGGTTTGCGGTGTGGTCTGCGATGACCAGAATCTCTGACGGGCCGGCAATCGTGTCGATGCCGACACGGCCGAACACCTGCCGCTTCGCTTCCGCAACGAAGGCATTTCCGGGCCCGACAATCTTGTCGACCGGGGCAAGGTTTGCCGTGCCATAGGCCAGCGCGGCCACGGCCTGCGCGCCGCCAATGGGGTAGAATTCCTCAACGCCCGCCTTCAGCGCGGCATAGGCCACGGCGGGTGACAGCTCGCCCTGCGGCGCAGGCGCAACCATGACGATGCGCTCCACGCCCGCAATCTTGGCCGGCACGACATTCATCAGGACCGATGAGGGATAACTTGCGCGGCCGCCCGGCACATAGACCCCGACACTTTCCAGCGCAGTCCACCGCCAGCCCAGCTCGATGCCGGCAGAATCGGTGAAGCTGTGATCTTCGGGGCTTTGCGCCGCGTGATAGGCGGCGATCCGGTCATGCGCGAAGTCGATGGCTTCACGGAGGTCGGCCGGGCACTGCGCCGCAAGGCTGTGAAGGTTCACATTGTCAGATGTGAGCGTCGACGGGTCGAGCTGCAAGCCATCGAACTTGGCGGTATATTCGGCAACGGCCTCACCGCCGCGCGCCTGCACATCCTTCAGGATGCCCGTCACGATGGCGGCAACATCATCCCCTGTGCCGCGCTCCTGCTCCAGGAACTGCGCGAACTCGCCATGAAATGCGTCATTGGAGGCAAAAAACCTGCGGACCATGTCTATCTCCGGCGCCGCTCGTGGCTCGGAAGACGGCGCGTCGGCCACACATAGTCGCTGTCCAGCAGAGTTGCATCCAGAACTTCGACGTCGAGGACGATTTCCCCGTCGCCGGCGAACAGGAGCGTGATCTTGCCCCCCGGCGGTTCATCGGCCGGCGTGAAGCTGACCTGCAACAGCGACAGGATCATTTCCGGGTCCGTCTTGGTGACCGCACGGGTCTTCACGTTGAGCACGCCGTCAAACGCCAACAGGGCGCGCACACGCTCGCCATCCCCGCGTTTCGCGCCAGCTTCCCAGCGGAACCGGTTGATTTCCAGCGCGAAACGGTTGCGGCGGGCCTCGTATTTGAGATTGCCCGCTTTCACCACACTGTCCTGAATGGCGGCCGAAATGACTTCCAAATCCTCTGCCGTTTCAGCGAGGAGGCGAAGTGGGTTTGTATCAGCCATCAGTGCCCCTTGAGCAATTCCTAGTCTTCGTCCTCGGACCGGCGTTCTATGCTGGCCCCACAGGCGTTAAGCTTCTCTTCCAACCGCTCAAATCCGCGGTCCAGATGATAGATACGGTTCACCACAGTCTCCCCCTCTGCGGCAAGCCCCGCAATCACGAGCGAGACTGATGCGCGCAGGTCAGTCGCCATCACAGGCGCGCCGGTCAGGTGTGGCACGCCCTTCACGACAGCCTCCTGCCCCCGCACCGTGATGTCGGCGCCGAGGCGCGACAATTCCGGCGCGTGCATGAAGCGGTTCTCGAAAATGGTCTCCCGAATGATGCTGGTGCCGTCGGCGAGGCTCATCAGGGCCATGAACTGGGCTTGCAGGTCTGTCGGGAAGCCCGGATGGGGCTGGGTCGAGACGCTGACCGATTTCAGGCGTGAGCCATTGCGGACAATGCGCAGCGTGCCGGCGGCCTCGTCGGCCTCGACGGTGACGCCCGCCTCTTTCAGCTTGCCGATCAGCGCGCCGAGCGCGGCCACAGGTGCGCCCTCCAGCGTCACATCCCCGCCAGCGGCCGCTGCAGCCATGGCATAGGTGCCGGCTTCAATCCGGTCGGGCATCACGGAATGGCTCGTCCCGCCCAATTGCTCGACGCCCTCGATACGAATCTTGGATGTGCCAGCGCCGGTGATCTTCGCGCCCATGGCGTTCAGGCAGACGGCGAGGTCTTCAATCTCCGGTTCGCGCGCGGCATTCTCCAAGACGGTTTCGCCCTTGGCCAGCGTCGCCGTCAGCATCGCATGCTCGGTCGCGCCGACGCTCGGCATCGCGAAATTGATGTGGGCGCCTTTCAGGCCGTGAATGGCGGCGGCCTTCACATAGCCCTGCTCCACGCGGAGATCCGCGCCCATGGCTTCCAGCGCCTGCAGGTGCAGGTCGACTGGCCGGGCACCAATGGCGCACCCGCCGGGCAGCGAGACCGTGGCATGGCCGGACCGCGCAATCAGAGGCCCGAGCACGTTGAAGCTCGCTCGCATCTTCCTCACCTGGTCATACGGCGCGATCGTGCTTTTCAGCTCTGCACCGTTCAAATGACACGTCGACTCGCCCTTCGGCCAATAGACTTCGACGCCCAGCGTTTCCAGCAGCTGCGCAAGGAAGCGCGTGTCCGCCAGATTCGGCATATTGGTGAGCTTGATCGGCTGGTCAGTCAGCAGGCATGCGACCATGAGCTTCAGGGCGGAGTTCTTCGCCCCTGAGACCGGAATGCGGCCGTTCAGGTGAGCGCCGCCCTTGATGTGCAATTTATCCATGGATTGCCCTTATACAGCGCTTCGCGGCTTTGAAAGGGCCGGAATGTGGCCCGGCTGCACAGATCTTATCCAAATCTTACAGGCAGTTGCTTCAGGCTGCGTAGGCCGGCCCGCGGAATCCACGTCAGGCTGGCGGGATCTGTGGCAATGGAACGCCGCGGATAGCGGTCAGTTGGAGGGTCATTCCCGCTCCGGTGCCTGTCCCTTGTCGGCCTCCCGGACCTTGCGGGTCGCGGCTTTCCGGCGCTTCAGATTGGCACGTAGAGCCTCAGCCATACGGGCCGCTTTTTCATTGCTGGACTTCTTGTCTGTCATGAGAGGTGCTTTTCGCGGCAAAACGGTCTTTTCATGTCTGTCTGCATAAGCTAAAGCCCGCTTTCCATTCCTGCAATGCCGCGGTAGCTCAGTGGTAGAGCGCATCATTGGTAATGATGAGGCCGGGAGTTCAATTCTCCCTCGCGGCACCAGGAATCCCCCCTAAACCAGCGACACTGAGCGCGCGCCTGTTGGCGCGGGCGGGCGGTTTTCGAATCGTCTTCAGCCTCACATGCAAAAAGGGCGGACCATCTGGTCCGCCCTTTCGCAATTTTGGAACTGTCTGCAACCTTAGAAGGTCTTGGACACGCTTACGAAGGCACGACGTCCACGGATATCGTAGGCCGTTGCGCTGAGCGGCGTGTTGCCTGCGCTGGTCTGGATGATGTCAGACACTTGCGGTGGCGCTTCGTTGAAGATGTTACGGACACCGCCCGTGATCGTCCACGTGTCACCCGTCCAGCGAACGGACATACCGTGCTCGAACTGCGCTTCGGTGAACGCTTTGTACTTACCCGACAGACCATTGTAGTCCTGTGGCTCGTTCAAATCGTCCGCGAAGTAACGGTTGTCATCCTGACGGCCAACGAAGGTCGTGAACCAGGAATAGGTCCAGTCGCCACGGTCGAGACGCAGGTTCATGTCGCCAACGACGCTCGGATAACCGATCGTGCCGTTGAAGTCATTGTCCTCCACGCCGGATACGAAGTCCGAGCCGAAGACGTTGATGTAACGCTCCAGAGCCCAGTTCAGGGAGCTCTCAACCGTCAGCGTACCGAAGTTGAAGTCTTCTTCGTAACGCACTTCGAGGTCGATGCCGCGCTGCTGCTGGGAGTCAACGTTCAGGGTAAGCGCCTGAATGTTGTCCACCTGGAACGGCGTCAGCGAACCAGCACCATCACGCTCGAACAGGTCACAGAAATCGTTCGGGAAGGTCGTGGTTGCATAACAACCACCAACGATCTGCGCGCCGCTCAGGCTGGTGATCTGGTCCTGAATTTCGACTTCATAATAATCGATGGCGATGTTCAGGTTGGCGAAGGTCGGCGTCAGGATGATACCCGCGGTGAAGGTTTCACCGGATTCGGATTCAAGCTCATCGCCACCACCGGACGTCGTGATCAGAGCAGAACCGCCGAGACCGCCAGCGAAGTCGTCAGGAATACCTGCCGCTGCACAATTGGCACGGATGTTCTGGTTGTTGGAGTCACCCCAGTTGATGCACGGGTCGATGGACGTCTGGGACACGAAGCCCGTCTGGTCCTGAAGGAACAGTTCGAACAGGGCTGGTGCGCGATAGGACGTACCGAAGCTCGAACGGGCCCGGAGGATCGGGTTGACCTGCCAGTTAAGACCGACCTTGTAGATCGAGTCGGAACCGCCAATGTCGTATTCGAAGCCACGAACAGACCCGTTCAGTGTGACGTCTTCAGCAAAAGGCTGACCTTTGAAGATCGGCACTTCGACTTCAGCGAACAGCTCGGTAACGGTGTTCTCACCGCGGGTCGGGCCTGCGGTCGAAGAACCCCAGATATCGCCGCCCTGAGTCAGTTCACCTGGCGTGTCGTCGATGCTGAATTCACGATATTCAGCGCCGATGCCGAGGCCGATTGGACCAGCCGGAAGCTCGAACAGTTCACCAGCCACAACGGCCGTAAGTGTGGTCTGCTCATAGATCGTCTCGCCAGACTGATAACCGCCAATGGCTGCAACCAGCTCGTTGACTTTGGAACCGTCGAGAATGCCCGGATCCAGCAGGTCGAGGGTCGGTGGGCCAACAAGGTCCGGCACGCCGTCATTATTGTAGTCGACGCCGTCATAGTTCCAGTCGCCCGATTTGGACAACATGATCTCGCTGCCTTCATAGGTACCTTCGCCACGCGAATAGGTCCCGTCCACTTTCCAGGACCATGCGTCCAGGATACCCGGCGCGAAGCCACCGGAGAAGGACGTGCTGCCATAGTAGTAGTCGACTTCGACCTTGTCGGTCGTTGGGAACGGCGCGACGACCTGAACAAGCGAGTTCATCGAGTTCGAATAGGTTGGGTCGGCGATGTAGCCATAGGCAGGGTTGCCCGCCGGGTTGTTGGCAGAACCGACAACCGGGAAGAACTGACGCCAGCCTTCTACATCCGTCGTACGACGGCTGAACAGGAGTTCAGTATCCCACTCGACGCCGCCCAGGTTCACATCAGCCGAACCGAAGAGGGAAATGTTCTCATTGCGCGGGATGTAATCCGTATTGGACAGGAAAGGCGCATCGAGAACGTCTTCGTAGTAAGGCTGACCGCTGGCCAGGTAGCCCGTGCCCACGCGCGGACGGTAGCCTGGGATCGAACCGCCGAAGGCCGTTGGAACGGTCACACCATCCGGAGACGGGATAAGGCGCTCACCTGAGAACAGGTCGATGACCGTGTTGTGATACAGGTTGTTACAGGTCTTGCGCGGGTCAGTCGCCGTTGCGGAATAGTTCAGGCGGTCGATCAGACGGCCCGTATCCGGATCGCGAACCAAATCCTGCGGGCAGGACAGGTAATCACGCTGGCTGATATCGAGTTCCTCGGAAAGACGGTACTCGGCAGACAGGGTGAAGTCGGCATTGTCGCCGAGCTCGAAGCCCCACGCGGCACTGGCGGAATACTGCTCGCCACCTTCTTCGAAGGGCTGCGTGACATTGAAGTTCAGTTCGAGGTCATCAACGGCATCACGCGTGATGATGTTGACCACGCCGCAAACTGCGTCGGAACCGTAAATCGTCGATGCGCCGTCCTTCAGGATCTCCACGCGGGAGATGATGGACTGAGGCACAACGTTGAGGTCGAGCGCCGCAACTGCACCGCGCGTACCGGATGGGCCAGGGCGCTTGCCGTCGATCAGAACCAGCGTACGCGTATCACCACAACCGCGAAGGTCGAGCGTCTGCGTGCCGACACCACCATTGGTGACGAAGTTCTGGAACGTGTTGTTCAGCTGGGTCGAGCCGGATGCCAGCGAAGAGCCCTGCAGGAGCGCGGCCGTATCGACCAGGCCTTCCAGCGTTGCAACTTCTGCCGTGATCACCTGGATCGGCGAAGAGGACGAGAACGAGTCACGTGCCAGAAGAGAGCCCGTAACCACGATCTTCTCCTGACGGGCTTCCTCCTGAGGAGCCTCGTCAATGATTTCCAGGACTTCTTCAGATTCAGCATCTGCGTCCTGAGCTTGGGCCACGCCGGAAATGACAAGTGCACTAATTGCGACACTGCCAAATACCGAACGACGGAACAGTCGTTTGTTCATCAGTATTTCCCCTGAAATATGTTTTTGCTCACCTTGCCCGGTGTTTTCCACCCAGCACCCGTTTTCACAACGGACTTGCCGGAACGTTGAACGCCCGTCGCAGAAGTGACAAGAAACACATGACATAATTTTCAGGTTGAAGGGATATTTGCCTCGCAACTGTGTTCTTTCCGCCACATTCTTGCCAAGTGTGGGGAGGTCGGCGCAATGTGCGTGCTGCGGCAATGCATCGAATGCTTGACGCTCTCCCTCCTGACTTAAATAGTAAACAGAACCAATTCGGAGGAAGATATTGATGCGTAATCGCATTTTGGCCGCTGGCTTGATCAGCGTGCTTGCGGGCTCCCTTACCGCCCAAGCTGACCCTGTATCAGCGGAAGACTTCGCGAAATTCCCATCGGTTTCGAGCGTTTCCATGTCGCTTGAAGGCGACATGCTGGTCGGCGTCGTCGCCGACCCGTCAAAAAAGGGCGAGCAACGCGCTGCCGCTTATTGGGACCTGTCGGGCGACATCGACACGACCAAGCCGCTCGTGCCGTCGAATATCACGCCATCCAGCGGCAAGACCAAATTCTACGCTGCGAGCGCGCTGAAGAACAAGAAATCCCTCTGGTTCACGGTCCAGCCCTATATCGGCGCCCTTGAGGGCTGCGGGGAAGGCAAGACGACCGGCTCCACCAAGAAATACCTCCAGAAGGTCTATATGGGGAATGAGCGCATCAAGGAGATTGATGACCTTCCCAATGGCCGGGCCGAAGTTGGCGCGAACAAGATGATGCTGCGCTGCTTCGAACTCGAAGGCGAAACCGGCATTGCATCGACGCTTCCGCTGGATCCGACCAAGATCATCCTTTCCCGCGCCTCCACCAAGAACGGAACAAGCTATTTCGAGCATGACCTCTCGAATGGTCGCGAGAAATTCCTGTTCAAGGCAAGCGACACCCAACAGATCGAGATCAGCAGCCGGACAGGTGAGCCTGTTGCGCGTACGGAACTCGAATATGACAATGGTGCCTGGCGCCAGTATATCAGCCTCCCGGATGCCTCAGGCAATTTCCAGCAGGAGCCGGAGCTGACGACCGAAATTGCCAACCGCTACACGCTTAATGTCATCGGCAAGCAGTCTGGCACTCAGAACTATTTCGTCGCGACCGACAAGTTCGACGACAAGGTCGCGATCTATATCTACGATGCAAGCACGGACTCCTTCAGCGATGATCCTGTGTTTGCGCATCCGGAATTCAATGCTGGCGGTATGATCTTCTCGGATCGTGAGCAGGATTTCGGCGCGGTGCTCGGCTTCACCTATCAGGGCCCCGTCACGGAAACCTACTGGCTCGACCCGGAAATGAAGAGCATTCAGGACGGCCTCGATGCAGCCTTCCCTGGCAAGCACGTTTCGCTGCGTGACTACACGGCAGACCGCAACCGCGTTCTGTTCACGGTCAGCGCCGCAAACATGCCGCCCGCCTACTTCCTGCTCGTGAACAAGTCCAAGGTCGCCGTCATCGGCTCGGAACGCCCGTGGATGAATGAAGCGGATCTCGGCGAGTCGAAATTCGTCTACTATACCGCGCGCGATGGCCTGAAGATTCCGGCCATTATCACGCTGCCAGCCGGCTACACCGAAGGTGACAAGGCCAGAGGCGCCATCCTCGTGCCGCATGGCGGCCCCTGGGCCCGCGACAGCGCCGGCTTCGACAATTCCGGCTGGACGCAATACTTCGCCAGCCGCGGATACATCGTCATGCAACCGCAATATCGCGGCAGCGATGGTTGGGGCCGCGCCCTCTGGCTCGCTGGTGACGGCGAGTGGGGTCAGAAGATGCAGGACGACAAGGATGATGGGGCTGCCTGGCTGGTCGAGAATGGCTATGTCGATGCCGACAAGATCGCCATCCACGGCTATTCCTATGGCGGCTTCGCAGCCTTTGCGGCCTCCGTTCGTCCGAACAGCCCCTACCAGTGCGCCATTGCCGGGGCCGGCGTCTCCAACCTGGCCAAGCTTGGCAATGAATGGGGCGACAATCGCATCCAGCGCATCGTTCAGGGCGACACGGTCAAGGGCATGGACCCGATGAAGAATACGGACAAGATCAACATTCCGATCCTGATCTATCACGGCGATTATGATGTCCGTGTCCCGATCTTCCACAGCCGCGACTTCTACAATGCCATCAAGAACAAGCAGCCTGGCAGCAAGTTCATCGAAATGAAGCAGATGGGCCACCAGAGCAACAAATGGTTGCCAGAGCACAAGGAACAGGTCCTCAAGGAAATCGAGACCTTCCTGAACACGACTTGCGGCATGTAAGCGTTCGCTGATCGAAATTGAAAAGGGCGGCCCCTCGGGTCCGCCCTTTTTATTTGCCCGAAAGGTCGCTTGAGCCTAGGCCAGCGTCTTGCGCAGGGCCGTGGCCCAGCCCTGGCGAAGCCGGGCGGACGCGGTCTTTTCCATCTTGGGCTCGAAGCGTGTGCCCGGCACGGTGCGGCGAGCCCAGTCATCGGCGTCCAGCCAGCCGAGTTGCATCGCCGCCAGCGCGGCTGCGCCGAGCGCCGTCATCTCGCGATAGTCGGGCCGCAGGATCGGGCGTTCGCAAATATCGGCGATGAATTGCATCAGCCAGTCATTCGCCACCATGCCGCCATCGACGCGTAGTTCCTTGATCGCAACGCCATCTGCCTCGAACGCATCGAGCAGGTCGCGCGTCTGGTAGGCCACCGATTCCAGACCCGCGCGCACGAGATGTTCGGCCTTGGTGGCGCGGGTGATGCCGCTGATCGTGCCCCGCGCATCAGCGGCCCAGTGCGGCGCGCCGAGCCCGGTGAAGGCCGGCACGATGTAGACGCCGCCATTGCCCCTGAGGCCAGCCGCGACTTCCGCGCTTTCCGCCGCATCCTCGATCAGGCGGAGGTCATCGCGCAGCCATTGCACGATCGTGCCGGCATTGAAGATCGAGCCTTCGAGCGCCATCGCGCCCCTGCCCGCTGCCTCATACCCGACCGTGCCGAGCAAGCGGTTGGCGGAGTCCGGACGATCCTCGTCGCAATTGGCGACCAGGAACGCGCCCGTGCCATAGGTAATCTTGGCCGTACCGGGCTCCAGGCAGGCCTGCCCCACAAGTGCCGATTGCTGGTCGCCCGCCGCGGACAGGATCGGCAGCGCCTTGCCGAAGAGGCTTTCGTCACTGGTGCCGAAATCATCCGCATTCTGCCGAATCTCTGGCAGCATGCTTTTCGGGACGCCCAGCAGGGCGCACATCTTGTCGCTCCAGCCGCCATCTTCTCCGAGGCCAAGCCGATAGAGCAAGGTGCGCGAGGCATTGGTCACATCGGTGACGTGGGACGCGCCGCCCGTCAGCTTCCAGATCAGGAAGCTTTCGATGGTGCCGAAAGCCAGCTCACCGGCCTCTGCGCGTGCCTTGGCGCCGTCCACATTCTCCAGCACCCAGCCAATCTTCGTGCCGGAAAAATAGGGATCGATCAGCAGGCCGGTCTCGTCCTGAACGGCCGCTTCATGGCCAGCTTTCCTCAGGCGCTCGCAGGTCTCTGCCGTACGGCGATCCTGCCAGATGATGGCGGGCGCAACCGGCTTGCCGGTCGCCCTGTCCCAGACGAGCGTCGTCTCGCGCTGGTTGGTGATACCGATGCCGGCGATCCGGTCCACGCCGCCCGCCTCGGCAATCGCCTCGCGGCAGACCGCGACCGTCTTGTCCCAGATCTCCTCACCATCCTGCTCGACCCAGCCATCATTCGGATAGGCCAGCGGCACTTCTTTCTGCGCCAGCGCCACCTGGTTCAGCTCGCGGTCGAACACGATCGCCCGCGTGGATGTGGTGCCCTCATCAATGACGAGAATATAGTCGCCCATGTCGCCTGCCCTTCAATGTTTCGGGCAGGATGGACCGGCGCGAGGCGGAACGTCAACGCGCCGTGCGCTGCGCCCCGCGATCCCCGAACCACCACAGCGTCGCCGCCGTCGCAGCGAAGGTGGCCGTTTCCACAATCTTCACCTGTTCGGCCTCTGGCGAGGCCACGAACACCAGCCAGGTGATGAGCCAGAGCAACAGGGTCAGCACGGGCCGGGTCAGCGCCCGCACCGCATTGACCCAGGCATAACTGGCCCCAATCGCCGCCTCGGCCTGGATGGATGCGGCAAGCCCCGCCCAGCTGCCGCTTGTCTCGGCAAACCGCTCCGCCGACTCGCTTTCCTCACGCTGCGCTTGTCTCTGCAAGCCGATCAACTGTGCCTCATGCTGCCAGCGCGCCCGCTCATGCGCCTGGGACTGACGCTGCTCGAAATAGCCTGCGGCCCGGCCGATGACCGTGCCGAGCAGGCCGAAGACGCCGCCTCCGGCTGCACTCGCCGCCAATCCGACTATGTCCGCCATAGCGCGCGGCTCCCTTTATAGTACCACCGGGCCGGGCTGGCCCGCCGGTCGAGATGAAGGAATGTCCGGCCGAGCCCGATGCCGGTGAAGCCCAGTGCTTCCGCCGCTGCCAGCAAGGCGAACCGGTCATGGCCATGCAGCGCGAGATCGACCGCGATCTGCCTGTGCATGGAATGCTCAGCACCGCCGATTTCGGCATTCCAGCGGTCACAGCGATGCCCGGAATTGACAATCAGCGGCCGCCCTACCGCCGCCCTCAGGGATTCCAGCGCATCAAGAAAGTCCGGATCGTGCCAGTACGCGCCATCGCAGAATTTGCCGCCGCACTTGCAGGCGAGCTCTCGCGGCGAGAAATGCGGCCAGCGCCAGCCATTCGTATCGAACAGGGAAACAGATCGTATCAGCATGCCCCAAGGCTGACATGCCTCCGGCCCTGTCGGATTCGGACCAGCCTCCAAAAGAAATGCCCCTGAAATCACTGGGACTTCAGGGGCATTTTCTAATTTTCAGTCGAGGATACGCCCAGCCTACTCCGCCGCCACGGGGGCCACACCGAAGGCCTGGCGCTTGGCGAGCGCCGCGCGGGCCTCATCATATTCACGGGCCAGCTTGTCCACGAATTGCGCAGTCGACATGCGCTTCTCGATGGCACCAATGCCCTGGCCACAGCCCCAGATGTCTTTCCAGGCCTTGGCTTCCTGATTGCCGCCGGAGCCGAAATTCATCGCGCTCGGGTCGCTTTCGGGCAAGCTGTTCGGGTCGAGCCCGGCTCTGGCAATCGACGGCGCGAGATAATTGCCGTGAACGCCGGTGAACAGGTTTGAATAGACAATGTCGCCCGCCTTGGAGTCGACGATCATGTCCTTGTAGCCATCGACCGCATTGGCCTCGTCACAGGAGATGAAGGCCGAACCGATATAGGCGAGGTCGGCGCCGAGCGCTTGCGCCGCCGCAATCGCGCCGCCATTGGCGATGGAACCGGACAGGGCCAGCGGGCCATCAAAGAATTGGCGGATTTCCTGGATCAGCGCGAAGGGCGAGAGCGTACCGGCATGGCCGCCCGCACCTGTGCACACCGCGATCAGACCATCCGCGCCCTTTTCCAGCGCCTTGTGCGCAAAGACGACATTGATGATGTCGTGCAGCACGATGCCGCCATAGGAATGGATCGCGTCATTCACTTCCTGACGCGCGCCGAGCGAAGTAATGACGATCGGCACCTTGTGTTTCACGCACATGTCCACATCATGATCGAGACGGTTGTTCGTCTTGTGGACGATCTGGTTGACGGCAAAAGGCGCGGACTTGCGGTCCGGGTTTTTCTCGTCCCATTCAGCCAGTTCCGTGGTGATCCGGTCCAGCCACTCGTCCAGGACCGGGCCGGGCCGCGCGTTCAGCGCCGGGAAGCTGCCGACGACGCCGGCCTTGCACTGGGCGATCACGAGATCCGGATTGGAGATGATGAAGAGCGGCGATCCGATGACCGGGAGACGCAGATTCTGGAGAATGGGGGGCAGTGCCATGAGAAATTACCTCAAACGGGAAGGGATGCAGTTTACGTAAACGGAAACTAGCGTTTGATCTATGTTGAGCAAGGCGTGACGTTGCGGACACCTCTTGCCCTGAACTGTGGTTCGGGCCAGACTGGCGGACATCCAAGACAGTTTCAAAATAAGATATCCGAGGGAGAAAACGGAATGCGAAAAACCAGCCTGATGAATGGTAGCGCTATCATACTAGCGGCTGCTCTGGCCGCCTGCTCTGGCGAAGCGCCAGCGACGAGCGCCGAGACAGAAGTTGCCGCGCCGCCAGTTGAAACCGTAAAGGCCGAGCCCACGGAATCGAAATACCTTACCCAGCCACTGGTCAGCGAAATCTTCACTGCGGATCCGAGCGTCCATGTCTGGGACGACAGTCGCATCTATGTCTATCCGAGCCATGATTATGATGCCGGCATTCCCGAAGATGATCTCGGCAGCCAGTATGCCATGCGCGACTATATTGTCCTCTCCATGGACGAAGTCGGCGGTGAGGTGACCATTCATGACATCGCGCTGGACGTCGATGATGTGGCCTGGGCCGCCCAGCAGATGTGGGCCCCGGACGCCGCCCACAAGGATGGCAAATACTACCTCTATTTCCCGGCCAAGGATGCTGATGGCGTCTTCCATATCGGCGCAGCCGTCTCCGACAGTCCGACTGGCCCGTTCACGGCAGAACCGGAACCGATTGAAGGCTCCTTCTCCATGGACCCGACCGTCTATGAGGATACTGATGGCGAATATTATATGTACTTCGGCGGCATCTGGGGCGGCCAGCTCCAGCGCTGGGCGACCGGCGAATATGATCCAGATGCGAGCCTCAACACCGATCTCGTCAATGATGACCCGCTGACGGGCGGCGATGAAGCCGGCCAGCCGGACGATGTCGCGCTGATGCCGAAGATCGCCAAGATGGGCGACGACATGGTCTCCTTCGCCGAAGCGCCGAAGGATGTGATGATCCTCGACGAGAATGGCGAGCCCATCAAAGCCAAGGATCATGACCGCCGCTTCTTTGAAGCGGCCTGGGTCAACAAGATCGGCGATACCTATTACCTGTCCTATTCGACGGGCGACACGCACCTGATTGTGTACGCCACTGGCGACAATCCGTACGGCCCGTTCACTTATCAGGGCGTCGTCAACCAGCCGGTCGAAGGCTGGACCAACCACCACTCGATCTTCGAGCATGATGGCAAATACTATCTCGCCTATCATGACGTTCAGCTGTCCGGGAAAAGCCACCTCCGGAACGTGAAAATCACCGAGCTCACACTGAATGACGACGGCACGATTGAGCCCGTCGATCCGATGCCGGGCGAATAACCGCGTCCAATCTCCTCAATGAAAAGCCGGTGCGGATTGCCCTGCACCGGCTTTTTGTTGGCGCGGAAAGAATTTCCGGCTGGCCGAGGATCCCTCATCCCCCAACCAGCCGGTCCTGCATCATTGCCAGCCAGCTTTGCTGGCGATGAAGCATGGATACGATGTCTTCCGAATCGCCGTCCTCAATGAGGCGATCCATCCAGAAGCCCAGAATGCGCGTGTGCGTTTCCATCCAGTCTCTCAGCGCTTCGTGCCGCATTCCTTCAGTCAGTTCGGACTGGGCGGCGGTCTGAAACTTCAAGAGCTTGGCGGACATGACTCACTCCCTATATTGCGAATTACTCTCATTCTCATGCGATATTTGGAGAGAGTCAAGCGACCAAACGTCCCTGACCTTCAGTCAGCAGTTCACAAGGCCCCCCGGTTCGGACTAAATCCCCGCCATGGCAGATGATCTCCTTCCGCTGAGCAGCGGGTTTCCCGACGCGACCGAAGCCGAATGGCTCGCAAGCGTCGACAAGGTCCTGAAGGGCCGCGGCATAGATTCGATCACGCGCAAGACCGTGGACGGGCTGGCGATTCACCCACTCTATCGGGAAAGCGACTTTGCGGCCGCAACCGACCCGCTCGGCACGCCGGGCAGGGCGCCGTATCTTCGTGGGGCTACCGCCGCACCGGACCGGTTCAAACCGTGGGACATACGCCAGGCCTTCGCCCATCCCTCGCTTGGGGCGACGAAGGAAGAGCTGCTGCGCGATCTTGAGCGCGGCGTCATGTCCGTCGAACTCAAACTCGACTGCACGGGCCAGCATGGCATCCAGATCTCGACGCTGGACGATCTGCGCACCGCCCTGACAGGCCTGCGCGCAGACATCGCCACCATCGCGCTCGATCATGGCGCTGGCTCCGGCGTGACGGCAGCGACCCTGCTCGGCCTGTGGGGACAGGAGCAGGACACTCCCGCAAGCCTGAAATTCGATTTCAACATGGACCCGCTCGGCTGCCTTGCCCGCACGGGCATGCTGGAAGGCGGCCTCAATGCTGCCTTTGCGCGCCTGTCTGCGGCGGCCAAGAGCCTGGGAAAAGCCTATCCGGAGGCGGGCCTGATCCGCATCGATGCGCGCATGGTGCATGAAGCCGGCGGCTCGGACGCGCAGGAACTCGCCGCGCTGATCGCCAGCGCCGTGGATACGCTGCGCCGTCTCGACAACCGCACGGAGATATCCACCCTCATCCCGCGCATGAGTTTCGCCCTCGCCCTTGATGGCAATTACGGGCTCGGCGTTGCGAAGCTGCGCGCGGCAAGGCGTCTCTGGGCACGCATTCTGGATGCCATGGATCACAAAGCCGTTCCAATGCGTCTTCAGGCCGTTTCATCGGGTCGCATGCTGTCTCGCTATGACGCGTGGACGAACATGCTGCGCAACACGGCGGCTGCATTCGCCGGCGCGGTCGGCGGCGCAGACATCATGACCATCCGCCCCTTCAACGAAGCGCTCGGCATTCCGGAAGAGCTGGGCCGACGCATCGCGCGCAACACCCAGATCATCGCCATGGAAGAAAGCCAGCTTGGCCGCGTGGCCGACCCGACTGGCGGCGCCTGGTTTACTGAGACCTTCGCCGACGACCTCGCCGAAGCGGCATGGAAAGAGTTCCAGACCATCGAAGCCGAAGGCGGCTATGCCGAGGCGCTAGTCTCCGGCGCATTCCAGAAACGTATCACCGCCGTCCGCGAGGCGCGCGCCAAGGACATTGCGAAACGCAAGGTGCCGATCACGGGGGTCAGCGAATTCCCGCTGCTCGACGAGATCACCGCGCCCGTGGCCGACACGCCTGTGGTCACGCCGAAGGATGGCGTTTCCGCTGAAGGCTTCGCCCATTTCGTGACCACAGACCTGCCTGCCGAGGAAGACGACGCGACGTGCGAAGCCCTGCCACGCATCCGGCTGGCCGAAGATTTCGAAGCCCTGCGCGACGCAGCAGATGCGGCGGGGAAACGGCCGTCCGTCTTCCTCGCCACGCTCGGCCCGATTGCCGAGCACAATGCTCGCGCGGACTTCGCCCGCAACCTCTTCGCCGCGGGCGGCCTTGAGGCGACGCAGCCGCCTGTGCCGCCGCAATCCCCGTCTGAAGCGGTCGCCGCGTTCAAGGCCTCCGGCAGCAAGATCGCCTGCATCTGCGGCGCCGATGCGCGCTATGAGGACGAAGCCGCCGAAACCGCCAAGGCTCTGAAAGCGGCTGGCGCAGACCATGTCTGGCTCGCCGGAAAGTTCGAAGGCGACGGCATCGATTCCAACATCTTCATGGGCTGCGATGTGCTGCACACGCTGAAACTTGCCCACGCAACCCTGGGAGTGGCCCAATGACCAATTTCCCCGATTTCACGAAACTCGATCTCGGCACGCCGGACGCCAAGGCGAAATCGCCTGACCTCGGAAAGGCATGGGAAACGCCCGAAGGCGTCGCCGTCAAATCCGCCTATACGGCGGACGACACCAAGGGCCTCGACTTCCTGGACGATTATCCGGGCCTGGCCCCGTTCGGGCGCGGGCCCTACCCGACCATGTATACCAACCAGCCCTGGACGGTCCGTCAGTATGCGGGCTTCTCCACAGCGGAAGACTCCAACGCCTTCTATCGCCGAAACCTCGCGGCGGGCCAGAAGGGCCTCTCGGTCGCCTTCGACCTCGCCACCCACCGGGGCTATGATTCCGATCATGTTCGCGTCTCCGGCGATGTCGGCATGGCGGGCGTCGCCATCGACTCCATCCTCGACATGCGCACGCTGTTCTCCGGCATTCCGCTGGACAAGATGTCTGTCTCGATGACGATGAATGGCGCGGTTCTGCCGATCCTCGCGCTCTATATTGCCGCCGCCGAGGAACAGGGCGTCACGCCGGACAAATTGGCCGGGACGATCCAGAACGACATCCTCAAAGAATTCATGGTGCGGAACACCTATATCTATCCGCCCAAGCCCTCGATGCGGATCATTTCGGATATCTTCGCCTACACATCGCAGAACATGCCGAAATACAATTCCATCTCGATTTCCGGCTATCACATGCAGGAAGCGGGCGCCTCGGCAGACCTTGAACTGGCCTACACCCTAGCCGACGGCATCGAATATATCCGCGCTGGGGTGGCCGCCGGGCTGGACGTGGACGCGTTTGCGCCGCGCTTGTCCTTCTTCTGGGCCATCGGCATGAACACGTTCATGGAAGTCGCCAAGATGCGGGCCGCGCGCCTGCTCTGGGCAAAGCTCGTGAAGGAAGAGTTCAACCCGAAGAACCCCAAATCCCTCAGCCTGCGGACACACTCGCAGACCTCCGGCTGGTCGCTGACCGCGCAGGACGTCTACAACAATGTCATCCGCACCTGCCTTGAGGCCATCGCGGCCACAGGCGGCCAGACCCAGTCGTTGCACACGAACAGCTTCGATGAGGCGCTCGCGCTACCAACCGACTTCTCCGCCCGGATCAGCCGCAACACGCAGCTCTTCCTGCAACAGGAGGGCGGGGCCTGCCAGACGATCGATATGTGGGGCGGCTCCTACTATGTTGAACGCCTGACGCATGACCTTGCCGAAAAGGCGCTCGCTCATATAGCCGAAGTCGAGAAGATGGGCGGCATGCGCAAGGCCATCGAGGAAGGCCTGCCCAAGCTGCGCATCGAAGAAGCCGCCGCGAACACGCAGGCGCGCATCGACAGCGGCACGCAGACCGTGGTCGGCGTGAACAAGTTCCTGCTGGATGAAGATGAAGACGTGCCGGTGTTGAAGGTGGACAATGCCGCCGTGCGCCGCATGCAGCTGGACAAGCTGGCCCGTCTGAAATCCGAACGCGACGAAACCGAAGTGACCGCCAAGCTGGACGCGATCGCCAAGGCCGCCGCAGGCACCGAGGGCAATTTGCTCGCGCTTGCCGTGGACGCCGCCCGCGCCAAGGCCACAGTTGGCGAAATCTCCGAAGCGGTCGAACGCAGCCAGGGCCGCCACCAGGCCGTGATCCGCTCCATCAAGGGCGTCTATGGCGGCGGTGTGAAAGGCGACGACAAGGCCCAGGCCGCCGCGACGCTCGCCTCCGATTTCGAGAAAAAGAACGGCCGCCGCCCGAAAATCTACATCGCCAAGATGGGACAGGATGGACACGACCGCGGCCAGAAGGTCGTCGCCTCGGCGCTGATGGATCTGGGCTGGGATGTCGAGATCGGTCCGCTCTTCCAGACGCCGGAAGAGGCTGCCGCCGATGCCCGCAAGGCCGGGGTCGACATTGTCGCCGCCTCCTCGCTCGCGGCAGGTCACCTGACGCTGGTGCCGGAACTGAAACGTGCCCTCGGCAATGAAGGCGCGGCGCACACGCAGATCATCGTCGGCGGTGTGATCCCGCCGCAGGATTTCGACGCGCTCTACGCCGCCGGGGCCACCGCCATCTTCCCGCCGGGCACCGTCATCGCCGACAGCGCCATCAAGATGCTGGAAGTGCTGGACGGCGACGACGGCGCGAAGACGGCGGCGGAGTGATGCTTGCTCGAGCTCCTCGCTGGCTTGGGATCATATCTGGCGTTTTTCTAATTTCTGCATGCGTCATAGAGAGCTCCAGACCATCTACGCCGGAAATAGAAGGCACCAACTTCGAGGTCCGTGTATCTTACGAGAACAAATCCGAAGGAGGCAGCTCCAATGGCAGTTCTCGTGGACACTCTACCCTCGTAGAACGGATCCTCAAAGCAGATCGAAGTGGCGTCCTTATTGAATACGACTTCCCTGAAGATACGACAGAAGAAGAAAGACTGCCTGAATGGCGCTACCCTACGCGTCTTCTGGTAGAGTCGAACGGCACAGTTCGACTGATGAATGCAGACGAGCTCGAAACGCGAAATTTCGATTGGCGCAGCCGCGCCAACATTTCAGAGGACGCATGTGGATCATGGTACTTCACATGGAATGCATTCAAAGTGGAATGTGACCCCAATTCGATGATTGCGGACCTGGAGGCATTCAGAGTACCCGTCCTGCACATTCAAGAGGGTACCGAAATATCTGAGCCCGGAGCAGTTAGTGCCGAACCGTTGTTGCTAACACAAAAAAGTCCACGCAGGTTTCGCGCGAACTTTGATCTCGATCCAGAAGTAATTCGACAAGCTCGCGCCGAAGAGGATGTTATTGTTTCTAAGTTTTTGGATGACGATCCCATCACTTTTGATCAAGCGCTTGAGCGAAGAGCAGCGGAGGAGATATCCGGTACGCTTACCACTACACTGGAGCTCGACAATGAAGGCCGCGTTGTGAAACGAACTCGGCTTTCCCTCATTTCAATCACGCTACCAGACGGCCTTTCAGAACGACAGACCAGTTCTCAGACGACCATACGAGAAATACAGCCAGATTGATCGAGTCGCCTTCCACCGCAGGCTATGCCGAGGAAGCCGCCGACCTGTTCGTGCGCTATGAAAAGCGCGACCCGTCTGCGGTGCATGCGCCGTGGGCGGAGTTCATGCCAGCACCACCTGCCCGCATCTTGGACATTGGCGCAGGCACGGGGCGCGACGCAGGCTGGTTCGCCCGGCTGGGTCATTCGGTCCTTGCGGTGGAGCCGGTAGACGAGCTGCGCACCGGCGCGGCCAAGCTCCACCCTGAACCCGGCATCACATGGCTCGACGATACCCTGCCGGACCTCACCGCCACGCGCGCGCGGGGCGAGACGTTCGACATGGTCCTGATGCATGCGGTCTGGATGCATATGACCGAGACCGAGCGCGCCACCGGCATGGCGCATGTTGCCAGCCTGCTGAGCCCCGGCGGGCGCCTGTTCATGAGCCAGCGCCACGGGCCGATCCCTGAAGGCCGGCGCATGTTCGACATTTCCGGTGAGGAGACCATCGCCCTCGCCGCCCCGCTCGGCCTGAAAAACCTGTTCCACGCACGCACAGGCTCGATCCAGGCCGAAAACATGGCGCGGGGCATTGAGTGGACCAAGCTGGTTTTCGAAAAGACCTCTTGAAAGCGCCGATCACTCACCCCAATTATTATTGATAAACAATAATAATTGGAGCAAGACATGATCGTATCGACCACGCCGACCCTGCAGGGCCATGAGATCACCGACTACAAGGGACTCGTCACCGGCGAAGCCATTATCGGCGCGCACATCTTCAAGGATCTGTTTGCCGGCATCCGCGACGTCGTCGGCGGACGGTCCGAAGCCTATGAGAAGACGATCCGCGAAGCCCGTGAGGTCGCAACCCGCGAAATGTGTGAAGAAGCCGCCCGGCGCGGCGGCAATGCGGTCGTCGGGGTCGACATTGATTACGAGGTCGTCGGCCAGGGTGGCTCGATGATGATGGTAACGGTCGCCGGCACAGCGGTCATGATCGGACGCGACTAGTCTTTAGACTTGTGGGCCAGTGTCCCGGCATTGGCCTCCCAGTTCTGGCCGTCGAACTTGTTGATGGTCACGTCCAGCGTCTGCCAGTCGTCCAGGCAACGCCAGGTCACGGCATAGCCATCCTGATTTGAGCGGGGCACATAGAAGCTCTTGATTCCGCAGGTCTTGCAGAAGCGGTGCTTGGCGCCGCCCGTGTTGAATGTGTACTCGGTGAGGCTCTCCGTCCCCTGAAGAAGTCGGAACCGACCCGCCGGAACGATGACGTGAATATTGCCGCTCATCACACAGATGGAGCAATTGCAGTCTTCGACCTCGAAGGTCGGCGGCAGATCGACTTCAAACCGCACGGCGCCGCAATGGCATCCGCCTGCCCGTCGGACGGTGGCACTCACCATCAGTCTTCTTCGGACATGTGGCTTATATACGCCGCAAGGATGTCCCCAAACAGGACCATATCCTCACCATCGAAATTGTGTTCGTTGCTGAGGTCGAGGGTGTAATCTATCCCCACGCCGTAACTGGATCCGTCCGATCCCGGCAGGATGAAAGCGCGTCCAAAGGGATAGTTCTCATTATAGAGGTTGGTCTTTTCATACATGGCCAGATCGGGTGTTCCGACCATATCAAACGTCGCAAACAACATGACGGACGAGCACACTTTCGTCTCGTCACAACGCATCATGCGCACAGAATAATTATACGAATCCAGTTTCGCATCTATCCGGGCGACCTCATCGTCCAGCCAGACAACGTTCACCTCCTCGCTCTCCGCGCGGGTCAGGACCGTCGCGGCGTTTTCCGGAGAAATTGGCCATGCCATGACCGGAAATGCCATTCCGGCCGCCAGAGCCATACTGATCGCAAGTCTCAGCATCATCCATCATCCTTCCTGAGCGTTACGGATATTATTCTGACATGCCCGCGCAGAAATAATCAATATTTTTCAACTCGCAAACAGGATGTCAGCCCACCCATACCGGGGGCACCCGGTCGATCCACGGATCGGCGCGCTCCAGCTGCCCGGCAAGGGAGAACAGCAATTCCTCGCTGCCACACCGTCCGCCGAACATCATGCCCAGCGGCAAGCCTTGTGGCGCGGTTTCGGTCGGATTGGTCCAGTGCAGCGGCATGGACATGGCGGGTGCGCCTATCTGGTTGAACAGGGGGCAGAGCGGCGCAAAGCTTGCCACCGCTGCCCCCATCGCGTCGGGGTCAGCGGTCAGGGCCAGGACTCCCAGTTTCTCCGGCGGCCGGGCGATGGTCGGCGTCAGGATCAAATCGATTCCCTGCTCATCAAGGAAGTGTTCGAACGTGATCGCTGCCGCATTGAAGAGATTGTTCGCCTTGGCGAGTTCCACCATCGGCACGGTCCGGCCGAGATTGGCCATTGAATAGGTGATCGGCTCCAGTTCGTCCTCGCGCACCGGACGGCCCAGCATGGCCGAGCGCGCATCAATCATCGCGGCAATATTGGCGGAAATCGTGAACAGGGCGGCCTTGCCCAAGGCTTCGCCATCGAGTGTCGGCGCAGCTTCCACCACTGTGTGGCCGAGGCTTTCCAGCAGGCGGCCCGTCTTCTCCATGCCCTCGACGGCTTCCGGGCTCAGCTCGGTGCCATTCGGCGCGGTGCGCCAGAGCGCGATCTTCAACGGCACCGGGTCTCGCGACACGGCCTCCAGGAAGGAGCCTTCCGGCGCGGGGGCAACATAGCGGCTGCCGGTCTCGCGCCCATGTGTGGCATCGAGCAGCGCCGCGCTATCGCGCACGGTACGGCTGACGGCGTGGACGGTGGACATGCCATTCCATCCCTCGGTCTGGAAGGGGCCCATCGGCGTGCGCCCGCGCGACGGCTTCATGCCGAACAGGCCCGTACAGGCCGCCGGAATACGGATCGAGCCGCCGCCATCACTCGCCTGCGCAAGCGGGACCACCCCCGCCGCCACAGCCGCAGAAGCGCCGCCGGACGAGCCCCCGGAGGTGCGGGTCACATCCCACGGATTGCGGGTCTGGCCGTAGAGGGTGGATTCGGTCGTCGTGGTCAGGCCGAATTCCGGGCTGGTGGTCTGGCCGAACATCACGAGTCCGGCCTTGCGATAGCGTTCCGTGAGGGTGGAATCCTGCACAGCGACATGGCCCTTCCAGCTGACCGATCCATTGGTCAGCGGCGCGCCTTTTATCATGACGCCCAGATCCTTTGTGATGAAGGGGACACCCGCAAACGGGCCCTCCTTTGGCACGTCCGCCAATTGGGCTTCGGCCAGACCCGGATAGAGGGCGGAGAAACAGTTCAAGTCGCCCTGCGCCGCATTCGCGCGGGAGACCGCCTCGTCCAGCAATTCCTTTGAGGAAACCTCGCCCGTACGGACCAGCTCGGCCAGTCCCATCGCATCAAATGCCGCATATTCCTTCATCCTGCCCTCCTGATTTGAGACCAGTCTGGAACGCGAGGACGGAGAAGAAAACCCCTAGTCTTTCGGCGGGGACGAATTGCGGCGATTGCGCTCGCCCCGTTCGGGACCGCGGGCCAGCAGGTCTGCCATCGCTTCACGCTGCTCGGATGGAAGGGCTTCCAGTCGGGCGATCATGGCCGTGTGGGTGGCCGCATGTACGGATTCATCCGCTGCGCGCAAATTCGCAAATGCCGTGCGGACACGCTCCGGATCGAAAGGCTCGGCCTTCAGCGCATCCGCCAATTCAATGCGCGCCTGGTTGCGGACGTGTCGTTCGGTGCGGGATTCCCGGTAGGACTCCCGCATCAGGCCGAACATGGCCCGGCGCGTTTCGGGCGCGATGTCCTGCGCAAACCGAGGGCGCTCGACCTGTCGGTTGTGATCCGGAATCTGGCGCACCAACATGCCAACAACCAGCCCCAGCAGGAGCAAATTGAACAGCAGCGACATGGTCATCCAGAAGGAGATGCGACGCGGGGATCGCACGGGGGTGTCACTCATTGCAGCGCCTCTTCTTCCAGGTCCAGCGTATACGTATCAAACCCAAGCGACGCATAGACCGCCGCTTCGGCCTGCTCATCCTGCGTGGTGGCTGGCTGCGCCACGCTCATGCCGGCAAACAGGCCGACGGTGAGCGAGGCAAGCGCCCCGGCAGGAATCCACACCGGCAGCTTCCAGCTGAACTTGCGCGCGGGCGCGGCCTGCGGCGCCGAAGCGATCAGCGCACTGCGCAAGGTGTCAGGCGTGACAATCTCGGGCATACCCCCGAGCAGCGCATCCATCTGGCGCGCGGTTTCAAGGGCGGCCGCAAAGCGCTCGGGATGATCCGCCAATCGGGCCCGCGCGGCGGAACGCTCGGCATCCGGGAACATGTCAGGATTGGCCCCATAGGTCTCGATCAGGGCCAGGACCCGCGTATCTGAAATCATCTGTCCGCTCATGATGCGGCCCTCTCCAACAGGCTGGCACGAAGCGTGCGACGTGCACGGGCCAGCAAACTTTCCAGTGCTTCCACGCTGACATCCATGATGTCGGCCGCTTCGGCTTGAGAATGTCCCTGCAGCGCGCACAGCGTCAGAGCTGCGGCCTGGCGTTCCGGCAGGTGGGAGATGGCGTCTTCCACCGCGCGGACCCGCTGGGACTGATCCAGCAATTCTGCCGGGTTCATGGCCGGATCGGTACGCTCCGGCAAAATTTCCATCGTCACTTCGCGGCGCTTGCGCAGCCGGTCGTAACAGAGATTCAGCGCGACCCGGTGCAGCCAGGTCGAGAATTTCGCTCGCGGTTCCCATCCCGGCAGCGCCTTCCAGGCGCGGAGGAAGGTTTCCTGCGTCACGTCCTCGGCCTCCGAGGCATCGCCCAGCATCCGTGTGGCGAGGGCGAGGACACCGCTGCTGTAGCGGTCGACAAGGCTGGAGACGGCAGCGGGATCGCCCGCTGCCGCTCGTGTGATCCGGTCGAGGTCTGAACTGAAAGCCAAGACAGATTGCTTAACCGAAAACGGGCCGGAGGAGTATCGTCATATCGTCGTGAGTCACTCTGATACATCACACGCATCCGGCCCAATCAGCAAGGCCGACCTTACTCGGAGCGGGGGCCATCGCCCCGTTTGTGCCAGCCGCCACGACGATCTTTCATCTTGTCGCGCATGGCGTCCATTTCTTCCTTGGTCACCGTGCCATCACCATCGGCGTCGGCCTTGTCAAAGCCCGGATGCTCCCGGCTGTTGAACTCTTCGGCGCTGATCGTGCCATTGCCGTCGGTGTCCAGCTTGGCGAACATCTTCGCCTTCATTTCGGCCATGCGCTTGGCGCGCTCGGCTTCGTGATGCGCTTCCATTTCTGCCTGCGTCACCGCGCCGTCGCCATTGGCGTCGACTTCAGCAAATTTCGCAGCGCGATGCGCATCGACTTCTTCCTTGGAAAGGTTGCCATCTCCATTGGTGTCGATTTCTGCAATCATGGCGGTCATGTCACCGCGCGGGCCGTGATGCCCCATGCCGCGATGACCGTCACCCGGCTGGGCGATGGCGATCATTGGCAGGGCCAGAGCCGCAATGGCGGCGATCGAGGCAGTTGCGAGAGTAGTGCGTTTCATTTGGAAAAACTCCATTCGTATTGCTCACCCATCATGTATTGAACGGGCGGGCCCACACAATCCGTCGCCTAGAGCTGAAGTTTTTTCACTGTCAGTCCGTGAACCCTTGATTTCACGTCGGAAATTTCTGTTTCCAGTGCGTCGAAACCGTCCACACCCACAGACCGGCAAAGCCGATCCTTGAGGCCTTCGGGAATATGTCCGTCCGGCATTTCACTGCCCAGCGCCAGCCGATGCACCTGTTGTAACGACTGGAGGAAGGTAACGCCGTCTTCCAGAAATGTCCGCTCGTCATCCGAAAGGGAGGAATGCGCGATGGCCTCGCGCGTATTGGACCGGATGGCGTCCGGCTTCCCGACCAGCAGCATGTCGCGCTGGACGATGAATTCCGCATCGACCAGCCCGCCCTCGGCCGTCTTCAGATCCCACAGGCCGGTCCCCGGCTTCTCGCGGTAGAGCCTCTGGCGCATGTCACGGACAGCTTGCGAAATCGCCTCGCCATCCTTCCCGGCGCGGACGACGATGGCTTCGCACGCAATCTCCATGATCCGATAACAGAGCGCCTCGTCTCCCGTGACGGGCCGCAGGCGGGTCAGCGCCATATGCTCCCATGTCCAGGCGTCTTGATGCTGGTAGCGCTCGAAGGCCGGTACGCTGACCGCCACCGGGCCCGCGCCGCCAGAGGGGCGCAGCCTCATGTCGACTTCATATAGGTCGCCCTCTGCCGTCGGCGCCGTCAGCGCCGTGATCAGGCGCTGCGTGAACCGCGTATACCAGGTCTGCGCCACCATCGGGTCTGCGTCATAGATCACGATGATGTCGAGATCGGACCCGGCGGTCAGTTCGCGCCCACCCAGCTTGCCCATGGCAAAGATGGCCCATGTTCCGGGCCGCGGACCATAGCGGTCTTCGGTTTCCCGTTCAGCGGCGGCAGCCATTTCGCGGATCGTTTCGTCGGCAAGATCGGACCAGTGCTCGCCCGCATCGCGCGCCTGAATCAGGCCATGCAGCAGGCGATGACCGATCAGGAAATTCTGTTCCCGGTGATAGCGCCGCCAGGCGTCCAGCGCGCCATCGAAGCTGAGCGTCTCGTCGATGACCGGACGCGGCGGTTCCTGCCGGCTGACGAGCGCTTCCAGCAGGTCCGGGCGGCGCGACAGGATCTGCGCAAGGCGCGGTGCCAATGCCAGCGTTGAGACAAGATCGTCCAGCAAGGTCTGTTCGGCGAGCAGCATGGACAGGGTCTGCACACCCGACGACATGCCTTCAAAGAAGCGGGAGAACCAGCGGAAGGCTTCGTCCGGTTCACCGGTCTTGCCCATTGCGGCAAGCATGCCCGGCAGCAGCGCGGTCAGCAATTCCCGCCCCCGGGCCGTCCGCGTGGCGGGCACGCGTCCGCGGTGCCAGGTCCGGATCGTCTCGATCGCCGCGCTCGGGTCGCTGAAGCCGAGCGAAGCCAGCGTTTCGATCGTTCCCGGATCATCATCCACGCCTGTAAAGACAAGATTGCCCAGGGGGCTCTCGTCCAGCGCGCGATCCTCATGCGCGAACAGGCCGTCATAATGGCCCTGCACACAGCGGCGCGTGGCCTGCAGGTCGCGATCAAAGGCAGCAAGATCCTCATAACCACACAGCATGGCGACGTCCCGGCGGTCTTCCTCACTCGCGGGCACCGTATGGGTCTGCTCATCGCGGCGCATCTGGACACGGTGTTCAAGGTTCCTGAGCGCAAGATAGGCCGTCTCCAGCTCTTCCGCCGTGGACCGCTCCACCACGCCCGCCCCGGTCAGCGCGGCCAGCGCGCCGAGCGTGGAATTATCCCGCAATTCCGGCTGGCGCCCGCCAAGGATCAATTGCTGGGTCTGGGCGAAGAATTCGATTTCGCGGATACCGCCCGGCCCGAGCTTCACATCCGGCGACACGGTTTCGAGATCGGCGCTGCCGACCTTGCTGTTGATCATGCGCTTGATGGCCTGGATGTCCCCGAGCGCCCAATAGTCGAGGTTGCGGCGCCAGACAAAAGGCTGCAGGATTTTCAGGAAGCGCTCTGCACACGCATGGTCTCCGGCGGTGGGGCGCGCCTTGATCCAGACCATGCGCTCCCAATTCTGCCCGACGCTTTCATAATAGAGGTCTGCCATCCTGGTCGAGACGGCCAGCGGCGTTGAGGACGGATCTGGCCTGAGGCGAAGGTCGGTGCGGAAGACATAGCCGTCGCCAGTTGCCTCCTGCATCATGCGGACAAGGTCACGCGCGATACGCTGAGCGGTCTCTCCGGCGGCGAAATCCCCATCCATGAACACGCCCGGCTCATAGAAGACGCAGATATCGATATCGCTGGAATAGTTCAGCTCATAAGCGCCCATCTTGCCGAGCGCGACCGCGAAGATGCCCACCCCCTCCAACTCACGCCTGGCCAGCGACACACGCAGCGCCGCTTCGAGGCTCTCCTCGGCAAACTCGCTGAGCGCTCGCGTCACGCCCATCACCGGCAACACGCCGGACAGGTCTTCTGCGGCGAGCGACAAATGCAGCTGGGCCTTGGCCTTGCGCATCACCGCCATGGCATCGGCGTCCGGCAGGTCAGCGGGAATTTCCCGAACCGCCTGCAACGCATCGCGCCAATGACCTTTAACGCCGGTCTCGTGCAGACGCCTCAGATAGGGCGCCGCCGGCAAGGCCCGCACCAGCGCGACCTCGGGCGTCTCAGCAATCGGCGCAATCGTCAGCATACGTGTGTCATACTCTCGGCAGGCGCAGCGTGGCCTTCAGGCCGGGTATGTCAGGCGGGCCGCCCGCATCGCTCAGGATAAGCGCGCCACCATGCATGTCCGCCACCGAATCGACCAGGGCAAGGCCAAGGCCGGAGCCCGGATGGGTGCGCGCCGAATCCATGCGCTGGAACCGTTGCACCACCCGCTCCCTGGCATCTTCCGGCACACCGGGACCGGAATCCACCACGGTCATGTCGACCGTCCCGTTCGGGCCGCGCGCAATGGAGAAGGTGATCGCGCCGCCTTCGGGTGTGTATTTCACCGCATTGTCGAGCAAATTGGAGAGCGCCTGCCCCACAAGGTCCCGGTCGGCCAGGATGGTCAGGTTCCGGGAGATCTGGCTCTTGAAGGACAAGCCCGCTTCCTCGCAGGCCGGGTCGAAGAGTTCAGCCAGTTCCTCACCAAGCTCCGAGACATCCATGCGCACGCGCTCGCCTTCGGCGCCGGCCTCCAGCCGGGCAAGGCGCAGGATCGCGTTGAATGTGCCCAGCACCCGGTCGACTTCCTCGACGGTCTCTTCCAGCGTCGCCTCCGCACTTTCGCGCGACATCGGCTCGGACAAGGCAATCTCCAGCCGGTTACGCAGGCGGGACAGGGGCGAGCGGAGGTCATGTGCGATGGCGTTGCCAGTATGGCGCGTGGAATCCACCAGCTTCTCGATCTGGTCCAGCATGGCGTTGAGCCGCGACGCGAGCCGGTCGAATTCATCGCCCGATCCGCGCACGGGCGCGCGCCGTCCCAGCTCCCCGCCCATCACGGCCTCGGCCGTGCGGGCCAGTTCATCCGCGCGCCTGGCTGCGCCCCGCGAGATCAGGATGCCGCCCAGCAAGGAGAACAAGAGACCGATCGGCGCCGCAATGAAGATGGCCCGCTGGATACGGCCCACAATCGCAGTCTGTTGTTCGGTGTCGAACGCGACCAGCAAGGCCCCCCCATTGTCGCGCAGGCGCACGATCCGGCCCGCCGCCGGACGCAGGATCTCCGTGCCGTCCGGCTCCTGCTGACGGAATTCGAAATAGACCGTCTGCACGTCGGCTGTCGGCGGCGTGGTGGGCATCCGCCCGAAATGACCGGCAATCTTCCGCCCAGACGAGTCTTCGAGATAATAGAAATAGGTCGAGCCGGTGCGCGTCATCCGCTCCAGCACGGACTGGCTCAGACGCTCCATTCCGCCAGTGAAATAAGCATTGCCCAATTGCTCGAATTCGAGATCCAGGCGGCGCTCACTCTCGGCGCGGATATAATAGACCGTCGAATAATAGAGGTAGACCAGCAACGCAGCCGAAAACGCCGCAAACATGGCGCTGTAGATCAGCGCCAGTTTGAACGTTGTCGTCTTCAGGAAGGTTGGCAGGGCGAGTCTCATGCCGTGCTAGGTGCCAGCCGACTGCCCGGCCGTCTAGCCCTGCAGGCGATAGCCTGCCCCCCGCACTGTATGCAGCAGGGGCTCCTCGAATTCCTTGTCGATCTTGGCGCGCAGGCGGGAGATGTGGACATCGATCACATTGGTCTGGGGGTCGAAATTATAGTCCCACACCTTCTCCAGCAACATGGTGCGCGTCACGACCTGTCCGGCATGGCGCATGAGGTATTCCAGCAGGCGGAATTCGCGCGGCTGCAGGTCGATCTTCTGGTCGGCCCGCGTCACCTTGCGGGTCAGCAAATTCATTTCCAGGTCACCGGCTTTCAGCACCGTGACCTGCTGCTCTACCGGCAAGCGCCGGCCGAGGGCCTCGACGCGCGCCGCCAGTTCGGCCGGGGCAAACGGCTTGGCGAGATAATCATCCGCGCCGACTTTCAGCCCCTGCACCCGGTTTTGGACATCGCCCAGCGCCGACAGGAACAGGGTCGGCGTCTTGCCGCCGGCTTCCCGGTATTCCTTGACCAGGGTCAGGCCATCCTTTTCCGGCAGCATCCGGTCCACGACCAGGGCGTCGAATTCCGACGACCTCGCCATGGCCAGGCCGCTGTCGCCATCGGTGGCCATGTCCACGCGGTGACCCGCTTCGACCAGCACCTTCTCGATGAAGCTGGCCATTTCGATATCGTCTTCAATTACGAGCACATGCATGGTGTCTTCCTGAACCGTATCCAGCATCGGAATCTCCTATTCGGCGTCCGACAGATCAATGGTGCGATAATTCGTGATCTGGCCAATACGGACCGCGACCAGAATTTTCGTGCGCTTGGCTTTCTTCGCGTCGGCAATCGCCTTGCGGAATGACTCAACGGATGTAGCTGGCTTGTTGTTCACTTCCAGGATGACCATGCCTTCCTGAATGCCGGCCTCTTCCATGACGCCATCCTCGGCGACATTCGTCACCAGCAGGCCATTCTCGCCTTCGCGCAGGCCGAGACGGGTGCGCAGGGCGTCATCCATCTTCTCGAAGGTCGCGCCCACTTCCTTCACTTCCAGGCCATTGTCCGGCGCGGTGGAAGACGAGGAAGACACAGCCGGCTCGATAATCGCATTCGGATTGCTTGGGCGCTCGCCAACGGTGACATTCACGGTCTGCTTCTTGCCGCCGCGAATGATCTCGAACTTGTTCTGCGTATTCGCGATCAGCTTGCCGACCAGACGTGTCGTCGAGGTGGCATCGGTGACCTTGTCGCCATTCACCGAGAGGATGATGTCGCCGCGTTCGAGGCCGCCCTTTTCAGCCGGGCTGCCATTGGTGACGTCGGCGATGATCGCGCCCTTGGCATCCTTGATACCCTGCGCTTCAGCCATGTCGTCCGTCAGGTCCTGGATCGCAACGCCCAGCCACCCACGGGAGACCTTGCCGTCCTTGATCAGGGATTTGGTGACTTCATTGGCGAGCTCCGCCGGGATCGCAAAGCCGATCCCGACAGAACCGCCCGTCGGCGAAAAGATCGCCGTGTTCACACCGACCACATTGCCATTGAGGTCAAAGGTCGGACCGCCGGAATTGCCCCGGTTGATCGATGCATCGATCTGAAGGAAATCTGTATACGGGCTGTCCGGGCCGATCTCGCGGCCATCGGCTGACAGGATGCCGGCGGTGGCGGTGCCGCCGAGGCCGAACGGGTTGCCCAGCGCCACGACCCAGTCACCCTTGCGCATGGTGTGGGAGTCGCCAAAGCTGACGAACGGATACTGGCCCGTTTCCTTGACCCGCAGCACAGCGAGATCGGTCTGCACATCCGTGCCGACCAGTTCCGCGTCGAGTTCTCGGCCGTCCTTCAGGACCACCTGAATGGCGGTGGCACCTTCCACGACGTGATTATTGGTGACGATATAGCCGTCCCTGGAAATGAAGAAACCGGAGCCGAGCGAGCGGCCTTCGCGGGTTTCAGGCTCTTCTTCCTCTTCCTTGCGGCGTTCTTCCATGAACTCATCAAGCCCAGGCATGCCGCGGAATTGCTCGAAGAATTGCTGCATGTCGGCCAGGCGGCCGACTTCCCGTTCCGTGGTCACGTTGACACTGACAACCGCCGGCTCAACCTGCTCGATCAAATCTGCAAAACTGAGCGGCGCGCCCTGCGGGGCTTCGATCTGGATCGGCTGGGCACCCGCCTCGGGGCTGAAGACCTGTGGGACGAGGGAGAAAGAGCCCACCATCGCCACGCCCACCAGCGCGGCCACCACGGCCTGTCTCGATATGCCGATTGTCTTCATTCCTGTCTCCAAGTCACTGAAAAAATTACCTGTATTGGGCATGTGGGCCAGCATAAGCCTGCCACAAGCATTGTGGTCATTAAAAGACAGTAAGGCGTTTTTCACCGTCGGGTAAGACAAACGGGCCCGTTTTTCCCCGATTGACGCGCCTGCGGCGAGACATGCCGGCCGGACAGGGTAAAGCTGAAGGTAACGCTACAGATGCCTGATTTTCAAACAAGTTTACGCAACTTGGGGCAAAAGCCTCTTGTAAGCCTCGCATTTTGCGATCATTCTGGAAGTGGAACAAGGCTCTGGGGCTAAAGCGAGGGTCAGGTCACCATTCCAACCGGCGTCAACATGCCGGCGGTGGGATGGCTTGGCCTGCCTTTCAACATGCAGCGGTCCCATACCCCTTGCCGGCGTCGCACAGGCCCTGTTTTCAGGAACTGCGGCATTCGCCTCCGGAGGCAATGTGTCCCTGCCAGGACGTCATCTCCGGACCATTGCAATCGTCAAGCGCGTCCCCACCCAGCTGACGAGTGCTATGGAGCGGCGTCGGCATCTCTTCCCCGACAGTCTCGTTACCTGACAGTCTCAGGCAGGACCGTGGCAAGGCAGGCATTGATTTCTCGCTATGCCGATGGTCTTCAACGAAGTGCCCTTCGGTGGGGCAGAAGGAATAGCCATTGCATAATAAGCTGACATTCTGGCTGACCGCGCTTGGCGCCTGTGTCGTCGCCGCCACCGGCCTGCTGTTCGCGCCGCCGGGCACGCTCATCCTGACGCTCTGCCTCGGCGGCCTGCTGCTCGGGCTCAGCGTCATTGATGCCCGCACACTGACCCTGCCCGACCCGCTGACGGCATCCACCGCCCTGCTCGGTGTCCTGATGGTCTGGCTGACCCGGCCGGAGACGTGGCGCACGCACATGATTGGCGGGCTGGTCGGATATGGCGTTCTGGTGGCCGTCGAGATCGGCTATCGCCATTTGCGCGGCCGCGACGGGCTGGGACGCGGGGATGCGAAACTGCTCGGTGCGCTGGGCATCTGGACCGGCTGGGCGGGGCTTGCGCCGATCATGCTCGTGGCGTCCATGTCAGCCCTGCTCGGCGTGCTGGGCCTGGCCCTTCTGGGCCAGCGCAAGACGGATGCCGACACACCGATCCCGTTCGGGCCGTTCATCGCCTTTGGGGGATGGGTTGTGTGGCTGGGCGGACGATTCTTCCTGCCGGCCGGCCTCTACTGAGCCTATCCTAGACCTCTTCAGGCGTTACAGGCTCAGCCGGTGCCTTGCGGGCGCGGGCAATCCGGATGCCGATGAGCGCGCCCACCAGCAGCAACAGGAACGGTCCGCCCCAGAGCAGCCACCCGGTCACACCGTCCGCTTTCGGACGAAACAGGACGAACTCGCCATACCGGTCCTCGAACCAGCCGCGCACGTCCTCGTCGCTCGCGCCATCCTCGATCATCATGCGCACCCGTGCGCGCATGTCTTCGGCAATCGGTGCGGCGGATTGGGAGATCGGCTCATTCTCACAGGCGACACAGCGCAGCTCGCGCATCAGAGACTGCGCACGGGCCTCCTGTTGCGGGTTCTCCAGCGCGACATCTTCGGCGACGGCGAACCCGGCGAGAACGAGACTGATCAGGATCACGACGAGCTGTTTCATGCTTTCCGCCTCGGCCACAGGCTGAAGGCGCCGCCCAGCGCCATCAGGATCACGCCGAAATATACCATGTCGATCAGCGGATTATAGTAGACGCGGAACACCCAGCGCGGCTCACCGTCGACGATGCGCTGCTCGCCAAGCGCGGCATAGAGATCGCCCGTGCCAGTCTTGTGGATGGCGGTTTCGGTCGTCGGCATCTGCGCCGCCGGATAATAGCGTTTCGTTGGCGCCAGCACCGCTTTTGCGCTCCCGCGTGTTGCCGTCAGCTGCGCCCGGTCAGCATACCAGTTCGGGCCTTCGATCGCGCGCACCTGATCCAGCGTCAGGGTCCAGCCCGCCACCGTGCCCGATCCGCCTTCAGCCAGCGCCACCGTGGTTTCATAACGGCCGGTCGTCTCGACCACCGCGCCGATCACGAACAGGCCGAGCCCGATATGCGCCAGCGTCATGCCCCAGACCCGCGGCGGCAGGCGGAAGATGCGTCCCGGCGTGATCGCCCGGCGTTTCACTTCCCAGAGCGCGCCAAAGACAAGCCATGTCCCCAGCGCAAGGCCAAGCGCCGCGCCGATGGAAATGTCCCAGAGACCGACGCCAAGGGCGAGGAAAACCAGCGCCAGCGCTGCGCCGCCGATGGCCCATTTCGACCAGTTCTTCAGGTCCGCCTTGCCCCAGGCCCAGGCCTGGACCACGGGCAGGATGACCAGCAGCAGCGCCAGCATCGGCGTGAAGGTCAGATTGAAATAGGGCTCGCCGACGGAAATCGTCCGTCCGGCCGCTTCCGCCATCAGTGGGAACAGGGTGCCGAGCAATACGGTCAGCGCCGCGACGATCAGCACGATATTGTTCGCCATCAGCGCGCCTTCGCGGCTGAGCAGCACCCACGGTTTGCCTCCGGCCAGCTTCGGCGCGCGGAGCGCAAACAGCCCAAGCGCAAAACCGCCATAGGTGAGCAGGCCGAGCAGCAGGAGCGTGCCCCGTTCCGGGTCCACCGCGAAGGCGTGCACCGAGGTCAGGATGCCGGAGCGCACGAGAAACGCGCCCATGATCGAGAACAGGAAGGCGAGCACGGCCAGCAGCGCCGACCAGGCCCCGAAGCCCTCGCGTTTTTCCGTCACCACAACCGAGTGCAGCAGCGCCGCCCCGATCAGCCACGGCATCAGCGAGGCGTTCTCCACCGGGTCCCAGAACCACCAGCCCCCCCAGCCAAGCTCGTAATAGGCCCAGTAGGAGCCGAGGGCGATGCCAAGGGAGAGCGGGATGAAGGCCGCGAGCGACCAGCGCCGTGCCTCCTTGGCCCAGACAGAATCGACCCGCGCCTCCATCATGCCAGCCGCCGCCAGCGCGAAGACGAAAGAATAGCCGACATAGCCGAGATAGAGCATGGGCGGGTGAAAGCTGAGCGCCGGGTCCTGCAGCAGCGGGTTCAGCCCTGCGCCCTGGAACGGCGCCGGGTCCAGCCGCAGAAAGGGAGAGGACGCAAACAACAGGTAAGCCAGCGCGCCGACGGCCAGCAGGCCCTGGATGCCCAGCGCGCGCGCCTCGAAAAGGTCCCGCCCCGTCCGCATCCACAGCGCACCAGCGGCGCCAAAGCCCAAGGTCACGAGGCACCAGAGCGCCATCGAGCCTTCATGATTCCCCCACGCACCGGCGATCTTGTAGAGCATCGGCTTCAGCGTATGGGAATTGTTCGCCACCAGCGCGACAGAGAAATCCGACCGGGCAAAGGCGACGATCAGCGTCAGGAAGGAGACCGTCATCACGGTAAAGCCGGCATAGGCCGCAAGGCCCGCAAGCCGTCGTTGGCCGGTCAGTCCGAAAAGGCCCTGCGCCAGCGCTGCCGCCAGCGCCAGAAAGGCCGCGAAATGGCCGAGTTCGATCATCCGGCGACGTCCAGCGGCTTCAGTTCCCGCGGCTGGTAGTTCTCATCATGCTTGGCCAGGATCTGGCGCGCGGTGAACGCGCCCTCCGGCCCGAACTGGCCGGTGGCCACAACGCCTTGTCCTTCGCGGAACAGGTCCGGCGCGATGCCGGTATAGCTGACGCGGATCGTGTGCGGGCTGTTGTCGATGACGGTGAAGATCATGGTCGCGCCATCTTCGGAATAGGCCAGCGAGCCGGGCTCCACCCAGCCGCCGACCTTCACGACCTTGCCGTCTTCGGGCTGGCCTTTTTCGGCGAGGATTTCCGGCGTGTAGAACAGATTGGCATTCTCGCGCAGCGCAAAGAATGCCAGCACCGCCGCCGCGAGGAGCAGCAACGCCGCAATGCCGAATGTATAGAGTCGTCGTGTCCGTGCGCGCATGGCCAGACTTATAGGGGGACTTGCACGGAAAAGGGAGTGCGGCAGATGCAGCCGGGCTATTCCGCCTCTGGCACGGGGGCTTCCGGCTGGCTGAGCGCCTCGATCATCGGGGCAAACCGCTGGCGGCGCGGATCATCTTCCGGCAGGCGGGAATAGATGTAGCGCATCGCCTGTTCGGCCTTTTCCTGGTCACCGGCCTGCGCCGCGCCCATCGCGGCCCACATGCCTGCCCGCACCTGGGTCTCGTCCAGTTCATAGGCCTTGGCAAACAGGCGTGTCGCCTCCGGCGAGACCGCACCATTGTTCAGCTCGACCAGGGAATCCGCCAGGGCCAGCAAGGCCGGAACGAATTCATTGTCCCGGCGCAGGGCCGACTGATAGGCCCGCGCTGCATCGGCGGTACGCCCCTGTGAGTGCAGGATTTCCCCGATGAAATAGTGCGGCTGCGGGTCGTCCGGGCGTTCCTTCACCGTCGCTTCGAGGCGCGACAGGGTCTCGGCCGGGGTCAGCGATTGCGGATTGGTCCGAACCTTTTCCATCAGGCCCGCCTGCCGGTCTGACATGGGCTGGTCGCCCATGCCCGGCTTGCCGACCAGCAGATATCCGCCCACCGCCACAGCGAGACAGAGCGCAAGAATGATGCCGTTCCGCAGTGTCATGATTTCGGAAACCTCAGCCGTGCCTGCAGCCCGCCCAAGCCCGCATCGCTCAACTCCAGGCTGCCCCGGTGCAATTCGGCCAGTTCCTTGACGATGGACAGGCCAAGCCCGGTGCCGGGAATTGTTTCATCCAGCCGCACACCGCGCTTCAGGGCGCCTGCGCGCTCTTCCGGCGTCAGGCCCTTGCCGTCATCCTCGACCGCGATGGTCAGGGCCTCGGCATCATCCTGGATGTGCACCAGCACTTCGCTGCCAGCCCATTTGCAGGCGTTTTCCATCAGATTGCCGACCATTTCCTCGAGATCCTGTTTCTCCCCCCGGAACACGGCCCCGGCCCCACCGTCAACGGACACGTTGACGCCCCTTGCATCATAGAGCCGGTTCAACATGCGGGCGATGCCATCGACCACCGGTCGCAATTCGGTGCGCGCCCCCAGCGTCTGGGCCCGCGCCACCATCTGCGCGCGCTTCAGGTAATGCTCCACATTGGTCTGCATGCTTTCCGACTGGCGGCGCACCACATCGTCCAGCAACGTGTCGCCGGTCGCCTCATTGCGCAGCACGGCGAGCGGCGTTTTCAGGGCATGGGCAAGGTTACCGACATGCGTCCGCGCGCGCTCGACGACTTGCCGGTTATGATCGAGCAGCTTGTTGAGTTCGTCCGCCAGTGGGCGCACTTCGGCCGGATAGTCTTCCGACAGTTTCTGGCGCGTGCCTTCGCGGACTTCGGCAATGTCATCCCCGATCCGCCGCAGCGGACGGAGCGAAAACGAGATGCCGGCCACCATGGCCGCAAACACGCCGCCGAACAGGGCAATCATGGTTCCCAGCAACAGGTGGCGAAAACGCGTCGCCGCGGCATCATTTGCCGCCCGGTCCGCGGCCGCCACGAGAACCAGCGGCGTGTCGCGATTGGCGATCAGGATGGCGCGCGAAGCCACGCGCACCCGCTGGCCAGCCGGGCCGACAAAGTGGAAATCCCCGAACTGGGTTTCGCCTCGTTGCTCCAGCGTGCGCTCCAGCTGCGTCTCGTCCAGGGGGACCGGCTCGTCCCACAGGCTGCGGGAGCGAATGTCGCCGCTGATCTCGCCATCGGAACTGACGCCGACAATCGCCCAGTAACGTCCGGAATATTGCGTGCGGTAGCGCACATCTCCCATGAAGAATTCACGCTGCTCCCCCGATACGCGGCCATCTTCGAGAAAGGCCTCTTCCCGCGTCATCTCACGGGTCAGCCCGACAAGCATCTGCTCCAGGTCTTCTTCCAGCAGGTTGAGGGTCTGGGCGCGATAGACCGCCGACAACGCCAGCGCGCCGCCGACCAGCACGACAAGCCCCCAGACAGCGGCAGCCAGCATGATGCGCCGCGCCAGGGACAGGCGTGTCCACCGGTCAAGCAGGCTTGGGCGTGAGGCGGCGCTGTCGCTCATGGTCCGGGCTCCGGCGCGGTGCGGGCCTTATCCGACGACGCGGGTTTCGGCGTCCGGCACGACGAGGCGGTAGCCAAGGCCCCGCTCGGTCTGGATACGGTCCTGGCCGATCTTGCGGCGCAGGCGCCCGATGAAGACCTCGATCGTGTTCGAGTCGCGGTCAAAGTCCTGATCATAGATATGCTCGACCAGTTCCGTGCGCGGCACGACGCGGCCCATATGATGCATCAGGTAAGACAGGACGCGATATTCATGCGCGGTCAGTTTCACCGGTTCGCCGTTCACGCTGGCGCGGGCGGCGCGGGTATCGACCATCAGCTTGCCGGCTTCCAGCGTTGCGGCAGAATGGCCAGCGGCGCGGCGCAGCAGGGCGCGCAGGCGGGCCAGCAATTCTTCGGTGATGAAAGGCTTGGTGAGATAATCGTCAGCGCCGGCATCGAAGCCCGCCACTTTCTCGCTCCACGAATCGCGGGCGGTCAGGATCAGGACCGGGAAGGATTTGCCGTCCGCGCGCCATTTCTTCAGGACGCTGACCCCATCCATCTTCGGCAGGCCCAGATCCAGGATCACCGCATCATAAGGTTCGGTATCGCCAAGGAAGTGGCCGTCCTCGCCATCGGCAGCCAGGTCGACCGCATAGCCCGATTGGGAGAGCACGTCGGCCAGCTGGCGGCGCAGGTCTGAATCATCTTCAACTACCAGGATACGCATGGACGCGTCCCTCCGATCTAAAAAAACAATGTCGGGTCAAGCACCCTGCCGGTCAAGGACCGCGCCGGTCCGGGCGTCCACCGTGAAGCGCATCTTGCGGCCATCGCCGGTGATCCAGTCGATCCTGTATTGCGGCTTCCCGCCATTGTCGTACAGGTCCGCGCCGAGCTGGTAGCCGCCATATTGCCGCTTCAGAGTCTGGAAAATCTGGCTGAGCGGCACCGTCTTGCCCTCGCGCACCGAATCGCGCGCCTGGCCCGGCGACCACTGGTTACGCCAGTCCTGAGCGAGCGCCGGCGGCGTCACCACAAGGCCGAGGGCCAGAAGAAGGGCAGAAATCCGTTTCATCACATCGCTGTATAGGCATCAGGCTCTGAATACCAAGTGAACACTTCCCCCCAGATGTATTCAGGCGGCCATGGTCGCTTTCCGGGCAGCGCAATCATCCCCGGTTCCGCCGCGCGCGGCGGGCCTGTGCGGCCGCTTCGACGTTCGGGTCCGAGGCGATCACGAGCCCGCGCATGACCCCTTTCATCACAGCGGACGTGCGGTCAAACACGTCCAGCTTGGCAAAGATTCGTTTCACATAGGTGCCCACGGTCTCCTGGCTGAGGTCCAGCATGTCCGCGATGCCGGCATTGCTGCGGCCTTGAGCCATCCAGTGCAGCACATCGAGTTCGCGGCTGGAGAGGTTCATTTCGTATTGCAGCTCCGCCGAGATCAACTGGCAGTAGCGCACATAGGAAATCTCCGCGACGATCTGGAACACGGAGAGGTCAACCTCGTCCAGCTCCTCTTCCCCGGATTCCGAACTGGCCCCAAAAAATCCGACCCGTGCCGCCGATCCATAGGTCGCGACACAGATGCCCTTGGCCATGCCCCAGCCGGCCATGTCTTCAAGGTATTGGGTCTCTTCCTGATTGAGCACGACATCGCCCGGAAGGCGATGCCAATGAAACGCCGTGCCGATCCGCACGGAGATATCCGGCAACGGGTCGTCCATGTGGCGGGTCTCGCGATAGGCGGTCTCCCAGTTCATGGGAAAGCCCGCATTGGTCACGGACCGGCCAACCGACCGGTCATGCCCGACAGGCGACAGGCAAAACACACGCGACATCCCCATCTCGCCAAAAGCCGAGAGCGTCGCCTGACGCAGATCGAGCAGGGACCGCGCCTCCATGATGGCCTTCAATTTTTCGAGCATGTCTGCGCCTCTTCCCCAGAGAACCATGATGTGGCCCCTTCGCGCCGGTTTCAAGCGGAATTCCGGCCGGGTCAGTTTCCTGTGAGGCGTTTCTCTCGCATCTGGTCCGGAAACCGGATCGGACTGCAGTCCAGACCATGCTCCAGACATTTCCCGACCGCCAAGGGCCGGTCGAACACTCCGCGACAGGCCTAGCCGCCCAGCAACAGCAATGTGGTCGCATCCGAGGAAATGCCCGCCTGCAGCGCATAGAGATGGTCCAGCAGGTTCAGCGTCTCTTTCGCATCATGGCAGCGATCATCGACATAGAACCAATAGTCCCGGTATTCGACCGCAATCGATGCGGTTTCGGGGCGCTCCTCGGCCGACTGCACGGCGAACAGGCCGCCATTCACATCCTGCCATCCGCCCGGCGCGCGGCAGGGATCGGCGGAGGCCTCCACAGCCATTTGGGACGCGCGGGCGATGTCCTTGTGCGCGTCCGGAATGTGGATGGACTGGGACAGGGCCGACATCACGCCGAGCAGGGAGCGGCCGCGGGCCGCATAGTCGCCGAGCGAATTGCCCCGCGTTGAAATCTCGGTGATGTAGCGGTCGCCCGAAATCACGCTGACATCGGACACCCAGTAGCGGCGGAAGAAGTCAGCCAATTGCTGGCCGAGTTCGGTCGTGCGCTGCCATTTCAGGATCACGCGCGGCTTGCCGTCGCCATTTTCCTCGGTCTCGTCGGGATCGATCACCTGCACCAGCAATTGCCCGCGCTCCTGCAGCGACCGCATCAGGGCGGCCAGCTCCCGAAAGTGCGCATTGTCGGGCATCGTGGGCGGTGTCGGCCCGGCCGCCGCGCGGGCATTTTCCAGGTCGCCGATCCGGGACACACAGCACAGCATCAGCCGTTCCACGCTCCAGCCGGACTGGCTCATCAGGAAGATGGTCGCTGGCGGCAGCGGCTGGAGAATCTGCTGGGCATAATCCGATCCGCGCAGCGCAGAATAGGCGATGGAAGGCTGGCTGCTCATATTGGTGCCGAAATTGCCGTTGAGCACCTGGTCCAAATCCTGCCCACTGAGCGCAAAGGCGGAGGCCAGCGCACCATTCACCATCGTGTTCTCGGTCGTCGTGATCCGCTCGGCATCCACGAAGGTCACCGGGTCGTTGTAGCGCAAGCGGACAATGTTCAGCAGCAATTGCTCCTGGCGGGCATCGGAAATGGCCGAAGAATAGGCCAGCGTATCGGATTCGATCGGCGAAACCGGCCGGGCCGGATGCACGCATCCCGCCAGAAAGACCATGCCGCAGAGCGCAAGTTTCATGTTTTGAAAGCGCCGTGTACCCGTTTGCGTTGCCGTCATCATTGCCCCTGCCATAAATTTCTCATCAACACCTGTCCCATCGCCCGGCGGCTCGGCCCGACCAGCTTGGACTGTAGTGTATTCTACACAATGACGGTTTCCGGGTGATTACTTTTCCCTGAGAATGGAACTGTTTTTCCCCGAGAGTGGGCCGTTTTTGCGCAGCGGGATTCGTTTTTTGGTAACGCAATTCGAAGCATGACTTCCTAAAAAATGGAGCCTTGCTCACATGTATGACGTGTTGAATTGCATAACGACAGAGCATGACTGGCAGCATGTTCTGGCGGCATTGTTTGTTCTCGCATTCAGCAATTGCTGCTCGCTGATCATCTACCACCGCAGTCAGGCCGCTCGGCGGGAACGCAACAAGGTATTGTGGGCGATTGCCGCCGGCATGGTTATCGGTCTCGGCGTATGGGCCACGCACTTCATCGCCCTGCTCGGCTACAAGCCCGGATTCGAAGTCCTGTTCTCGGGCGGACGGACTGTCATCTCTGCCGCGATTTCCGTGTCCGGCTTTATTATCACTGCCCTGCTGCTACGGCTCAATTCCGATGCACCCTTGAGACTGGCCTGTGCGGGCATCGCCACCCTGTCCGTGGCGGGAATGCACTTCTTCGGCATGACCGCGCTGCAGGCTTCTGCCGTGATCGAATATGACAGCCTGTCGGTCACAGCCGCGCTGGTGCTGGGTTTTCTCAGCTTTGCCGGCACCTATATGATGGGAGGCAATCCGAAAATCCGCTGGAGTACGGCCATCGCCACAGCCACCAGCGTCCTGGCGGTCCTCTCCATTCATTTCATCAGCGCCTCCGGCACCACGATGGTCCCGATCAAGGGTCTGGAGACTCCCCTGATTCCGCTCCACACTGGCGGTCTCAGCCTCATCATCGGTATCGCCATGCTGGTGATTATCTTCCTGTCCGCCATGGCCGCAGGCCTGGACTCCCGCTTTCAGCGGCTTCGCAGCACAGAACAGCGCAAACTGTCCCTACTGGCCGATTCCAGCAGCGAAGGCCTGTTCATGGTCTCTCCCGAGGGCACCGTGCTGCATACCAATGTCTCCGCACTGATCATGTTCAGTGACCGGACCAGTGATCTCGATAATTTGCGCGATCTCGGCCATTTGGCGGACCGCAGCCGCCTGCCCGATCTTCGCGGACGCGCCATCCAGACCCTGCTGCAGATCGAGGATGAGGTGGCCACGCTGAAGGACGACCACGACTATGGCGAACGCCGTATCCGGTTCGAGGATGGCCGGGAAATCATCGCCATGATCTCCAGTCGCTGCGTCGAGGAAAAGGACGAGGTCTTCATTGTCTTCGCCGTCCACGACATCACCCAGCGCGTTCGCGCCGAAGCCCGGGTGCGCACACTGGCCTATCGCGACTCGATGACCGGGCTTCCGAACCGCATCTCCTTCAACATGGCGCTGGAATCCTCTGTCGGACGCGAGACGCGGCGTCCCAATGATCTCGCCGTCATGATCATCGACCTGGATGAATTCAAGGAAATCAACGACCAGTATGGACACGGCGCGGGCGATACGCTGCTGAAGGCCATGGGCCGCCGCCTTTCCAACCAGCTGACGGACGCGGACCTGGTTGCCCGTCTGGGCGGCGACGAATTCGCGGTCCTGATTCGCGGCCGCAGCACCGCTGACGAGGTGGCCGAGATGGCCAATCGGATTCTGGACGCCCTTTCGGAGCCCTTGTCCATGGGGCGCCGTGTGGTGAAGTGCGGCGGCAGTATCGGGGTCGTGAACGTTCCGCCCGGCGCGTCCAGCCCTGCGCGGATCCTGACCTTTGCCGACCGGGCGCTCTACTCTGCCAAATCCGATGGACGGGGCTGTATCCGTTTTTACGATGCGGACCTGCACCAGCAACAGATCGAGATCCGCAACCTCGAACGCGCCTTGCACAAGGCCATTGAGAATGACGAATTCGTCCTGCACTTCCAGCCCAAGGTCAGCGCGTCCACGCGGGCCGTGGTCGGCCGCGAAGCCCTGATCCGCTGGAATCGTCCGAACATCGGCCTCGTCAGTCCCGACGAGTTCATCCCGCTGGCGGAACAGAGCATGCTGATCTGCGACATTGGCCGCTGGACCATCTACGCCGCCTGCGACGCCGCCAGCCGCTGGTCCGGCGGGGAATCGGTTGCCGTCAATCTATCGGCGCGCCAGCTGCTGGACCCGGACATTGTCCACCACGTCAAGATGGCGCTGCAACAGTCCCGACTGGACCCGGCCCGTTTCGAACTGGAAATCACCGAAACGGCGATCATCAACAACACCCAGCTGGCGACCAGCATCCTGCTCGACCTCAAGGCGCTCGGCATCAAGATCTCGCTCGATGATTTCGGGACCGGCTATTCCTCCATGAGCTACATTCAGGAATTCCCGTTCGACCGGATCAAGATCGACCGGTCCTTCGTCATGTCGATGAATGCTGATGTGAAATCCCGCGCCATTGTCGAGTCGATCATCCACCTTGCCCATTCGCTGAACATCCCGGTTGTGGCTGAGGGGGTCGAAACCGAAGACCAGGCGGAAGCCCTGGCCCTGCTCTCATGTGAGGAATTGCAAGGCTACCTGATCGCAGCGCCTGCGCCGTTCGAGGACATGATGGCCCGCGTGATAGCCGACGCGCTGATCTTCGAGTCGGAAAGCGCCTAGCGGCCTTCCGCCCAGGTTTTCAATCCTTCGTCCTTCGGATCGTCGAGCACGATTTCCAGCCGCGCATACAGATTGCCCGGCGTGGAAGTTTGAACGCCCTTGCCGCGCAGGCGCAGCTGAGAGCCCGTATTCGAACCAGCCGGCACTTTCAGCGTGACCGGGCCGGAAGGCGTCTTCACCTCGACACTGCCGCCCAGCACCGCGACCTTCAGGTCAATCGGCACGGTCATGCGCAAATCCTTGCCGTCGCGCTCCCATACCTTGCTCGCCGTCACCTCGACCTCCAGCAGGGCATCGCCCGGCGGTCCGCCATTCGGAGATGCCTGGCCCTGGCTTTTCAGGCGCAGGGTCTGGCCGCTCTCGATACCCGCCGGAATGTTCACATCCAGCGCGGTGCCGTCGGCCATGGTCATCCGCCGACGCGCGCCGGTCACGGCATCGGCAAAGTCGATGGTCACGCGATAGCGCACGTCCCGGCCCTTGACCGGTCCGCTGCGCCGGGACCGGCCGCCGCCGAACATGCCGGACAGGATATCCTCGAAGGGGTCGCCCTGTGCGCCGCCGAACGGGTTGCCGGCCCCGCGCGATTCCCAGCGCTGGCCTCCGCCACCGCCCGGATATCCGCCGCCCGGAAAGCCCGTAGGATTGCCATCGCCGTCAATCTCGCCGCGGTCGAATTTGGCTCTCTTTTCCTTGTCACCAAGAATGTCCCACGCCTGGGAGACGTGCTTGAATTCTTCCAGCTTTTTGGCATCGTCCGGATTCTGGTCGGGATGCAGATCCTTCGCTTTCCGGCGGTGCGCCTTCTTGATCTCGGCCTCGCTGGCCGAGCGGTCAACGCCGAGCACTTTATAGGGGTCGAGGGCCAAGGGCGGAAAATCCTTCCAGTCACGAATCTGATATCCGATCACAGTTAGGATGTCCCGACCCGTAATGAAACCCGGATATTACCTTACCGGATCGGCCCGCGCGGCAATGCAGTCCTGTTTGGCAGCCCGCCAATCTTCAAATCACGGTCCACAGACCCGTCCGCCCGTCCTGTCCGACCTCCGCAACCCGCGCCGCTATGGCGTCTTCCACCCAGTCCGCAAAGGGGGTCTCCACCACGCTCTGCGCGCCAAACCCGCTGCCTGTGTCGAACGCGACCGCAAACCGGCCCGCATTCTCCGCCTCCGGCATGGCCCAGCTTTGCGGCACATCCGCCCCGCGCCGGGTCCAGCTGAGCTGGCCCGCCCGCACGCGCAGATGCGCCACAGGCCAGGGCAGGCCCGCGCGGTCCTCGAACATGGCCGTCTGCGGGGTATCATCCGTCGCGGTCCGCCAGACCAGGTCTGCCCCATAGGCCTCCCCGCCAAGGCTCGCCCGCGCCACCGCCGCATCCAGCATCACCAGCCGTGCGCCAATCGCCGCGTCGCCGGACACATTCCCTCGCTGGCCCCGCAACAGCCCTGTCAGGCGCCATGTGTCGGGCGCAATCAGGTCGGCCTGTTCAAACTGAACGCATTCCCAGCCCGCCTGCGTCTCCAGCAGCGCCGCATTGCCGCCGGAAAGGACCAACGCTTCCGGCAGGCTCGCAAATTCCCCACCCGGACAATACACGCTCAGCGCATTCGCCCGGTCCCACCTCCCGACCGGCCCGGCGCTGCACGCTTCCGTCAGCCGACCAATCACCGCCGGGCGGTCGAGTCGAACTGTCTCGCTCAGCGCGTCTTCGGCCAGGCCGGCTGACACGACCACTTCTCCCGGCCACGGATCGGCCCATGCCGCCACCAGAGGCCCGGCGCCCTCGCCGAACTCCGGCAGGCTGGGCGCGTCCATGATAACGAGGTCCACCCCGCCGAACACAGGCACCGGCGGCGGCGCGCTGCCCGCCTCGCCCGCCCGCACGCGCGGCATCGCGGCAACCTCCTCCCGGCAGGTCAGCGCCCGCACACCGCCCCGGTCGACAACATCCGTGACACGCCAGACCGGCCCGCCCTCCACGCGCAGCCCATCCCCCGGCTCCAGCGCCAAAGCCGAGAGCGACACAGCACAAATCGCCGTCTCCCCGTTCGCCGCCGATTCCAGCAGCGCCCCGGCCACCGCCTCCGCCCGGCTCGCCCCGAGCGCCAACGGCAAGGCCACATCCTGCACCAGTCGCGGATCACCGCCTTCCGTCCGCGCCTCCGCCATGCCCGGCTGGTAGTCCGCCTCCAGATCAACATAGGTCAGCCTGAGTCTTGCAGGTGCCTTGTCGAGCAGGGCGCGCGTCTTCTTCAGTCCGCCTTCCACCAGCGCGCCCGGCGCCACATCCAGAACGCCGCCTTCGCCCGCCATGCGGAACACCAGCGCCCCGCCGCGTTCCACGCACTCGAAGCCATACGCCGCCCTGAGCGGCTCCAGCGCCGCCCGCACCGAATGCACCCCGTCGAGCCCATAGCCTTCGACAATCCCGTCCAGCCCCGACACATCGACTGCCGTCACGCCGCCCCGTGCGCAGAAATCCGCCACCACATCGGCCAGCGGCGCAAGGCCCGACCGGCCATTCAGCCAATGTCCGCGCGCCCAGTTGCCGCCATCGCTCCAGACCTCCTCCTTCAGCGGCCAGGCCGGAAAGGGCCGCCCGTCCCATGCCCAGACATAAGCCGCCTCGACCAGCGGGCTCGCCTCCCAATGCGGCAACACCACCGCGAGTGCCCGGCGCTGGAACACTTCGTCCCGCGCCCCGCTCGAATAGGGCGGCAGCGCGCTCTCGCTGCTCTTGGGATCAACGAACACATTCGGCGCATTGCCGCCCTTGTCGACCGCCGCAAAGCCGATCTCGGTCAGGCGAACCGGCTTGGCCCCCGGCACCCAGCCAGTTGGCATCGGATTGCGCACCCCGTCGGGACGTTCGTGATGATACGCGCCTGCCCAGCCCGCAATATCCTTTTGCCGGAACACGAAGTGCTCGCCATGCGCCGTATCATTGATCTGTGCACGCACCTGCGCGTCGCGCGCAGCCTGGTCCGTATAATACCAGTCAAACGCCTCCCCGCCCGCAATCTGCGACGCCAGATAGGCCGGGTCATCGGCTGCGGCATAGCCTGCCAACGCATCAAGGTGATCGTCCCCGTCCCGCCAATCCCCCAGCGGCGGATACCAGTCGACGCCAACGAAATCGACATTGGGGCTCGCCCAGAGCGCGTCCAGCGGGAACAGGACATCCTCCGATCCGTCACCGGGGACATAAGCCCCATATTCGGTCCAGTCCGCGCCATAGGACACTTGCGCGCCCGGCAGGATCGCCTTCACCTCCGCCGCCAGCGCCACCAGCGCTTCAACGAACGGAAACGCCCCGGCCGCATCCCGCACCCGGCTGAGGCCCACCATCTCGCTGCCGATCAGGAACGCCTCGACGCCGCCTGCGTCTACGGCCAGCTGCGCATGATGCAGGATGAAATTCCGGAACCCATTTGATCCGTTCACGAAACTCTCAATCTCGCTCCGCGCCGCCGCGGTGCCATCTGCCGACACGCCGATCCGCCCCCGCCACGGAAAGCCGGACGTGTCCATGAACAGGAAGGGCGACAGCGTGACAGACAGGCCCCGTGTTTTCATCTCCTGAATAGCGCCGATCACGCACCGATCCGCAGGCGTGCCGCCATAATTCGGATGGCCGTCTTCATCCCGCGAAATGACATAGGCATCGCCCCGCGCGACGCCCGCCACTTCCCACGCATAGGGCACGGTCACCCGCTCACGTGTCTCCACGCCGGGATGTATCTCGCACGCGCCCGCCTCGATACTCGTCCCGAACCAGCCGACCGTCAGCGCGGCGCGCGACACGTTCGGCAGGTCGTTTTCCAACTGGTCCAGCGAGACAAGAAAATCCGCCCGCGCCTCGCCGGACCACGCATTCACCGCGCGCTCATGCCCCGGAAAAGCCTGCTCGCGCGCAATTTCCGTCGCATAGACAAACTCGCCCGACGCCGGGATGATGTTCACCCCCGTCACCACATCGCCCAGCCCCGGCTCAGACCCGCCCGGCGGCACGCGCTCGACCTCAAAGGAAAGCTGCGGCAGCCGGTTGCCAAACGTATCCAGCGGCAGATCCTCGAACACGATATAGGCCGTCCCGCGATAGGCCGGTGCCACGCCCTCGATCATCTCGATCAGCGGATCGGGCATTTGCGCCTCGTCGCCATTGTAGACCCGGTGCACCACGCCCGACAGGTCAAACGCCTCACCATTTGCCCAGGCCCGCCGCACGCCCAGGATCGGCCCCTCGCCCAGTGCCACGGCAAAGCTGACCGAGTAGTCATATTCGGTGAGCTTCGGCCCGCCCTTGCTGCTCGCCCGCCGTGTCGTCTTGCTCTCCTTGAACCGCGCCGCCCAGATCACCTGACCGCCGACCCGCATCCGGCCGTAGACAGAGGGCAGGCCCGCCCCCTCGCGCGCTTCCATCACCGGCAGGGATTTGACGCGCGGGCCTTCCTGCGCGGGCGCGAAATACGCCCCGACCGCTTGCCCCGCCAAACTGCCCAGCGACTTGCCAATCCCTGCGCCGGAGAGCTGCCGTCCCAGCAGGTTCAACCCCTGCGGCAAGGCCTGCTGCCCAATCACCTGCCCGACACTCGAAAACACGATCTGCGCCATGTCCTAATCCTCCACACCGGGAAAGGCGAAGGCCGCCACCGCCCGCCTCCGCCACCACGGCACCAGCCGCGTCTCCACCACCGCCCGTCCCCAATAGGCGTGGACCAGCGCGCCTTCGCCGCTCAGCACGCCGCAATGCTTGGCGGGCACACCTGTCGCCATCCGGAAGACCAGCACATCGCCCGCCTGCGCTGTACCCAGCGGCACTTCAACCAAATGCGCCCGCGCCGCTGCCAGCAGCGTCTCCTTGCCCGTCACTTCGGCCCAGTCCGGCGTATAGGGCGGCAAGCGTGCGGGCTCCGGCCCGACCAGCTCCCGCCATACGCCCCGCACGAGGCCAAGACAATCACAGCCCGCGCCCTTGCGGCTCGCCTGATGGCGATAGGGCGTGCCCAGCCAACTGCGCGCCGCCGCCACGATCTCGTCCCGCCTCATCGCCGACCTCCATCATTGCCGCTCGCCGCCGGGCCGAGCAGTACGAAATCCGCGCCCGGCAAATGCGGGAAGCCCCGAAAATTCTCGGCATTGCCGAAAACGTCCGAACACGTCTCGAACCTGTGATCGCAGGCTGTGCCCGGAAACGCGCCCACATCCACGCCGCAGCGCGCATCGCCCAGCACGGCGTCGCACTGGCGTGCATAAACCCGGCCCAGCGGCCGTTCGAATTCGGCCTTCCGGCTCACCAGCTGCGCCTCGAACCCGGTCTCACTGCGCGTTACTTCGCTCAGCCGTCCGCTCCAGACCGGAATGTACAGATCCGGCCGCTGCCAGTCGGCGCGGATCACTTCCACACGCGCGCCATCCCACAGGCCCGCTGCAAGGTCCGTTTCCGTAATCGCCTCATGTCCCAGCGCTCCGCCCGCTGCCGCATGGCCGGGCCTCAAATCGGCCGACTGCGCAAAGCTCGCCCCTTCCAGCGCCGCGCCGGGCTGGTAGAGCGTTCCGTCCACCTCCAGCGCCCGGTCATGCTCGGTCACGGCCAGCCCAAACCCGTCCGCCCGCTCCAGCCGCCAGCAGAGGCACGTCGTCGCCGCCCCGCTCGCCAGTCGTTCTGCTAAGTCCTGTTCAATGATCCGCATGGCGCCTATCCCACCAGTTCGATGAGCGGCACACGCAGCGCCTTGCCTGCGCCAAAGCCTTCCAGCGTGATGTCGAGCCGGTCCGTATCGAACCGCACCGGGCAATCGAACCGGAACCCGGAACTCACCACAGCGCCCGGCTCTGGCGCGCTGTCCAGTGTCACTTCGCCCGTCATTTCATCGACGGTGAACGGAGCCGCCACGCCGTTCACGGCGACCAGTACGCTGCCCGCCACCGGCTTCAGGATGCGTCGTGCATAATCGCCATATGCCTTCACAAGCCCGAACCGCGTCTCCGTGCCATCGCCCGTCCCGATTACCTGGTCCGTTACCGTCGGCATCTCGCCCACCGCGCAGGACCGATCTTCCAGCGCATCCCGGAACCGGAACCCATGCAGCCGCCCGCCCCGCGCCTCGAAGAACTCGACCAGCGCCTGCAGCGCGTCCAGCTTCAGCGCCGCGCTGCCGACATCCCAGCGCCGCCGCGAGCCGGCCCAGACCGCATTGCGCGCCTCGGCCCCGCTCGCCAGCGTCACCACGTCCGTGCGCCGCTCCGGCCCACCCGTCGCTGCCAGCGCCAGCGGCACCGGGAAACTCACCTCATGGAAATTCGCCAAGCTCACAGGAATCGCCCTCCGCCTGCCACGATCCGCGCCAGCAGGGCGCTCATTGTCGCTTCGCTCTCACGTCCGGATGGCTCCGCTCCCGGCGCATAATTCATGTTCAGCGTCACCGCCTGCTGCGCGCCGCTCTGTGCGCCCGCCATCGCCGCAACGCTTTCGGCGGCGACACGTGCCAGATCCTTCAGGATGCTTTCCGCCATGCGCTCGAAATCCAGCTCGCCCGACCGGGCGGCCTGTCCCAGCGCTGCCTCGATGCTCTGCCCCGCCCGCCCGAAGGCGGCCTCCAGCGCTTCGGCCGCCTGGACGCCCGGCCCCTCGGCCAGGCTGCGCAGCGCGTCGCCTGCGGCGTTCAAATCATTGTCGAAATCGTTCATTGCGCTTTCTCCTCATCCGGAAACGCCGCCATCAATTCCTGTAGCCGCTCCGCCTTCAGCCCTGCCCGGCGCGCCGCGAGCCAGCGCCATTCGGTCAGCGACAGCTGCCAGAAATCCTTCGGCCCGATCCCCACCGCCAGCGCCGAGCGCAACATCTCCGCCCATGGCAGCATCACCCCGCCAGCCCCAGCCGGAAGGCTTCGGCCACCGCCCGCGCCGCCGCGCCCGGCGCCACGTCCTGCTCGCTCAGGCGCGTCGCCAATTCGCCATCACCGCCGCCCCGCAACAGGGCTGCCAGCACCACCAGCAAATCCGCCGCTGACAGGGCCCGCATCCGCGCCTCCAGCTCGCTCATCCGCGCGCAGCCGAACGCCGCCTCGATCTCGGCCAGCGCGCCCAGCGTCAGGCAGAGCCGCCGCGCCACGCCGCCGATCACCAATCCGGTCTCGCCCCGCGCCGCGTTCATGGCAGCACCTCAAAGGCGAGCAGGCCCGCGCTTTCCAGCGTGACAGAGAATTCCGCCTCGCCATCATGCGCGCCGCTCCAGCTGAGTTCGCTGATCTGGAACGCGCCCCTCAGCGTGCCGAAATCCGGCAGGACGAGCTGCCAGTCCGGCGCCTCTCCGCCAAAGAACACGGCCCGCATTCGCGCATCCGAAGCCGCGTCCTTGAACACGCCGCGCCCGGTCACGCGGGCGGATTTGATGCCCGCCCCCTCGACCAGTTCGCGCCAGGCTTCGGCGCTGTCGGCGCTGGTGCCGTCCACGGTCCCGGCCGACAGCTGGATGCGGCTCGCCCGCACGCCTGCCAGCGTCGTGAACCCATCCGCGCCGTCTGAAATCTTCAGCAGGATGTCCCTGCCCCTCTGGCCCGCCATCAGCCTGCCTCCTCCGATATGATCCGAATGCGAATGATTCCGCGAAAGGCGCGCTTGTCGGCGGTGCGCATGACATCGCCATAAACGACATGCGCCATCACCACATGCACGCCAGCCCCGCTCCAGTCCGCGCCCTCAACCGCCGCGCGCAAGGCCGCCACCGCTGCCTTCGCGGCTTTCAGCCCGTCCTCGCGGCTGAACACGGCGAGCGTCAGCCGGTGCTCATGGCCGTCCACCAAGGCCGCCCCGGCGGCCGTGACCTCATGGCGCTCCAATTGCGCATAGGGGAAGATCGGCGCATCGCTCTCCGCATCGAACACGCGTGCCGGTGTGCCGAAGATCGCCTGCACGCCGGCATCGGCCCGCAGCAGCGCCATCAGGGCGTCCTGGATGGCGGCCTCGGCGCTCATATCCGACGCTCCCGCCGCGCGGCGAGAATTTCGCGGACCTCGTCCGGCAGCGCCTCGCCCGCCTCACGCCGATAGGCCGCCAGCACCAGCCGCTTCAGCGCCTGCACCAGATCCTCCGGCACATCCGCTGCCGCGCCATAGCCGGTCACGAAGGTCACGTCCGCATGCCCGCCCGGCGGAATGGGCGGCAACGACACGAACGGCTTCAGCCGCAGCCGCCCGCCGCTCAGCGCAAACCGCGCGGTGTAGAGTTGCGCCACGCCGTCTGCATCGATTGTCTCAACCGAGACCAGCGCCGAGGCCGGCCCCGGCACCAGCCGCATGCCGGTCCGCGTCACGCCGGATGGCCAGCGGTCAAACCGCCGCGTCACCGTGCGCTCGATCAGGGCCAGCCCCGTCTCCGCCTCCAGCCGCGCCCGCGCCGCCGCGATCAACTCCGCCACCAGCCCATCCTCGCCCGCATGGCCGATGCGCAAATACTCCTTTGCCGCGTCGAGAGACAAAGCCTCCCCGTCCGGCGGTGAGATCACCGTCAGATTGTTCATCTCTTACCCTTTGTTTTTATGGGGTTATTCGCCGTATACTCTGGATATACAGCCTTCATGGGAGCTTGAACCACATCTAATCAATGGAGTGATGTGATGAAGATTCCCAAGAAACTGCGTGAATGGATGGACTGGCTTCGGATACTACTTGGACTGCTGCTGCTGAGCTTGGAACTCATGCAAAAGCTACCCTAAACCAGCCCCTCCAGCTTTTCGATCAGCGTGCCCCCGATGGGCAGGGCGACGCTGCGGACGAGTTCATTGTCGATCTCGGTCTCGGTCGAATTGATCAGGGTCGAGAGCGCTTCGGCGATCTTCGTAGTGAATTCCTCCTGCTGCGGGCCGGTCAGAAGCGCGGCCTGGCGGATGAGGGTGGTGAGAATGGATTCGAACATGTTTGGTTTCCTTTGGTTGGATTGAACTTGCGAAGCACCCACACAAGCAACGCGCAGGCGCAGGGTGCCCGAGCGCAGCGAGGAACCGCGCCCGAGCAGATTTAAAAACTCAGAACACCATCACTTTCGCGGCGTCGAAATTCTGCACGCCGCCGCCGACGCGCTTGGTCGTGTAGAACAGGACGAAGGGCTTAGCGGAGTACGGGTCACGCAAGACGCGCGCGCCCTGCCGGTCGGCGATCAGGTAGAAGCGGCGGAAGTCGCCGAAGGCGATGGCCGCATTGCCCGTGCCAATGTCCGGCATGTCCTCGGCCTCGGTCACCGGATAGCCCATGATCGTGGCGGGCTCGCCCCCCGTGCCGGGCTGCCAGATATACCGCCCGTCCACATCTTTCAGCTTGCGGACAGCGGCCACCGTGCGCCGGTTCATCACGAAGCGACCATTGGCGCGGAACTGTGCCTTGGGCGTGTAGATCAGGTCGATCAGCTGGTCTGCCGCATCGGCGGCGGCAAAGTCCCCGGCCACCGAGCCCACCTTGCCCCAGACATGGCTTGCCTCGGCGACGATCTCATAGTCGAGAAAGCCCTTCGGCTTGCCATCGCCATCGCCGCTGATGAAGGCCGCCGATTCCTGCGCCGCAAAGGCGGCCTCCACCTCATCGGCCAGCCAGGCATCAATATCGGCATAGGAATCTTCCAGCAGGGTCTGCGTCGCCGCCGGCATGGCGTAAAGCTCGCCCGCCGGGAATTCGAGCAGGGACAGCCCCGACTGCGCCGTTTCGGTCCGCGCCACCTGTTCGCCGACCCAACTGGCCGCCGCGCCCAGCCCGACCGGCTTCTTGTAGACACCGGCAGACGTCTGCCGCACGGTCGCGATCTGGCGCATCGGGCTTGCCGCCAGCAGGCGCGACTCGATCAGCCGGTCCAGCTCCGGCGGCGCAATATAGCCGCCCTGCTCATCCGTGCCAGTGTTCAGCGCCTTCACGTCGAGCCGCGACAGCCCGCTATCATCGCCGCTGCGCAAATAGCGCCCCCAGGCCGCGCTGCGCGCATCCTCGTCGGCGGTCTTCCCCTCGCCTGCCTCCGGCCGGGCCATTTTCAGGCTCAGCGCTTCGAGCCGCCGGTCAATGCGCGACAGCCGTTCATCCGTTAGCGGATCGCTTGCGCCCTTGGCTTCGATCTCCGCCAGGCGGGCATCGTTCGCCTCGGTATAGGCGGCGAAGGCCGCCATCAGCTCGGCATCGCCGCCACCTGCCATCTTGGTTTCCTTGGTCATGCTGTCTCCATTCCTCTCAAATTCACCATCCTTCGACTTCGCTCAGGATGAGTTCTGTACTTTCAAAGCGCTCATGCTGAGCGAAGTCGAAGCACGAGCGCGGGCTTCCGGATCACGCCGCTTTCGCCTCCGCCCCCAGCAGGGAAAACCGGGCCCGTGCCTGCATCGGGCTGGTCACAAGGGAGACCTCGACAAGGTCCACCTCGACCAGTTCCCGCCCGTCCGGGCGCCGTGCATTCCAGAGGCGCGGGCGGAAGCCGATGGAGAGGCCGCTGAGCCCCTGCGCCACCAGGGACCGCGCCGCCACGCCCTCGACGAGACCGCGCACATAGAGCCCGCGTCCATCCTCGATCATCCGCACCCAGCGCCCGGCCATCGTGCCCGGCCTGTGTTGCAACAGCATCGGCAGCTGCGTGCCCCGTTGCAGGCTGCGGGCAAAGGCGCCCGCCCGCACGACATCCCCGCTCGCATCCGGCACGCCGAACAGCGAGGCATAGCCTTCGATGAGGAGGGGCCTGCGCGTTCGAAGACCTCCCCCTAACTCCCCCCTTTCAGGGGGGAGAACAGACCGGACATGCCGTTGGCGTTCCTCCCCCTGGAAGGGGGAGGACAGGTGGGGGTCCACCGGACTCTCCCCACGAAACACACCCCTATTCATCCGCGCCCTCCAGTCGCCGCTCGATCCGGTCCAGCTGGCTTTCCATCCGGTCCACGCCCTCTTCGACGCGCGCCAGCCGCTCGACCACGCTGCGCCGATCCCGGACCGTGTCTTCCAGCGTCGAGATCCGCTCCGCTGCCGCGCCCGCCCAGACCAGCGCCCCGCCGGTCTGCACCAGCACGGCGACGAGGAATCCGATCGTCACTTTCCGGTCGAGCTTCATGGCTGCAGCCCCGCCAGCTTTCGCTTCTCTTCGCCGGTCGCAAAGCTCGCGCCTTCCAGCCGCGCCCAGAGCGCATCGCGCTCGGCCGACAGGGCGGGCACGCGATCAATGTCCGCGCGCACCTCCACCTCCGCCCCGAACGGCACATCCAGCCAGGCCGACAGCGCCGCCGCCATCTTCTGCGCCAGCGGCAAGACGGTCATCCGCCAGAAGGCGAGGTTCGCCTCCTTGTAGTTCGAATACGTATTATCCCCCGGAATCCCGAGCAGCATGGGCGGCACGCCGAGCGCCAGCGCGATCTCACGCGCCGCGCCGTGCCGCGCCTGAAGGAAATCCATCTCGGCCGGCGACAATGACATTGGCCGCCAGTCGAGCCCGCCTTCCAGCAATAGCGGCCGCCCGGCATTCGCCGCGCCGGAATACATGCCTTCCAGCTCGGCCTTCAGCGCGTCGAACTGGTCCGGCGGCATCCGCCCATGCCCGCCATAGACCAGCGCGCCAGACGGCTTGGCCGAATTGTCGATCAGGGCCTTGGCCCAGTCGGCGCTCGCATTGTGCAGATCCAGCGCCCGCCTTGCCGCGCCCAGCGGGGGCAGCCCCAGCGTGTCGCTGACCGGGTTGAACAGTTTCAGGTGCAGCACCGGGCTCCAGCCGGTCTCGGCATCGCGCCGGATCAGCCGTTCCCCGTGGCGCTCGCGCACCGCCCAGGCCTCGACCCAGCCCCGCGCATCCGACACCGGCCGCATCGCCGAGGGGCTGAGCGCGTAAAGCGCCGAAACCCCCTCCGCCGCGTCCAGCCGCACGCCCTCCAGGAAGGCATTCCCCGTCAACTGGAGCTGGGAATAGGCCGTCTCGAACAATTCTGTCGCAATGCCGTCTGGCTGGGGGCGTCGTATCAGGCGCGCCGCCCCGTCATGGCCGGTCACCAGCGGCACCGAGGCCGCCGCCTCCGCCACCATGCGCACCGCGCGATAGGCGATGGCATTGGCGAGGTAGCCGTCCCGGGTCAGCGCCGCGCCGTCCCGGCTGCCCCAACGGGCCGCCCCGACGTCAGAAAGCGCGACCAGGGGCGGCGCAGATTTCGCCTCGCGGGGACGGCGGCTGAAAGGCCAGATCGGGTTCATGAGGGGCGCTGCTCCATTTGCGTTGATGAGCAGAAATTAAATCCTCACCGGCCCCATCGGATTCAGCCAAAAAAACTCGCAGGAAATCAGCCCGCTAAACAGAGAAAGCTGAGGATTGGAGCAAAATTTTCCCTGTATTTTATTCCCCCGCAGCCATAGCCAGACGGGTCCAAATCTGCTTTTTCGCCATTCGATCAGGGGCGAAGGAGCTAACAGAATGTCGGCACGTGTCATTTCCGTCGCCAACTCCAAAGGCGGCGTTGGCAAAACCACCACTTGTGTCAGTCTGGCTGAGGCTTTTGCCGCCAATGGCTTCCGCACACTGGTCGTGGATCTCGACACCCAGGCCAACGCCTCCCTGCTCGTCTATGGCCATGAGGGCGACGAGCATCTGTTCCAGGCGATCAATGACTACGTCACGATTTCCGACTGGCTGCTGGAGAATTTCTTTGCCGGCGAGCACAAGCGCCTGTCAGATTTCATCGTCACCGACGCCTCCGACGTCACCTATAATGGCAAGCCGCTGGAACTGGACCTGATCCCGTCCTCGCCGCGCCTGCGCAAGACCGAGCGCGAGCTGATCTATGAGCTGACCGCCAAGGGCTATTCGATGGAAGCGCTGCAGGGCCAGGTCGGCCGCCGCATGCGCGACGATTTCGAGAAGCTGAAGGCCGAATATGACGTCATCATCTGCGACTGCCCTCCGGGCATCTCGGTGATGACCGAAACCGTGCTGGCCGCCAGCCACCTCATCATTGTACCGACGATTCCGGACTTCATGTCCACGCTCGGCCTCGACCTGTTCACCGGCGACATCATGCGCAATCTGCGCGGCCGGGACATCGAGAATCTGCCCTGCGTCCTTGCCACCCGCTATGATGGCACCCCGCACCAGCAGGTCGTGCTGAACGCCATGCGCGAAGCGGCCAGTGCCAAGGAAACCGAATTCGACATGTTCAAGACGGTCGTCCCGATGAAGCAGGGCTTTGCCACCAACCCGATCGAGCTTGGCCCCGAGCCGACGCTGCAGGCCAAATGGCCCGGCGATGCGCTCGGCATTGTCGAGAGCCTTCTCAAGGAAGTGCGGGAGAAGATTCAATGAGCGACACCGCCACCCCCCCAAGCGCCAAGGCGCTGGAATCCCTGCTCGCCCAGCGCGAGCGCTTTGCCAGGCTCGGCGAGAAGGATTTCGCCGGGGCCACCATGCTGCTGGTCAAGAAGCTGATGATCTCGGCCGGTCAGACGACGGATGACATGAAGGCCCTGCGCGAAACGGTCGGCGGCGACCTGTTTGAGACCACGCTGAAATCCCTCACCGCCCACCAGGCCCGCCAGCTCGCGCGCCGCATGGACCGCGCGGTGCCGGATCTCGAAGTCTCCACTGCCGGGGCCGCCTGCGCCTGGATCCGCGGCCTGATGAACGGCACCAATCCCGCGCCGACGGAACCCGCCAAGACCGCCGAAGAAACCAAGCCCGACGACACGCCGCCCGCCCCCAAGAACGCCTATTTCGGCCGGAAAGCCTTCCGCACGGGCGGCTGATACGTCATGGCGGACAAGTTCTCGCGTACGCCTGAACACACAAGCCGCGCCCGTGCCCTTCGCCAGTCGGCATCGAAGACGGAATACAAGGTGTGGCTCCTTCTGAGCCGCAAGTCGATAGCGACTGGCATGATCCGATCCGGGATGCCCGGCGAGACGCCTTTCTTGGCGAACGGGGGATCTCCATCATGCGCATTCCGGTCTCTCATATCGATGAGTCGCTTGAGGCGGTGGCTCAGCAGATCAAGTCCGAGATCGACTTGATCCGGCAGCGCGAAGGCTAGTCCGGTGGACCCCCACCTGTCCTCCCCCTTGAAAAGGGGGAGTTAGAGGGGGATCTCGCGGACTTTCCTCAAATCACCTGTGATGCGGATCACAATCATACCCCCACCCCAGCCGCAAACAGGCGCCGGTTTGCGGCGAGGATGGCGGCGGTGTCCGCATCATCCGGCTCAAGAGACCAATTGTGGTGCTGGAACGTCCCGCCCAGCACGATCCCGTCGCGCCGGCCGAACATGTAGGCGCTGCCGCCTGTGATGATGTTGTAGTCGATCTCGGCCTGCGGCTCCAGGATGACCAGCTGGCCGCGCACCGGATGAATTTCAGCATCCCCGAACAGCTGCCCCGCGCCGAGCCCGGTACAATTGAACACGACCTGTTCCGGCAGCGCCGCCACGTCCGCAGCGTCCCGGAATTCACGCACGATGATCCGTCCACCCCGTTCCCGTATGTCCTCTTCCAGCCGGCGGAGATAATAGGGCGTATCCACCATCATCGTGTCGAAACTGCGCGCATGGGCGGTCGTGAAGGGCAACTCCCCCGGCGCATAATCGACGACATTGACCGCGAACTCTTCCATCGGATGTCCTGTCCGCGCCGGATGGTGGGCCACCGGCCGGTCCGACAGGACGTAGTTCACCTCCCAGCTGACGCCATATTCCGGCCCGGTCAGCAGCTGGAAGCGCCGGAAGGAATGCCGCGCTGCCGCGACATGCCGGGCCATATAGCCGGGTGAAACGGTCGCCGCATCATAGACCGAGGCCGGCCACCACTGCCCGCCCGCAATATTGGAGGTCGTGTTCGGGCTCAGCGCCTTGGCATAGAGGGTCACATTCGCCCCGCGCTCAAGCAACAGCATGGCGGTCGACATTCCCAGCGCCCCCGCGCCCAGCACCGCATACTCCGTCACGCCCGGATCGAAGCCTTCGTCCACGGCCAGTTGCGCCGAGCCCCAGGACAGGGTGATCCCGCCGCCGCCATGCCCGTAATTGTGGATCACCGCCGTCTCGCCCAGCATCTCCCGCTCGACCCGGAAGCCGGACGCCCGGTAGGGCCGGAGCCCCACATCCACCCGCACGACCCGGTCGGCGGACACAAGCACCGGCGGCACCGGCTTCATCACGACGCCCGGCGCCTGCGGAACGCTTGCGCATCCGGCCACCGCCGCAGTCAGGCCGGTTGCGGTAAAGGCCCGGCGTGTCATCTGGCTCATCTGAAATCCCTCGCTTCCGACCCGCACCTTCGATCACGGGTCAGGCGAGATCAAGGCAGATCACAAGACCCGCACCCAAGGTCCGCTGCCCTGCCGCAAAAGTGCCCAGATGGCCCAGACCAGCGCATCGACGCGGTCGGGCGACCCGCGAAAGCCCTCGGCGCCGAACTGGCACATCTGGTCTTCCAGTGTCGGCAACAGGCCGACATGCGCGACCCGCCCCTGTTCGTACAGCGTCGCCACCGGCGCCGCCCGCGCGCGCTTGCCGAGCTGCGCATGGACCAGCCGCACGGGCACATCCGCCCCGGCGCTTTCCAGCACCTGCCGCACCATCTCCCCGCCCTGGTTCGATTCCGCGATGATCTCGCGCGCGCCGACCTCGCGGCAGACCGCCACCGCCCGCCGCGCCCAGTCGAGCGGCTTCAGTCCCGGCGCCGAGGCATCGGCCAGCACATAGGCGACCCCCGCCCGCACGCCCGCCGCAATGATCCCGCACGCATCCGCCGCAGGCCCGCTGGTCGCCGGCGGGTCCACCGCCACGATCACATCCTCCAGCATCGGCGGCGCGCTCACCCGCGCCGCGTCAATCATCTGCCGACGGAACAGCGCGCCCTCGGCATCTTCCAGCAATTCGCCATGAATTTCCTGCCGGGCGAGCGCGCTGCCCCCATAGGCGGCCTGCATCGCGGCCACGAACCCGTCCGACAAATTCTTCGCATTCTCCGCCATGCTGGCCTGCCGGACGAGTGTGCCGGGCGCGGCCAGCACTCCCTTGAAGAAGACGGTCGGCCGCGGCGTGGTCGTCGCCATCACGCGCGGGTCCACGCCCAGCCTCAGCCCCATCTGCAACGTGTCCCACACGGCCTGCCCGCGCATCCAGGCGGCGATCTCGTCACACCACGCCACATCGAATTGTGGCCCCCGCAAACTGTCCGGGTCTTCGGCGGAGAAGACGTGCGCCTCGGCGCCATTGTCAAAACTCAGGATACGCCGACTCGGTGAGTAGGACGGGCGGCGGCATTTCAGCGGCTCGATCCATTTCAGCCCGCTCGGCCCGTCGATCATGACTTCGCGCACATCGTGCAGGGCTGGCCCCACCAGCGCCGCCCGGCGGCACCCGCCCTGCAACATCGACCAGCGGAGCCATTCGGCCCCCGCCCGCGTCTTCCCAGCGCCGCGTCCGCCCATGAACACGAAGTTCCGCCATCCGTCCGGCGGCGGCACCTGTATATCGCGGGCGTCGAGAATCCACGGATTCTGGCTGACCAGGCTGCGCTCCCATTCCGCCAGCGTGCTCCAGTCGTTGCTCTGCGCCGCCAGACGCGCCCTTTGTCTGAAATCCGGCTGCAAGGGCATCGAGCCGGCATTGTTCAGCAGCGGGAGAGAGTTCGTCTTCGGCGTCTTCGCCCGTTTCGTCTTCGCTGGCACGTCCGGCAATCCGCACATCCTCATCCCCTTCCCAAGTCGCCACCGCCATTTCCATCCGCCGGATTTCCGCCGCCAGCCGCATGATCAGCCCAGTCAGCGCGCGCAGCTCCTCCGGCGTCACATCCGCCGCCAACATGCGGTCCACCGCCTTGTCGTGCGCCTCGCTCAGCGACAGGCGCTGGCGCTCCAGCGGCATCTCCGGGCCGTCGAGCCCATTGTCCCGGATCACACGCCAGACCGTACTGCGGCTTCGGCTGGCCTGCGCCGCGATCTCCGCCATGCTCCGCCCCAGCAGGCGCTGGAGCCGGACCTGCCGGATCAGGCGTTGACGATGGGGCTGTCGGGTCATGCGGGCCTCCTGCGATGAGAGGGGCAGTGTCGCATGGGGGCGGACCCGTCGGATTCGGGCTCCGAAAACCCTCTAGATTTCGGGATGATTCGCCCGCTCAACCTGAGGGCGACGCCAATAAGTGTTGCAGGAAAAGCACGAATTTTTCCCCGCATGGCAGGCACTTGCCCCATTTTCCTCAGAAATCCGGGGACGTCATAAAAACATTACGCATCTGTCATCCCGCCGTAACTCTGGCGTGGGACGGGGCCGCAGTTTTCGAAGCGTAGACTTCTTAACACTGATTTCCAGAGCAAGGACGACCTCCCATGACCTTTACCTCACGCAAGCTCCTCCTGATCGGAGCTGCCACCGCCGTGTTGGCGCAGGCGGCTGCCGCCGACATCCTGACAGGGACCGTGACCGATGCCTCCGGCGAAGCGGCGCTGCAGGGCGCGCTTGTCACGATCGAGGAACTGGGCCGCACCGCCTCGTCCGACCGCTTCGGCAAGTATCGCTTCGCCAGCGTCCCGGCCGGCGATTACACGATCAGCGTCTCCTATGTCGGCGCGGATATGGTCACCGACACGGTGTCGGTCTCTGGCGATACCGATTTCAGCATCCAGCTCGGCGGCGATGTACGCTATCTCGACAACATCCTGGTCGTCGGCTCGGCCGCGGCCCAGGCCGGCGCGATCAACCAGCAGCGCGCCTCCGATGCCATCATCAGCGTCATCGACTCCGACGGCCTCGGCAACTTCCCCGACACGACCGTGGCCGACTCGCTCGCCCGCGTCGCCGGCCTGTCCATCGAGAACGACCAGGGCGAAGGCCGCTATGTCTCGATCCGCGGCATCAATTCCGACCTGATCTCCGCCACCATCAACGGCGTGCGTACGCCGTCCCCGGAAGACCGTCGCGGCGTCCTGCTGGATGGGGTTCCGTCTGACCTTCTGGACGGCATCGAAGTCCAGAAATCCCTGACCCCCGATGTCGACGCCGACACGATTGGCGGCGTCATCAATCTCAAGACCATTTCCGCATTCGACCGCGACGGCCAGTTCATCCGCGCCAAGGTCGAAGGCTCCTATAACGAGCTGACCGAAGACGTCTCCCCGAAAGCCACGCTGACCTATTCCAACGTGTTCGGCGACAAGTTCGGCATTGCCGCCTCCGTGAATTATCAGAGCCTCGGCATTCAGGCCCACAACAATGAAACCGGCGGCTGGGGCTTCAATGACGATCTGGGTGTCTTCGTCCCGGAAGATGATTATGAAATGCGCTGGTACGACCTGACGCGCGAGCGCCTCGGCTTCGTCTTCAATGTCGACTACCGCATGACCGAGAACACCGACCTCTACCTGCGCACGCTGCTCAATGAGTACACGGATGACGAAATCCGCAACAAGTTCGAATTCCGCAGCCTCGACGAGGAAGATCCGTCGCTGACGCCAGAAGGCTATGCGTTCGACTATGCCGAAGCCGACGTCGAAGTGCGCCAGCGCGAAGAGACCCGCAAGATCCAGACCTATGCCCTCGGCGGCAAGACCTTCGCGGGTAACTGGACGGTCGATTACGAAGTCTCCTACGCCTATGCCGAGGAAGACGATTCCAACAATCACGACGTGGCCTTCCGCTCCGATGACATGGAAGGCGATGGCATCATCGTCTGGGACAATTCCGATCCGAAACAGCCCCGCCTGTCCGGTGCCGGCATCGATTTCCTGTATGATCCGGCCAATTATGAAATGGACGCCTACGAGCAGGAATTCACGGTCAACGAAGACACCGAGTGGGCCTACAAGCTCGACCTGACCAATGACACCGTGCTCGGCAACACGCCCGTGACCTGGAAAATGGGGGTGAAAATCCGCGACCGCGAAAAAGTCCGTGACCAGAACCTCTTCATCTGGGAACGCGACGATGTAGCCCTCACCGATTTCATCTCCGCCAACAGCCAGATCTCCGGCTGGCGCATGAACAACCCGATGTACGAATGGCCAAGTGCCGGCCTGACCCGCGCCCTGCGCGGCACGTTCACCGCCGACGAGCTGGACGAGGAAGGCACGAATTTCGACAGCCTCGCCGAAGACTACACGATCGACGAGATGATCATCGCCGGCTACGGCATGGGCACCTTCCAGATCAACGACCTCACCGTCGTTGCCGGGGCGCGTATCGAAGCCACGGACATTTCGACCACGGGCAACGTCTTCTATGAAGGCGGCGACCCGGACCAGGTCGGCACACGCCAGTTCGACGATGAATACGTCCACGTCCTGCCGAGCCTGAACCTGAAATATGCCTTCTCCGACAATGTCGTCGGTCGGGCCGCCTATTATGCCTCGCTCGTCCGTCCGGCCTTCGGCGAGATGCGCCCGACGGCGGCGATGAATGATGACCGGGACGAAGTCGAAATGGGCAACCCCAACCTCGACCCGTACGAGGCCAACAATTTCGACCTGTCGATCGAATACTACCCGACCAAGCTGTCAGTCCTGTCGGCGGGCGTGTTCTACAAGGACATCCGTAACCCGATCTTTGGGGCCACCTATGACATTGACCAGCTGCCAGGCTCAATCGATCTGGGCTTCCTCGGCGATGCCGGGGCGGACATTGAAGAAGTCGCCACCTACATCAATGGCGAGACCGCCACGGTGACCGGCCTCGAACTCAACTATGTCCAGCAGCTCGATTTCCTGGGCGGCTTCTGGGAGGGCTTCCTCGCCTCCGCCAACGTCACCATCGTTGAATCCGAAGCGTCCGTGCCGGATGAAGAGGATGTGACCCTGACCCGCGACGTGCCGCTGCTCAAGCAGAACGATCTCATCTGGAACGCCTCCATCGGCTATGACAAGGGCCCGTGGGACCTGCGCATCTCGGCCAATTTCCGCGATGACTATCTCGACGAATTGTTCGGCGCCGATCTGGACCGTTACACCAGCGACCACCTCAGCGTCGAAGCGTCGGCCAAATATGACGTCAACGACAACCTCCAGATCTATGTCGAAGGCAAGAACCTCACCGACGAGCCGGAATACTATTATCACGGCGCTGAAAGCCGCCTGTCGCAGTATGACGAATACGGGGCTCGCTATGTCTTCGGAGCCCGCCTGACCTACTAGGCTGGGCAACCAGATTTACAGTCCAGAGCCGGGCGGGGAGCGATCCTCGCCCGGCTCTTGCGTAAATGGGCAGCGCTCAGGCAAATCCGTGTGCACCAGCAATCGTTTGGGCACATTTTCCTTGCATTCGGGGATGCACTCGGGCTTTTTCCTGTTAAAAGGATGCAATTAGCGGGAGAAATTTTCATGAAAGCACCAATACTGGCCCTGGCCGCCCTGATCGCGGTGTCGGGTTGCGCCCTCAAGAAGAAAGAAGGCTACTCGATCGCCGACGCATCCGACAATCCGGACATGGTTTGCGAGCGCGTGTCGATCCCCGGCAAGGTCTATCCGGGCAAGATCTGCATGACGGCAGAACAATGGGCGCGCCACGAGGCCGAAGGCGAAAAAATGGCCAGAGACGCCCAGCAGCGTTCACTGTCCACAGCCGCACCCGGCAGCGGCGGCTGAGCTGCGCTCCTCACAGAAACATTTCGGGGAAAGCAGGCCATCGTGCCTGCTTTTTTCATGTCCGGACTCTTCGCTACATGGCAGAAATATGAAAATACGCGTTGAAGCCTTGATCTTGCCGCGCACGCACGGAATACCGGCCCGAACCGAATTGGCTCAAGCCCCCCGAGGAGTGTTCATGAAACGCTATCTTCCCGTCGCCGCCCTGCTTCTGTCTGCCTGCGCCACAGAGCCCGTCCAGCAGATTTACGCCATCGACACCGCCCTGATCCCCGCCGCCGTTGAAACCGCGCCCATGACCGGCACAGGCGACAAGGCGGACGATCCGGCCGTCTGGGTCAATCTCGCAAACCCTGCGGCCAGCCTCGTTCTCGGCACCAACAAGGATGAAGGTCTCCACGTCTACAATCTTGCCGGCGAAGAGCTTCAATTCCTCGATGTCGGCCGCGTCAACAATGTCGATCTGCGCGGCGATGTTGCTGTCGCGTCGAATGACGAGACCAATTCCATCAGCTGGTTCACCATCGACTCAGCCACCTCCACGGTCAGCCATATCGGCGACACACCCACCCTCAAGGACGAGCCCTACGGCATCTGCGCCGGGCGCGTCGGCACCACCTATTACGCCATGCCGACTTACAAGGATGGCATGGCCCAGGTCTGGTCCGTTCAGACCGACATGCTCAGTGAAGGCCCGGAACTCGTCGCCGAGATCCAGGTCGGCCAGTTCGGCCAGCTCCAGCTCGAAGGCTGCGTCTTTGACGAAGCCAATGGCCAGGTCTTCCTCGGCGAGGAAGAACACGGCGTCTGGAAGCTCGACCTGGCCGACTGGACCGCGGCCCCAATCAGCGTCGACACGATTGCCGCGCAGAACGGCCTCGTCGCCGATGTCGAAGGCATGGACATCTGGGCCGGCCAGAATGGCGAAGGCTATCTCGTCGTCTCGTCCCAGGCCGCTGACCGGTTCGTCGTCTACGACCTCAAAGTCCCGCATGCCCCGCGCGGCGTATTCACTGTCACCGCCAATTCCGATGGCAGCATCGACGCGGTGACGCATACGGATGGCCTTGATGTGAACTCCGCGCCGCTGCCGGGCTTCCCGAAAGGCATTCTCGTCGTGCAGGATGATGGCAATCCGGCCTCTGGCGTCGACCAGAACTTCAAGCTGGTCGACTGGTCCTTGATCGAAGCCGCCCTCGGCCTCGACTAGGCCCGCGCCTTCCCTCAGCATGACAAAAGCCCGCCCTCCGGCGCATGGGAGAGCGGGCTTTTTTGTGCCGTGCGCAGAAAGGCGCGTCAGGCAGTGCGTCAGGCAGCCTTGGCGGCGAGAATCGCCTCTTCCACGTCGCGCAGCCGGTCCTTGCCGAACCACATCCTGTTCTTCACGAAGAAGGTGGGCGAGCCGAAATTGCCGCGCTCGACGGAGGCCGTGGTCGTGTCCACCAATTCTTGCTTGATCCCGGAATCCTGCGCTTTCGCCATGAGTGATTCGACGGGCAGGTCGGCCGCAGCCAGAACCCGTCCGATCGTTTCAGGATCATCCATCTTTTGCCCGTCGCGCCACATCGCATCATAGACCGCGTCCACATAGGGCTTGAACACGTCCAGATGCTGCGCCGCCACCGCGCCGCGCATGATCGCCAGCGTGTTGATCGGGAAGTGCGGATTCATCGCGAAGGCGTGCGTCAGGCCATGCCGCTCGATGAACCGCATCATTTCCAGCCGTTCGTATTCAGGTTTGTTGCGGATGCCGGCAAATGCCATCACGGGGGACTGGTTGCCCGTCGCCTTGAACACGCCGCCCAGCAGAACCGGCACATAGGTGAAGGCCACCCCGGTGCGCGCCTCTATATCCGGGATCACCTTGTGGCTGAGATAGGCATTCGGGCTGCCGAAATCGAAATGGAATTCCACGCTCACATCACTCATTACCATGTTTCCCCATACGGACGGATTTCCTGTTCAAAGGTCCAGGCCGTCTCCGGCTGCTGGAACAATTGCCAATAGGCGTCGGCGATGGCCTCGGGCGGCATCAGGCCCTGCGGGTCGTCCGGGCCGCCGCGTTGCCGGATCAGCTCGCGCACCCATTCGGTATCGACGCCCGCATCAATGATCAGATGCGCCACATGGATATGCTGCGGCCACAATTCCCGCGCCATGGATTCCGCCACAGCGCGCAGGCCGAACTTGGCCGAGGCAAATGCCGCGTATCCTTTGCCGCCCCGCCGCCCGGCCGTGGCGCCGGTGAAGAAAATCTTGCCCTGCCCGCGTTCCAGCATCAGCCGCGCGGATTCGCGGCCCGTCACGAAACCGGCAAAGCACGCCATCTCCCAGACCTTGCGGAAGACGCGGTCGGTCGTTTCGAGGATCGGGAAATTCACATTGGCGCCGACATTGAAGACGGTCAGGGCCAACGGCGCCAGCGCGTCCGCTTCGGCCAGGAAGGCCGTTACATCGTCCGGCTCGCGTGCGTCCAGCGAGCGCGCAGAAATCCTGCCGCCCGCCGCCTCGATCTCTTCAACCAGCGGCGCCAGCTTGTCACCATTGCGACGACCGGCCACCACTATATAGCCCTCGGCGGCGAATTTCTTCGCGATTGCCGAGCCGATATAATCCCCCGCGCCGACAATCGCGACACTCTTGTCCTGTTGCACCATGCCGCGCCTCCTCTGTGCCCTCTGGCTTTTACACATATTTGTGTGTATATGCACATCTATGCGCAGAGAGGTAAATCCCCTAATTTAACCGAACGCCGGAAATCAGTGTATGGAAGCGCCATGACGCCGAACACATCAGACACGATCCCCCTGCTGGAGGATCTCCGCCACAGCCCGCATGTCTGCATGGCCGAGGCTGCCCGCGCCGCCAATCGCGCGCTCTCCCGTTACTATGGGGCCTATCTGGACAGCGCTGGCATTGCGCCCGGCCAGGCCTCCCTGCTGATGCAGCTCTATTATCTGAAAGACATCCCTGTTGCCGACTTTGCAGCCCGGATGCGCACGGAGCGCACCACCATGATCCGCAATATCGCCGCGCTGGAGCGCGCCGGCCGGGTCGAGACCTTCACACCCGAGGGCAGCCGTACGCGCCACGTTCGCCTGACGGACAAAGGCCGGTCCCTACTGGTGGACATCGTGACGAGATGGGACGCGGCCCAGAACGCCCTGAAGGCCCGGCTTGGAGCCGAGGAATGGACCACGCTGATCACCGCACTGAACGCACTGGCCGACTTGCCAGGTCATTTGCCGGGGCCTGACGCGACAAGCTGACCGTGACATGCCGATCCGGATCGGCTCACAACCGTCTCGTTTGATCCCAAATCATCCATATTTTGAACTTAGCAAATACTCAGCCCCTTATATTCGGCGCGAATGCTTCCGGCATGAACATTTCGCCGTGCTGAAACACAAAAATCTTGTTGTGCACCGCAAAGACGATTCGCTCGCCTTTCAGGCGTAATCTGTCCTGAATTCTTTGGAAGCCGGCTTGCCTGCCTCCCCAGACCGGCATCAGGTGCTGGCTGTATTGTGCACCGCACGCTCAGAAATATATTTCGGTGCCCTCTGCATATCCAACTATGGATTGCATCAGCAGGCGGGAGGACGTGTTCACATTCCGGACGAGGGATGAACCAGACCCATCGTCGATGAAGAATATATCAGTATACAGATTCGTTAACCGCACCTGATCACGGGGCGCACTCGCCCTCGAGGGGTTTCCCTCGCCGTGTCAGACCCCGTTTGTAATAATTTGGGTGTTGAGAATACCTGAAAGGGGCGTTAATAATCAGTTAACCTCCGATTGTATCGAATGTCGGAGGGGAAATTCGGGGACGCATCTTTCAGTACTTACGCAATACTGGAAGCATGAAACGAATTTTTAGACATAGAACATGGCAAGGGATCGGAGACGAGAATCTTGGGGACAGCAAAGAAGCGATAAAAATTCGAGCGCGATCAGTTCGAAAACATCATGACATCAGAGATCACTTACGAATCTAAAAGGTTCGAGGTGTGGTCACGGGACAGCTATGCCCCGTGACCTGAATTGGCGGATTCCCGCCACTCCTACCCACTCGCGTGGGATGCACTGCCCAGCCAATAGTGGCGCGGCAGAACACCCCGGCTATGGCTTGCACCCATGCCGGGAAAATCGAGGGTACCACAATGAAGCGTACACTTACAGCTATTGCGGCAGCCGCCGCACTCGCAGCGGGTTCGGCATCCGCTCTGGACTCCGAAACGCTCGACATCAACCTCAGCGGCGAAGTCGACAGCAATTGCGAACTGATTCCTGAAGGGACCGCAAGCTACGCCGTCGACATGCTGGAAACGGGCAATCAGGGGTCGTTGACGATCCTGTATTCCTGCAACTCGCCCTACACTGTTTCGCTCGAATCCGCGAATGGCGGCATGTACCACAATGAAAGTACTGGTGGGGTGAACATCGACTATGACGTCGAAGCGAGCTGGCTCGGTCTGGGGATTGGCGCAACAACCACCAATTCGGCCAGCATGGCCGGCACCCCGGTTACGATTGTCACCAACAATGATTGGCAGAACATTCTGTTCAATGGTGGCACACGCACCGGTAACCTCGATCTCTCGTTCGACTCTCCGACCGAGTATGCCGTTGCCGGTACGTATTCCGACGTGCTGACCATCATCCTGGCTGCAGACTACTAGGAGCATCCTGATGGGATCGTCAGGTGGCGCCGCTCCAACGTCTGCGCCACCTGACACCTTTTTTTGAGACACAGGTTTATCCAGCGGAGGACGCAGATGCTGTTTCGAGCATTGTTCATTTTGTTAGCCGGCATGTTGGCCTCGGTATCGTCGGCCGCCTGGGCCTATGAGTTTGCTCCCATCGTCGCGCAGTTCACGCCAAGTGGCGCCGGCGCCTCCAGAACATTCGTTATAAGGAATACGCACGCCGAACCGATTGCCATCCAGATCGAGGTCTTCCGTCGCTCTGCAGACGACAAGGGAAACGAGATCCGCGAGCCGGAATTTGATGATTTCATCGTCACCCCTCCCCAGCTGGTACTTGCGCCCGGACAGAGCCAGTCCATACGCGCCCAATGGATTGGGGATCCAGACCCGGACACTGAACTCGCATACCGCCTGGTCGTCGAGCAATTGCCAATTCCGTATGCGCACGAGGACGCTGGCGACAAGCGCGTCGTGGATGTCAATGTGGGATTTCGCTATGAAGCGGCACTCTACGTGTTGCCGAGAGAGGGGTCTCCGAACGCTGAAATCATTGCCAGCGAACTCGCCCGGACCGATGCGGATGAGCCGCAATTGAGGCTCACCATCAAGAATACGGGCAAGCGCCGCGCCATCCTGCAGAACACCGTCGTGACCGTCCGGGCCGGTAGTCACTCAATTGACCTGTCGGGTGAGGCGGTGTCCCAACTCGACAACCGCAACATCATTGCGGGAACCCAGGCCGTGGTAGATTTGCCTTGGCCTGACGGCATTCCTGTCGGGCCTGTTTCCGTGACGATGGCAGCGGACTATTACAAGAACTGACGGGCGGGCATGGTGCGTCAGCCTTCTGCGAATTCAGGCCGGAAGACGGGGCCACGCCGCGGGGCGAAGGGCTTCCTGCGCCGGCGGCTTCCCACGCTCGCCCTGGGCTTCGGCGCATTCCTGGTATCGCACCTGCCCAGTTTGTTGGCACATGCGGAAGACCCGGGAAACGACGAGGGACAAACGGCTCCCAATCTCGACAAGAAGGCGACGGTCGACGAGATTTTCGGGGCGTTGTTTGGCGCAAAACAGCAACAACAGGTCAGCCTGCCCTACCCGGTCATAATTTCCGGACTGAACCAGGGCGACGTGACGATGACTCCCAGCCTCACACCCGGCGAAACGACGGTCAATCGTCGGGCGATTGTCGATCTGCTGCTGCCTTTCCTGATTGAAGAAAAGCAGGTCGAGCTGCTTGAGATCGGCGCCCAGCAAGAGACGGTGACCACGAATGCACTGAACGCGATGGGATTGGTGGCCACGTTCGATCACACCAATCTTCTGCTGGATATCGATGTGCCGATCGATATGAGATCAATTGTCCCTCTTCATATCCAGCCTCGTCTCAATCCGGCGCTACAACTGAATACGGTGGATCAGGCCAAGACCAGCGCCATCGTCAACTTTGCGGCCGGCACCCAATATGTTCATACCAGCAAGTATATTGATCCGGGATTTTCCGCCACCCAGCTGAACCTGACCGCCGCGGTCAACCTGCGGGATGTCGTCCTGGAAACGGGCGTGCGCTACAGCGATACAAGCGACAATGCGCTGGCCCTCAATGACACGCGCCTCACCAAGGATTTGGTCGACCGGCGTATTCGACTGGAAGCTGGCGATCTCACGGTCCCCACCAGCGGGCTGCAGGGAAACCCCCGGCTGCTCGGGATTGCAGGCTTTCGCAGTTTCGCCCTTCAGCCCTATGAGGAATACCGGACCAATCCCTCCCAGCAATTCGAACTGGAGCGCTCCGCGCGGGTGCTCGTCTATATCAACGGGCAGTACATACGCGAGTTCAGGCTCAGTCCCGGCCGCTACAATCTGACAGATTTGCCGCTCCAGAGCGCGGCAGGAAATGATATCGTCCTGGAAATCGAGTATGATAGCGGCGATGTCGACCGCGTTGTGTTCTCGGCCTTCTATGATTTCAGCCTACTGAAAAAAGGGGTCAGTGACTTCGCGGTCAGTATCGGTCCGACGGCCGAACTCGACGAGGGTGTGCGTGACTACGACATGGACAATCCTGCCATCAGCGCCTTTTACCGGAAAGGATGGACGGATGCCTTGACGGCCGGGGTCAATCTTCAGGCCGACACCTCCCTCGTGAATCTCGGGGCCGACCTCTTCTATACCAACAAATACGGCACATTCGGATTTCTTGGCGGCTTCAGCGATCATGATGAGGGCAGCGGCGGCGCCATGACAGCGCTCTACCGATGGAGTGATACGGACTCGGCCAGACAGACGCGGTTTGATTTGCAGGCGCGATATCAGGAAGAGCAGTACCAGGCGCTGGGAAGCGGATCCGGAAACATCGAATACGACATTGCCGCCAGACTTTCACGCAACTTTTCCACGACACAGCGGATGCAGGTTTCAAGCGGGTTGCGCAAGCGCCATTCGGAGTCCGAGTTTGAAAAGTCTGTCTCCGCGAATTACACTTGGCGCACCGCATACGGAACGCTGGGGACTGTGCTCCGCTACAACCAGGTTCCCGGAAAGGCGGAAGAATGGTCCGGTGGTGTTTCCTTCAGCATCCGCCTGGGTGACGGATACGCCCAGCTCTCTCACGATACCCGCACGCCCTCCTCCCGCGCATCCTACTCATCCCGCATGGACCGGAATGTCGGCAGCTTTGGGTGGGACACCACCTATACGCGGCAATCCGGTATTGATGATGTTCGCCTTGGCGGATCCTATATTGCGAACCGCTTTGAGGGCCGGGCCGAACAGCGTTTCTCTGCTGTGCGAGAAGAGGATGCCTTCGGATCAGAGACAACGACCGAGTTCTCGATTGGCTCGGCCCTTGTCTATGCCGATGGCGCGCTCGCACTCTCCCGCCCGGTCTATGACAGCTTCGTGATTTTTGCGAAGAATGAGGCCGTGAAAGGGTTCGACATCGCGGCCGATCCCAAGGCTTCCATTCTCGACACCAAGCCGGCCTATGCAGCCTTTTCCTCAGGGCTCGGACCTGCGGTCGTGCCTGACCTCAACGCCTATTACGTCCGCACCATCGAGGTTGACGCACCGGACGCGCCGCCCGGCACATCGCTTGGGGGACAGGCGCTGACTTTTCTCCCCAGCTACCGGTCGGGGTATATTGTGAGACTGGGAGATGACCGCAATGTCGCCGTGATCTCCATTCTGGTGGATCAGGACGGCGAGCCGGTCCCGTTTGCCGCCGGCTATGCGATCACCAGCGATGGGGAACGCCACCAGATGTTCACCAATCGCGGCGGACGGTTCTATGTCGATGGATTGCAGCACGGGGAAACGATCACAATGGAATTCGATTCTCCGGAAGGTGCGACGGCTACCTTCCAGGTGCCCGAAGGCGAAATTGGCGTCATGCGACTGCCAGACCCGGTGAAGATCCGGACCAACAAACCCACTGCGCCCTATGATGTAACAGTGCGCGTAATGAACAAGGAGGGAGCTTGAAATGCTGTATGCTAGACTCTGGCTGGCCGGACTGGCCCTCATGCTCGCAAATGCCGCCACGGCCCAGGACGCCTTGCCCCTGTCGCCGACCAGCATGACCGAGGCGGGCTCCCCGTCCGCAACAGATCCCTGCCGTCTCCGACTGGCCCCGGCGCCTCTCATCCAGTATCGCGGCGCGCTGAGCCGCGGTTATGACGGCGACAGTAACCGGGTTCACACCGAACTCGGCACCCTCACGGTGGAGCATAGCGGAGAGGCATGCGCCTATATCGTTCGCATCGAACCTGATGCGGGGCCAGGCAAGGCGACCCTGCACTCGGGCGGCAATTCCCTTGATGTGCGGATTGAGCAGGCGGGGCGCGAGACTTCATCGGGCGACAATGTCGTCGAAATGCATGGATCCCTGCCCAGGGGCCAGCCTCAGAGACGGGTCAAATTCCAGGTCAGCCTGCCCCCCGGACAGCGCGTTCCGGCCGGCCAGTATGTCGGGCGCCTGGCCGTGTCGCTGTTCGAGAGCCGTGACGGCGGACAGGAGCTGGTTACGCGGCAGACGGTCGATGTGGTGACCCAGGTTGCGCCGAGCGTGGTGGCGTCGTTTGGCAGCGATGCGCAGGGCGGGACCAAATCAATGACTGTGGATTTCGGGGCCCTGATGAAAGGACAGGAAAAATCGCTGGATTTTTCCGTCGCCGCCAACACGCCCTATTCCATAGATCTCCTGTCGGAGAATGCCGGGGAGCTGCGCCACGAATTCACCCCGAACGGCATCGCTTATGAGCTGCGCATGGATGGCCAACTCGTCCATCCTGCAGCCGGAACTGAGACCACGATCCTGCAGGGCAGCACAAGCTCACAGCACAGGCTGGACTTCATGATCCGTACCGATACGGCGCTCGCTCTTGCCGGCAAGTATTCCGACCGGCTCACACTGGTCATCGGCGCGGACTAGATCGCCTTGAGACGCCCCAAAGGCGCACTCTGGACACCGCGCCTGCGTCAGGCCACCTTGTCCGTGGACGACGCGACCCACCCCCGTGTGACGCGGTTGCGGCCACTGGTCTTGGATTCGTAGAGGGCCGCATCCGCCGTCGGGACCAGCCGCGTATCCGGGCAGATATCCGGCGATGTCGAAACCCCAAAAGAGGCCGTGACCCCGTCAATCACGATGCCATCATGATGGAAGCGATGCGCGGCGATATCACTGCGAATGGCCTCCGCGCGCAGCAGCGCATCCTCGGTTTCCACACCGGGCAGCAAGATGACGAACTCTTCGCCGCCATAGCGGAAGGCCAGCCCATCCTCGCGCGTGTGCGATTGCAGGATCCTGGCGATCTCCCGGAGCACGTCATCGCCCTTGTCATGGCCATACGTGTCATTGAGCATTTTGAAATGGTCGACATCCATCATGATACAGCTGACACAGCGCTCCGTATGCTGCGAATCGCGAAGCAATGCGCCCAGGCGCTGTTCCAGCTGACGCCGGTTGGCGAGACCCGTGAGGGAATCCGCCATGGCCTGTTCCTGCAATTCTTCCCGCAGGCCCATATTGGCGAGGGACAGCGAAATGTTCTCGGCCAGCATGACGATATAATGCTCATGAGCCCGATAGGCTGGACCATCCGGCATCTCACAGTAAAGCAGTCCAATGACTTCCCTTTGCGCCGTCAGAGGGACACAAACGGAAGAGACCGCACCTCCGCCCTCTGGCCCACTCTCCGGCAATTTACCCTCGCCGGACCGCAGATGCTCACACGGCATGTCGGGTTGATCTGCCCCATGCTGGTGCAGGGTGCCCCGGCGCAGGGCCCAGCAATCCATCGGCCCGAAGCGTGCGGCAGAATCGGCAGGCACCAGCCATTCGCTGGCCTGCCGCATGATATTGTCGGTCTTCTCGAACAGATAGAGCCGGCCGGGGCATCCCGGCAGGATGGCCGGCAGGAAGAGGCGGACCACATCGGCCACTTCATCCTTGCTTTCACAAGCCTGCACACGGTGGGTCATGCGGGACAGGACCGTCTTGAGCTTCAGGTCGCGCTCCAGCTTTTCCTCAAGACGCCGCCGTTCCAGCCCGTTCTCCCGGAATATCCGGACGGCCTTCGCCATGTCGCTGATCTCGTCCCTGTTATGGAAATTTGACAGGTCCACATCATAGTCCTGATCGGCAAGCCGCGTGACAACATCGCTCAGCCGGCTGACCGGCCGCAGGATGCGGCGCTTCAGCACGAAATAGAGCACGCCCAGGAACATCAGCGCCGTCAGCCCCAGTACAAGCTCGGAAATGGTTTTCCAGGTCCGTGACGCCTGCACGGCCTGCTCTATCTCGGTAGCAGTCCGCTGGTCCAGCAAGGCCTGGAAGCGCAGCACGTCACTGTTGATGAGGTCGAGTTCCGCCTCGTAATGGTCGCTGTAGAGAATGTCGCGCGCCGTCTCCGCGTCGCCATTCTGAAAGGCCTCGATCGCCTGTTTCTGCTCATTGGTCAGGCGATTGGCCTGATCGATGGCCTCCGTCAGGGTCGCAAGCTCGATCTCCGTGGCGCCGGCATCCTCCATGTGCTGCAGGCGGTCTTCGGTATCCCGCAAGGCGGCGACCACGACGCCGTAATCCTCCAGATATTCCTCATTGCCGGTAATGACATATTCCCGCGCCTTGTCGGACATGTGGAAAATCTCGACATCGAGTTCGAAGGAGGCCTTGTCGAAGGCATAGCGATTGGCGACGGCGGCCCGCTCCTCATCCAGCGCGGAGGACGCCATCAACATGGTCGCCCCCGTAATCATGGAAAGCACGACGGTCGTCACATAGGCGGTATGGGTAATGGTAGATAAACGCATCCCGGCAGAATGGCCGAACAGGGTTAAAACCCCATCCCCGCCCTGCTGGGCAATTCGAACGTATCCGCAAACCTTCTGTTTACCAGTCCGGCCCGCACAGGCACGACCGGCCACAGACCTTCAAAATTTACCAGACAACAAAAAACCGCCCCGAAGAGCGGCTGAATAAATGGTGCCCAGAAGAGGACTCGAACCTCCACTCCCTTGCGAGAACTACGACCTGAACGTAGCGCGTCTACCAATTCCGCCATCTGGGCACGGGGTAGGAAGGCAGCGATGTATAGGCTGATCTCTGGCCCGTCAACGGTAAAACTGTCGTATTTGAGCCCTGAACTGCGCGTTCTGCCGCCCCTCCCGCCTGCGGGCCGGACACAGGCGCGCCAGCGCGTCACCCGCAAGGAATATGGCCCCGGAGTGGAGGGTGACGCCCAAGCCAAAACGATGGAAACACGCTCCCAAAAAACCGCGAATTCTGCTGGAATTACTGGGATTTCGATTGGAGCGGGTAGACGGAATCGAACCGACATACACAGCTTGGAAGGCTGGTGCATTACCATTATGCTATACCCGCCCAGTCAGGGCTTCCGAAAGCACCTTACACCATCTGGTGCGGGTGGTGGAGGGGACAGGATTCGAACCTGTGTACGCTATGCGGGCAGATTTACAGTCTGCTGCCTTTAACCACTCGGCCACCCCTCCACGGGACCCGCGACCACACGCCGTTTGACGCCGTCGCAGCAGCGCTTCACATAGGCGCCGAAGCACCGCCGATCCACACCGGAAGCGGCCTTATAAGGAAACCCGAAATGGCGCGCAACCATTCTAAACCGCGAAAAGCACACGCTGGCGCAGATAATCCCCGCCGGGGCCCTGCCAGACCGCCGCGCCGCGGAGCCAAGGCGCGGGACGCGGGCGGCGCCGAGGGCGGTCCGCTCTGGATCTGGGGCACGCACGCCGTGATTGCCGCGCTGGCCAATCCCGCGCGCACCTGCCACGAAGTTCTGGCGACCGAGAACGCGGCCCAGCGCCTGCCCGCCACAGGGCCGATCGCGCCGGTTCTGGTGACGGCCAGGGACATTGACGCCCGCCTGCCCGAGGGCGCGGTGCACCAGGGCATCGCCGTGAAAGTGGACCCGCTGGAGCCGGTCGCGCTGGAAGACCTGATTGATGCCGGGATCAGCCATATCGCCGTGCTGGACCAGGTATCCGACCCGCATAATCTGGGCGCCGTCTATCGCTCTGCAGCGGCCTTCGGCTTTGGCGGCTTGGTGCTGCAGACGCGCAATGCGCCGAATGTGACGGGGGTTGCCGCGAAGGCCGCCGTTGGCGCGATCGAGACCGTGCGCGAAGCTCGGGTCGTCAATATCGCCCGCGCGCTGGAACAGCTCGGCGAGGCCGGCTACCACACGGTGGGCCTTGCGGGAGAAGGCAAACGCCTGATCGCGGACGCCGTGGACGGGGCGCAGAAACTCGCCATCGTACTGGGCGCCGAAGGCCCTGGCATCCGCCCCGCCGTGGCCAAGGCCTGCGCCGAGCTCGCGCGGATTCCGATTGCCCCGGAAATGGAGAGTTTGAACGTCTCCAACGCAGCCGCAGTGGCCTTTTACGAAAGCAGCCGGAAACGTTTCCCCCTGTCATAAAGCTCTGCTAGGGATTAACCACGCTGTGGGGAAAACTGACGGAGCGCGTACCGCCATGCTGAGACTGCTGTCTATTGTCCTTCTTCTCTGCGGCCTTGTGGCTGCAGGCTATGCCGGGTCTGTCATGCTCGACACCTATGCGCCTCGCGACGAGGTCGTCGAATCGGCATCCCCGCAGGAAATGGCGACCGGGGAGGCCTTTGAAGCTGTCTCTTATACACATCTCCGAGCCCACGAGA